>ERZ827498.439-NODE-439-length-55616-cov-5.522453_pt1 | contig 55616 bp, 42 predicted proteins | sample MGYA00519865_ERZ827498 | MGnify/ENA primary metagenome ERZ827498 (study PRJEB31778, sample SAMEA3449328) | human gut metagenome | biome: human gut; feature: human-associated habitat; material: faeces | place: United Kingdom | collected 2010/2012 ...
CCTGTATCCTTTGGAGAAAACTGGTATAGCAAGGTGTATGCCGGACATTCTCTAAGTACAGAAACAATGGGATGTCCTCCTGTACCGACAGAAATAAGCGTCTTCATAATCCTACCTTATAATGTTTTAAAAATAGTACTGCGTAACGAGAAATTCATATGTGATATAACTCTCGCAGGTTAAAATTTCGGCATTACCGGGGCGTAGATCTGACTGCGTACAGGCTGATAATAGTCTTCCAGCGATGTGCAAGAGAATTGGTGGTCAATGTGTCCCAGGCATGCTGACGTACTTTTTCTGCCCAACGCATACCATCTGCAGAACGTAGAACATATTCCAGTACAGTAGGCATGTCTTCCAGCGATGCTGCGATATAGTCTTCATCAGGACGGAAAGGCCACGCGTCGGTACAGGGTTCAGATATAACGACAGTGCCATGCCAGATACCCTGTAATACTATACGATGCCATTCAAAATATGGATGTACTGACTGATGTATATTGAGTGACACTTTGCTACGCCGGATGATGGAGCAGACAGCCTGGGTAGAAAGGCTAGAGTTTTTGCCATACTGAAGGGGCATATTACGGCTTTCAAGACGTAGATAAGCGTCCAAACCTGCAAACAGAGCTGCATTGCTGGCAAAAAAGTGGCTGCGCCGCTCACTAGCGGTACCGAAAAAGCAACAGTCTAGTGGGCGCTGGGATAAGGCTTCCGCTAGGGGAGAAGATAGACAGGTCCATTGGCGTACCTGCTGCGGGAGGGCTTCCGTTGCAGGTACAGCGGCAATGGGGAGGTCTCCGTCGAACAGACGGCAGGACGGACTGTGGAGTAGGGGAATATGCAGCGCAAGGATACCTTGCGCCTGTAGCTGTTCCGCCATGCTGTGATCCATGTCCAACACCAACTCTGCTTTGCGCAAATGTACAAGGGCTGCTGCAAACCATGGTGTATGTGCCTGTTCGCTATTCAGCATCCAGAGAGAGGCGCGGTTCAGGGGCCAGTATACGGCTTCCGGTATAAAATGATAAAATTCGTGCGGAGCGATGATCAGTCGGATAGCTGCCTTGCCATCATCCTGCTGCAGGCAGTCTTCCATGGAGCTGGCGCTAAATGCTTTACAGGGGATGCCGGCATCCTCAAGACCGCATTTAAGCAGTTGGGAAATCTCATGGAAAAAGGCATTGCCCTGTTGTGCTGTCCAGAGGTGAATTTCATTCCCCTGTCCAAGCAGGGGGGCACAAGGGGTCGCCTGCTTCCAGTGCAGTGCGTGCCTAGCAATTCCGCCCCGGGGAAGCATAGAGGTTTGTTCTTTGGCCTGGTGTGCCGGCCATACTTTGCGCCCCCATTCTGTGAAGCGCCTCAACGGTGCCGTCAGCTTCCATGAACGGGAATTTAGTAAACGTTGGAGTTCTTCTCTATCCCGTTGCAGTTGCAACAGGCGGGCCTGCAAAATGTGCAGCTCGTTTGGACGCTTCGTATTATCTGGTGGGGTCATGATGATTCTCCCGGTGTGAACAGTTAACTTTGTCGCAGTAACGCCGCCAGTGCCCGTAGGGGGGCAGTGAGTTTCCAGGATCTGGAGTTGACTAAGGAGGAAAGCATGGTTCTGGCATCCTCCAATTCGTGTTCCCGGGCATCGAGACATTCTTGGGTATAATGTAGTGCTGCTTCCAGTTGGCGTACATGATCGCTGTGTTCCAGTTGGCGTACATGATCGCTGTGTTCCAGTGGCGCACGGAATAAGCTCGACGGCAGTGGGGGCAAAGGGCCATCCCCGGCTACAGCAATATGATATACGGCATGGGCCAGGCCTTCGCTCCGGCTTTGTTCTTCCACCTTGCTCCAGCTGAGAAAGGGGCGTGTCTCTGCGGACGCTATCAGGGAACCAAAGACCACACGCTGCCCTAGCAGGGCATGCCGGCTAAAATGTTTTTGCAGGAGTGCTTCGAATTCTTGGCGATACAGCTCCTTAAGGTGGAATTCATTGTGATAGCCCGGCACATCGCTATATTCGTATTTGTCCGGCGAGGAGATGAGCAGGAAACCCTCAGGCCGCAGTACCCGGCGAATCTCGTATAGCATGCGGTCCTGTTCCATCAGATGCTCAATGGTTTCAAAGCTGACGACCAAGTCCACGCTGTCATCGTCTAGTGGTATGTCTGTGGCACTGCCTTGCAGAAAGCGCAGATTGTCCGCAACATATTTGCCGCGCGCGCGTTCTACCGTCGGCGTATCGATGTCGACTCCCGTCACCTGCGCGGCATGCCTGGCCAGCATAGCCGCGCCGTAGCCATCACCACAGGCAATATCCAGCACAATCTTATCGGCAGCCAGCTCGCAGGCCAGTAGGTATCTATGCAGGTGCTCCAGCGTCCAGTCGCCGTCAAATTCCGGCAGATAGCGCTCTCCTGTGCATTCCATATCATTCCCTCCAAGGGGTATTGCTGATGGTGAGTTCAATAGATCGCATGGGGAGGCCTATGATGCCTGCACTGGCGCTGGATGCGACAGAGGTCAGGATCAAAGCATCATGGCGCCATTCATGCTGTATATGCTCTTCCTGCGTGCCCTCGGCGACAGCTATGGCAAATGAATAGTCTCCTGCGGCCAGGACCGGCATGCGAAAGCAGAATGCGGCATAAAAAGGCTCATCTGTGGCCACATGCAGCGGCTGATCCATATACGACAGATAAGTATTATCGCCGAATAGTGTCTGCCCCAGCCTGTCCTTGAGATAAAAACCGACGATAGGACTGCTCAGGGGCCGTCGGGCCCGGCAATCGATACGCAGGGTGACGATTTCGCCCCCAGTGCACCAGCATAGAGGTCTTTTTTGCTGGTCCATGAGTACGACCCGCTCGATGCAGGCGCCTCCCTGGCCAAAGGCAGGCGCATCAGGATCGAAGCGGAATACCTGGATATCGTTACGCAGCGTCGACTTATTGAGGAAATCCTGCCTGGCATCGCGAAAATCTTCTTCCGGGCGAAGCACCAGCCCGCGTTTGAAGGCAGACGGAGCTGTTCCGGCAGGTTTTTCTCCCTGGGCAGCCTGAAAGATATCTTCGAGATAGAGCTCTGTGATCTGCTTGGGATCACCGACACTTTTGATGCGGCCCCGTTCCAGAAAGATGGCGTGGGTGCAGAGGCTGTTGATGGCGGCCACGTCATGGCTGACGAAAAACAGTGTCTTTGTGGCTATAAACTGGCGCAGGAAGCGCATGCATTTTTGTGTGAAGTAGGCATCTCCTACGGAAAGGGCCTCGTCTACGATAAGGATATCCGCATCTACATGGGCAATGACGGCAAACGCCAGGCGCATGACCATGCCGCTGGAGTAATTGCGTACAGGCTGGTCGATGAAATCGCCGATATCTGCAAAGGCCACGATGTCGTCATAGCGGGCCCGGATCTCCGCATCGCTCAGTCCCAGGATGGCTGCGTTCAGGAACACGTTCTCGCGCCCTGTGAATTCAGGGTTGAAGCCGCTGCCCAGCTCCAGCAGAGCGGCGACCCGTCCGCACGTCCTGACACTGCCTGTCGTGGGGGCCAGAGTCCCGGCGATGATCTGCAAAAGAGTGCTCTTGCCGGCACCATTGCGCCCCACGATACCGACACATTCTCCTTTACGGATGGTAAGGTCGATATGATGCAGGGCTTCGAAACTGCGGTAGAACCTGCGGCGGCCCCGGCACAGCATCTGCAGGAGACGATGGACAGGACGGTCGTAGATCTCGAAAACCTTGCTCACATCCTGCAAGATGATGGCTGCATCCTGCGAGGGGGCATTTGTCGGCGGATATGGCTGCGGCGTCTGCGGATCAAAGGACATCGGCAAATCCTTTTTTGGTTTTGAGGAACCAGCACAGCCCCAGCCGGCAAATAATGAAAGCCAGTCCCATGTTCCAGGCAAAGGTCCCCCAGTCCGGCCAGATACCGAACAGGACTGCGTTGCGGACTTCGTCGACCATGGAGGCCAGCGGATTGAGGGCCAGGATCCAGCGCAGGGAGACCGGCACCATCTCCACAGGATAGAAGATGGGCGTCATGAAGAAGAGTATCTGGATGAGCACCGCCGTCAGATGGGGCATGTCACGCACGTAGACTGTGGAAGCTGCCACGAACAGGGCCACGCCCAGGGCCAGCAGCAGAACAGGCAGCAGGAGCAGGGGCAGGAACAGCGCGGACAGGTGGAATGATATGCCCAGTGCGGCAGCACCGGCAAAAAGCAGCAGGAACCAGCTCGTCCCCAGGATTATGGCAGAGGCCAGATGGATGATGGGCAGTATCTCCAGGGGGAAAACGACTTTTTTTACCAGGTTGGCATTAAGCAGCACGGAAGGGGCCGCGCCATTTACGGTTTCGGAAAAAAGGTTGAATGTCGCCATGCCGCAGAACATGGCTGCGGCAAAACTGCCGGTGCCACTTTCGGGCATACTGCCCCAGCGGGCCTTGAAGATGATCCCGAATACAAAGGTGTAGACGAGCAGCATCATGAGCGGCTGTGCCAGGCTCCAGAACCAGCCGAGGATGGATCCTTTATAACGCAGTGCCAGCTGACGGCGGGTCATATGCAGGATCAGGGACGCATTGCCCGCAAGGATCCTGCTGAGGAGGAATGGATGCCATAAAGGCGGGATGTGCAAGAGCTGCTTCATGACCTTAGTCCTGAAAACGTTCCGGAAGGTAATGGGTACTTGGAAAGCAGGTCAGTGAGCGGACCCGGTAACCGCGTCGTGTACAGACCAGTGGCGGGACGCGCTCAAGGGCATGGGCAAGGGTCCCGCCTACGCCTATGGGTTCTTCCGGGAAGTCCTCGAAGCGCAGGCCGCATTCCAGCAGAGGCTGCAATGCCTGCGGACGGTACCAGAACATGGTTCCGCCGGAGAAAAATTGCTCGCTGCGTGCGTATTCCCCGGGAAGTCCCATGCGAGACATCAGATCGAGGATCATGGAATATTCTGTGCTGGTACTGTATGGAGGGGTCCCTGCATGCGTCATGCCCTCTTTCAAAAATTTGTAAAAGGCCGGGAATACGCACCCCAGGTGCTGATCACTCGCAAAGGCTGCCAATGTCGCCCACACAGCCGCAGGCTGTAAGAGGTTGTCCAGAAGATAGGTACGCCATGCTGTTCCGAAACCGGGAGCTGCATATACGGATTCTTTGGCATGGACATGGCAGCACAGGTCATATCTCTGGAGCTCTTGCCCGACACCTGACAGCCAGGGAGCGACATCACGTCCCCTGTTAGGGGTCTGTACTATGGTGACAGCATTCGCCAGAGGCAGGACATCCCGATTGAACAATGCCTGAAGATGGCTGCGATCCGCAGTCTTCACATGCGTCACGAAAACATCGAACGGAACCGGGAACTGCTGCAGATAACGGGCAAATTCCTGTGCAAGAGCTCCATTGTAGATATGGATATGCAGGCCTATCCGCGGCAGATCCTGACATGCAGGGCAGGAAAGTGAGGACAGGGGCAGGACATTGGCGGCATCGTCGAAGCCCGTGGCGGTAAAGACCGTGGCGTGGGCGAGGTGGCTGTCCAGTTTGTCTTCCAACGACAGAAGCCGATCACAATAGACCGGGTCAGGAAAAATGATATCGCAAAGTGCAGCGCGATTGCTCAAAGGTTTTTTCTGGAACCACTGGCAGAATATCTCCAGTGCGCCATCCGCACGGGCACTTGCCAGAAGCGGGCTGTACTGGCCGAATCTGTCGATTATGGCCTGGGCATACTCCAGACAGCTCGTATGCGCAGCGTCGAGGGCCTTACGCATGGAAGGGGCCGGCATAAAGATTTCATGGCAGGGATGTCCCTGCTCGTCAAAGTCGACCACTCCGCCGCTGCAAGGGGAGAACATCTCTTCGAGGATGAGGTGGTACGGTACATAGTCTTCCTTCTGCATGAGGAGGAACGTCTTCGTACCATATTGTGCATCTGCGGCCTGATTTGCTTCGTTTTGCCAGCAGTAGAGCTTGTCGAAGGGTTTGCCCGCGATGGTCGAGAGTGCTGTAGATATGGATCCGGAATACCCCATGTCAAAAACGAGGAAGCGGTTTGCACCAGACGGGAAGACGGAGGCATAGTACCGCCGCGCCCGCTCCCTGCGGGCTTCCATAAGGTTCGTGAGCGGTCCGCTGATGCGCTCCAGGATGCCAAGACATCTTTGCTGCTGTTTGCAAAACGGGATATCCAGCTCTTCTTTTGTCAGCAGGGCCAGCAGCTGGTCGGCTTCCGAAGAAAAGTGCCCGCGCAGCAAGTCCTCCAGAGTATAGCTGTCCGGATCCGCGGCCAGCTTGCGGGTGCGGGCATATTCGATGAAGGAATCTGCCAGAAAGGGGAAATATGCCCGGCGGCCGGCATGGAAATAGACTCCTTCCGGTCCCCCCAGTTTTTCCTGCAGCACGGCATGGACGCGGGAAGGCAGCCAGCCATCGCGAGAAGCGTAATGGACACACGGATAGCCTTCATGCATGGCGATGTCCCGTGCCTTGAGGCACAGGGCGGTCACCAGCGGTCCCAGCGCAAGGCGGGCGATGGCCGCAGTGTCCGGGCAGCGATCCAGCGTTTCGGGTGAATGCACCGGCCTGGCAAAGATGCGGTCGATGGCCTGCCCCAGCAGCAGGCCCCACAGGGGATCTTGCCGGGCGGTCTCAACCAGTGCGGCAGCCATATCTCCACCGCGTGCGCGCAGCATCTGCCGGACAGAAGGGATATGTACGGCAGCCATGCCTTTGCTCAGCGGGACAGCCACATCGCTGCGGGTGTGGTCTCCCATATGCAGAACATTTGCGGCGTCTACCTGTTCCTTGCGCAGCATGATGTCAAAAAGAGCGCCAGAATCGCTTTTGCGGGCCTTGTGTTCTGCCGAGACATAGACAGCCTCCACAGCAGCAAAGCCTTTTTCATGCAGTACTTCGAGCAGGAACGACGAAGGGAGGTACATGTCACTGACAGCAACGATGCGTTTACCGGCGGCCTGGGCTGCGCGGCACAGTTCCAGCATGTCAGGGCGTGGCTGCAACAGGGTACGCTCGCACAGCATTTCTTCTTTTTTCAGACGTGCAGCCAGCTCAGGAGAAAGCCCGTGCCTGCGCTGGATATGGGCATAGATATCGTCCAGCGTGGCATAAGGATCCCCCAGCTCTTTTTCCGCATGCCAGCGCAGGGCTACAAAATCCAGATCGAACGCGTCATCGACCCTGGCAGCGACAAGGTGAAAGATGTCGCGCGGGTCATCGACGACCGGACGGGTCAGCAGGGTATCGAATATGTCGAGGCTCAGGACATGTACTGAGGGCGCCTGCACCATACGGACGAGAGATTCCAGGCTCAGGGGCGGCAGGGGAGGGGCTGGCGGCAAGGCACAGGACGGATCGACGGCGGGGACAGCTACGGAGGAGATGCCGAGCTGGCGCTCTACTGGCCGCAGACAGACCCGCAGGGCGGCGCGCACTACAAACTTGAGGTCCTTGCGGTGCACGATCTCGATGCCGGCCCGCATGGGATAGAAGACGAGCAGATTGAACAGCCTGCTGCGTTTTCTGACAAGCTGGGGACCGGCCTTGATGACCTTGCCGAAAAAATACCAGGGGCCTAAACGCAGAGAGGAGAACCATTCCCGTCCAAAAACGACGAAGGATGCGGGCAGGAGGAAAAAGGCTGCGATGATGCGATGCAACATGGTGTAGCTCTGTATGGGCTTATTCTGTCTGCCTGTCGTGGCAGGACAGACAGGCGCGGATCTTATCTCAGTCCGGGGTTTTCCTGGCCGATGTTGAAGTAGAAACGGGCCCGGGCGCTGTGATAGTCCGCCAGTGCCCGGCTGGCATCCCGTTCGGCCTCTGTCAGACGTACCTGGGCATCCACAAGATCCGTGATGGTACCGATATTGGTCATATAGCGCTTTTGGGACATGGCATAATTTTCCCGGGCGGAATCAACACCGTAGCGTGTCGTGGTGATGAGCTCCCGGGCAGCGTCCATGTCGAGCATGGCCTTGATGACGTCCGTCCTGGCGCCGGCCATGGCGTCCTCATAGTCTTTTTGCAGGGCCCTGGCCCTGTTCCGCTCGGCCAGAGTGTTGAACACGGCGCTGCCGCCACTGAAGATATCCCAGGAAAAGTTGAGGCCGATGGCCCAGTAGCTGCGGGTATAGTCATTATACCGCCTGTCGTTATAATCTTTGCTGAAGCGGGTATCCTCGTAGCTGGCATCCACTCTGGGGGCGAATTCCCCCATGGCGATATGGGTGTCCTTGTAAGCTACAGCCACGCTTTTCTGAGCGACGATCAGGTCCGGGCGGCTGTAGAGTGCCGTTTTTATGGCCTGCTCTTCCGTGTAGGAGACGACACCATGAAAATCCTGCAGCCTGCCGGCATAGGTGATGCGCTCATGGGGTGAAAATCCCAGATAGCGGTTGAGCTGTACTTCGGCATTACGGATATCGTTTTTGCAGCGGATGACTTCCTGCTGGGCACGGGAAAGCTCCACCCGGTTCTGCAGCACGTTGGCGTACGGAGCCATGTCCACCCTTACGAAGGCCTCGGAAGCCTCCAGCTGTTTCCGGATGCGTTTGACCGACTCTTCAGCAGTCGCAAGATCTTCACGGGCTTGCAGCAGGGCCAGGAACTGCAATTGCACATTGGTGATGAGCTCCAGACGTGCCTGCCGGTGCCGGGCTTTTTCCACATCCACTTGCAGCAGGGATTTCTGCACGTTGTTCAGGTGGGCGAAGCCGGCAAAGAGAGAAAGTGTCAGCCGCCAGCCCTGGGACCAGCTTTTGCTGCTCAGGTTATCACTGCTGTAGGTCTGTACTTCCGAGCGGTTCTGAAGCTCGTTGTAAGAAGCTACGATCGATACACGCGGCCAGAAATAGCTCTGGGCCACGCCGACGTTCATGCGTGCCTGTTCCAGTACCAGCAGCTTGGACTGGATGGTGGGATTGACGTCCAGTGCGCGGCTGACTGCCTGCTCCATGGTGAAGCTGGCTGCCCGGACATTGCCGGAATAGAGGCAAACAAAGACGGCCAGCAGAATAAAACAGCGTTTCATTCGATTCTCCTGTATCGGTACAGAGCGGTCAACGTTCGTTTACTTCAAGGATGCAGAGAATGTCGCGCTCGTCTTCAAGTGCAAGGACCCGGTCATGGACGCTCCAGTGACGAGTCTTGTCCAATACGCTGGCCAGGGCCTCCATACCCAGGGCCATGAGCATCTCCCTGTCCTCTGGCCGCAGGGCAAAGCCCAGTTCCCGTGCCTGTGCCGCATAGGGCACCTGCAGGAAAATCCCCCGGGCGGAAGCGTCCATGATACCTGTGGCAGGAGACGAGGGAGCAAAGCTGCAGGACAGCGTACTTCCATCCTCAAGCCCCAGACGCCAGTGTTTTTTGCCGACGGCAGCATGAAAGTCGGGAGCAGCGTCGCTGCCGGGCAAACGGGTTGAGCTGGCACGTACGCTGACGATCCTGAGCGTGTCACGATGCATCTGGCAGTCCGCTTCAATGAATACCGGGAGCGGCGACTGAAGCAGTTCTTGCAGCGCGGGGGAATCCTCCAAAGCAAAATCCAGCCCGGATCCTCCTTCATGCAGGATCGGCAACCCCTTACGGCTCACCAGCACGCCCATGACCTGTACAGGAGCGCTGTCAGGGGCATCGAGGTAAAAGCGTACCCCCAGGCTGGGGCGCCCGCCTTTCAGAGGCATGTCTGCATACAGGGTCCGGGCCCGTCCCAGGTTCAGCAGGCGCGACAGGCCATAATGGTTATGCAGCAACAGCATGCCTCCCTGCCGTATCGGCAGCCAGCGCCCGTTACTCTTTCGCCGTAATTCCGGTTCGCCCCGCATCATGATGGTCTCCGACAGTTCGAAGAAATGGCGATCCAGCAGCCGCAGACGGGCTGTATAGGAAAGGTCGTCGTTCTTGCAGACCGCACTGTAGACCTGTCCGGCCTGCAGGCGGGGAAAGGAAGCCGCCACGGCCTGCCCCGTCAGCAGCAGGAGCAGACAGGCGATGAAAAAAAAGCCTGTCCCTGAGCCTGCGGGCAGAGGTGCTCCCCGTGTATCGTCCGGGCAGGGGCGTAGCCGTATCCGGCGCGGGTGCCATAGAGAAAAACACATGGCAGCCTCACTCCCGCAGGGCACGGTCCCAGCTTTTGAGCAGGGGCTCGAACATGTAGTAAAGCACGGTACGCTTTTTGGTGGTGATGAACACCGTGGCCGGCATGCCGGGAGAAAGATAGAGCTGGGCCTCCTTCAGGGCCTGCGGATCGATGACCACATAACAAAGGTAGTAGGGCATGGTCCCGGCGGAAGTTTTGTCCTCCAGACGGTCGGCCGAGATATAGGTCACTTTGGCCGGGATATGGGGGATGATGCGGGTATCGAAGGCATCCAGCTGCACCAGGGCGTCCTGACCGATATAGACTTCAGTGATCTTGTTGATGGGCACCTGGGTCTCCACGATAAGCGGGGTATCGTGGGGCACGATGTCCATCAGGGGCTCGCCCGGGCGGACCACACCGCCACGGGAATGGACTTTGAGATCGACCACCTTGCCGCTGACGGGTGCCTTGACCTGCAGGCGCTTTTTGGCGTCGCGCAGGGGACGGATACGTTCACGGGTCTGGATGATGTCGTTCTCCAGTTTCCCGGCTTCACTGGTGGCCTCTTCCACAAAGCGGTTGCGCAGGTCTTCCATGCGCAGGCGCAATTCGGCATCCCGCTGTTTGGTTTCGGCGATGGCCTGGCGCAGTCGGCCCCGCTCGCCCATGTGGCTGGCCAAATTGCGTTCCAGCTCCAGGATCTGGGATTTTTCCAGATAGCGTTCCTTGTAAAGCTGGCGTTTGGCCCGCAGCTCTTCATTGAGGGTACCGATGATGGTGGTCTCGGCCCTGACCTGGTCCTCAAAACCGCTTACCTGGGCCTGCAGCTGGGCTATCTGGGTCTCCAGCAGGGAAAGCTGGCCGCGCAGGGCTTCCCGGCGGGCCAGAAAGATCCTCTGCTCATTGTCCAGCACGTCAGTGCTGTTCACCACATGGGCGAGTTCCACCAGGCCATCGGGCCAGACGAGATCATCTTTGAAAGACTTTTCGGCCAGGGCACGGGAATGCGCGGCCCACTGGGCTACCAGCTGTTTTTGCAGCATGTTTTCCGAGGCATCCACCTGCACCGATTCCAGCTCCACCAGCACCTGGCCCTCTGCCACCTCCTGTCCTTCCCGCACAAGGATGGCGTCCACGATGCCGCCTTCCAGATGCTGGACGGTCTTGCGCTCGCTTTCCACCTTGATCTTGCCGGGAGCGACCACGGCACCGCTTATCTCGCCCCAGAAGGCCCAGGCGCCAAGTACGCCAAAGAAGAGCAGGATCACTGCCATCCCCTGGCGTATGATGCTGCGGGGATCTTCTATGGCGCTGTTTTTCCTGCTGCCGGGGGCCTGATCTTCACTGTGGCCGCTGCTAGGCTTGCCGGCCGGGACTTTTACCGGGGCGATGCGGGCGATGGTGCGCCCTGTGGTCTCCAGGGGCGTATTTTCGTTGGGGGACGTATCAGGCATTGCCGCCGGCCTCCTGCGTTTTTTGCAGGGCTTCCTGCTGTTTCTGCAATGCCTGCTGCTGGGCGAGCTTTTCCTGCTGCACGCGGGCCTGTGCGGCCTGTTCCTGCTGGTGGCGCATGGCGGCCAGTTTTTCCAGCACGGCCTGACGGGGACCGGAAAGGGCTATCTGTCCTTCCTGCATGACGATGATGTTGTCCACGATATTGAGGATGCTGGGCTTGTGGGTGACCAGCACCACGGTGGCCTTGCGCTGCTTGAGGTTCAGCACGGCGCGGGCCAGCTGCTGCTCGCCTTCTTCATCCAGATTGGAGTTGGGTTCGTCCAGGACCACGAGGCGGGGATCGCCGTACAGTGCCCGGGCCAGCCCGATGCGCTGGCGCTGGCCGCCGGAAAGGGCCGCGCCGTGTTCGCCTATCTGGGTGTCGTAGCCTTTGGGCAGGCCCAGCACCATACTATGGACGCCGGCCATCTGCGCGGCAGCGATGACCTTCTGGCTGTCCACGTCACCCATGCGGGCGATGTTCTCGGCCACAGATCCTGCAAAAAGTTCCACATCCTGCGGCAGATAGCCGATGTAGGGGCCCAGTTTTTCTGAATCCCAGCTGTGGATGTCGGCACGGTCGATGCGCACCTTGCCGGCCGTAGGTGCCCAGATGCTGAGCAGCAGCTTGCACAGGGTGGATTTGCCGGCAGCACTGGGGCCGATGATGGCCAGGCTCTGCCCGGCAGGCAGGCGGAACGAGACGCCCCGGACGAGGGGACGGCCGTTGATGGTCAGGAAAAGGTTTTCGGCCGTCAGCTCGCCGGCAGGGGCGGGCAGATCCATGGGAGGTGGGGCCGGAGGAGTATCCAGCAGCTCTTTCAGATGGTTGTAGGAACTGCGGGCGTCAAGCGATTGCTTGTAGGTGGCCATGGCCTGGTCGATGGGAGCCAGTGCCCGGCCCATGACGATGGAGGCCGCGATCATGACACCGGCCGTGGACTCGTGCATGACGGTCAGGTAGGCGCCCACGGCATAGATGGCTACCTGCAGGCCGGTCCGCAGGGATTTGCTTACGGCCCGCAACAGACCTGCCTTGTGGCTGGCGCGGGTCTGCAGGCCGATGACCGCGTCATTGAGCCTGCGCCAGCGTGCGGTCACATGGCCAACCATGCCCATGGCGCGCACGATGCTGGCGTTGCGCAGGGCCGCACCGGTGAATCCGGCAGCCATGGCATTGAGGCGGGTGGCATTCTCCAGCCGGGTACGGGTCAGGCGCTCCGTAAGGACGCCGAGGATGAAGACGATGACCCCGCCCCCGACGGCCACCCAGCCCAGGGCCGGATGCAGCACGAAGATCAGGGCAAAGTAGATGGGCATCCACGGCAGGTCGAAAAAGGCAAAGACAGCATTGCCGCCCAGAAAGTTGCGCAGCTGCTGTACGTCGCGCAGGTTGCCCCGGCTGCCTGCCCCGCCCGGAACTGCGGCGGCATGCTTGAGGTTCATGCTGAGCACAGTGGCGCTGAGCATGTTGTCGAAGGCGATGCCCGCACGCACCAGAAGGCGGGAGCGTATCCACTCCAGCAGGGCCAGCACGACAAGACAGATGACGGCGGCAAGGGTGATGACGGCGAGTGTGGAGAGATTGTAGCTGGTCAGGACCTTGTCATAGACCTGCAGCATGTAGATGGAGAAAGTCAGTTGCAGGATGTTGACGAACATGCTGAAAAAAAAGGCATATCCGAAAAAATACCTGCACGAGCGCAAAAATTCCTGCATGTGGGGGCATATCCGGCGTTAGTGCCGCCCCCTTGGGGAAGGACGCCTGTTGGCAGCGTGGGGACCATAGATATCTGGCAGAAATGTCCCCGGGCGACGGTTTGCAGGGCGCACTATACGCACGAAGCCCTTTCTTGTCCAGAAGGCAAACCAACGCCAAAAAGACCACAAGAAAAAACTTGCGGCCGCAACAAAATCATGGCAACAAAAAAATTTTAAAAAAGTTAAAGTGTTAAGTCTTTTTACCGCCTCCTTGAGCAGGTTGCCGGAGTATCCCGGAGCGTGCAAACCGTCGGGCCTGTCTGCCAGAACAGGCTGTGTCTCAGCAGGGTACAGCCCATTGAGACAACCCGAACGAGTTGAACTAATTATCCTACGTTGCGAACGATTGTCAATCTTTTTTGCGTCGTTAAAATAATAATGGCAATCCAGCGGGTTAGATGATGTCTTCCATATCAGGCAACACCCCGGCTGTACAGGATGAGCTCCGGCAGCGTGCGTATTGCAGGTAACGGTAAGCAGTCTGGCGCGAGATGCCGAACTCCCGGGCCAGCCCCAAGATGTTCTCCTTGTTTTTGATGGCCCGTGTTGCCAGCAGGGTGATCTCGTCTTCGGTAAGGCGCTTTTTGCTTCCTTTATATTTGCCCCGCTGCTTGGCCAGGGCGATGCCCTCGCGCTGGCGCTCCCGGATGAGGGCGCGCTCGAATTCGGCCACGGCGCCGATGATCTGCAGATGCAGGCGCTGGAAGGGCGAGCTCTCCCCGCTGAATACCAGATTTTCTTTGTAGAATTTTACAGTCACATTCCTGTCCGCCATGTCTTCCAGTATGGACAGCAGGTCTTGCAGGCTGCGCGTCAGGCGGTCGATGCTGTGCACATGCAGCATGTCCCCTGCCCGCAGGGCACGCAAACAGGCTTGGAATTCCGGCCTGTCCATGTTTTTGCCACTCGTCTTGTCCATGAAGACCCTGTCCAGCGCCACCCCTTCCAACTGCCTGTCAGTACGCTGCCCGCAGCTGCTGACACGAATATATCCAATGTTCACGTGAGACCCGTTTCAAAAGCTGTAAATCTCTTTGATATCTACCGGTTATCGTGGTTTTCCGGCATGCTGTCGCCGCCTGCCTGTCTCATTGGGGTGTACCCCGCTGAGACAGTCCCGCAGTGATGCATTCATGGTGCGTCATGGCTGCCACAGGCAGCCCCTGCCGCACCTGCCCATATCTGCGGATGGCGCTCCCGCTTGCGGCACAAGGCCGAAGACCCGGGAGAGAAGGGAGGCATACCCTGTGTCATCCGTACCGGTGCCGTGCACCGGAGGAGGGACGTCCCCGTGCGTGCGGCCGGACAACATGTCCGGGACCGACGTGGCTAGGTACCTCCATGCTGGTGACGAGGTCGCACACTGCCGCCGGGACCCGGGCGGCCAGCGGTTCGTCCCTTCTGGGCCGCATCCGCACAGGGCGGATGCGGCGTGTGCCACAAGGCACAAAAAACTTTTTGTTATCCTCCGGAGGATACAGCAATGGAAAAATGGTTTGATCCCACTGTCTACATGCAGAACAAGCTGGCCCAGATGCAGGCCACTGATCCCGCCTACGCCATGAGCGATCTGGTCGCCGCCTTTGCGAAGGCCGGTTTTGTGGGTCCCGAAGGCTACTTCCAGCATTTCCAGCAGTTCGGCGCTGCCGAAGAAGTGGCCCCCAATGCCTACTTCAATGCCAATGAATACTATGCCGCCAAGGCTGCCCAGTTCTATGGCGACAAGTTCGACGGCAGCGAACTCCAGATCGCCCAGGTGAAGACCCTCATCAATAAAGAGGGCATGAATGCCTGGACCCACTACCAGCAGTTCGGCTCCGCCGAAGGCGTGAACCCCTCCAACGCCTTTGATGCCTCCGACTACTGCGCCGCCAAGGCCGCAGCCATGATCAAGGCCGGGCAGAAGGCTCCTGACGGTACTGACTGGACCGCCGAAAAGATCGCCAAAGCCATCGACGATGCCGGCATGAGCGTGCTCGAGCACTACCTGACCTACGCCGGCACCGGCGAAGGCGAAGTGGCCGCCGGTTCCACCTATCCCGTGGCCGACGACGACCAGGTGCTGGTGCCCAGCGGCAAGACGATCGTGATCGATGAGGATGATTCCACTATCGCCTACACCGGGAGCGCCGGGGACGACAAATTCTATCTGAAAGATGAGAGCACTGACCTTCATGCGTACAATACGCTTGACGGCGGCGAGGGCAATGACACCCTCATTCTGGATAATAAGGGTCTGGGCGGAGCGACCATCCGGAACATCGAGAACCTGGTGGTCAACGCCGGGGGCGCCGGTGTTGACTATGATATGAGCCTGTTTGCCACCTCCTTCACCCTGAATGGCGGCAGCGCCAAGTTGACGAATGTGGCCGGCCAGAAGCTGGTTACTGACAACGCCACGAGTCTGACTGTCAATATGGCTGCCGGCCAGACCTCCGTGGATCTGACCAGCCAGAATCGTGGTGCTGTTGACCAGACCTTTACGCTGAAGGGCGACAGCCTGACCAGCGTGAAACTGGCTGTGGATGAAGGTCAGTATGGGGTCAAACTCACTGCCCCTGACACCAAGGTGACCGACCTGGCCATCACGGCGACCGTTTCTGAAGCTAAAAATGACAAAGCCCAAGTCGATGCAACGGCTCTGGGCGAACTGGCCAATGTCACTGTGGCCGGTGCCGGTGCCGTGAAGCTGGACGTTGACGTTAATGACAAGCTGAAAGCCGTGAACGCCACGGAAAATACCGGTGGTGTGACCGTGGACCTGAGCGATGCTGATAACGCCGCCTTCACCGGGGGGGCCGGTGCTGACACGCTCACGGTCAAGGGTTCCAAGGTGGCCCATACCCTGGGTGCCGGCGATGACACCGTGGTGGTGAACGATGCTGCCTTTACCAATCTTGCGAAGGGCTTCTCCGTGGACGGCGGCGAAGGTACCGACACGCTGCAGATGAGCGCTTCTCTTGCTGCCGAGTTCAAGACCGCTGATGTGGCCACCAACTTCGAGATCCTGAAGCTGGTGGACGGCGCTGGCACTGTTGCCCTGGACAACTTTGGTGACATCGATCATGTCGCCGTGGGTGTTTTGGGTGGTGGCCTCACTCTCAATAACATGGATAACGGCGGCCTCCTTGAATACGTGGATTCGCCTACCCAGGCTGTGGCGGTCAGCGTAAAGGGCGCTGACACAGGCAAAACGGATGTGCTGAATGTCGCGATCGCTGCTGATGACGCTGTCCAGGCCAGCACGCTGACCGTCGCCGATGTGGAAACCATCAACATCACGGCCGATGATACGAAACTGGATGCCAATGGCACGGCTGACACCCACACCATGACCCTGAATGCCGACGCGGCCACCACCGTGAACATCAGCGGCAATGCCGGACTGCACTTGTCCCTGACGGGTTCTGATAAGATCACGAAGATCGACGCTTCCGGCAACACCGGCGGCCTGACTGTGGATATCTCGCATACTACACCGGCTAATACCTTCGTCACCCTGACCGGCTCTTCCGCTGACGATACCATCACCATGGGTATCGGTAACGTCATCACCGGCGGTGAAGGCAAGGATACCTTTATCGCGACTGATGCGCAGGGTCTGTCGGGGGCTGTCGCCTCTACCTCCTTCGCTACCATCATGGACTTCGGGGCGGGCGACAAGCTGAAGCTTGGTGATTCTGCGGCAAGCTTGTTGAAGGTCAATGTGAACGACGAAACGGACCTGACGATGGTTATGAAGACTGCCTTTAATGCGGCAGCTTCTGACGAGGTCGTGTGGTTCCAGTATCGGGGCAACACCTATGTCGCTCTGGACGTGGATGGCGACAATATCTTTAGCTCCAAAGACTACATTGTTAAGCTCAGCGGCACCGATATCGATCTGAGCGACGCTAGCGTTGTTGGGGGCGTGCTGAGCCTGCCCGAAGGCGCCTAGTCCCCATCCCTTCCACTGACGGATACAGGCGCCCTCCCGTCCCCGGGGGGGCGCCTTCACAAAGCGGCGCCCCTGTGTCCCGCCGGGGCAGAGCGGCGCCGCGGCATATTTTGCAAGATCGTGCATATGTCCTCTCCTGCTGTCAGTATCATCGTGGCCAGCTACAATTATGAACAATGGCTGCCCCAGGCCCTGCAAAGTGCGCTGGACCAGCACTTTGCGGACTTTGAACTGCTGGTGGTGGACGACGGTTCTACGGACGGATCCCTGGCCGTGGCGCAGGACTTTGCCGCACGGGATGCCCGCGTGCGCGTCCTCACCCATGCGGACGGCGGTAACCACGGCCTGCCCGCCACCCTGGCCCTGGGCCTGTCGGTCGCGCGCGGCCGGTGGACGGCCTTTCTCGAAGCCGATGACGCCTGGACGCGGGACAACCTGTCCTTGCGGCTGGCCGCCGCAGACGGCACGGATGCCGGGGTGATCTTCAACGACGTGGAGCTCTGGCCCATGCCCGGTGCGGCCACAGGCTGGTTTGCAGGTTACGTCCCGCGCGTCATGGCCGGGCATGCCCGCCGGGGCAGGGCAGGGCAGCGGGCGTTTTCCCTGTGCGGGCCCATGCTGGTGGAAAATGCCATCCCTACCTTTTCCTGCGCCATGGTGCGGACAGAGCTTTTGCGTGCCTGTGACTGGCAGTCGCCGGTGCCGCGCTGGACGGACTGGTGGCTGTGGTGCCAGCTGGCCTGCCGCACCCGTTTTTTCTTTGTACCGTACCGGCTCGTGCGCTGGCGCCTGCATGCGACCAGCCAGCATCACGGCGTGGGCGGCGGTTACCTGCACGATTACGCCCGCATGGGCCGGGGCCTGGCCCGTCTGCTGGGCCCGGAACTCACGGCCGGTGGGCGGCGGCGCCGGCTGTGGTACCTGCGCCTGCCCGCGGCGGTGCGGCTGGCGGTACGGCTGGGACGCATGGTCATGTACCAGGGCCTGCGCAGGAGCCTGCGGCAGGTCGCGGAGCGTCTGGGCCGGCGCAGAAGCTGACGCCACCTGCTACGAATCTGTCCCGGTATCGTCCGGGTGGTCTTTTGGGACATGGGTATGTCCCAGAATGCGGCATGCAGACCAAAAAAATGACCGCAGGGGCAGAAAAAACGCTTTTTTGTGTCACATGGACAGTTACAGGTGGTGGACAGATGGATGCCATGCAGGATCTTGGTGAGCGTATCCGGCGGGTACGCGGGTACACGTCACAGGAAGCTTTTGCCCGGCAGCTCGGTATCAGCAAGGGGGCGCTGGGGTGTTACGAGCGGGGCGTCAATTGTCCCAATGTGGAAGTCATCCTGAATATCTCCCGCTTGTGTCATGTCAGCCTGGAATGGCTCATGACCGGTAAAGGAAACATGGCGGACACGCGGGCCCCGGAAGGCCCCGTTGCGGGAAGCCATGCGGCAGACGGAGCGGCACAGCCGGCCGGTGGCGAGACCGGGGAACTGCTGCGCCGCCATTGTGCCTGGCTGCGGCAGCGGCTGGATGCCATGGAGGAGGAACGCCGCGACCTGAGCCGCGAGAACAGGTTCCTCTGGCAGCGCACCGCTGACCTTGGGGAACGCCTTGCACGGCTGGAACAGGCCAGCGGGGAAGAGGAAGAGACTGCGGCGCAGGATGGTGCGGCATCGTCCCGCAAGATGTGATGTGCGAAACCCGGCAGAGGCATATTGGCAGCCCGGCTGTCCTGGCTGGAGGAGCCTCATTTCCGGCGGGAAAGGTGAAGAAGGAGAACGTTTGTCATGCAGGCTTTGTATCTGGTCACCGGTGGTTGCGGCTTCATCGGTTCCTGTTTCGTTCTGCGGGCCCGTGCCGCCGGCATCCCCGTCATCGACCTGGACAAGCTGACCTACTGCGGCAATCCCGAAAACCTTGCTCCCCTGGATCATGATCCGGGCCATGTGCTGGTGCAGGGCGACATAGCCAACAGGGAACTGGTGGCCTGTCTGCTGCGCACGCACCGTCCTTCGGCCATCGTCCATTTTGCCGCCGAGAGCCACGTGGACCGTTCCATCAGCGATCCGGGTGTCTTCGTGCGTACCAACGTGATGGGGACCGCCAACCTGCTGCATTGTGCCCTGGACTACTGGCAGGGCCTTGCCGGCCAGGAAAAACAGGACTTCCGCTTCCTGCATGTTTCCACGGACGAGGTCTTCGGTTCCCTGGGGCCGGATGACGCGCCTTTCCGTGAGGATACCCCTTACGCCCCCAACAGCCCCTATTCCGCCAGCAAGGCTGCCAGCGATCATCTGGCGCGGGCCTTTTGCCATACCTACGGCCTGCCCGTGCTGGTGACCAATTGTTCCAACAATTACGGACCTCGCCAGTTCCCGGAAAAGCTCATCCCGCTGTTCATCTCCCGGGCACTGGCCGGAGAGCCCATGCCCCTGTACGGATCGGGGCAGAACGTGCGCGACTGGCTGTATGTAGAAGAACATTGCGAGGCTCTGGAACGAGTGCTGGGCCATGGCCTGCCCGGACGCAGCTACAATATCGGCGGCAATTGCGAGCGCAGCAACCTTGAGCTGGTGGACAGCCTGTGTCGCGCGCTGGACAGCGAGCGTCCCCGCCCGGCCGGTTCTTACCGGGAGCTGGTGCGCCGGGTGGCCGACAGGCCCGGCCATGACTGGCGCTATGCCATGGATACCGCACGCATGCGGGACGAACTGGGCTGGCAGCCGCGTGTGGGGCTGGGGGAAGGCATGCTCCGTACCGTGCGCTGGTATCTGGAACATGAAGGCTGGATGGAGCGGGCCCGCCGGCGCGCGGCCCGATAAGATCTTCCCGGTGGCAGTGCACCGGGAGCGGCATGCAGCCCGGACTGGCTGGCCCCCGGCCGTCCGGTTCCTGACGGGGTGCGGCCGGCGGCTCCGGTCGCATACAGGCGTGTGTCCGTGCGGGGTATCGCCGCATGCCGCAGGCAGGGGGCAGGCATGCTCCCTGCCGCCCCGCTAACAAGTCATATTTTCCGGCTGTCCCATGCCGCCTGCTGTATCACCTTCCGCAGCAGAGGCGTGATGCGGCAGCACACGGGCACGACATCATACGCCGCAGGACGCGTGTTCGGCACAGCCGTGTCCCTGCCTGCCGGTCTGGAGGATGCCCGGCGGTCCATGTGTCCGGGCTGCAGGGTTACCGCGGACTCGTCATGCCCGGGCCGTGCATGCCGCACGGCGGCAGGGGGGAGGAGTGGCCCCCCTGCCTTTCTGCACAGCAGCCTGACGCTGCATCAGCCCCTGATGATGGTCCGGCAGGGCCGTTTTTAGCGAACGAGGCTCCTTCATGAAACAACAACGCAAAGGCATCCTTCTTGCCGGCGGATCGGGTACGCGCCTGTATCCGCTGACGCGCAGCATCAGCAAACAGCTCATGCCGGTCTATGACAAGCCCATGATCTACTATCCCCTCAGTGTCCTCATGCTGGCGGGCATCCGGGATATCGCCATCATCTCCACCCCCGTCCACCTGCCTCTGTTCGAGGATCTTTTGGGTGACGGCAGACGTTGGGGCTGCTCTTTTTCCTACATCGAACAGCCCCGCCCCGAAGGGCTGGCACAGGCCTTTCTGCTGGCAGAGGATTTCCTTGCCGGATCTCCGGCCTGTCTCGTCCTGGGTGACAACATCTTTTTCGGTCACGGGCTGGACGCTCTGCTCCAGCATGCCATGGCGCAGGGGCAGGGGGCCACGGTCTTTGGGTATCATGTTACCGATCCCCAGCGCTATGGCGTCGTGGCCTTCGATGAACGGGGAAGGGCTACCAGCATCGAGGAAAAGCCGGAGGAGCCCCGCTCCAATTTTGCCGTGACCGGACTTTATTTCTATGACGGTGACGTTGTGGACATGGCGCGGCAGGTGCGTCCTTCGGCTCGTGGAGAGCTGGAGATCACGGACCTGAACAACATGTATCTGGAAAAGGGCCTCCTGCAGGTGGAGCTCATGGGGCGCGGCATGGCCTGGCTGGATACCGGTACCCATGACTCCCTGCTGGCTGCTGCCAATTTCGTGCAGACCGTCCAGATGCGGCAAGGCCTGAAGATCGCCTGCCCCGAGGAGATCGCCTGGCGCAAGGGCTACATCTCTGCCGATGATGTGCGGGCCCTGGCCCATGAGATGGATAAAAACCAGTACGGGCAATACCTGTACGAACTGGTGGACATGGGGGGGACAGCATGGAAGTGACGGCAACGGGCATCGAAGGCGTGCTGCTGGTCAAGCCCAGGATATGGGGCGACGAGCGCGGCTATTTTGTGGAGACCTGGCAGCGCCGGCGCTATGCGTCAGAAGGTGTGGATCTTCCCTTCGTGCAGGACAATCACTCCATGTCACGCCGGGGCTGTCTGCGCGGGCTCCACTTCCAGAAGACACATCCGCAGGGCAAGCTGGTCATGGTCTCGCTGGGCGAGGTCTTTGACGTGGCCGTGGACATCCGGCCCGGTTCGCCCACTTTTGGCCGGTGGTACGGTGCGGTGCTCTCCGCGGCCAACCAGCATCAGCTCTGGATCGCTCCGGGGCTTGCCCACGGCTTTGCCGTGCTGAGCGATGTGGCGCACTTCCATTACAAATGCACCGACTATTATCATCCTGAAGACGAAGGCTGCATACGCTGGGATGATCCCGATCTTGCCGTGGACTGGCCTGTATCAGGGCCGCAATGTTCGAGCAAGGACAGGCAGGGTATGAGTTTCAGGGAATACTGCGCCGAGTGTGGCGTCCATATGGGATAGGAGGGCGCCATGTCCCGTACGACGGTCATGCTTACCGGTGGCAAGGGGATGCTTGGCAGGACCCTTTGCCGTGAACTGGAAGGGTTCGAGGTCATCCCCACGGACCTTCCCGGGACGGATATCCTGCAGGAAGACGCGCTTGCCCGCCAGCTGGACAGGATAGCGCCTGATGTGGTCATCCACTGTGCGGCCATGACCGCAGTGGACAGGTGCGAGGCAGAACCGGATCTGGCGTATCGTCTCAACGCTCTGGGGTCGGCCAATGTGGCGGCCGCGTGCGCCCGCCGTCATATACGGCTCGTGGCACTGTCCACGGACTATGTCTTTTCCGGTACGGGGCAAAGGCCCTACCATGAGTTCGATGTGCCGGACGGCGGCATCAATGTCTACGGGCAGAGCAAATGGGCAGGCGAACAGGCTGTCCGCACCCACTGCCCGGATCATGTCATCGCGCGTATCTCCTGGCTGTACGGCCCCGGCGGCCCCAGCTTCGTGCACACCATGCTGCGCCTGGCCCGGCAGGGGCACGAGGTGCTCCGGGTCGTGGATGACCAGCGCGGCAACCCTACCAGCACAAGTGCGGTCGCTGCGGCCCTGCGTCACATCCTGCTTCGTCCCGGTCTGGTGGGCACGTTCCATCTGACCTGCGAGGGCGAGACGACCTGGTATGGCTTCGCCCGCGAGATCTTTCGCCTTGCCGGTGTGGAGCAGTGTGTTGTGCCCTGTACTTCGGCGGAATATGTCACGCCGGCACGGCGTCCGGAAAATTCCTGCCTTGAGAAGCGCATGCTGCGCCTGCTTGGTCTGCCTTCCATGCCGCACTGGCAGGAAAGTCTGGCGGATTTCATGCGCTCACAGGCCTGCGAGCTGGGCATCCCTGCTGCGTCCATATCAGATGCCGGCCGGTGATGGATTGTGCCCCGTCCAGTGGCGGCCATGATGTCAGGGAACAAAAGCCGGAGGGATGCCCTCCGGCTTTTTTGTTGTCATACAGGCAGGAGGATACTCTGCATCGGGACATCCGACCGTGCGGGCAGCACCGGATGGAGCGGCGGCGACCGTTGCTCACTGCATGGTCTGAACGGGGCAGAGACTTTCTCCAGGCCTTTGCTGGTATCGGTGGGGCCTGTCGTTACTGGGAAGGCGTCTGTTGCGTGTGAAGGCTGATCGGCTCCATTTCTTGACGCCATCAGAGCGTGTTTGGAAACTCATTCAACCACTACGGTCTGTCGCGCTTCATCTCCCTCTGGTTCATCACGCGCAAATTCGTGGCGGGCAGGCCGTGGCTGTTCAGCTTCACCTTCCTGGCCTCCATCTTCATCCTGGGGGCGCTGACCAGTGCCTCTCCGGCGGCGCTCATCGGCTGGAGCATCCTGTACGGCGTGTGCGAGGTCTGCGGCTACAAGAAGGGCGACAGCTACCCGACCATGATGGTCTTCGGCATCGTCTTCGCCGCCCAGATCGGCCAGTCCATGATCCCCTTCAAGCAGGTGGCCCTGACCGTGTTCAGTGCCTATGAGACCATGTCCGGCATGGGCATCGACTATGCCAAGTACATGCTCATCGCCTGCCTCATCTGCCTGCTGTGCGCCCTGTTCTTCATCGTGCTCGGCAAGTACATTTTCCGTCCCGACATGAGCAAGCTGCTCAATCTGGAAGCGGACAAGCTGGATACCGACGGCAGTCTGAACCTGACCGGCGTGCAGAAAACCGTGCTCCTTTTCCTCTTCCTGCTGGTGCTGCTGCTCCTGGCCCCCAACTTCCTGCCTGCGGACTTCTTCCTGACCCGCTTCCTCAAGGCCATCGGCAATACGGGTATCGTCATCCTGCTGGTGACCGTCATGGCGGCCATCAAGGTGGAAGGCAAGCCCCTGCTGAATTTCAAGGTCATGGTGGACTCCGGCGTCACCTGGGGCATCGTGCTGCTGCTGGCCTTCGTACAGCCCCTGACCATCGCCATGGCGGCCCCGGGCAGCGGCATCACGGACTTTCTCATGCAGCTGCTGACGCCTTTCTTCGGCGAGAGCTCTTCCATCACGTTTGCCCTGTTCATCGGCTTCGCCGCCGTGGCCCTGACCCAGGTCATGAACAACGGCGCCGTGGGCGTGGTGCTCATGCCTGTCATCCACAGCTTCTGCCGGGCCTCCGGTATGGCGCCGGAGCTGCCGCTCATCATGGTGGTCATGGGCGTCCACTTCGCTTTCCTGACGCCTGCCGCCAGTGCCAGTGCGGCCCTGCTGCACGGCAACGAATGGTGCAATACCAAGGCCATCTGGAAGTCCTCGCCCCTCGCCATCCTGGGCGCCTACGCGGCCACGGCCATCGTGACCCTGCTGCTGGGCAGCCTGCTGTATTCCTAGGCATTCCCCCAGGCGGCACGACCCGGATGCGTGCCTCCACCGGAGCGGCCCTGCCGGAGGGCCGCTCCCGCAAAGGGGACGACCGGCAGCCGGTCATCACCGTAAACCAGCCATCAAAAAAGCTCCGCCCGCGCACAAGACGCAGGCGGAGCTTTTTTGATGGAGAAAACAGGGACACAGGGCAGGAGTAAGGTCTCGTTCCAGGTCTTGAAGGAACCTGCCGCAAAGCGGGCTCAGGCCCGGCCCAGGGCGAGGATCTCGTCCCTGCTGCGGGGCAGGACCTCGGGCAGGGCGGCGATGAGGCGGCTCACAGGTGTGGACGGATCGGGCCGGCAATGGGCGGCCAGCAGGCGGGCCAGACGTGCGGCGGCCAGGGCGGCCGTGGCGGTGGGCAGACCGGCGCACAGCAGGCCGGTGACGAGGCCGGTCACGATGTCCCCGGTACCGCCGATGCACTCCATGGCCGGGACCGAGGGACTGTCCACTACGGCGTGGAGGCGGCCTTCGTGGATGATATGGTCGGCCTTGCCCTTGATGATCAGATTGGCCGGGCAGTTGCCGTGCTCCTGTGCCCGGGCCAGCAGCACGGGGATGTTCTGTTCCTCGGCCAGCAGGAAGCCGCGCGTATAGAAGGGGTGGGGCGCTTTTTCATCCGCCAGGAAGGCCAGTTCGCCCACGTCCGGGGTGAAAAGTTCGTAGGCATCGGCATAGCCGCTCATCTTGGCCACATACATGAAGCCCGCATCGGCCACCATCAGGGGCGCGTTCTCCAGTTCCCGGACAGCCAGCAGCAGGCGGTTGTGCCAGTCCACGTCGGGGAAGAGGTAGTGGAAGGTCAGGCCGCGCGGGGCCAGTGCGGGCAGGGCTTTTTCCAGCCAGGCATAGAGCTGGCGGCTGCCGGAACCGGAGCCGGTATCCCCGGCCAGCAGCAGGGCAGGGGGCGTGCAGCCAAGGGCCGCGCAGGTCTGCAGGGCCGTGGCTGCCAGGGCCGCGGTGCCCCGTTCCACGGGCACGGTACGGCCGTCAGGCAGGTGCAGGCCCGCTTCCGAAAGGCTGGCGCTACGCGGGGCGGGGCCTTCCGGCACCAGCAGGGAAAAATCAGGGTCGGGGATGGTTCCGGCTATGATCCACATGCGAGCTGTCTCCGTATCTCCTCAAAGGCTTTTTGCAGGCTGTAGCAGCACAGGGTCTGCCCCATGCTCAGCGGTTCGGGGGCCGTATCCAGCGTTTTGCCGCACAGGCAGTGGGCCAGCCAGGGCACGTCCGGGCAGCCGCCGCCGGAGATGTTGACGATGCGCCGGTCGCGGCAGTCCACCGTGATCTTCATGTTGGCCGCGCGTACCATGAGCCAGTGTTCCAGACGGCTGGTCTGGAACAGGGACACGGGCTCCAGCAGCACGTCATGGGCGCTGACCACCTGTTCCGGCTCCAGATCGGCCGTTTTCAGGCTGGCCAGCACTGCGGCCTGGCGGATGAGCGGGAAGACCACCACCATGTCGCAGCCGGTACGCATCTGCGGGGGCGGGCCCTTGACGTCCACGTCAAAGCCCTGCTGCCGCAGCAGGCGTTCGGCCCGGATGACGTCGCCCGTATGGGAAAAAGCCAGCAGCCCCCGGTCGGAAAGGGCGCGGGGACCTGTGTCGGGAGCGGACTCTTTTTTGAACAGGCCGCCCAGACGGCGACCGAGAGAGGAAAAAAGGGAATGCTTCGAGGTCATGCGTTTCCTGAAAAGGGGCGGCCGGAGCCGCCCCTGCATGGATTTTTTTAGGCCTGACGGCTGATCTCCAGCCGCCAGATGCCGTTCTCTTCACTTTCCGTCACATCGAAGCCGCTGTTGCGGGCCGCGCGGGTCACGTTCTCGCGGCTGGCCTCATTGTCCACCAGGACGGAGAAAGGGCCTTCGGGCTGCTTCTTGGCAGCGGTCAGGAACATCAGGACAGGCTGGGGGCAGGAGAGCCCGCAAGTATCGATAAGGGTCGCCATTACGCACCTCGCTTGCAATTGAAGAAACCGATGAGCAGGCAGACGGCCAGGCCGCCCAGGGCGCCCAGCATGCCGTTGGGGCCGATGCCCGCCGTGCTGGAGGCCATGCCGAAGTTATGGGCGCAGGCCGCGCCCACGATGAGACCGACCACGAACACGGCCGCGTCGTTGTCGCCTTCACCGGCCATGAAGAGCTGGCGGCCGGGGCAGCCGCCGGCCAGGGCAAAGGCCAGACCGGCCGTCACCATGCCCAGGAAGTTCCACAGGCCGTCGGTATGGGCCACGGGCTGGCCTTCAAAACCGGGATGGAAGCCGCCGATGGCCAGATTGGCCACCAGCGCGGCGACCAGCATGGCCAGGAAGCCCAGGGCCAGATGCCACTGGTTGAACAGCAGGACGTCACGCACGGCGCCCATGGTGCAGAAGCGGCTGCGCTGGGCCAGGAAGCCCACCAGCAGACCGGCACCGAGCGAGAGCAGGAGGGGGGCGTGCATGGAGCCGGGGCCCTTGAGGGAGTAGAAGAGGACGCCGTTCTGGGCCTGTCCTTCCATGGGCGGGTTGAACAGATAGACGGCGACCAGGGCGAGCATGATGCCGGGCAGGATCAGGCCGGACGCCTTGCACTGGCTCTGGCTGCGGCCCAGGGAGAAGCCCATGCGGAAGAAGACCGTGCCCAGACCGATGCCGACCACCAGGCCGGCCAGGCCGAACAGGGCGTTGGCGTCGCCGCCGGCCAGACGCATGATGACGCGCCAGGGGCAGCCCAGGAAGACCAGGGCGCCGATGGCTGCGATGACGCCCAGCAGGAAGCGGACGGCCGGAGCGGAGCCGCCGCGGGCGCGGTATTCGCCAAAGCAGAGGGCAGCGGCCAGGGAGCCCAGCACCATGCCCATGATCTCGGGACGCAGGTACTGGACGATGGGCGCGCGGTGCAGGCCCACGGCCCCTGCGATGTCGCGGTTGAAGCAGACCACGCAGATGCCCATGTTGCCGGGGTTGCCGGAGAACTGCAAAAAGACGGCGATCAGGCCCAGGATAAGGCCCGTGACCACGATGCCCGTGGTGGACGAGAAGAAATTGAAGCTGTTTTTCATGCGACCCCCCAAAAGACGGGATGCGGCAAAAGTTGAAAAAATGCGCGCAGATCCGTGACGGACCTAGGGGATGGGGGACCGTGATATGGCGAAGGTCAAGGAACCAGGACATGCCGTCGGCGCGACCACCCCGCTGCGCTCCACACCGTGAAGCCGGTGGTGTTGCGTCAGGTATGGTGCATGGGCATGGACGTGCTCCTTGGATCAGACGGGTCGTGATGGATAAGGGCAGCCTAGGAAAAGAACAGGGACGGGTCAAGTTCTTTCGGGAAAAAAGGGGACAGGCGGCCGGACCGGGAGCAGGGCGGGCATGAAAAAAGGGGCATCCGGCGGATGCCCCTTCAGGTCAGTTCTTGGCGGTCAGCAGGACTTCGTCCCGTCCGTCCCGTTCTTCCAGCAGGACGTCCACCTGCTCCTGCGGGCGGGTGTCCACGCTGCGGCCGATGTAGTCGGCCTGGATGGGCAGTTCGCGGTGGCCGCGGTCCACGAGCACCAGCAGCTCCACCTTGCGGGGACGGCCGTAATCCAGCAGGGCCTCCAGGGCGGCACGGATGGTGCGTCCGCTGAACAGCACGTCATCTATAAGGATGATCTCCGCGTTGTCCACCGGGGCGGTGATGCGCGACTGGCCGATGTGGGGCTTGCCTTCCAGGCTGGTCCAGTCGTCACGGTACAGGTTGATGTCCAGCGTGCCCAGGGGCAGGGGGCGCTGCAGCTTCTGCTGCATCAGGGCGCCCAGGCGGCGGGCCAGGTCGGCGCCGCGGCGTTCGATGCCCACCAGCATGACGCGCTCGCACTGCCCGTGCCGTTCCAGCACTTCGCAGGCAAGACGTTCCAGAATACGGGTCATTTCCTCTTTGTCCAGCAGCAATGTCGTGGGCATAATTCCTCCAGAAGTGATGTCTTTCCATACGCCTTTTTGGCAGCGGAGAAAAGCCCCGCGAGCGATTGACAATCTTTGGGGCTGACCTTACATGTTACGGGCAACACTGGAGGTAGTGCCATGCTTACGTTGACCGATGCCGCCCGGAAGGAACTGGAAGGTTTTTTTGCCGACAGGGAAAAAGCGACCGTTCGCATCTACCTTGCCCCCGGCGGCTGCTCCGGCCCGCGCCTTGCTCTGGCGCTGGACGAAGCCGGTGAGAACGATACCCGGATCGAACAGGGCGGTTTTGCCTTCTGCATCAACAATGAACTTTTGCAGCAGGTGAAAAGCGTCAGTATCGATGCCAACTACCTTGGCTTTCTGGTGACCCCCGAAGTGCCCCTGCCGTCGTCGGGCGACAGCGCCTGCGGCGGTTGCTGCGGTGCCTGCGGCAGCCACCAGTAGCCTTTGACGGGAAGGCGCAGCATGTTCCTTCCCGCGTCATCCCTGCTCTGACGATACCTGTCACCTCCTGCGTCAACAGTTGCCGCACCGGCAACGGGCGCTGCCCTGAACGGCGCCTCTTCCCCTGCGGGATACGGGAAGTCCGGGACGCGGCATCGTCAAGGAGAAGGAATGATCACTTTGTCTGAAAATGCCCGCAAAGAGCTGGAAGCCTATTTTGCGGACAAGGAACGCCAGACCATCCGTGTGTATCTTGCTCCCGGCGGCTGCTCCGGCCCCCGGCTCGTCCTGGCTCTGGACGAACCCGGAGACGAGGACGCCAGGTTCGAACAGGACGGCTTTGCGTTCTGCATCAACAAGGAATTGCTGCAACAGGTGAAGAGCGTCAGCATAGACTTGAGCTATCTGGGCTTCACCGTGACCCCCGAAGTGCCCCTGCCTTCGTCGGGCGGCAGTTCCTGCGGCGGTTGCTGCGGCAGCTGCGGCAGTCATCAGTAGTCCCTGTCCGGTGGGGCCGGCTGTCCCGGCCCGGCCGGTTTTGTCATAACAGAAGGTCCCGTCTTCTGTTTCCATCAACTGCCGTTACCGGCGGAGAGGGCCTGTTGCCCCAGGGCATCGGTCCCGGTTCCTGACGGGCAGGACGCTCCGCAGATACGGCCCAGAGAGGAATAGGAATGATCACTCTGTCTGAAAACGCTCGTAAAGAGCTGGAAGCCTACTTCGCGGACAAGGAACGCCAGTCCATCCGCGTGTTTCTTGCCCCCGGCGGCTGAAGCGGCCCGCGTCTCGCCCTGGCTCTGGATGAGCCTAACGCACAGGACAGCACCGAGGAAGTTGACGGTTTCACCTTCTGCATGGCCACCGACCTGGTGGCGCAGATCAAGGGCGTCAAGATTGATATGACCTACATGGGATTCACCGTGGATCCCGAGGTGCCGCTGGCCTCTTCCGGCAGCAGCTGCGGCAGTTGCGGCAGCAGCTGCGGCAGTCACTAGGCGGATCGTGATCCGTCGGCTGTCCGTGCGGGGAAATGTTCCCACACCGCCCGGGATGTGCATGCACGCATCCCCCCGGGTCGCTTGAAGCATGGCCCCCGACAGCTACAGATAAGAGATCCCGCAAGGCGGCCTTCGGGCCGCCTTTTTTGAACCCTTTCCCAGGATTCGGCGTCGTTGGTGGCGTCGTTTTTGCTTTTCCGGCGGACAGTATGGCAGATATCCTTTCCCTGCTCTCAGGGCCGGCCGAGGCCCGACACTGGCAGCGCAGCGGCATGGCGTCCTGTTGCCGTCTTGCCTGCGCCGCGCTGGCCCAGGGACGCAGCAGCGTCATCCTGGTGCGCGACCGTGAGGAATACACGGCGGCGCGCGCACTGCTGACCCTTTTTTCTCCTTCGCTTTCCCTGGCTGACATGGCCCCTGATGTCCCTGCCTGGAAGCTGCCCTTTGCCGCGCTCCCTGCCGGCCTTTTGCTGCGCCGTGACCGGGATTCGTGGGCAGGACGGCTGGCGGCCCTGTACGGCCTTGCCCAGGGCGGGCCCCGCTGCCTCATCCTGAGCACGGAAGCGCTACTGCTGCGCCATGTGCCCCGCGATTTCTTTGCCGAGCACACGCTCGACCTGACGCGGGGCAGCGACTATCCGCCGGAGCTGATCCTCGATCAGGCCGTGGAGTGGGGGTACGAACGTGTCCCCCTGGTGACCCGGCCGGGGCAGATGGCCCGGCGCGGCGACATCTTCGACATCTTCCCGTCCGGCTATCCGCGTCCTGTGCGCATGGAGTTTTTTGGCGATACGCTGGAAGAACTGCGCCTGTTCGATGCCGAGAGCCAGCGCTCCCTGCAGGGGCTGGACGAGCTGACCCTGCTGCCGGCCCTGCCTTTCGTGCTGGACGCGCAGGGCCTGGCCGCGGCCCGCAAGCGCATGGATGCCCTGTTCGCCGGGGCGCGCATCAGCGAGAACGACTGCTACACCTTCAAGAAGACCCTGGATGCCGGCGGTCTGGGCCTGCTGCCGGGCGTGGTGCACGAAAAGGCCAGCACCATCGCGGACTGGCTGCCCGAGGAGCCGCTCTGGTTCCTGCCCGGACAGGCGGACTGCGATGCGGCCCTGCACGGGACGGCCATGCAGTTGCGCGACCAGCTGGAAGAAGATGATGCGCCCCTGCCGCAGCCGTCCGCCCTGTGCCTGTGCGGCAGCCTGCAGGATCTGCCCTGGGAAAAGGCCCGCCGTTTTTATCTGGAGCCCCTGGTCATGGGCGTGGACACCGTGGGGGACGACGTACAGGAACGTCCGCTCCATGCCTTTACGGATCTTTTCCCCGTCCCCGGCGCGGCCGACCGTCCGTGGCAGCATCTGTCTGCCGGTCTGAAGGAATGGCAGAACCGGCGCCGTCAGGTGGTGCTGAGCTTTTCCTCGCAGCGCAGCCGGGCCAAGTTCCTCAAACTGGCCGAGCAGGAAGGCATCACGCCTGCCTTGCGTTATGCGCCGGAACAGCGCGGACTGTTCGCCCTGGTCTCCCCCTGGCGTTCGGGTGCGGAGCTGGTCTGGGACGATGTGCTCGTGCTGGGCGAGGACATCCTCTATCCGCGTGCGGAAAAGAAGGCCCGTGCCTCCTCGCGTGCGTTCAAGGGACTGGACAGCTTCGATGACCTCAAGGCCGGGGACCTGCTCGTCCACCGGGATTACGGCATCGGCCGTTTTGCCGGTCTGCACCATCTGGTGCAGGGAGGGCAGGGCAATGACTTCCTTCTGGTGGAATACTCCGGGCAGGACAGGCTCTATGTGCCGGTGGACCGCCTGGGGCTCATCCAGCGCTTCAAAGGTGGCGAGGGTGCGGAACCGGCCCTTGACCGTCTGGGCGGCGCCAGCTGGAGTTCCGGCAAGGAGAAGGTCCGCAAGGCCATCGAAAAGATCGCGGCCGACCTGGTGGAGATGTACGCCTACCGCAAGGTGGCCAAGGGCTTCCGCTACGACCCGCCGGGCGAGCTGTACCACGAGTTCGAGGCGACCTTCGGCTTTGAGGAGACCCCGGACCAGGCCCGGGCCATCGAGGACGTTTTGGCCGATATGGACAAGTCCGAGCCCATGGACCGTCTGGTCTGTGGTGACGTGGGTTTCGGCAAGACCGAAGTGGCCCTGCGCGCCGCCTTCCGCGCGGCCAGCGAGGGGCGTCAGGTGGCCCTGCTGTGTCCCACCACGGTGCTGGCCGAGCAGCATTACCAGACCTTCCGGGCCCGTTTGGCAGGTTTCCCGGTCACAGTGGGCCTGCTGAGCCGTTTCGTGCCCCGTGCCCGGCAAAAGGAAGTCCTCAAGGCCGCGGCCGAGGGGCAGATCGACATCCTGCTGGGCACGCACCGCCTGCTGTCGTCGGACGTGTCCCTGCCCAACCTCTCCTTGCTCATCCTGGACGAGGAACAGCGCTTCGGCGTGCGGCACAAGGAAAAGCTCAAGGCCCTGAAAAAGAACGTGGACGTGCTGACCCTGACGGCCACGCCCATCCCGCGCACCCTGCAACTTTCCATGTCCGGCATCCGCGACCTTTCGGTCATCGAGACCGCGCCGCAGGACCGCAAGCCTGTGGCCACGGCCGTGCTGCGGCGTGACGATGCCACCCTGCGCACGGTGCTGGAACGCGAGCTGGCGCGGGAAGGTCAGGTCTTCTGGGTATACAACCGTGTCCAGGGGCTGGAGCGCGTGGCCGAATATGTGCGCAAGCTGGTACCCACCGCCCGGGTGGGCATGGCGCACGGCCAGATGTCGGAAAGCGAGCTGGAAAGCAACATGCACAAGTTCTGGCACGGCGAGCTGGATGTGCTGGTCTGTACGGCTATCGTCGAGTCGGGCCTGGACTTCCCCCGCGCCAACACCCTGGTGGTGGACCAGACGCAGCTCTTCGGCCTTGGCCAGCTCTATCAGCTGCGGGGCCGGGTGGGCCGCAGTGACCGTCAGGCCTACGCCTTCTTCGTGGTGCCCGATACGGAGCATCTGAGCGAAGTGGCCGAGGAGCGGTTGCGCATCATCATGGACATGGACTATCTGGGGGCCGGTTTCCAGGTGGCCATGGAAGACCTGCGCCTGCGCGGTGCGGGCAACATCCTGGGCGAGGTGCAGTCCGGCCATATGGGCCGGGTGGGGCTCGACCTGTATCTGGAGATGCTGGAAGAGGCCGTGGCCCGTCTCAAGGGCACGCCCGTCACCCAGGACGTGGAAACGGAACTCAACCTCGGTCTGCCTGCCCATATCCCCCAGTCCTACATCGAGGATGGCCGGGAACGCCTGCGCTGCTATAAGGCGCTCACGTCGGCCACCAGCGGCGCGGCCCGCGAGGAAGTGGCCCTTTCCATGCGCGACCGTTTCGGCAGCTTCCCGCAGGAACTGGTCAACTTCATCGCCGTGCTCGATTTCAAGCAGTTCCTGAGCCATTTGCAGGTCCAGCGTGCGGACATCTATCTGGATCATGTCCGTCTGGTGTGGGGCGACGGCCAGACCGCCGTGCAGCCGGAGCGCATCCTGCAACTGGTGGCTTCCATGAAGGGCGCCCGGATGCTGCCGCCAGCGTCGCTCATGCTGCCCCTGCCTGCGGACAAGGATTTTGCCCAGGGACTGCAGGGGCTGCGGCAGGCCCTGGAAAACATCCGCACGCCGGAAGCTCCGGGCGACACGGCCTAGGCCGCGGCGATTGCCAAAGAGGGAAATATTGGCTATTTTCGGCTGCTACTACAGCCTATGCGCATAACGGGAGAATTTGCCTTGAAAAAATATGCCCTTCTGATCCTGATGGCATGGCTCTGCCTGGCCTGCACGGCCCAGGCTGCCCAGCTCAACAAAATTGCCGCGGTGGTCAACGGCCAGGTCATCACCATGTTCGACCTGCAAAAGGCCGCGCTGCCTGAACTGGGGCGTGCCCGTCTCAATCCCAATGACCCCAAGCAGGCCGACAAGGTCAATGTGGTCTTCCGCAAGGTGCTGGATTCCATGATTATGGACATCCTGCTGGAACAGGAGGCCAAGCGCCTGAGCATCACGGTCTCCGACAGCGAGATCGATCAGGAACTGACCAAGATGATGAAGATGCGCCGCCTGAACCGCGCCCAGTTCGAAGCCGAGCTGAAGAAGCAGGGCATGAGCGTGGATGAGCTGCGCAAGAGCATGAAGACCAATATGCTGCGCCAGCGCGTCATGGGGGCCGAAGTGGGCCGCCGCGTGGTGGTGACCGATGACGAGATCCGCGCCTACTACGAAAAGCACAAGGACACCATGTATGACCGCAACGGTCTGCATATGGGCCTGATCGTTTACAATCCCAATGTCAATGCCAGGAGCATCGCGGCACAGATCGCTTCCGGAGCCCTTTCGTTCGAAGAGGCCGCCCGCAAGTATTCCATCGCCCCCAATCGCGAAAAGGGCGGCGACATGGGCCCGGTGGAGTGGGGACGCCTCAATCCCGAGTGGGAGACCCGCCTGAACAAGATGAAGCCCGGCGATGTGACCGACATCTTCACCGTGCAGGGCCACAAGGCCCAGGTGCATCTGTTCCGTCCCGGCCAGAGCGGTCCCGGCCGTCCCATGACCTTTGAGGAAGCCCGGCCCGTCATCGATAACATCCTGCGCCAGCCCAAGGCCATGGAGCGTTTTGACGAATACTCCCAGCAGCTGCGCAGCAAGGCCGTCATCGATATCCGTCTGTAAGATACTGCCTTCCGGCCGGAACCAGACGGGGAGACCCGGCCGGCAGATACCCGCTTTCCCCGTATCGAGGTTTGCATGACTTTTGAAGAACTGGGTGCGGCGCTGTGCGCGGAGCGCGAACGCCGTGGCCTGAGCCTTGATGATGTGGCCGCCCACCTGAAGATCAGCACGCGGCTCATCCAGGCCCTGGAGAGCGGGGATCTTTCCGCCTTGCCCCATCCTGCCTATACCAAGGGCTTTTTGCGGGCCTATGCCTCGTACATGGCCCTGGATCCCGAAGCCGTAGCGGAAGTGGCGCACGCCCTGCAGCCCGCGGCGGCCACGGAATGCACCGTCATGGGGGGCGACGAGGACCTGCGCAGCAATCCCGCCATCTTGCGTCACGGCGCCCGTCAGGGCCTCGCGGGCTGGCTGCGTGTCTTCATCCTGCTCATCCTGGTGGTGGCGCTGGCCGGTGGCGGCTGGATGCTGTGGCAGCGGGGCGTATTCAAGGATCTGACCGGCAGCAAGGAACAGGGCCTGCCGACTGCAGAGCCTGCAGCCGTGGCTCCTGCCCCTGAGCCGGTGGCTCCGGCACCGTCTGCCACGACGCCTGCGGTACCTGCTCCTACCGGTGGCCAGACTGCCCCGGCTCCCCAGGGCAATGGCGGTGCGGCCGCTCCTGCCGGTGGTGTGGCGCCTGTGCCCGGTACCGCACAGCCTGAACGCAGTGCCGCGCCCGCGTACACGGGCATGATGGATACCCGTCCTGCGGAGCTGACCTGGGGCCAGACGGCCAATGCCGCCACGGTCCAGGATACGGCCGCCCAGGATCCGTCCCTGCCTGCTGGCATGCACCGTGTGGTGGTGACCGGTATCGGCGAATGCTGGATGCGGGCCACCGTGGACGGGGAAGTGCGCCAGTTCTCGGTGCGCAAGGGCGACATCATCACTCTGGAATTTGCCAAGGCCCTGGAGGTAAAGCTGGGCAACGCCGGTGGGGTCCAGGTCTCGTATGACGGGACGGAACTGCCGGCTCCCGGTCAGGCCGGTCAGGTGAAGACCCTGGTCTTCCCGCCTGCCGCCAACTGATGGAATGGACCGACCAGGCCCTCGTGCTGCGCATGGGGGCCTTTCGTGAGTCGGATCTCTGGCTCAAGCTGTTGTGCCGTGAACATGGCCTGCTGACGCTGTTCGCCTTTGGCGGCAGCCGCAGCAGGCGACGCTTTTGCGGCTGTCTGGATGTGCTGAACAGCCTGCAGTGCCGTGTCCGTTCCTCAAAGGACGGGCGTTTCCTCAATCTTGAGGAGGCGGCCTTGCTGCAGGGGCCGCGCCTGCTGCGGCGCAACTGGCAGCGCATGGGGCTGGCGGCCAACTGCCTGCGCTTTGTGGAAGCCATGGGCGTAGGGGAGGACGCCGCGACGGAAGCCTTCCTGCTGGTGGAGGATCTGCGCGCGGTACTGGAGGCGGAAAAGGCCCCGCCTGTGCTCCTGCCCCTGTATTTCCGCCTGCGTCTGGCCGGGGCCCTGGGCTTTGCCCCCAACCTGGGGCAGTGCGGCCGGTGCGGCCGGACCATCAGCGAGGACGCGCTCTTCGTGGTCGATGAAGGCCAACTGCGCTGTTCCTCCTGTCGCAGCAGCCGCTTCGAACTGGAGCGTTACGGCGTGGAGATCCCCGCACAGGGGCTTGACCTTCTGCGCCATGTGCAGCAAAGTTTCCCGTCCGGGTGGCCGGACGGCGAGCTGCCGCCCCCGGTGCGGCGGGCCTGTGCCCGGGCCATCGATGGTTTTGTCCAGTACCATCTGGGGCTGGCCTGGGAAGGGAACTATTTTCGTCGGGTTTGAGTCTGCCCGTCCCGTCTGCGGGACAAAAGACGAACGAAGGGGACGCGTCGGACTGGCGGCGCCGTAGCTGACGCGAGCGTCGCGTCGTGCCGAAATGTGTTAAAAAAGGACTGCACATGTATTTTCAGGATGTCATCCTTACCCTGCAACGCTACTGGGCGGAGCAGGGCTGTGTCGTGGAACAGCCTTCAGGCGTGGAATGCGGGGCGGGGACGTTCAACCCCAACACCTTCCTGCGCGTGCTGGGCCCCGAACCCTGGAGCGTGGCCTATGTGGAACCCAGCCGTCGTCCCACTGACGGCCGCTACGGGGAAAACCCCAACCGCCTGCAGCGCTACTTCCAGTTCCAGGTCATCATGAAGCCTTCTCCTGCCAATGTGCAGGAACTGTATCTGGAAAGCCTGAACGCCCTGGGCATCAATCCTGCCCAGCACGATATCCGCTTTGTGGAAGACGACTGGGAATCGCCTACCCTGGGTGCCTGGGGCCTGGGCTGGGAAGTGTGGCTCAACGGCATGGAAGTGAGCCAGTTCACCTACTTCCAGCAGGTGGGCGGCATCGACCTGCATCCCATCAGCGTGGAGCTGACCTATGGTCTGGAACGTCTGACCATGTATCTGCAGGGCGTGGAATCCGTCTACGACCTGAAGTGGAACAAGAACGTGACCTACGGCCACATCTACCACCAGAACGAAGTGGAGCAGTCCAAGCACAATTTCGAGGCCAGCAACCCCGAGATGCTGCTGCGTCATTTCAATGATTTTGAAGGCCAGTGCAAGGCCATGCTGGAGCAGAACCTGCCCTGGCCCGCCTATGACTACTGCCTCAAATGTTCCCACACCTTCAACCTGCTGGATGCGCGCGGCGCCATCTCCATCACGGAACGCGCCGGCTATATCGGCCGTGTGCGCGCTCTGGCTGCAGGCGTGGCCAAACTGTATGTGGCCCAGCGTGAAGAGCTGGGGTATCCGATGCTCAACACCGAGGCGAGGTAAGGCATGGCGACCTTTGTGCTTGAAATTGGCAGCGAAGAACTGCCTGCCCGTTTTTTGGCCGGCGAAGAAGCCGAACTGGCCGCCCGTTTTACGGCGGCCCTGCAGGAAGCCAGTGTGGAACACGGCGCCCTGCGTACCATGAGCACGCCGCGTCGTGCCATCGTCATCATCGAGGACGTGAACCCCGTGCAGCAGGAGCGCGAGGAAGAAGTGGCCGGCCCGCCGGTGCGTGTGGCCTTTGCCGCTGACGGCAAGCCCACCAAGGCCCTGGAAGGCTTTGCCCGCACCAACGGCGTGAGCGTGGACGATGTGTACCGCATCACCACCGAAAAGGGCGAATACGTGGCCGTGCGCAAACGCATCGGCGGCGCTGCCGTTGCTGACCTGCTGGCCGAGATCTGCCCCGCCGTCATCACCTCCCTGCCGTTCGGCAAGCGCATGCGCTGGGGCAGCAACACCCTGGCCTATGCCCGCCCGCTGCGCTGGAGCGTGGCCCTGCTGGATGACGCCGTGGTGCCCTTCACCGTGGGCCCTGTGGCTTCCGGTCGCGAGACCATGGGGCACCGCATCCACGGTCATGGCCCCTTCAGCGTGGCCCATGCCAATGAACTTCTGGCCGTGCTGGCGGACAAGGGCGGCCTGACGCCCGACGCCGCCGACCGCCGCAAGGTCATCGTGGAAGGCGGTGACGCCCAGGCTGCCGCCATCGGCGGCAAGGTGCTGTGGCGTGACGGCCTGCTGGACGAAGTGCAGGGCCTGACCGAACATCCCGTGCCCCTGTTGGCCGACTTCGATCCTTCCTATCTGGAAGTGCCCCGCGAAGTGCTGCTCACCAGCATGGAAAGCCATCAGAAGAGCTTTGGTATCGAGGCTGCCGACGGTACCCTGATGCCGCACTTCCTGACCGTGCTCAACATCTCCCCCGAGGACATGAGCCTGGTCAAGCACGGCTGGGAACGCGTGCTGCGTGCCCGCCTGGAGGATGCCCGTTTCTTCTGGCATGCCGACCTGCGCGATAATTTCGACTATTGGCTGGAAAAGCTGGATCACGTCATCTTCATCGGCCGTCTGGGCACCATGGGCGAAAAGACCCGTCGTCTGGAAGCCCTGTGCCGCTGGCTGGCCGAGAACGTGGCCCAGGGCAAGGTCAGCGCCGAGGACGCCGCCCGTGCCGGCCGCCTGTCCAAGGCCGACCTGGTGACCGGCATGGTGGGCGAGTTCGATACCCTGCAGGGCATCATGGGCGGCATCTACGCCGAGCGCAAGGGCGAGACCCCGGTGGTGGCCCAGGCCCTGCGCGAACAGTATCTGCCCGCCGGCCCCGACAGCCCCGTGCCTGCCAGCCTGTGCGGCGCGCTGCTGTCCATGGCCGACAAGGCCGATACCCTGGTGGGCTGCTTCGGCCTGGGCATGATCCCCACCGGCGCCGCCGACCCCAATGCCCTGCGCCGTTGCGCTCTGGGCATCATCCGTATCGCTCTGGAGTTCGACCTGCACTTCGACATCCGTCAGCTGTTCGCCCGTGCTCACGAACTCTATGGTGACCGCCAGTGGAAGCTGGCTCCGCAGGAAGCCCTGGACAAGCTGCTGGACTTCTTTGCGGGCCGTGTGCGCAATTACTGGCAGAACCGTGGCGAAGACAGCCTGCTGGTGGATGCCGCTCTGGGCGCCGGTGTGGCTGATGTCTGCCAGTGCGGGGCCCGCCTGGCCGCCCTTGCCCAGTTCAGCAAGGAAGCCGGCTATGCCGAGGCCGTGCAGACCTTCAAGCGTGTGGCCAACATCGTCCGCAAGCAGGGCGCGGCTGAACAGCTTGCCGCTGCCTGGCAGGCTGACCTGCTGCAGGAAGATGCCGAAAAGGCCCTGGCCGTCACGCTGGACGATCTGCTGCCGCGTCTGGACAGCCTGTGGGAGGCCGGTGACCATACCGCCGCCCTCAAAACGCTGCTGGAAGTCCGTCCTGTGGTGGATGCCTTCTTCGACGGCGTCATGGTCATGTGCGATGATGCGGCGCTGCGCGCCAACCGCCTGGCCATGCTCAATGCCCTGGGCACCCGGTTTGCTCGGCTGGCGGATTTTGCCGCCCTGCAGATCTAAAATGTGGCAAGGGGCACTGCCCCTTGCATGAAAATGCGCCAATATGGCCGCAGAGCTTGACAGATATGTCATGCTCTGCTAAGAATCCGTCTTCACACGAAGGCACTATACCTGCATTGCAGGCCAAAATATCGGAGGAATACCGTGGCTAACCATAAGTCTGCCATCAAGCGTCATAAGCAGAGCCTGAAACACGCCGCCCGCAACCGCGCTGCCCGTACCCGCGTGAAGAACGCCGTCAAGGCTGTGCGCGCAGCCATCACCGGCAACGACAAGGAACAGGCCAGCAGCGCTCTGACTGTTGCCGCTTCCGTGCTGGCCAAGGCCGCCGGCAAGGGCGCCATGCACTGGAAGAAGGCTGCCCGCAAGCTGTCCCGCCTGTCTCGCGCCGTCAACGCTATCGACGCTCAGTAGTGCGGCTGCACCGGTCACCGTCATTTTTTCTTGACGGACACGGCCGGGTAACGTAATGTTTCAAACATGCGCTCGTAGCTCAGCTGGATAGAGCAACAGGCTACGAACCTGTAGGCCAGGAGTTCGAATCTCTTCGGGCGCACCATCACAAAAATAAGCGGTTGGCTGTTATGGCCGGCCGCTTTTTTTGTATTTTCAATGCCTTGTTTCAGGGCCCCGGGATGCCACGGGCCGGTATCTTTCGGGGTTCTGCCCGTACTGCCGCATCATTCCCGGTACGGACATCTTTCCCGCATGGCTCCGGTGTGTCCTCTTCCATGACATGGAGTGCAGGCCCCTTGGGTATCCTGGTTTGCGTGCCGCTTCCGGTGCCGGATGCCGGGAAAGGAGAGATGGCCGATCTCCAAAAGCTGGAGGTGTGCCGGGATGTCCGCAGGCAGCCGGAAAGGGGAGCCCTGCGCATGAAACGACACCAAGAGACGCCATCGACGGATCCTTCCGCCCCTGATCAGAAAGGGGCGGCTCCCTCCACATCTCCTGTGCTGCCGTCGCATCGGCAGCGCGTATGTGAAACGGTCAGCGAGCTGCGGCTGCTGTTCGACCTTTCCCAGGTCATCGACCATTCCCGCGACATCAGCCACAGCCTGGAGGCGACGCTCTCTCTGATGGCGCAGCACCTGCACATGATGCGGGGCATGATCACCCTCGTGTCTCCCCATACCGGCGAGATCCGCATCGAGGTGGCCCACGGCCTGAATCCCGCCGAGCAGCGGCGGGGCCATTATGCGCTGGGTGAGGGCGTCACGGGGCGCGTCATCCAGAGCGGCCAGCCCATGGTCGTTTCCAATGTTTCGGCCAGCCCCATCTTTTTGAACCGTACCCGTTCCCGTGACCTGCAAAAGGATACCATCGCCTTCATCTGTGTGCCCATCAAATTCGAGGACGAAGTCCTGGGCGCCCTTTCCGTGGACCGTGTCTTTGCGGATGCCGTGACGCTGGAAGAAGACGAGCGCATCCTGACCATCATCGCGTCCATGATCGCCCATGCGGCCAGAGCGCGGCAGAACGTCATGGACGAGCGCGTTGCGGCCATCAAAGAGAACATGCGCCTGCGCAACGCTCTGTCCGCGCCGCTGCGCCCGCACGGTTTTGTCGGCAATTCCGATGCCATGCGCCTTGTCTATGAGCAGATCTCGCAGGTGGCGCCTTCCACGACGACGGTGCTGCTGTACGGCGAGAGCGGCACAGGCAAGGAGCTGGCCGCCCATGCCATCCATTCCGCCGACAAGCGGAGCAAGGGGCCGTTCATCTCGCTGAACTGTGCGGCCTTGCCGGAAAACCTCATCGAAAGCGAACTGTTCGGCCATGAGAAGGGAGCTTTTACCGGTGCTTCGGGCATACGCAAGGGACGCTTCGAGCTGGCGGATGGCGGGACGCTCTTTCTTGATGAAGTGGGGGAACTTTCCCTGCTGACGCAGGCCAAGCTGCTGCGTGTCCTGCAGGAGCGCTGTTTCGAGCGTCTGGGCGGTACGGAGAGCCTGTCCGTGGACGTGCGCATCATCACGGCCACCAACAGGGACCTGGCCCGCATGGTGGAGGAGGGCACGTTCCGCCGCGACCTCTATTACCGTCTGAATGTGTTCCCCATCCACATGCCGCCCCTGCGCGAACGGCAGAACGACATCCAGCCGCTGGCGGCCTATTTTGTAGACAAGTACGCTGCGGCCAACGGACGTTCAGGCATCCGCATCTCGCTGGCCGTCATGGACATGCTGCAACGTTATTCCTGGCCCGGCAATATCCGTGAGCTGGAGAACGTCATGGAGCGGGCCGTGCTCCTGGTCGGTCAGGATGGCCTGATCCTGCCCCAGCATCTGCCGCGTGAACTGCACAGTACGCATTGTCCGTTCGGCCCGGAGGCGCACAAGGGACCTGTGGAGCCCTATACGGCCTCCGGCACCTTGCAGGATCGTCTCGACGAGCTGGAGCGCGCCTGCATCACCGATGCCCTTGCCCGGCACAAGGGGCACATGGGGCATGCGGCCCAGGCCCTGGGGCTCACGGAGCGCGTCATGGCCCTGCGTATGAAGAAACATGGCATCAGCTACAAGGATTTCCGCCAGCACTGATGCAAGGATTTGCTTGGGAAGGGCGGAGGCTGTTCCCATCCGTGATGGCCGCAGCGTCCGCTCTTTGTCTGTTACAGCACGAAAAAGGCCCGCCGGAGTCATGCTCTGGCGGGCCTTATGCATAAGGGAGCGCTTCGTGCCTTCCCCGCGCTCCGGTATGCCCTTGGGGAAAAGAGTGTCTGTCCTTCCAGAAGAAGACAAAAGTGCGGCGGAGGGGCCCTGCCGCTTTGCTGGCAATGGCCCATCCCCGAATGAGATTTACAAGCTCAGTCCCTGCAAATGTTCCAGGGCCTCGGTGGTATCCTCCTCACTGCCGAAAGCGGTGAAGCGTACATAGCCTTCGCCGCTGGGCCCAAAGCCCGCACCGGGGGTGCAGACCAGGGAAGTGCGGGAGAGCAGAAGGTCGAAGAACTCCCAGGAACCCATGCCGTCAGGCGTCTTCACCCAGATATAGGGGGCATGGATGCCGCCGTAGCAGGAAAGGCCCATGCCCTCGATGCCGGAACGGATACGGGCCGCATTGGCCATGTAGGCCGCGATGGTGGCGCGGACCTGTTCCTGCCCCTCTGGGCTGTAGACGGCCTCGGCGGCACGCTGCACGATGTAGGGGCAGCCGTTGTACTTGGTGCTCTGGCGGCGCTTCCACATGTCCTGCAGACGGACGCGGGAACCGTCCGGGCCGGGGATGGTCACCGCGTCCGGGATGGTGGTGAAGGCACAGCGCAGGCCCGTGAATCCCGCCGTCTTGGAGAAGGAGCGGCACTCCACGGCCACTTCTTCGGCGCCGGGGATCTCGAAGATGCTGTGCGGCACCTCGCTGTCCGTATCCTTGATGAAGGCTTCGTAGGCCGCATCATAGATGATGAGGGCCCCGTGGCGGCGGGCATAGTCCACCCAGGCAGCCAGAGCATCCCTGTGCAGCACCGTGCCCGTGGGATTGTTGGGATAGCAAAGATAGATGATGTCGGGCACCGCGTCGGGAAAGTCCGGCACGAAGCCGTTGGCTTCCGTGCAGGGCAGATAGATGAGGTCGCTCCAGCGCCCGCCCGTCCACCGGCCCGCGCGGCCTGCCATGGCATTGGAATCCACATAGACGGGATAGACAGGGTCGGTGACCGCTACGCGGCAGGACAGGGAGAACAGTTCCTGGATGTTGGCCACGTCGCACTTGGAACCGTCGCTGATGAAGATGTCCGCGGCGTCCATCTGCACACCGTGGGCCCGGTAGTCATGCGCGGCGATGGCCTCGCGCAGGAAATCATAACCCTGTTCCGGCCCGTACCCCTTGAAGGAGGCGGACGAGGCCATCTCGTCCACTGCCGAATGCAGGGCCGTGATGACGGCGGGCGGCAGGGGGCGGGTCACGTCGCCGATACCCAGGCTGATGACGGGCAGGGCGGGATGCTGTTCCCGGTGCGCGCGGACCCTGGCGACCACCGTGGCGAAAAGATAGGCACCGGGCAGTCCGGCGTAATGTTCGTTGCTGCGGATCATGGCTAGTCCTCCTGTCCCTGGGCAGGGCTGTATTCTCCAGAAAAAACGGTGCGGGCCGGGCCGGTCATCAGGACGTGCCCCGTCCGTTCATCCCAGCGGATGTCCAGCGTGCCGCCGCGCAACTGCACCGCCACTTCCCTTCCCGTACGTCCGGTCAGATGGCAGGCCACGGCCACGGCACAGGCGCCGGTACCGCAGGCCAGGGTCTCTCCGGCACCCCGTTCCCAGACGCGCATGCGTACATGTCCCGCGTCCATGAGCTGCACGAATTCGGTATTGGTGCGGCTGGGGAACCAGGGGTGGTGTTCGAAGGCCGGGCCCACCACAGGCAGATCCAGACTGTCCACATCGTCCACGAAGACCACGGCATGAGGATTGCCCATGGACACGCAGGTCACGGCCCATTCACGATCCAGCACCCGGATGGGCTGGCCGATGCACGGGCTTTCGGGATCCGATGTCGTGTCGGGGCGGACGGGGATGCGCTGCCGGGCCAGTTCCGGCGTGCCCATGTCCACACAGACACGGGAGGGGCAGCCCCCGGCATCGTCCACCCGCTGCAGGAGCTTGACCCCGGCCAGGGTCTCCAGGCGGATGACGGGCCTGTCGGTCAGGGCATGCTCCCAGGCAAAGCGTCCTACGCAGCGGGAAGCGTTGCCGCACATCTCGGCTTCACTGCCGTCGGCATTGAACATGCGCATGCGCAGGTCGGCACTGTCCGGTGAGGAGGGCGGCAGGATGAGCACCAGCCCGTCGGAGCCCACACCGTAATGCCTGTCGCTGACGGCACGGGCCAGCGAGGGGATGTCCCCTTCCGCGAGCCGCAGATCTTCCGAAAATCCGTCAAGATAGACGTAATCGTTGCCGCAGCCTTCCATCTTGGTGAAGGCGATCTTACGCATGGTCGTTCTCTCCTCGTACATGGAACACTTCTTCGGTGGCGGAGGCGGTCTCCGCGTCGTGGGCGGCTTCCGCCTGACGGCGGAGCACGTTCTTGTAATCCAGCGGCATGACCTTGACGAAGAGCGGCAGGGCGGCATCCCAGTTGGCCAGCAGGGACGCTGCCTTGGCGCTGCCGGTGCAGGCCGCGTGCCGTTCCACCAGGCGGCGCAGCAGGGCCTGATCCTCTTCCTGCCAGACGGATTCCAGATCCACGCTTTCGATGTTGCAGCGGTTCTGGAAATGCTCGTCCAGATCGTAGACGAAGGCCGTGCCGCCGCTCATGCCTGCGGCGAAGTTGTAGCCGGTGCGTCCCAGGACGACGACGGTACCGCCGGTCATGTATTCGCAGCCGTGGTCGCCCACACCTTCCACCACGGCGCAGGCACCGGAGTTGCGCACGGCAAAACGTTCCCCGGCCTGGCCGCAGAAGTAGGCCTCCCCGGCGGTGGCGCCGTACAGGGCCACGTTGCCGGCCACGGCCTGTTCCGCCGCCACGAAGCGGGCCCCGGCATCGGGGTGGACCACGATGGTGCCGCCGGCAAGGCCCTTGCCCGCGTAGTCATTGACGCTGCCTTCCACCTCAAGGGTCACGCCGGGGGCCAGGAAGGCCCCGAGGCTTTGCCCGGCCTGACCGTGGAAGTGGAGGTGCAGGCTGTCCTGGGGCAGACCGGCGGCCCCGTGACGCAGGACGATGCTGCCGGAAAGGCGCGCGCCCACGGCACGGTCCACATTGCGGATGGTCCGCTTGATGCGCAGATGGTCGCACTGGCCCGCCAGCACGGGTTCGGCGGCCTGATCGAGGTCCTGTTCCAGGGCCGTGGGGTCACAGACACGGGGGAAGCCCCCGGCATGGTGTTCGCAGGCCGCGTCAGGCGTCCAGAGCAGGCGCGAGAGGTCGAGGGAGGCCGCCCGGCCCGTGATGTCCGTACGCTGTGCCAGCAGATCGGCATGGCCGACGGCTTCGTTCAGGGAGCGGAAGCCCAGGGCGGCCAGTTCGCGGCGCACGTCCCCGGCCAGCAGGCGCAGGAAACGTTCCACATGTTCGGGGCGGCCCTTGAAGCGGGCACGCAGCTTTTCGTCCTGGGTGGCGATGCCCGCCGGGCAGCGGCCCTTCATGCAGTTGCGGCACATGACGCAGCCCATGCTGACCATCAGCGCCGTCCCGAAGGCGAATTCCTCAGCGCCCAGCAGGGCAGCCACGATCACGTCGCGCCCGGTGCGCAGCAGACCGTCGGTCTGGAGGGACACCCGCCGGCGCATGCCGCAGGTCACCAGCGCCTGATGCGCCTCGGCCAGACCGGATTCCCACGGCAGGCCCACATAGTGGATGGCGGAATGGGGGCTGGCACCGGTGCCGCCGTCATGGCCGGAGATGACCACGCAGTCCGCACCGGCCTTGGCCACACCCACCGCGATGGTCCCGACACCGCTTTCGGCCACCAGCTTGACGGAGATGCGGGCCGAAGGATTGAGGTGACGGAGGTCGTAGATGAGCTGCGCCAGATCCTCGATGGAGTAGATGTCGTGATGCGGCGGCGGGGAGACCAGGGAGACCCCGGGCATGGTGGCGCGGACGCGGGCGATGTCCACCGTGACCTTGTAGGCGGGCAACTGGCCGCCTTCACCGGGCTTGGCACCCTGGGCCGCCTTGATCTGGATCTCTTCCGCATGGGCAAGATATTCCGCCGTGACGCCAAAGCGGCCCGAAGCGATCTGGCGGATGCGGGAGCGTGCGTCATGGCGGCGTCCGTCCGTGTCCGTCCAGGGCGTGTTGCGGGCCGGATCCTCGCCGCCTTCACCGCAGTTGGAGGGTACGCCGCAGGCATTGCAGCCTTCGGCCAGGGTGCGGTGGGCTTCGTCACTGATGGCGCCATAGGAGATGGCCGCACCGACGAAGTGCCGCAGGATGGCCTCTTCCGGCTCAACCTCGTCCAGAGGGATAGAGGCGCGGGCCGGGTCGGGCGCGATCTCCAGCAGGGAGCGCAGCGTGAAGCCCTGTGCTTCCTGCCCGTTGCAAAGGCTGGAGAAGGTCTGCCAGGCCGGGGAAGGAGCCTGTCCGTCCGTGTCTTCATTGACGGCCGTATGCAGGGCGCGCACGGTACGGGGGCTCCAGAGACGCGCCGCAGGGGCGGCAGCGGTGGTATCGGCATCGTCCCAGGCCTGCGCGTGACGCAGGGCGGCATCGCGGGCCAGGGTCTCCAGACCGATGCCGCTGATGGAGCAGGGCGTGCCCGTGAAATAACGGTCGATGACATCCTGTGACAGTCCCAGGGCCTCGAAGGGCTGCGAGCCGCGGAAAGATCGCAGGGTGGAGATGCCCAGACGGGCAAAGGCCTTGAGCAGGCCCTTCTTCAGGGCGTTGATATAGCGTTCCTGCGCGTCTTCTTCGTCAAGAGGCCCGGCGTCCGTGCTCAGGCGGCCTTCCCGTGCCATGCGGCGGACGGCATCCAGGGCCGCGTGCGGGCAGACGGCATTAACGCCGTAGCCGATGAGCTGCGCCATGTGGATGACCTCGCAGGCTTCGCCGCTTTCCGCGATGATGCCGCAGGCATGGCGAAGCCCGGCACGGATGAGGTGATGGTGCAGGCCCGCGCAGGCCAGCAGGGCGGGGATGGGCGCCTTGTCCGCCGTCATGGCCGTATCGCTCACCACCAGGATGGTGGCCCCTTGGGCGATGGCAGCCTCGGCGTCAGCGAACAGGCGATCAAGGGCCGCGCGCAGAGCTTCTCCGTCGCCGTGGGCCGGGAAGGTGGCGTCAAGGGTGGCGGCCCGGACGGCGGGACGCCGCGAGGCCCGGATCCGGCGCATGTCGTCCGTGGTGAGGAAAGGATGGGGCAGGCGCAGGACAGCGCAGCTTTCGGGGCCCGGTTCCAGGATGTTGCCCGCACGTCCGGCATGACCCATGAGCGACATGGACAGCTGTTCCCGATAGGGGTCGATGGGTGGGTTGGTCACCTGGGCGAAACGCTGCTTGAACCAGCGGAACAGGGATTGCGGCTCGTCGCTGAGGCAGGGCAGGGGCTTGTCCGTCCCCATGGAGCAGACGGGCTCCTGGGCGTTCTCGGCCATGGGCACGAGGACCTGACGCTGCCAACTGCTGTCGCAACCGGCCTGACGCAGACGGCGGTCCAGCGGCGGCAGGGCGTGCGCGGCATCGCATTCTTCGCCCATACCGTTCAGGGTCTCAAGGCGCACGGCGTGCTTCTGGAGCCAGCGGCGCCAGGGCTGGGAGCGGATGACCTGCCCCTTGATCTCCGCATCAGGCGCGATGCGGTGGTGTTCCACGTCCGCCAGGATCATGCGCCGGGGCTGGAGCTGGCCGCGCTGGATGATGTCCTCTTCAGGCACGTCCACAAGGCCGCTTTCCGAGCCGAGCACCATCAGGCCGTCCCGGGAGACGCTCCAGCGGCAGGGGCGCAGGCCGTTGCGGTCGGGCATGGCGCCCACGCGCCGCCAGCCGTCGGTGAAGACGAGGCAGGTGGGGCCGTCCCAGGGTTCCATGAGGGACGAGTGATATTCGTAGAAGGCTCGCTTGTTGTCGCCCATGACGAAGGTGGGCCCGAAGGGTTCGGGGACCATCATCATCAGGGCGTGGGGCAGGGTGTAGCCCGCGCGGACCAGCAGCTCCAGCACGTTGTCCAGGGTCCCGGAATCCGAGGTATCGGGATTGATGACCGGCAGGGCGTCCTTCAGATGTGCTCCCAGCAGGGGCGAGGCGAGCACGGCCTCGCGCACGCCCATGTGGGCCGCGTTGCCGCGCAGGGTGTTGATCTCGCCGTTATGGGCGGCCAGACGGAAGGGCTGGGCCAGAGGCCACGAAGGCAGGGTGTTGGTGGAAAAACGTTCGTGGAACACGGCAAAAGGCGCGGCGCAGTCCTCGTCCGTCAGATCGGTATAGAACTCGCCCAGCCGGGAGCCGGGGAGCATGCCCTTGTAGACGATGCTCCGGCAGGAGCAGCTGGCCACATAGAACAGGCGGGTGTCCTGTCCCTGCCGGCGCAGCTCCTTCCAGATCAGGTTCTCGGCCATGTGCCGGGCAAGGAACAGGCGGCGTTCAAGGGCTTCGGGATCATGGAGCTCGGCGGCTTCGGGGGAGCTGGTGTCCGGCAGGACGAGCAGCTGCAAAAAGCCGGGCATGGTCTGACGGGCGGCGGGAGCCAGCACGTCTTCGCGCACAGGGACGTCACGCTCGTCTTCCACGCGCAGACCGCAGGCCGTGAAGATCTCGCGGAAGCGCTGCAGGCACAGTGCCCGCAGCGCCGCATCCTGGGGCAGGAAAAGCTGGGCCACGGCCCAGGGGGCGGCGCAGACCGACAACGCGGGCCACTGGCGCAGGAAGAAATCGCGCGGCAGAGGGAAGAGGATGCCGGCGCCGTCACCGTTCTTACCGTCACCGCCGCCACGATGGGCCATGCGGGTCATGGCACCCAGGGCCATGTGCATCACGTCATGACGGCTCTGGCCGTCCAGATAGGCAACAAAACCCACACCGCAGGCATCATGCTCCCGGCGGGGATCGAAAAGACCGTTCATATGTCACTCCTGGGAAGGCTGGGGGAGTGGAGGGAAAACGTCCCCGGGCGGGGATGGTCATGCCCGGCCCGGGGAGACAAAGGGACCAGTTCGGGGATCAGTGCAGCCAGAGCATCTCCGCATAGGAGGGCAGCGGCCAGACGGCGGCATTGAGCATGCGCTCAAGGGCGTCGCAGTGTTCGCGGCAGGCCTGCATGGCAGGGACCACGCCGTCACGGGCGATACGGGCGGCCGTGTGGGCGTCCGCAGCGGCACGCAGCGCGGCGAGCTGCTGTTCCAGGGCGGAAAGGGCAGCGTTCAGGCCCACGGTATGGCCGCGCAGGCAGGTGAAGCGCTCTTCTTCCATGGCGGCCTCGGTGCTGACGGCCCGGGTCTTGAGCACCAGGTCGGCGGCAGCGGCCTGCTCCTGCAGGGCGACGGGCAGGATCTGCGTGCGGGACATGTCCAGCATGAGCGAGGCTTCGATGGCGATGGTCTTGGCGTAGGTGTCCAGCAGGATCTCCTGCCGGGCCAGCATCTCGCGCTCGGAAAGCACGTTCTGGCGCAGGAACACGTCCATGACTTCAGGCGTGTTGTAGCGTTCCAGGGCATCCACGGTGGTGGCCAGGTTGGGCAGGCCGCGACGGGCCGCCTCCACGGGCCATTCGTCCGAATACCCGTTGCCGTTGAAGACCACGGCCTGATGTTCCCGGAACAGGCGGGGCAGCAGCTCCTGCAGGGCGGCGTTGAGGCTCGTGCCGGAGCCCACGGTGGCTTCCAGCTCGGTGGCGATGTCGTCCAGGGCGCAGGCCATGGCCGTGTTCAGGGCGATGTTCACCGGCGCGATGGACTGGGAGGAACCCACGGCCCGGAATTCGAACTTGTTGCCGGTGAAGGCAAAGGGGCTGGTGCGGTTGCGGTCGGAAAGATCCACGGGCAGGGGCGGCAGGGAGGAAACGCCGATCTCCATGCTGGTGCGGCCGGGCTTGTGGGTCACACCGTTCATGATGGTGTCGATGACGTCGGTCAGCATGTCGCCCAGATAGACGGAGATGATGGCCGGCGGGGCTTCGTTGGCACCCAGACGGTGATCGTTGCCCGCACCCACCGTGCCCAGACGCAGGGCGGCGCTGTGCTTGTGCACGGCCCGCAGCACGGCGGCCAGGAAAACGAGGAACTGGGCATTGTCCAGCGGGGTCTTGCCGGGATCGAGCAGGTTGTTGCCCTCGGAATCGCTGATGGACCAGTTGTTGTGCTTGCCGCTGCCGTTGACGCCGGCAAAGGGCTTTTCGTGGAGCAGGCAGATGAAGTCATGCCGCGGCGCGATCTCGTGCAGCAGGTTCATGATGAGCATGTTGTGGTCGGTGGCGATGTTGGCGTCCTCGTAGATGGGCGCGATCTCGAACTGACCGGGGGCCACCTCGTTATGCCGGGTCTTGGCCGGGATGCCGAGGCGGAACAGGGCGTCCTCCACATCCTGCATGAAGGCCATGACGCGCGCCGGGATGGAGCCGAAGTAGTGGTCTTCCATCTCCTGGCCCTTGGCGGGCGGGGTGCCCATCAGCGTGCGGCCCGCCAGCAGCAGGTCGGGGCGCAGGGCGGCCAGACGGCGGTCGACAAGGAAGTATTCCTGTTCAGGTCCCACGCTGGGGCGCACGAAGGTGGCCGTATCGTTGCCGAACAGGCGCAGGATGCGCAGGGCCTGGCGGGAAAGGGCGGAAATGGAACGCATGAGCGGGATCTTGCGGTCCAGGGCCTCGCCCGAATAGCTGTAGAACAGGGTGGGCACATGCAGGGTGCGGCCGATGATGAAGGCAGGGACCGTGGGATCCCAGGCCGTGTAGCCGCGGGCCTCGAAGGTGGAGCGCAGACCGCCGGACGGGAAGGAGGAGGCATCCGGCTCGCCGCAGATGAGCATCTTGCCCGAGAACTCGTTGATGACGCGTCCTTCGCCGGTGGGGGTCAGGAAGGCGTCGTGCTTTTCGGCCGTCAGGCCGGTCATGGGCTGGAACCAGTGGGTGTAGTGCGTGGCCCCCTTGCTGATGGCCCAGTCCTTCATGGCGCAGGCCACGGTATCCGCGATGTCCGGGTCAAGGCGTTCACCGCGGGCGATGGTGGCCTTCAGCGTGCGGAACACGGGCTTGGGCAGACGCTTTTGCAGGATGTCGAGGGAGAAAACGTCACAACCGAAGATGGTGTCGATATCGGTGGCAGGGGGCTGGTGGTCCGGATGGCTCTGGGCGATCTGCCGGATGGCATCAGTTCGAGCATTCATGGGGAGACTCCTTGGATCTCTTTTTTCAGGCGCGCCGGAAAGGAGAGGGTGACACCTTTCACGGCGGCCTGATGGGGAGGAAAACGGAAAAACTTTGGGTAGCGGATCCTTACAGGGCGTCAGGGCCGCGTTCACCGGTACGGATGCGGATGGCATCCAGCACGTCGTAGATGAAGATTTTGCCATCGCCGATCTCGCCGGTGCGGGCTACGGTAACAGCCTGCAGCACTTTTTCCAGTGCTTCGTCATGGACCACAATCTCGATCTTGATCTTGGGCAGGCAGTCCACGGCGTAGGTGGTGCCGCGATAGACTTCCGTATGCCCGTGCTGGCGGCCGAAACCGCGCACTTCACTGTAGTTCATGCCGTGGATGCCGATAGTGGTCAGCTGTTGCTTCACTTCTTCGAACTTGGAGGGGCGGATGATGATTTCGAGCTTTTTCATAGTAGGCTCCAGATATTCCTAGTGACAGGTGGAGATGTCTCGGCAGTTACAGGGTGTAGCCGCGTTCGTTGTGCAGGCTGAGGTCCAGACCCCGGGTCTCGGAGGCGGGATCCACACGCAGGCCCACCAGGGCATCCGTCAGCTTCAGCAGGATGCGGCTGACCAGGTAAACAAAGCCCCAGGTGGCGACGATGGAGATGATCTGAACCACAAGCTGCCACGGATTGCCGTAGAACAGGCCGTTGACACCGTTGATGCTGGCGGAGGCGAACAGACCGGTGGCAAAGGCGCCCCAAGTGCCGCCTACACCGTGGATGCCTACCACGTCGAGGGCGTCGTCATAGCCCAGGCGGTTCTTGAGCAGGATGCCACCGTAGCAGATCATGCCGCCGGCAAAGCCGATGGCCAAAGCAGGCATGACTCCCACGAAACCGGCTGCGGGCGTGATGGAGACGAGGCCCGCCAGCGCACCGGAGATGGCACCCAGGGTCGTGGCCTTGCCGAAGCGCAGGTATTCAAGGAGCATCCAGCCGAAGATGCCGCCGGCCGTGGCCAGATGGGTGGTGACCAGGGCGTGGCCCGCAAGGGCGTTGGCAGCCAGAGCACTGCCGGCATTGAAGCCGAACCAGCCGAACCAGAGCAGGCCGCCGCCAAAGAGCGTCATGGGCAGATTATTGGGGATCATGGGCGTCTTGCCGAGATCAGCGCGGGGCCCCACCGCATGGGCGCAGGCCAGGGCAGCTGCGGCGGAAGCCATATGCACTACGGCACCACCAGCAAAGTCCACGGCGCCCAGCTTGGCCATCCAGCCACCGCCCCAGACCCAGTGTGCCATGGGGCAATAGGCAAAGACCGTCCAGAGTGCGGAAAAGACCAGCATGGCCGAGAAACGGATGCGTTCGGCATAGGCACCGGAAATGAGCGCCACGGTAAGGGCTGCGAACATGCACTGGAAGGCCATGAAGACATTATGCGGCAGATTGGCTGCGGGGCCGTTGGCTTCGCCCCCCACGCCCATGAGGAACACATGGTCAAGGTTGCCGATAAGGCCGGAGATATCGCCGCTGAAGGCAAGGGAATAGCCGAACAGGGCCCAGATGATGGAAACCATCCCCAAGGAGGCATAGCTGTGCATGCATGTGGAGAGGATGTTCTTTGACCGGACGAGCCCGCCGTAGAATAAGGCCAGAGCCGGGGTCATGAGCATGACGAACGTGGCGCAAAGGATGATGAACGCGGTGTCTGCAGGATTCATGGAAAACCTTCCTGTGGTCTGGCGGTGCGACAGGTATCGGGCCTGTGCACTGCGGAAAATATGATTGCCGTTTTCTCAGACAGCGAGCAGCGGCAGACGGCACAGGACAAAGCAATCCTTGTGCCAGAAGCAGATATGAGGAAGGTTTGTTGATGTAATAAGCTAAAATTATTTATAAAAAATTTATATTTAACGAAAGCGCACCATAATGCAGAAGAAAAAGAGTCCTTGGGAAAGGTATATTTCTACCAAATGGTAGAAATGTGCCGAATGTACGAACATGCGCTTTACGGCACAAACGGGTTTTGAGGTTGATAATCTTTATAAATCAACTAGATATGAAGATATTTTTATTTTTCTACCAGAATGTAGAAAGTTGATGCGCTATACATTGATTGAACACCCAATCACTGAAAATTGAAATATATCATATTGATATAATTATATTTTTTTAATTTTATACCAAAATGTGGACAAAGCGGAGCCGCAGGTCCGGACGGACAGACGCTATGTTACGAAGCGTTGTTTTGTGCCGGATAGTTCCCTGCGGACAAAGACAACAAGGGCGGAAAGATATGCCCTGGACAGGATCTGTGCAAAGGCGAAGCTGGCCTGCCTGCATGGTGAGGAATCCATCCTGCTTCTTGCCGGGAAAAGATGGTTTTCGTGCGCCCGCACACGGAATCCCGGGCGTGATGCGGGTATCTCCCTGTGGAACAAGAGGATGACCTTCAAACACAGACAAGGAGATCAGGATGCCCGGACAAGCATGGTTGGCAGGAAGGGGCGCAAGTGCTCTCAAGGTAGGGCGTGCCTGGCTGGGGAGCTGCTGCGGCCTGTTACTGGTGGCGGCTTTGGACAGACTGGCCGTAGGCGATTACGGCGTGCCCATGTTGATAGGTTCTTTTGGTGCCTCGGCGGTACTGCTGTTCGCAGCCCCGGACAGTCCGTTGTCCCGTCCACGCAATCTGCTGGGAGGGCACTTTTTTTCTGCTCTGGTCGGTGTGGCCTGCGCACAATGGCTGCCGCCCTTCTGGGCTGTATGCCTTTGCGTGCCCACAGCCATCGCCGTCATGCTGCTGAGCGGGACAGTGCATCCGCCGGGAGGGGCCACGGCCCTTATCGCCGTCACAGGCGGAGAGCAGATCCGGCAGCTGGGCTTCTGGTATGCTGTAGTCCCCTGCCTGGCGGGTGCTGCCCTCATGCTGGCTGTTGCCTGGTCCATGACGGCAGCGGCATATCTGTGGGTCCGCCTGTACGGTCGTGTGCGCGTGAAAGAGGGAGAGACGACGGGTCTCCATATCCTGTCAGGGAGGTAAAGTTCACGGGCGGTTGGGCAGGGCGCAGACTGCCGCATGACAGGATCGGCGGATCCGGAAGAGAAGGAGCTGTCTTGCCTGCGGAAAGGGAATAGGATACATTATAAAAGAAGTAACCGAAGCACTGTCCTTCAGTGGCTATTCCCTTTTTAAAGGAGATTGTCGATGATAAAAAAGGTCTTTACCGTGCTGCTGGGCCTTCTGGTGGCGGGCGCCATGATCTCTGTGGACTGTTCGGATGCGGCGGTCAAGCGTAACCGTGTCCGCCCGCGTACGGTCAGCAAACCGGTGACCCAGCCTGCCCCGACGGCCACGCAACAGACGACCGCTGCCCCGGCAGCGGCGGCTACGGCGACCGCTCCCAAGACGACGACTACGGCTCCTGCCGCTACGGCCACCCAGCCCACCACGGCCCAGGGCATGCCCTATGGTCAGACGATGGCCCCCGGCCAGACCATGGCCGCACCGCAGTCGCAGGGCAGCGGCATGGGCAGCGCCCTGCTGGGCGTGGGTGCCGGCCTTGCCGGCGGCTATCTGCTCAACAGCGCTCTGTCCGGCTCTGATGCCACCGCCGCTACCGCTGCTGCGCCTGCCGAAGGTGGGCAGTCCGCCGTGGCGGCTGCCCCGGCTCCTGTGGCTGCTCCGGCCTCGCCTGTGACGAACCTGCTGGGCTACGACACGGCCAACTACTGTACCCAGCTCTCGCAGGGCAATGCTGACGTCATGCAGCAGTGTACTGCCGCTGAGGCCGCAGCTACGGCGGCTTTCCGCCAGTGTGTGGCCATGTCCACTGGGTTGAACGGCATCGGCAGCTACGATGCCCTGCTGCGCTGCCTGCGCGGCACGCCCGCTGCCCAATAAGCCGGGCTTCCTGTCAAAAGAATCGCCCCGTCTGATGATTTCAGGCGGGGCGATATTGTTTTGCAGGGCATGGCGGGAGAAATGGTAAATGGAAAGACTCCTGGCTAGAAGGCCAGGCGGGGATCTGCCAGTATCCTGTCGATGTCAGCCTATGGGATAGGATGCTTTTTCAGTAAGGCTTCAAGGGCAACGCGGTCCCGCAGGATAACGCCCGGTGACCAGGCCCTGGAGTACGCTTCAAAAAAATCATTGAGAGTATTGCATAAAGAATGTTATAATGACATACTCCAGTTAAGGAGTTCTTTATGCAATACTGTCCAAAATGTGCGTCAGAGCGGATTGTGAAGAATGGAAGACACTTGGAGCGTCAGAGATTTCGCTGCAAAGACTGCGGTTTTCAATTTACCCGTGACACTCCCAGAGGACGACCGGCAACGGAAAAGGCAATGGCCATCCTGCTTTATACTTTGGGCCTTTCGTTTAATGCCATAGCACGTATTTATGGAGTTGCAACATCGACCGTCATGCGTTGGGT
>ERZ827498.464-NODE-464-length-53937-cov-6.630359_pt1 | contig 53937 bp, 49 predicted proteins | sample MGYA00519865_ERZ827498 | MGnify/ENA primary metagenome ERZ827498 (study PRJEB31778, sample SAMEA3449328) | human gut metagenome | biome: human gut; feature: human-associated habitat; material: faeces | place: United Kingdom | collected 2010/2012 ...
GCAGCTGCGGGAAAAGGGTATCCTGCTTGCGGTGCAATTCATTTGACAATCTGCCAAAAAGGTCTCCTCTCCCCCTCATCAAAAAGACACTGCCTCAGGGCAGCGATGGCGCGCGTCGTATGCTAGACGCCCTTGGCCTTGAGCTCTTCCAGGAAGCCCTCGGGCACTTCAAAGCCCAGCTCGGCGGCCTTGGCGGCGGACTGGCGGGCTTCGGCGTACTTGCCAAGGTCGAACTGGGCAAGGGCCATGTTGTTCCAAGCGGGAGCGAAGGCGGGTTCCTTTTCCAGGATCTCCTTGCAGAGCTTTTCGCAGGCTTCGAAGTCGCCCTGCATGTAGTAGGCGGTGGTCAGGGCGTTCTTGGCCTGCACGAAGTCGGGATCCCACTTCAGGGCCTTCTTCAGGGCGGTGATGGCCTTGTCCGGCTCGCCGCGCTGCAGGTGCACGAAAGCGATGTTGCTCCACGGCACGGGGAACTTGGCGCGGCACTGGGCGGCTTCTTCATTGTAGCGCAGGCAGCCTTCCAGGTCGCCGCGTTCCAGGCAGATGCCGCCGAGCTGCACATAGGCTTCGGCCAGGTGGGGGGAGTTGCGCACGGCGTTGAGCAGGGCTTCTTCGGCGCCCACGAAGTCACGCTTGCTCAGCAGGGCCAGGCCCAGGTTGTAGTGATGGGTAGCGCACTGCTCGTTGGCCGCGATCTCCATCTTGAGGTCGGCAATATATTCGTCGATATCGTCGTAACGCTGTTTCATAGGATGTGGCCCTCTTTTTTCAGCAGATCATGGTACCAGAGGCAGAAGTCGGTGATGCCCTGGAATTTTTCGTCACGGTTCACAATACCCAGAGCGCATTCCAGCACGCCGCGACCGTAGTCGTTGCCGTACTGTTCGTTCCTGGCGGCCTTGAGCTGGAGGAACTCGCGCACCAGCTGCTGGGTGGTGCGCTTGGTCACGTCCAGGCGCACGTCCAGAGGATCGTTGGGCTTCTGGAAGGGGTCCCAGTTATCGTAGCCGATGCGGTCCACGAACTTGCGGCGCCGCGGGTTCATGCGCTCGTAGATCTCACGCTTGAGCTGTTCCTGTTCCTCGTTGAGGCGCTGGGGCGTGCCGTCGCGGAACACGGTAGCGGGAATGAAACTGAGCTCGGAAGGCATGGTGCGCTCCCTATTTTTCAGGCTTGGCCGGGCCGATGCCCAGGTAGGCCTCGTCGTAATTGGTGATAAGTGCCATGGAGAGCGGCACGTAGACTTCGTGCAGCTCGCGGAAGCGGCTGTTGACGGCGCGGCCGATCTCGCGGCTCAGGTCTTCCAGGCGGCTCTGGATCTCGTCCAGATAAACGGTGGGGTACGACTTGCCCTTTTCGAAGGCGGCGAAGCCACAGACGTGGCCCTGACCGGCGATGGCGGTGGGCACGCCGTAGAGGCGACAGGTGATGGGACGGGCCTGGTAGAGCAGGCAGCGGTCGTCATCGCCCAGCAGGGGGCAGCGGCACTTGATGCGCGCGGCTTCTTCCATGATGGCTTCGGGGCTCTTGCCGGACTTTTCTTCCCGGAAGAGCTCGCGCTTGAGGCGGGTCAGCTGACGGTCGGTCTCGGCGGCCCTGGTCAGGATGGCCGAGCGCTGCGGACCGTAATCGAAAGCCTGCTGGAAAGCCCGGTTGATGTACATGGCCTCCACCAGGGAAAGGTCGAACAGGGCATGACAGCAATCGCTGCAGCCTTCCTTGCAGGTGACGCACTGGGCATGGTCGTGCCGGATACGCTCGAACACGGCGTCACAGCTGGCGCGGAGTTTTTCGTATTCGGCAAAAATGGGCTGAAGATCAGGAATCATTGGGGTCGTTCCGCTGGTTATGAAAGTGCCGCCAGACGAAACGCCCGGCGGCACTTTGATTTGCAGGTGCTTGGGCACCCTTAGGGCTTAGGCTTCTTCAACGGTGATGGCGCTGGTTTCACAGACTTCCACACAGGATTCGCAGCCCAGGCACTCTTCGGAGTTCACGGGTTCGGACTTGCCGTCCTTGATTTCGTAAACTTCCACGGGGCAAACGTCCACGCATTCGCCACAGCCCACGCACTTGTCGGTATCGACATTCACATTGTAGCCCATTGTGTCCTCCAGATGTTGAAACGTACGTTTCTTGTAGTCCTCGGGGGGAGGGGTCTCCCCACCCAAGGGAATGCATAGCGTCCCCCCCCTTGGGCTGTCAAGGGAAGATTTCTTTGCACATCGTCGCAGGGGACGTGTCCGGCGCGTTTATTGCAGCAGCACGCGCGCGTAATACGGACGGCCGTCGCGGACGATCTGCATCAGTACCTGATTGGCCAGGCGTTCCCGGCGGAAGGCGTTGACCAGATCGGCGGTGGTGCGGATGCGCATGCCGCCGATGGCCGCGATGACGTCGCCGGGGCGCAGGAAGTCCGTGGGGCCGGGGCGGCGCGTCTCGCGCACCAGCATGAGGCCGTCGGCCTCGCGCACGCGCAGGCCCCAGATCTCCTGCATGAGGGAAAGGGCCGTGGCATCGTCGAAGGAGGCGGGCTTCACGCGGATCTTTTCCGGCTTGTCGCCGCGCAGCACGCCCAGGGTCAGCTCGGCGCCGGGCACCTGGTTGCGCAGGATGTTCACGTATTCGCGACGGTCGCGCACGGGCGAGCCGTTGATGCTGTCGATGACGTCGCCGGGCTCGATGCCGGCCTTGCCCGCAGGGCTGCCGGGGTAGAGGCGGGTGACGATGATGCCGCGGGGCTCACGCAGGCCCAGGGCCATGGCCATGCGCTGGTCCACGTCGTCGGCGGCCAGGCCCAGCCACAGGGGCGCCACACGGCCCTGGCCCACAAGGTCATCCATGACGCGGCGGGCCTTGTTGACCGGGATGGCAAAGCCGATGCCCTCGCCGCGGGCGTGGACAGCGGTATTGATGCCTACCAGACGGCCTTCGAGGTTGAGCAGGGGGCCACCGCTGTTGCCGGGGTTGATGGCGGCGTCGGTCTGGACCAGGTCGGTGAACACGCCGCTCTCGCTGCGGATGGTGCGGCCCAGGGCCGAGACCACGCCCGTGGTGACGGTGTGGTTGAAGCCGAAGGGGTTGCCGATGGCGATGACGGTCTCGCCGGGCATGAGGTCGGAGGAATCGCCCAGGGGCACGGCGGGCAGGTCATGGGGGCCCTGGATCTCCAGCACGGCCAGGTCGAAGTCCGGCTCCGCGCCCTTGACCACGGCGGGGAACTGGCGGCCGTCCTGCAGATGGATCATGACCTCGTCGCCACCGGCGATGACGTGGGCGTTGGTCAGCACCAGGCCGCGTTTGCCGTCCACGATGACGCCGGAGCCGAGGCTCACGCGTTTTTGCCGGCGGGGCTGGTCGAAGCCCGGGCCGAAACCGAAAAACTGGTCCATGGGCGAGATGCGCTGGCGCTCCACCACATGGGTGCTGGTGATGTTGACGACGGCGGGGGCCGTGGCCTGGACGGCGCGCACCACCGGGGTCATGCGCGGGCTGGAATCCGGCACGGGCGCGGCGGCAGGGGCCGTGGCCGTACAGAGCAGGGCCAGACAGGCCAGGGTGCCTGCGGCGCGGCGCAGGCCGGGGAACAGGGAAAACGACGGATGCATGGTCAACTCCGTGATCGTTGCGGATGGAAAAAAGGACGGGAAGGCCCAGGGGCAGGGGAGCGGCAGCCGTGGACGGACGGCGGCGATGCCCTGCTTTTGTCCGGGCGGGCCGTGGGCCACGCGGGCATTCCCGGCAGGATCCGCCTTTTCTAATACAGGCCGTCACACAGGTAAAGACGGGCCATGCTTGCGCCGGGCCGGGCAAGACGTTACACAGAAAACATGAAACAAGTTCCCGTATATCGTGAGGCTGTGGAAGTGCCCGCCCTGCCGGGCCTCTTTATCCGTCCCCTGGAAAGCTTCCTGCTGGAGAAGGCCCAGGCCCATCTGGACAACCTGACCAAGCCGCGCGGCAGTCTGGGGCGTCTGGAAGAACTGGGCCGGCGCCTGTATGCCATGGCAGGCGGGGTCACGCCCCTGAGCGTGAGCCCGGCCCTGATGCTGACCGTGGCCGGGGACCACGGCGTGACGACCCAGGGCGTCTCGCCCATGCCGCAGGCCGTGACCCGCCAGATGACGCGCAATTTCCTCAACGGCGGCGCGGGCGTCAACGTGCTGTGCCGCAGCAGCGGCATGGACCTGCGCGTGGTGGATGCCGGTTGCGCCGGGGGGCCCTACGAGCCGCACGAGCTGCTCATCGACCGCCGCCTGGGCGACGGCACCGCCGACATCAGCAAGGGCCCGGCCATGAGCCGTGAGACCTGCCTGCAGGGACTGCGCCACGGCATCGCCCTGGTGGAGGAGTTCGCGGACAAGGGCTACCGCTGTTTCGGCACCGGCGAGATGGGCATCGGCAATTCCACGCCGGCCACGGCCATCAACTGTGCGCTGTTCGGTTTCGACCCTGACGTGGCCACGGGCCCGGGGGCCGGTTCCGATCCCGAACGGGTGCGCCACAAGGCCGCCATCGTGCGTCGCGCCCTGGAGGTCAACGCCGCGGCCCTGAAGGGCGACGGGGTGGACATCCTGGCCGCGCTGGGCGGTTTCGAGCTGGCCATCATGGCCGGCATCATGCTGGGGGCCGCGTCGCGCTCCCTGCCCATACTGGTGGACGGCTTCATCTGCAGCGCCGCCTATGCCGCCGCGGTGCGCATCTGCCCGCTGGTGGCCCAGTACGCCATCCTGTCCCATGCCTCGGCCGAGCCCGGCCATGTGCCCGCCCTGGGCGCGCTGGACAGCGGCACGCCCCTGCTGCACCTGGACATGCGGCTGGGCGAGGGCACCGGCGGCGCCGTGGCCTATCATTTGCTGCGCTGCGCCGTGAACATCTTCAACGAGATGGCCACCTTTGCCGAGGCGCAGGTGGACGAAGGCCTGTGATGGAGACCGGGAACAGGGACGATTTGCTGACGCTGGAAGATGTGCGCTGCCACTTCCCGGTGCGTCAGGGCATGCTGGGCGAAGTGCGTCATCTGCGGGCCGTGGACGGGGTGGATCTTGTCCTGCGGCCCGGCCAGAGCCTCGGGCTGGTGGGCGAATCCGGCTGCGGCAAGTCCACGCTGGGCCGTCTGGTCTGCGGTCTGCAACGTCCCACCGGCGGCCGCATATTGTTCCGGGGCGCGCCGCTGCCGCCTGCCGGAGCGGGCAGCATGGCGGCCGGACGCATCCAGATGGTCTTTCAGGACCCGTTCTCTTCCCTCGATCCCCGCTGCACGGTGGGCACCTCGGTGGAGGAGAGCCTGCTGGCCGGGGAGCGCCTGAGCCGCAGGGAACGCCGGGAGCGGGTGCGCGACATGTTCGCCACGGTGGGCCTAGCCGGTCTGGAACGCCGTTACCCGCACGAGTTCTCCGGCGGTCAGCGGCAGCGCATCGCCGTGGCCCGGGCGCTCATGACCCATCCTGACCTCATCGTCTGCGACGAGCCGGTCTCGGCGCTGGATGCCTCGGTGCAGGCGCAGATCCTCAACCTGCTGCGGCAGGTGCAGGAGGATTTCGGGCCCGCCTATCTGTTCATTTCCCACGATCTGGCCGTGGAGGGCTTCATGTGCCCTCACATCCTGGTCATGTATCTGGGCCGTTTCGTGGAAGAGGGCCCGCGCGAGCGTCTGCTCCGGGAGCCCGCCCATCCCTATACGCGCGCCCTGCTGGCCTCGGTGCCTTCCTTTGAGGATCTGCGCGACGGCAAAAGCCCGGTGCGCGCGCCCCAGCAGAACATCCGGGGCGAGCTGCCGAGCCCGCTGGATCCGCCGTCGGGCTGCCGCTTCCATCCCCGCTGTCCGCAGGCCACGGAACGCTGCCGCGAGGAAGCCCCGCAGTGGAAGGAGCTGGAGCCCGGCTGGCGGGTCCGCTGCCATCTGTATGGGTAAATGATAGGTCATCCAGGGGGAGGGGCCCTTGTTCTGCCGTCGATGCCCGCAGCTTTTTTCGGCGCAACGGGCACGGCCTGCGGGCCGCCGGCTGGTCGCCGGCACGTGCGGCAGAGTGCCCCTTGCCCCTGCATCTCCCCCTAAAGTATGTCTTATGCGGAAAGACGGAACGCTGCCTGCCAAGAAGGCCGTGCCTGACAGCCTGTCCCCCGGCAGGTGATGCGGGAGAGCGGGTGTTTGCACGTACCCGTTAGAAGGGCGAGCAGCGTCAGGAAAAATTGCTGGGATATTTTAATTGAAAATGAAATTCTTTTTCTATAAACTGATACAAATACCCAGCAAAGGAGAGCGTATGGACAATCGCTTCGGCACTACCTCCGGCATGGTCATCCAGACCGTCATGGAAAACGGGCAGGAGCTCTGCCTGGCCATCGACGAGCGCGGCCTGTATCTGACCAGTGCCAACTATCTGGACAAGAACCTGGCGGACCCCCACCGCTATTCCGGCAGCAGGGCCACCACCAAAGCCCGCCTGCTGACCCTCGATCTGGACCCCGTTCGCCTGGCCGAGGCCAATGCCCACCGCATCCCGGTCTACACCGACGAAGCCAAGAAGAAGATCAACCCCATCAAGGCTTCCAAGCGTGGTCTGAGAGGCTGATTGATGATCGCACTGCCTGCGACCCCCGGATCGGGAGAAAAAGCTCCCGAGCATTGACGTCGGCACTGCGATAGTCGGCGTGCGACCTGGCTGCCTTCGTGTGGCGCGTCCCATGCGGCAAAACAAGAACGCCCGGCAGGAAATGCCGGGCGTTCGACGTTTGCAGAAAGCGCTTTGGAGAGGCGCAAGGAGAGGGGCTTTCCAGCTCCGGGAAAAGGTCCCTTCCCCTGCGAGCGCCCTCTTTCCTAGCGTTCGAAATAGGTGTAGCCGCGCAGGCCGTCTTCAAAAGCCTGGAGCACGGCAAAGCGGTCGCTGGGGGTCAGGCGTCCGGCCCGCACGGCGCGTTCGGCCGTGGCGCGCAGGTCGTCCAGGATACGGCGGGGGTCGTATTCCACATAGCTCAGGATGTCGGCCACGGAGTCGCCCCGGATCTCGCGCACGTACTCATAGCCGCCGTCGGGATCGACGCGGATGGAGACCACGTTGGTATCGCCCATGAGGTTGTGCAGGTCGCCCAAAGTCTCCTGATAGGCACCCACCAGGAAGACGCCCAGGTAGTATTCCTCGCCGTCCTTCAGGGGATGCAGGTCCAGGGTGGTCTTGAGGCCCTGCGGGTCGATGAAGTGGTCGATGCGGCCGTCAGAGTCACAGGTGATGTCCGAGATGATGCCCTGGCGCGAGGGGAACTCGTTGAGGCGGTGCACCGGCATCACCGGGAAGAGCTGGTCGATGGCCCAGCTGTCCGGCAGGGACTGGAAGACGCTGAAGTTGCCGTAGTAGATGTCGGCCAGGCTCACGTCGATGTCCTGCAGGTCGCGGGGCACGGTCTTGAGCTTCACCTTTTCCTGGGCGATGCGCATGATGATGGCCCAGAAGAAACGCTCCGAAAGGGTACGCTGGCGCAGGTTCACGCGGCCCGTGGAGAAGAGCTTGCGCATCTCGTCACGGTAGTAGATGGCGTCGTTGTAGCATTCCTGCAGGTTGCGCAGGCTGATGTTGCCGTAGACCTCGCGCATGTTCAGCACGGGCTCGGGGGTGTCTTCGGGCAGCTCGGCGGGCAGCTGGGCCTCTTCCACGGCGCTCACGTCCAGCACGTTGAACAGCAGCACGGAATAGTAGGCCACGGTGGCGCGGCCGGATTCGGTGATGATGTGCGGGTGCGGCACCTGCTGCTCGTCGAGGATGCTCATGATGGCTTCCACGATGTCGGCGCTGTATTCGTCCAGATTGTAGTTGCGCGACGAGATGTAATTGGTGTGCGAGCCGTCGTAGTCCACGGCCAGACCGCCGCCCAGGTCAAGGTAGCCCATGGGCGCGCCTTCCTGCACCAGGCCCACATAAAGGCGCGCGCCTTCCATGACGCCGGTGCGGATGTCGCGGATGTTGGAGACCTGCGAGCCCAGGTGGTAGTGCAGCAGGCGGAAGCAGTCCAGCATGTCGCAGGCCTTGAGCTTGTCCACCACGTCCACGATCTGGGCCGGGGAAAGGCCGAAGGTGGAGCGCTCGCCGCCGGAGTCGGTCCAGTGGCCGCTGGCCTTGACCGAGAGCTTGGCGCGCACGCCGATGTTGGGGCGGATGCCCAGTTCACGGCTGCGGGAGAGCAGAACGTCCAGTTCGCTGGGCATCTCCAGCACGAAGAACAGGTTGAAGCCCAGGCGCTGGGCCTGCAGGCCCAGGTCGATGAACTCCTCATCCTTGTAACCGTTGCAGACGATGCAGGCTTCGGTATCGCGCATCAGGGAGACGGCGGCGATGAGCTCCGCCTTGGAGCCCACTTCCAGACCGTGATGGTAGCGGGAGCCGAACTGGGCGATCTTTTCCACCACCTGTTGCTGCTGGTTGACCTTGATGGGGAAGACGCCGCGGTACTCGCCCTGATAGTTCAGGTTCTTGATGGCCTTGCGGAAGGACTCGTGCAGGCTGGCGATACGGGAGTCCAGGATGTTTTCCACGCGCAGCAGCACGGGCATGTCATAGCCGCGTTCACGCAAGCCGGAGATGATCTCCGGTATGGAGATCTGCGGGCCCTTTGGGCCCTGCGGGCAGACGACCACGTCCCCTTCATCGGACACCGTAAAAAAGCCGGCTCCCCAGTTGCGGATACCGTACAGTTCGATGGAATCTTCCACCCGCCACTGTTGCAATGCGCGGTTTTTTGCCAATTCTTGTGCCTCCAGCATCGGAAATTTCGGACGAGTTCGCGGGCTCTCCCGCCGCGGGATTATTATGCCCGCACAGGGGGGAAAGTCAATTGTCCCGGGGCCGCTGTCCGTCCGGGAAGGCAGGGAGGGCAAGCGCTCCCGGGCAGGACCACACATTTGTTTTCTTGACGCGATGTGTCTGGTGTGCAACGTTTTTGAGGCATCATTCAGAAAATCGTGAGGACTGCCATGAAACATCTTGCCATCTTCCTGCTGCTGCTCGTCCCCGTGCTGGCCTCCTGTTCCGGCGACAAGGACGGACAGGGCGGCAGACAGGCCGCGCCCGTGCATGTGATGACGGTACAGCCGCAGGACGTGCCGCGCGTGCTCGGCGCTGTGGGCAACGTCAAGGCTTCCGCCAGTGTGGGGCTCACTCCCCGTGTGACCGGCGAGATAGAAAAGGTCCATTTTACGGAAGGCCAGGACGTGAAGGAAGGCGATGTGCTGCTGACCATCGATACGCGTCCCTTTGAAGCCACCCTGCGCGAAAAGAAGGGCCAGCTGGCCAAGTCCGAGGCCCAGCTGCACAAGGCCACCAACGATGCGGGCCGTTACGGCAAGCTGGTGGGCAACGGCTATGTGAGCCGCGAGGCCTACGAACAGACCGCCACCGAGGCCGCGGCCCTGCGCGCCACCGTGCAGGCCGACAAGGCCGCGGTGGAAAGCGCCGCCCTCGACCTTTCCTACTGTACCCTGCGCGCGCCCATCAGCGGTCGTGTGGGCGGTCTCAAGGTGGACAAGGGCAATATGGTGCGCAGCTCCGATACCACCCCCATCGTCAGCATCGACACCCTTTCGCCCATCTATGTGACCTTTTCGGTGCCGGAGCGACATCTTTCCCTGATCCTCGACCGCATGCATGCCGGACCTGTGGAAGTGGACGTGACCCCCACGGGCGGGCAGACCGAAAAGGGCCTGCTGACCCTGGTGGAAAACAGCGTGGATACCACCACCGGCACCATCCAGCTGCGTGCCACCTTCGACAATGAGAACCGTCGTCTCTGGCCCGGCCAGTTCGTGACCGTGGAACTGCCGCTGGGCATGGCGCGCCAGGCCCTGGCCATCCCCAGCCGGGCCGTGCAGAGCGGCCGTGAGGAAAATTACCTCTATGTGGCCGGTGCCGACGGCAAGGCCTCCTACCGCAAGGTGAACATCCTCTTTGAGTCTGGTGACATCAGCGTGGTGGAAGGCGAGCTCAAGGCCGGGGAACAGGTCATCATCGACGGTATCGTGCGCCTGGCTCCCGATGTGCCGGTGAAGGTGATACAGTAAGGACGCTGCCGGGATGGTAGCGTTGGACAGAGCTGCAAGCAGATGTCACAGAGGAGAAAAGCAGTGGGAACAAATTTTGTCGTCAGTGCGGGCAGGGAGTTCACGCCTGTCCCGCAGGACAGCGTCCGGGACAGCTTGTTTGCCCAGTACGAACGCGTTCTGATGGAAAGCCTCATCACGAGTTTCGGACTGGATGCCCTCATCAGGGATCAGCATGGCGGCGATGTGGATACGCTGCATACGGTACGCCAGATCGGCAAGGATGGCGAGATGACCTACAAGAGCGAGGCGCACCGGCAAGCCTACGAGAACCGGGGCGACTATGATGCCGCCACCTACCATTCCCACAAGGCTTACCGGGAAAAAAACAGACAAGTCAGTGCCATGCGCAAGGAAGGAAATCTTGTCGACGCCTATACCGGTGAGGTCATCCCCCGCAACGGCAAGACGGACCTCGACCATGTGATCTCTGCCAAGGAGATCCATGAAGATCGAGGGCGGGTGCTGGCTGGCCTGTGCGGTGAGGATCTGGCCAATAGCCAGGAAAATCTGCAAGCGACCAACAGGCGAACAAATCGCAGCAAGAAAGCCGATAGCATGGACGAATTTCTGGCGCGGAAGGGAGACGAGTACACTGAGGAGCAGAAAGCCCTGATGCGCAAGCGGGATACGGAGGCGCGCCGTGCTTACGAAAGCCGTCTGGCCATCACCTACTACAGCAGCGCCGACTTCTGGACGCATACGGCGGCGGCCGCAGGCAGGGTCGGCCTGCAAATGGGCTTGCGGCAGGCCCTTGGGCTGGTACTGACGGAGGTATGGTTCGCCATCCGGGAACGGCTTGCTGCTGGCGGGAGGAGCCTGAAAGCCATGCTGGCCGACGTGGCCGAAGGGGTGGGTATCGGGATGCGCCGGGCAAGGGAAAAATTTGCTGACCTGCTGGCCCGTCTAGGTGAGGGCATCGTGAGCGGGATCCTTGCCAGCCTGACCACGACGCTGTACAATATCTTCTTCACCACGGCAAAGAACATGGTCCGGATCCTGCGTCAGAGTTTCGCCTCGATCGTGGCGGCGGGCAAGGTATTGCTTTTCAATCCCGACAACCTTGCTTTCGGTGATCGTTTGCTGGCAGCGCTCAAGATTTTGGCTACCGGCGCTTCCACCGTCGTGGGCATGCTGCTTGCCGAAGCCGTGGCGGCAAGTGGTCTGGGGAGCGTGCCCGTGGTGGGCGAGCTGCTAGTTTCCTTTACGGGCGTTTTCGCCACTGGTGTCCTGTCCTGCACCCTGCTGTATGCTCTGGATTCCTGCGATATCATACAGCGGGTGATCGCCGTGTTGAACACGGTACACACCATCGAGTATGACATTGTCTTCTACCGGCAGCAGGCCGAGGCATTCGAGACCCTGGCCGCCCAGTTATTGGCCTATGATCTTGATGGCTTCAAGCGCGAGACGGCGGCATATGCCGACGCGGCACGACGTTTACTCCATGCTGCGGATGATCCGCAGGTTCTTGACGGCATCTTGCGGGAGATCCTGACCGAACGGGGCATCGCACTGCCGTATGATGGAGATTTTGACAGCTTCATGGCTTCCGGGAAAGGTGCGCTGCATTTTTCCTGAGTTTCGGAAAAATGATACTACACACCCTGCAAGGGCTGTGTACTGACCACAGGAGAAGGCTTATGCCTATTCCCTTCATTCTTGGTGCGGTGGCGGCTGTTACGACGGTCACTGGTATAGGCGCGGGGGTTTACGGGGCCAGCAAGATCAAGGATGCAAAGGATACCATGGATCGTGCCCAGAGTAGGCACGAACGCAATATCCGGCATTATGAGGAAACACAGTGGGCATGCAATGCCGAGATGGATGAACTCGGCATGCTGGAAATGCAGATTCTCAACTCTTTCGAACGCTTCAGCGATTTGATCGAGAAGATCCACAACCGGCCAAAATTTGAAGATATCGACCTTGGCGACCGCATACTGCCGCGCTATGATCCGCAGCGCCTGCGGGAAGTCTCTCTAGGGGCCGGGGTACTGCTGGGGTCGCTGGGCGGGGCCGCCGCCGGTACGGCTGGAGGCATGGCTGCCGCAGGGGGGGTGAGCGCTGCGGTCATGGCGCTGGGGTCAGCCTCCACGGGCACAACCATCGCCTCGCTTTCCGGTGCTGCTGCCACCAATGCCACCTTGGCTCTGCTGGGTGGCGGCGCCATTAGTGCGGGGGGAGGCGGCATGGCCCTCGGCTCTACTCTGCTTGGTGCGACAACACTGGGGGTCGGCCTGATGGTCGGCGGTGCCATCTTTGCCTTCACCGGGTCAAAATTGTCGGACAAGGCGGATGAGGCCTGGGATCAGGTGAAGCGAGCCGAGAAGAAGATCGATACGGTCTGCACCTTTCTCAACGAGTTGGAAGAGGCTGCCGCCGCCTATAGGGAGACGTTGGAAAGCGTTCAAAGTGTATATGGCTCCCATATGGATTTTCTGGCAGGCCTGCTCTCGAAAAAGAGGGACTGGAGCATGTTTTCAGATACTGAAAAGCTGAATGTAAAGAATCTCGTACACCTTGCCAGCCTCCTTTACTCCATGTGCAAGGTAAAGCTCGTCCTCAAGAGCGAGAAGAGAGAGGATCTCAATGTGGTCAACGAAGCCGACATTGATGAGCAGATGACCCAGGCTGAAAAGGTCCTCGACCAGATCCCTGTGCTGTAGCGGTATGTTCCGGGATGGCCTTGCCTTACCGGCGGCCATCCCGTTTTGTGTACGGGAGAAGGGATGACACGGCACTTTCAATGTAACAGGTGCGGCGCATGCTGCCTTCAGCTGCCCCTGTTCGGTGACATATATGCCGAATTGGACGACGGGAACGGCGTCTGCCGCCACTATGATCAGGAAACACGGCGCTGCACCGTCTATACGCAGCGTCCTCTTCAGTGCCGGGTGGATGACGGCTACCGGGCATGGTTTTCCGATATTCCCTATGAACGCTATCTGCTGGGAGTTGAGGAAGGCTGCCGCCGTCTCAGGCAGAGTCTGCACGAGGCCAGGATAGCGACTGATGCCGGTTCGGGAAAGCCGTCATGAATCCTGCTGCGCGAGCACGCCCCCTTGCTCTTGGACGGCCTTCTGGACAAAACGCCTGCCATGGGACTTTCCTTCTATCAGCTCCTCGGTTCCCAGAAACAGAAGGCACAGCTCTACGTCTGTCCATACGCGCCCGCCCGTGCCGCTGCATCTCTTTACGCCCACCCTACTCCCTGCCAAGCAGGCAAGCTTCCTCCCGAAGCTCCGTACCCAGGCCATGAGGGCGTTTTTGGAAACTCATTTATCAATTATGTTAACGGATTTGGGGAAGAAGTCCGTTGCCTAGCTGAAGGGTTTTCGGAGCTTACACACTCGCTACTGATCTCGTCAATTTTATGGGACTATTTTACCTTGCTTCTGCCTGTATCCTTTGGAGAAAACTGGTATAGCAAGGTGTATGCCGGACATTCTCTAAATGAATTTCCATTGTTGCGCCGCCAGTACTGGGGACGCCATATGTGGGCGCGTGGCTATTTCTGTTGCAGCAGTGGCAATGTGACCGATGAGGTCATTAAGCAATACATCGCGCAACAGGAAGATGCAGATGAAACCTTCCGAATTGAGGGGGAATGACTTCAGCCTGCTTCAGCAGGGGCCACACCGGCTTTAGCCGGAACGCGACTTTAGTCGCCACGGTGAATCCACCGGCTTTAGCCGGTGGAGTGTTCAATTTTATATTGGGGGGGCCGTATCCCGGTCGGGGACTGCTGGCCATCTTCCCCTGGAAAGGGGCGTGCCTGAAAAGGCGGACGGGCCTGCGCCTGCTGGATGCGCGGGCCGGCTCGGGCGGGAAGCCTTCTTGTGGATATGCCGGAGACGCTTTGAGGGGGACGGCAAGACGTGTCTTGCGGCAGCCCCCTGCCTCACGCTTCCTCGACCGGCGTACAGCGGGCGCGGCCGTCGGTACGTCCGGCGATGGCTTCCTCAAAGGGGCCGCGCAGGGCCTCGGGCAGGCAGATGCGTACCCGGGCGGCCTGATCGTAGGCTTCGGCGCAGACGCGGGCCTCGAAGGTGGGCAGCAGGCGGTGCAGGCGGTCCAGATGGGCATAGTCCAGCTGGACGTCCAGCTCCACGGTAGGCACTTTTTCAGCCAGCGGCAGGGAGGCCAGGTTCTCGCGCACCGAATCCTGATAGGCGCGCACCAGGCCGCCGGTACCCAGTTTGACGCCGCCGAACCAGCGCGTGACCACCATGGTGATCTCGCCCACGCCGCAATGCAGCAGCACCTGCAGCATGGGGCGCCCGGCCGTGCCGTGCGGTTCGCCGTCATCCGAGAAGCCCACCTGGCCGCTGTGTCCCGGAGCCCCGGCCACGAAAGCCCAGCAGTTGTGGGTGGCGTCGGCGTGTTTGGTGCGGATCTGCTCCACGAAGGCGCGGGCGGCTTCCATGCCGGGCGTATGCGCGCAGTGGGTCAAAAAACGGCTGCGCCGGATGATGATCTCGGTCTGGAAGGGGGCGGCGGCATCGGCCGCGGGGATGGGGAAGCGGCTCATCCCCGGCAGCCTTTCCCGGGATCGGGACAGCCGTCAGGCAGCCGGCAAAAATGTTCGATGCCTTCTTTGGCAAAAGGATAGCGGCGTACCAGACAGGCCGCCTTGGCCAGCTCGAAGTCACGAAAATCGAAGCCCGGCGCCACCGTACAGGAGACCAGGGAAAAATCCGTCCCCGGGCAGGGTTCGGCGCCGAACCAGCAGCCGCCGGGCATGGGCAGCAGCAGATGCTGGCCGGCAAGGATGTCGGCCCCCAGTATCCTGTCCAGCTCCTTGCCGTCAGGGGTCAGGCAGTACAGGCGCAAAGGGCCGCCCAGATGGAAATGCCATAACTCATCCTGGCGGATGCGGTGCAGGCGTGAGCGCTCGCCCGCCTGCAACAGATACAGGATGCTCGTGCTGCACGGGCGGCTGCCGTAGATGCCGCAGGGAAGGCTCTCGGGCTGCAGATCCTGCGAGCTGCACCAGACGCGCCGGTAGTGGCCGCCTTCCACGTGGGGCATCAGGTCATAATGGCGGATGATGTCCTGGGCCGAAAGGGCTTGTGCAAGGGATGTGGTCGCTGTCATGCCGTTTTTTTAGCCTGCCTTGGCCCGGCTCGCAAGCTTTGCGGACAGGGCATGGAACAAAGGGCGTTTTTGTGCAGGAAAGACGGTGCTAATCCGGCTCCGGGACATTGCCGCGGGCCATTCGGGCCTTATTTATTGGGGGCGGAAATAAAAATACGCAAAAAAATGCTTTACAAAGGCATGAGTTTTCTGTAAACAGGAATCTTTCCTGATTAAGACGACATTTTTTTGAACATATACCCCCCAAGGAGAACCACAATGAGCAAGACTCTCGAAAACCTGATGGCTGCTTTCGCCGGTGAATCCCAGGCCAACCGCAAATACCTCGCCTACGCCCAGGCTGCCGACAAGGAAGGCCTGTCCGGTGTGGCCAAGGTGTTCCGCGCCGCTGCCGCCGCCGAAACCATCCACGCCCACACCCATCTGAAGAACGCCGGCAAGATCGGCGACACCGCCGCCAACCTGCAGGACGCCATCGGTGGTGAGACCTACGAATTCACCAAGATGTATCCTGAAATGATCAAGGAAGCCGAAGCCGAAGGCCAGACCGCCGTGGCCAAGTACATGGACATGGTGAACAAGGTGGAAGAAGTGCACGCCAACCTGTACAAGAAGGCTGCCGCTGACAACCACGCTTTCGACAACGTCGACTTCTACGTCTGCAAGGTCTGCGGCTACACCCACGAAGGCCCCTGTGACAGCTGCCCCGTGTGTGGCGCCAAGGCCGCTGCCTTCTTCAAGGTGGACGACGCCTGCTGCCTGAACAAGTAAGTTCGGCCGGTCCTGACTTTTCCAGGCGCTGCCCTTCGGGGCGGCGCCTTTTTTTGTGCCCGTTGGCCGGGAAAGTTGGCCTTGCCATGCCGCAAAACCGTGCGGCGGGGGAAGGTGCCGTCACCGGGCGGGCCGTTTGGGGCTGTGCCTGGGGGCTGAGGGCGTGGCAGGGCATGGCGGAGGGAGCCTCACGCGCGTACGGCGGGACGTTTTCGGGCGGGACATCCGTACCGGGGTGTGTCGGGAAGGCCGCCGTGCCGGCAGGCAAAAAAGAAGGCCCGCCGGAGACCGGCAGGCCCTGGGATGGCGGGGCATTGAAGCGGTGACGGGCGTTTGCCCCGCGGCCCTCATTCGTCGCTGATGCGGGTCTCAATCTTCAGGCCGTATTTTTCCATGCGCGCCAGCAGGGTGGGGCGGGAAAGGCCCAGCAGGCGGGCCGCCTGCGAGCGGTTGCCCCGGCACTGGCGCAGGGCCTCGCGCACCACGGCCCTGCCCATGATGTCCATGCAGGTGTCGAAGGGCGAAGGATCGCCGGACCGGAGGCAGGCCGTGACGATGCTGGCCAGGCTGCGCTGTTCGTCGTTGTGAGGTACGCCAGCAGAAGCCGGGGCGTCTTCGACAGGAGCTTCCCCTTCGTGGAAGCCGTTCCCGGTGCCGACGGGGGAGCGGCGTACGCCCGGGGCAGGGCCGGTATCGCCGTTGCCGTTGATGCTGAGGCCCGCCGCGGGGGGATGCGCTGCCGGGGAATCCAGCACCAGCTGCAGGTCGCGGATGCTCACCGGGGCGCCGCTGTTGAAGACCAGGGCCTTTTGCAGGGCATTGGAAAGTTCGCGCACGTTGCCGGGCCAGTCCAGACCGGCCAGATAGCGCAGGGCCTCTTCTTCCAGACCGGGATCGGGCCGGTGCAGCTCGGCGGCCTGCCGGTGCAGCAAAAAGGCCGCCAGGGCCGGGATGTCCTCGCGCCGTTCGCGCAGCGGCGGGGTCCGGAGGGTCACCACCTTGAGACGGTAGTAAAGGTCCTCGCGGAAACGCCCGTCGGCCACGGCCTGCTCCAGATTGGCGTTGGTGGCGGCGATGATGCGCACGTCCACGTCGATGGAGTCATGCCCGCCCAGACGCTGGATCTGTTTTTCCTGCAGCAGGCGCAGCAGTTTGGCCTGGATGCCCGGCGGCATGTCGCCGATCTCGTCCAGGAAGATGGTGCCGCCCGCGGCCTGTTCGATACGGCCGATGCGGCGGTGCTGCGCGCCGGTGAAGGCCCCGCGTTCATAACCGAAAAGTTCGCTCTCCAGCAGGGTGTCGGGGATGGCCACGCAGTTGATGACCGAGAACGGGCGGCGGGAGCGCGGACTGTAGCGCCAGATGGCATTGGCCACCAGCTCCTTGCCCGTGCCGGATTCGCCCCGGATCAGCACCAGGGCATCGGTGGGCGCCACGCGGCCGATGGCCTTGTACAGCTCCTGCATGGGGGGCGTATGCCCCACCAGGCGGATGTCGTCCTCTTCGCCCAGAGCCTCCTCGGCGGACTGGGCCTCGTGGCGGCGCTGGCTCTCTCCCGCGGCCAGGGCCCGTTGCAGCAGCTCCAGCACCTGCGGGATGTCGAAGGGCTTGAGCATGTAGTCGAAGGCCCCCAGCCGGGTGGCTTCGATGGCGGTCTCGGTGGTGGAATAGGCCGTCATGATGACCACCGGCGGACAGCCCTCCAGGGCACGCATCCGCTTGAGCGCTTCCAGACCGTCCATGCCGGGCATGCGCACGTCCATGACCACGCATTGCGGCATCTTTTCCCGCATGAGGTTCAGGGCCTCCTCGGCCGAGGCGGCGGTGCGCGTCTCGTAGCCTTCGGCGTCCAGCAGGCGCTGGAAGCCCTGACGCAGGTGGTGGTCGTCGTCGACTATGAGGATCTCAGCCATACGTCGTCCCCCTTGCGGACAGGCAGTACCATGACGAAGCTGGCCCCGTGTCCCGGTGCGTTGTGCAGGTGCAGCCAGCCGCCGTGTTCTTCAAAGATGCGCCGGGCGATGGGCAGGCCCAGGCCCGTGCCCTCCACCTTGGTGCTCATGAAGGGCTGGAAGATGACCTCGTGCAGCTCTTCGGGCACGCCGGGGCCGCTGTCCTCGATGCGGATGACCACCACGGGCCCCAGCGGGGCCAGGCGGCCGCGCTCTTCGCTGATGCGCACTTCCCCGTCGGTACCGGCGGCTTCGCAGGCGTTGATGATGAGGTTGGCCAGGGCCTCGCGCAGCTGTTCGGCATCGCCGTCCACCCGGGGCAGGGGCGCGTGCCGCGTACGGCGCAGGGTCACCTTGTAGGCTTCCATGCGCGGTTGCAGCAGGATGAGGGTGCGGTCCAGCACCTCGCTCATGTCCAGCGGCTCCTTGCTCAGGCGCGGACGGCGCGAAAATTCCAGAAAATTGCTGGTGATGGCTTCCATGTGCCGCACGGCCTCGTTCATGGCCTGCACGTCTTCCTGCTGGGCCGGGGAAAGCTCCATGCCCCGGGTGAAGGAGAACAGGCGCAGCTTGAGACCCGTCAGCGGGTTGCGGATGGAGTGGGCCACCCCGGCGGCCAGTTTGCCCACCAGGGCCATCTTTTCGGTCTGGCGCAGGTTTTGGCGCAGGTTCTCGTGGCTTTCCTCAAGGGCCAGGCGGGTGCGCTGCATGTTCTCGTGCATGCGGCGGATGCGGCAGGTGATGGCGGGCACGGGCGAGCCCTGCGGCATGCGTCCGTCGGCATCGGGGCCCAGTTCGCGCAGGGCCGTGAGCAGGGGCAGGTAGATGCCGCGCCACAGGCAGGCGCCCAGGCCCAGCAGCAGGAGCAGGGCAAACAGCAGCAGGCACATGAGGATGCGCTGGCGCGTGCCCAGCGGCCAGATGAAGATGTCGATGCACAGCCAGATGCAGAGCAGCAGGCACAGGGCCAGGACGATGCTCCCCGGCAGCAGCAGCCGGGTGAGGTCGAAACCGTTTTTTTCTCCAGGAGCGGGAGCGTCCTGGACGGGCTGGGAAGGGTTTTCGTTCATGGGTGGCACGGGCGGAGGGGGAAAAGGCCCGCGCTGGCGGCAGCGGCGGGCCCGAAAAGGTCAGGTCGATATGGGGCTAGAGCATCTGCATCACCTGCAGGAGCAGGAACATCTCCAGCAGGAAAACGGGCGCGTAGCCCAGCAACGTCTGGCTCCAGTCCAGGCGCAGCACGGTCTTGTAGCCCACAAGGGTGCAGGCCAGGCTCCAGACCAGGCCGGTGAGCGCCCCCAGCACGGGGATGACGCACAGCAGCATGGGCGCCGAGCCGTAGGCGCTGACCTGGAAGATCAGGTCGAATTCCGGCTTGTCGCGCAGGATGAGCCGGTACATGAGATAGAGCAGGGCGCTTTGCACATACAGCTGCAGGGTCACGAAGGCCACCTGCTTGAGCACGAACAGGGGCATGCTCTCATGGATGGCCAGGGTGCTGGCCATCATCTGCTGCATCTGCGGGTCCATGCCGCCGTCCACGAGCATGGAGGTCATGCCGCGCATCCAGAGCAGCTGCACCACGGAAAGGATGACGCTGACGATCAGGTAGAAGCTCAGGGCGCGCAGGGAGCGGCGATGCGGGCGCAGGCAGCTGAAGAAGGCCGGCGCGCCGAACATGATGCGCGTGGCCGTGCGGTAAAAGGCCACCATCCAGCCCGAAGGCGCGGGCGCCACGTCCCAGGGGTTGCCGGAAGGCAGGCCGGGGCGGTCGTCGTCGGCGTCGTCGTCCCGGAAGTCATCTTCAAGCGGCTCGTCGTCTGCCTGCGGCTTGGGCTCTTCCTGTCGGTCACGGGGCCGGAAGGGCGGGATCTCCTCGCGGGGATCTTCGCGGCGGCAGGGGGCCCCGCCTTTCCCGTCATCCCCTATGCCGGGGATGATGGCGCCGGGGGGCAGGTCGCTGGCCGCCGGGGCGGCTTCATTGCGGACGGGCGAAAGTTGCTCGCTGCTGCCATCCTGGGGATGGAAGCGGAAGCGGCAGGAACACTGGGGGCAGGTGGCGATCACCGAATGCGCCGGAGCGCGATCGGGAGGGAAAGGACGGCTGAAACCGCATTGAGGGCAGATGATGTTCATGACGCTACTCATAGCAGAGAGGCATCTGCCCTGCAATCCGGGGAACGGCCACGGGACGGAAAAGGCGGATTCAGGCTTGACAGGCGGAGAGAGAGCAACTATTTTGTCCGCACCTAAGGGGAGTAACTGGGTCCTTGAGACCCTGGCAGCATCAACAGCCTGACATCACGTCTGGTGCTGCCGTTGGCCCTGCCGACTAGTGAGACCTTGGCCGCATGACTGCATGCAGCCAAGGTCTTTTTTTTTGTGTAAAACCCAAACCCCGCCAAGGAGACCGTCATGTCTTTGCGCGACCTGCGTCCCTACCTTCTGGCTATCCTCATGACCTTGCCGGGCCTGGCCCTGCGCCTTGCCCCTGCGGACGTTTCCCCCATGCTGGTGGCCGTACTGGCCGGCCTGGCCATCCTGGGCGCGTCCTTCCTGCTGACCTGGGCCTGCGAAGTGGCCCAGCTCGACATCCCCCAGGCCGTGGCCGTGGCCGTGGTGGCCTTCATCGCCGTGCTGCCCGAATACGCCGTGGACATGTACTTTACCTGGATGGCGGGCCAGCATCCCGAAAGCGCCTACTCGCATTACGCCATCGCCAATATGACGGGCGCCAACCGGCTGCTCATCGGTATCGGCTGGACGGCCATCGTGCTGATCTTCGCGGGCCGCTTCCATAATTATGTGGCCCTGCACGAAGAAAAGCGCACCGACATCCTCTTCCTGGGCATGGCCACCCTCTATGCCCTGCTGATCCCGCTCAAGGGCTCCCTGACCCTGTTCGACGGCGTGGTCTTCCTGGGCATTTATGTGGGCTACATGTGCATCATCGCCCGCCGTCCCTGTGAGGAAGAAGAGCCCGAAGGTCCGGCGGCCACCCTGGCCAAGCTCTCGCGTCCCGCCCGCATGCGTGCCGTGGCCGGTCTGTTCCTGTTCGCGGCCCTGGTGATCCTGTTCAACGCCGAACCCTTCAGCGAAAGCCTGGTGGCCAGCGGCAAGATCCTGGGCATCAACGAGTTCCTGCTGGTGCAGTGGCTGGCGCCCATCGCTTCCGAAGCGCCGGAATTCATCGTGGCCCTGATGTTCGCCTTCCGCGGCAACGCCGGTCTGGCCCTGGGCAGCCTGCTGTCCTCCAAGCTCAACCAGTGGACCCTGCTGGTGGGTATGATCCCCGGTGTCTACGCCGTGTCTTCCGGCGGCACCACCCCCATCAACCTGGACCCGCACCAGTTCCAGGAGATCTTCCTCACGGCCGGCCAGTCCATCTTTGCCGTGGCCCTGCTGCTGGACCTGCGCCTGGGCCTGCGCGAGGCGGCGGCCCTGCTGGTGTTCTTCCTGGCCCAGCTGTTCTCGCCCTTCTATGACGTGCAGCTGGAAGCCCTGCTGGGCCTGCCCCACGACCCGCTGCGCCTGCACAACTTCTATGCCTGGACGTACCTGATCCTGGCGGGCCTGCTCCTGCTGCGGCACTGGCGCCTGGTGGCCGAACTGCGTTACGGCTTCCACGTCAAGGTCCGGGATATCGTGCATCATTAAGGCCTTGCCTCCGTCTGGAGGAGAGGCTCCCTACGGCCGGTCTTCCCCCTGTCCGCGCAGGGTCGGCAGACCGGCCTTTTATTTGCTCCCGCAAGGCTTGACAGGGCCGCAGGAGCCCTCTACAAGCAGCTTGCGGCGCCATGCCGCGATCTCTTTTTCCGTCGTCTGGGGGGTATGATGTTCAGCTCTGGGAATCTCCGTCATCTGCCGGGATCCTGTTGCCGGTCCGCTCGCATGCTTGCGCTGGCGGCCCTGCTGTCGTGCTTCGCACTGTCTCCTGATCTATGTCCCACGGCCAGCGCCGCGCACGGGCACGGCACCATGCTGGCCGACTCCCGTCCCGAGCCCGCCCTTGCCCCCATTTCCGTCACGGATTGCAACCTGCGCCGCGTTTCCCGGCCGGGCAAGCCGGACATCACCGTCACCTATCCCATGCTGGGCCGCAAGGACGTGGACCGCGACGTGGCCGACTGGGTGGAGCGCATCGCCTCGACCTTCGAGGCCGAGCTGGCGCCGCTGGCCCTTGAGTGGCAGGAGCAGGAACTCCCGCCCTGCGAGCTCATAGGCTCCTACACCCTGACGCGCCCCTCGGCCAATGCCCTGAGCATCGTCTTCGAGATCTGGACCTACACCGGCGGCGCGCACGGCAATCTGGACGTGATCCCGCTGACCTACAGCCTGCTTTCCGGCCAGCGTCTGGGGCTGGTGGACATCTTCGAGAACGTGGACAAGGCTCTGGAGATCATGTCCGCCGTGTCCCGGAAGGAGCTTGCCACCCGTCTGGGCGGCGGCCGGGTGGATAGCATGATCCACGACGGCACCGAGCCCCTGGCGGACAATTTTTCCGCGCTGGCCCTGGTGCCCGGCGGGGTGCGTGTCTACTTCCAGCCTTATCAGGTGGCTCCCTGGGCCGCCGGGACGCAGCGCGTCTTCATCCCGCTGGAAAAACTGGCTCCGGCCGGTCCCCTGCATCTGCTCTGGGGCGAATGATGCCGCCCCTGGAGGCCGTGCTGCGCTTTCCCGGCCATGCGCCTTTGCTGGCCGACCATTTTCCCGGTGCGCCCCGCGTGCCCGGTTCCTGCCTTTTGGAAGCCATGCGCCGGGCCGTGGAAGAGGCCTTCCCGTCCCGTCGTGTCCGTGCCGTGCGCCGGGCACGCTTCCGCCATTTCGTCCTGCCTGACAGCGACCTGCTGTGCCGTATGGAGCCTGAAGACAGGGGCGACGCCCTGCCGTCGGAGGTCCGCTGCCGTCTGCTGCACGGCGATGCCTGCCTGGCCGAAGCCGTGTTCTCTCTGGAGTGAGGGGAAGGCAGCCCTATTTTCAAGGGGATCTTGCCGAAGGAGACGAAGGAGGCTTGGGGAAAAGCGCCCTTTTCCGCCTTCTGGCGCTTCCATCTCCCCGCAAAAAACTTCCTTCCGGTCATTGGCGGGTCGTGCGCTGCGCAGAGTGGACGCGCGGCTGCCGGTCTCCCGGTTTTGTTGTGAAGGTGATGCCGGATGGCCCTATGGGCCTCATGCCCGGTGCATCTTCAGGCTTTATCCCGGCCTGTCCATGGCCTGGCGCAGGCCGTGTGCGGCAGGGCCCTTGCGCCCGGGCCGCTTTTTTTTCACTATGCGGCCATGCGATTGACGTTCCATGGTTCTGTCCTCATCCTTGGCGGCAGCAGCGAGCTGGGCCGTGCTCTGGCGCTGGCCTTGCGCGCCGAAGGGGCGCAGGTCTGCTGTGTCTGCCGTGATGACGCAGGCTGCGCCCGCTGTGCGCAGGACGGCCTGCCCGCCCTTGTCCTTGGCGATCCCGAGACCCTGCCCGCCCGCTGTGAAGCCCTGCTGGGCCAGCCGGTGGGGCATCTGGCGGATCTGCTGCATTCCCGTTTCGAACAGCTGGTGGCCATGGCGGCGCCCGAGGCCATAGAGCGCTGGGCGGATGATGACATCGCCTTGCGGGCCCGCTGCCTGCGTGCCGTGAGCCGGGCCATGCTGGCCCGCCGTTTCGGCCGTTGTGTCTTCGTCTCGTCCAGTGCCGCGCAGCGGCCGTCGCCCGGGCAGGGCTGGTACGCCGCGGCCAAGCTGGCCGGTGAGGGCCTGTACCGCAGCCTCGGCGTGGAGCTGGCCGGACGCGGCCTCAGCGCCTGTTCCGCCCGTCTGAGCTGGCTGGATGCCGGACGCGGGCACGAATTCCTTTCCCGCCACGGGCAGGTGGCCCGTGCCATGCCCGCCGGGCGCTGCCTGGGCCCGGACGACGTGCTGCCGGGCCTGTGCTTCCTGCTGTCGGCGGAGGCCGCGGCCATCAACGGCAGCGTGGTGACTCTTGACGGGGGCCTCGGGGCCCTCAAACTCCCGGAGCTGTGATGCGATACGACGAGATCAGCCTCAAGGTGCGCGAGATCGTGGCCAATCTGTTCGAGCGCGATGCCGCGACCCTGAGCGACGATACCCTGCTCATGCAGGATCTGCCCTGTGAATCCATCGACCTGCTGGAAGTGAGCGTGCAGCTGGGCGCCACCTTCCATATCTTTGTGGACGAGGAGCGCGCCTTCCTGCGTTCCCTGCGTTACCAGCTGGCCGCCGCCCCGGATGCGGCCGCCTTTTTGCGCGAGCATTACGGCCATCTGGACGAAGCGCGGCGGCGGCAGCTGGCCGCCTATTATACGGATGCCGACGGCATGGCCCTGCAATCGCCCTTGACCCTGGGCGACATCGCCCACTGGGTGGAACAGGCCCTTGAGGCCACACGGCAGGGGGCCTGATGGCCGTGCCTGAGCGGGTCGTCATCAGCGGTGCGGGCTGCTGCACGGCGCTGGGCCATGATCTGGACAGCGTGGCCCGCAGCCTGCGCGAGGGCCGTGATGCCTTCCGGGCCTCCGGCGCGCTGGAAGGGCTTTCCGTCTGCCCGGCGGAAGACTGGGGCCAGGACGGGGCCCGGCAGCAGTTCGAAGGCTGGCGGCATCGCCATTACCTGAACCGGGGCAGCCGGATGGCTGTCCTTTCGGGCCTGCGTGCCCTGCGTGATGCCGGACTGGAGGCGGGCCTGCCCGTCCGTTCGCAGATCATCGCCGCCGTGGGCCCCATGCTGGACGTCACCGGTGAACCGGGCCTGCCGCCGCAGGATACCGCGACGCTGGGCGCGCTCTGGCTGCTGCGCTGGCTGCCCAATACCGCCGCCGGGGCCCTGGCCCGTTTTGCCCGCTGTCATGGCGAGGCCCTGACCGTCAACGCGGCCTGCGCTTCGGCCCTGCAGGCCCTGGGCGAAGGCTGGCGGCGCATACGCTTCGGTCTGGCCGACGCCGTACTGGTCGCGGCCGGGGACAGCCGCCTTTCGCTGGGCGGACTGCTGGGCTATCACAAGGCCCGGGCCCTCAGTCTTTGTGCGCCCGGTACGGGCCCGCGTCCCTTCGACATGGGCCGGGGCGGCTTCGTGCCCGGTGAGGGCGGCGCGGCCTTCGTGCTGGAGAGCCTGTCCTCGGCGCAGGCCAGGGGCGCCCATGTCCATGCGGAGATCCTGGGCTACGGGGCCTCCGTGGATGCCGAGAGCCTGACCGCGCCCGAAGCACGGGGCACCTGGGCCGAGCTGGCCGTACGGGGCGCTCTGGAAGAGGCGGGCCTTGATGCCGCCGGACTGGGCTGGCTTTCGGCCCACGGCACGGGCACGCAGCTCAACGATCAGGCCGAGAGCCTGCTGTGGGAACGCCTGCTGGGCGATGTGCCCGGCGGCCCGGCCGTCATGGCCTTCAAATCCTGGCTGGGGCACGGTTCCTCGGCCTGCGGGGCGCTGGAGCTGTACTGTGCTCTGGCCGCCTGGCGTGACGGCAGGATGCCGCCCGTGCGCCATCTGGAACGGCCCTGTTCCCCCCGTCTCGACTTCGTGCGGGAGCCCCGTCCCTTCCCGTCCTCCCGCGGCCTGCTGGAGAATTTCGGCTTCGGTGGCCAGAACGCCGCCCTTGCAGTGGATCTGCGGCCATGAACACGGATTTCTTTCTGGATGCGCCGTCGCCCTTCGTCTTGCTGGATGCGGCCCGGGCCATGGACTCCCCACCGGGGCTCACGGCCTGGCGCCGTTGTGAGGGCGTGCCTTTCTGGCAGGTGCTGGAGGCCGCCGCGCAGGCGGCCGCCCTGCAACAGCGCGTGGCGCGGGATTTTTCCTGCCATGCCTTCCTGCTGTCCGTGGAGCGTGCCCCGTGGCCTGCCGGGCCCTTGTCCGGCACGGCGCGGCTGGACGTGCGGGTGACGGCACAGGGCGGCAGTGTGGCGGCCTCGCTGGTGCGAGTGCGGGGCCTTTGCGGGCCTGGGGGGCCCCTGCCGCCGCTGGAGCTGGAACTGCGCGTGGGCCTGGTGCCCTACGATGCCTCTTTTTCCCGTGAACTGCTGGAGAGCCGCTACAGGGAGCTGTACTCATGTCTGTCCCACAACGCCGAAGCCTTTATGACTGTCTGAACGACCGCCTGCGCGCCGATGCCCGTCTGGGCCTTGCCCGCGACAGCGCCGCCATGGCCGGGGGAGCCGCCGGGCCGCTGCTGTACCGGGACGGCCGGGAGTACATCTCCTTCATGAGCAACGACGGTCTGGGCCTTGCCGCCGATGCGCACTGGCAGGCGCGGGTGGCTGCCTGTTTTGCCGCCCATGCGCCGTCGGCGTCGGCCTCGCGTCTGGCCGGGGGCCGCAGCGATGTGGTGGACCAGGCCTGCCGGGCCGTGGCCGATTACTTCGGTTTTGCGGAATGTCTGTTCCTGCCCAGCGGTTATCAGGCCAATCTGGCCTGTGTGACCACCTTGCTCCAGCAGGGGCAGGAGGCCTTTGTGGACAGGCGCTGTCACGCCAGCGTCGTGCGGGCCCTGCCGCTGGCCGGGGCGCGCATCCGGGCCTGGAACCATCTGGACTATGACCATCTGGAGCGCCTGCTGTCCTCCCTGCCGCCGGACGCGCCGCAGCCCGTGGTCATGGCCGAGTCCCTGTACAGCATGGACGGCGCGGCCCTCGATCTGGAACGCATGGCGGCCCTGCGGCGTCGGTACGGATTTTTCCTCTGTGTGGACGAAGCCCATGCGCTGGGGGCCCTGGGCCCCGGCGGACGCGGCCTGTGCGCGGCGCAGGCCCTGCGGGATAGCGGCCGGGCCCCGGCCGATCTGGTGGTGGGTACGTTGGGCAAATCGCTGGGCCTGTGGGGCGCGTTCCTGCTGCTGCCCCGGGGCTTCACGCCCCTGTTCGAGCATTTGGCCTCGGCCATCATGCACAGCACGGCCCTGCCGCCCGCCCATGCGGCCTGCATGCTGGCGCTGGTGGAGGAGCTGCCGCGCCTTGAGGAGCGACGGCGTACGCTGGCCGCGCGTGTGGCCTTTTTCCGTCAGGCCCTGACGGAACGGGGGCTGCCGGTCATGGGCGATGCGCACATCTTGTCCGTGCCCGTGGGCGATGAGGCGCGCTGCCGCCGTCTGGCCGCCCGTCTGGCCGAGAGCGGGGTGCTGGTGCTGGGGGCCCGCTGGCCCACCGTACCGCGCGGGCAGGCCCTGCTGCGTTTCGGCCTCACCGCCCGCCATACGGAAGAATTGCTGGCCCGCACGGCTGCAGTGCTGTCCGGGCTGTGGGAAGGCCAGAGATAGGGGCGGGGGAGGAAGGGCCCTTTTGGAAAAGGGGCCCTTCCTCCCCCGTACCCCCTCCATCCTCCGAAAACTTTTGTTCTGGTCTGGCCGGCAGGTCCCCGGCGTTGCGCTGTGGGGAGGGCTATCGTCTCCTGACCGGAGTACAGGGACTTCAGGGGGAAGGCTTTGAGGGGAAGTGCCGCTTCGCTGGCTGCGGTCTGCGGCAGAGGATACGCGGCCGGGACCGGCGGATATGCGGGAAGAAGAAAGGGCCCGTCCCATGAGGGAAGCTACTGGCGAGGCCGGGAAATTTTCAGATGGCCTGCATGGTTGCGGGATGCAAGACGCAAAAAAAGAGGAACGCTGCGCAGCGTCCCTCTTTTTTTATGCCTCATGCGCGGGCAGGGAAAGGTGCTTTCCCGCACGGCCCGCAGGCGTTGCGGTCAGGGCCGGATGACCTTGTCGGCCAGGGAAAGGCTGGTCACCACGTCCATCATGTTGGTGGTCTCGCCCACCTGCTTGGCTTCCAGCAGGTTGAAGAAGTTCAGGCAGGTCCCGCAGACAAGGATGCTGACGCCGTTGCTTTCCAGCTGCTTCAGGGTATCCAGGCATTTGCCCTCCGTGGCCGCCAGCTTGACGCCGCCGTTGAGCAGTACGATGCGCCACAGGGAGGCCCCCAGTTCGGGCAGGCTGGCCAGGAAGTTTTCCATCAGGCGGGCGCCCAGTTCGTCATCGCCGCGGCCCAGGGTATCGGTGGTGATGAGGACCAGGGTCTTGCGGCTTTCCGTGTCCGCTGCCGGAGCGGCGGCCGGGGCCTGTTCCGGGGCTTCCACCTGTGTGGCGCTGCTCAGGCCGTGCACTTCCCACAGGGCGTTTTCGGGCTGGTTGACGCTGACTTCAAAGCCGCTGCGGCGCAAAAAGCGGCTCACGTTCTCGCTGGCGGCAGCGTTGTCCACCAGGACGAGCAGCTCCTGCGGCCGTCCCTGTTCCAGGGCGTCGCGGGTGCGCATCACAGGCTGGGGGCAGGCAAGGCCCCGACAATCCAGGGTTTTCATTCATATCCTCCTGACGGTTTCGTTCCGGCATCATGACGGTGGCGCCAGTATGCCAGATGCGGCACGCAGGGTCGAGAGGGGAGCGACACCGGCGGGATGTCACGCGTTTGGGCGGCATGACTGGCTGATGTTGCCTGATGGGGGCGGCAGGGAGGACTTCCCGCAAGTGGCGTGCAAGCTTTTCAGACGTGTTTGTTGGCCGCAGCTTTCCCGGCCTGCTTTGGGGACGGGCAGGCAGGCCGGAAACGTTGCCGGAGCCGGGGGAAAAGAAAAATTTTTTCCAGCCCCGGCGAGCGGTCATGCGGTCGGGGAGGCCCTGCCCACTGCCGGAAAAGCGGTGGGGTGGTTGACCAGATGCCGGTGGCAGGGTAGGATGGCTGCCAATGGCGGAATTCTCCGCCACAAGGAGGCATCATGTTCATTGTCCGTTTGTGAAGTAGCCGGCTGAAGACGCGGGTTCGCGTCATTTCCGGCTGCGGCGCGGGCAATGGATGGCATGCCCACGCATAATCCCTCCCATTCCTTCCCCTCGCCGCATACTCCCCATTCGACCATGCATGGCCTTGGTCGTCCTTTGCTGTGGCATGCACCTCATGCAGTGGACGGCAGTCGGGGGAAGGCTCCGTGGCTGGAGCCTTCCATTTCATCTTGTGCGGTCTTCATCATTCCCGTTTATCTCATCCTGCAGACAGGAGGCACGTATGCGTATTGCCGTTGGTCTGGGCAAAAAAGGTGGGGAGGAACGTCTGGCGCAACAGGGCGTCAGCCGTCGTGATTTTTTGAAATTCTGCACGGCCGTGGCCGTGACCATGGGCCTTGGGCCCAGCATGGCCACGGAAGTGGCCGCGGCGCTGACCAATCGCCGCGCCTCCGTGGTCTACCTGCACTGCGCTGAATGTACGGGCTGTTCCGAGGCCCTGCTGCGCACCTGCAAACCCTTCCTCGACACCCTGATCCTGGACACCATCTCCCTGGATTATCACGAAACCATCATGGCCGCCGCGGGCGAAGCCGCCGAGGCCGCGCTGGATCAGGCCATCAGCAATCCTGAAGGCTTCATCTGCGTGGTGGAAGGCGCCATCCCCACGGCCATGGACGGCAAGTACGGCTATGTGGGCGGCCACACCATGCTGGACCTGTGCAAGCGCGTGCTGCCCAAGGCCAAGGCCGTGGTCACCATGGGCACCTGTGCCGCTTACGGCGGCGTGCAGGCCGCCAAGCCCAATCCCACCGGCTCCGTGGGCGTCAATGACTGCTTCGCCAGGCTGGGCATGGACGTGAAGGCCATCAATATCCCGGGCTGCCCGCCCAATCCCCTGAATCTGGTGGGCACGCTGGTGGCCTTTTTGCAGAACAAGGAGATCAAGCTCGACGATCTGGGCCGTCCGCTCATGTTCTACGGCCAGTCCGTGCACGATCTGTGCGAGCGCCGCGTCCATTTCGAGGCGGGCGAGTTCGCGCCCTCCTTCGATTCCGAGGAAGCGCGCAAGGGCTGGTGTCTGTACGATCTGGGCTGCAAGGGCCCCAGCACCTACAACAACTGCCCCAAGGCCCTGTTCAACGAGACCAACTGGCCCGTGCGGGCCGGACATCCCTGCATCGGTTGCAGCGAGCCCAATTTCTGGGATGACCTGTCGCCTTTTTACCAGAACTAGGGAGCTGCCAGCATGAGCCAAGTTATGAAAACGCCCCAGAGCAATTTCTCCGGCCCCATTGTCGTTGACCCGCTGACCCGTATCGAAGGCCACCTGCGCATCGAGGTGGAAGTGGAAAACGGCCGCATCAAGGATGCCCGCAGCTGCGGCACCCTGTATCGCGGTCTGGAAGTGATCCTCAAGGGACGCGACCCCCGCGATGCCCAGCACTTCACCCAGCGCACCTGCGGCGTGTGTACCTACACCCACGCCCTGGCCTCCACCCGTGCCCTGGAAGACGCCATGGGCCTGACCCTGCCCGCCAATGCCACCTATATCCGCAATCTGGTGCTGGGCCTGCTGTTCATGCACGACCACATGGTGCACTTCTACCACCTGCACGCCCTGGACTTCGTGGACGTGACCGCCGCCCTCAAGGCCGATCCGGCCAAGGCCGCGGCGCTGGCCTCGTCCATCTCGCCCCGCAAGGCCACGGCCGATGACTTCAAGGCCGTGCAGGCCCGCCTGAAGGCCTTTGTGGACAGCGGCCAGCTGGGGCCCTTCACCAACGCCTATTTCCTGGGCGGGCATCCGGCCTATTATCTTGATCCCGAAGCCAACCTCGTGGCCACGGCCCACTATCTGGAAGCCCTGCGCGTGCAGGTCAGCGCCGCCAAGGCCATGGCCGTGTTCGGCGCCAAGAACCCGCATCCCCAGTTCCTCATCCCCGGCGGCGTGACCTGTTATGAATCCCTGACGCCCGAGCGCATCAAGGAATTCCGCGACCTGTACCTGCAGGCCCGCAAATTCATCGAAGAAGTCTACATCCCCGACCTGCTGCTGGTGGCCGGTGCCTACAAGGACTGGGCCGCGCTGGGCTGCGGTTGCCGCAACTTTATGGCCTTTGGTGAATTCCCCGAAGTGGGCGGCGAGCGCGATATCACCAAACGCTGGCTCAAGCCCGGCGTGCTGCTGGACGGCAAGCTGGATACCGTGCATCCCTTCGATGCCGGCAAGATCGCCGAGCATGTGCGCCACAGCTGGTACGAAGGCGAAGAGGCCCGCGCCCCCTACGACGGCGAGACCAAGCCCGCCTTTACCCGCATGGGCGATACGGACCGCTATTCCTGGCTCAAGGCGCCGCGCTATGACGGCCTGGCCATGGAGACCGGCCCGCTGGCCCAGATGCTGGTGGCCTATGCCCAGGGCCATGAAGCCGTGAAGCCCGCGGTGGACAAGGTGCTGTCCGCCCTGGGCGTGGGGCCGGAAGCCCTGTTCTCCACCCTGGGCCGCACCGCCGCCCGCGGCGTCGAGACCCTGGTCATCGCCCAGCAGGTGGAAAAGTGGCTGGCCGAATACGAAGCCAACATCGCCGGCGGCGACAAGAAGATCGCCATGGAATGCAGCGTGCCCAGGGAAGGGCGCGGCGTGGGCTTCGTCAATGCCCCGCGCGGCGGCCTGTCGCACTGGCTGCGCATCGAAGACGGCAAGATCGGCAACTTCCAGCTGGTGGTGCCCACCACCTGGAACCTGGGGCCCCGGGACGCCAAGCATGTGCTGAGCGCCGCCGAACAGGCCCTGGTGGGCACGCCCGTGGCCGATCCCAAGCGGCCTGTGGAGATCCTGCGCACCATCCATTCCTTCGACCCCTGCATCGCCTGCGCCGTGCATGTCATCGACGGCGAGACCAATCAGGTGCACGAGTTCAAGGTCCTGTAAACCGTATCCGTTCGCTGGGGGAAGGGCTGTCCGCAAGGGGCCCTTCCCCTTTTTTCATGCGCCGTCCGCCGGGACGGCCGCCATCCAAGGAGGCTCCATGAGCGAGACTGTGGTCGCTCCCCGCGTGCTGATCATGGGCGTGGGCAATATCCTGCTGCGTGACGAAGGCTTCGGCGTGGCCGCCGTGAACCATCTGGAAAAGAACTACTACTGGCCGGAGAACGTGCGCTTGCAGGAAGGTGCCACCCAGGGGCTTCTGCTCATGTCCGAACTGGAGGAGTGCGACCTGCTGGTGGTGCTGGACGTGGTGCTGGGCGGCAAGGAGCCGGGCACGGTCTATCTGCTGGAAAACGAGGATCTGAGCCGCAGCCTCAGCTTTCAGGGCTCCATGCACCAGACGGATCTGCTCCAGACCCTGCAGGTCTGCGAGCTAGCGGGGTGCCGTCCGCAATGCCTGGCCTTCGGCCTCCAGCCTTTTGACTGGCGCACCATGCAGGTGGGCCTTTCGCCCGAGGCCGAGGCCATGCTGCCGGTCTTTGCGGAAAAGGTGGTGGCCGAACTGGCCCGGCGCGGCATCGTGGCCCGCCGGAAAGAAACGGCCTGAGTGGTATATCCGGGATAAGGCCCCTTCATCCCGGCTGTCGCTGCCCGCAGCTTCCTTCGTCGCGACGGCTATGGTCTGCGGCGGCCATGCGGTTGCTGCCGGCGCGGGAGGGGCTCCATTGCTCCCCGTCCTTCCATCCCATCCCCCGCGCGTGTTATCGGCGGGTGCGCGACCACGACACGATCGTGGTATCGCACGGACGGCGGTCGCCGCGCGACGGCGAAAATCCCTGCCACCCCGCCAGCCCTGCTTTTGTTGCGAGCGCTTCGTCCGGAAGCGGCAGCGCATGAAAAAAGCTCCCTGAGAAGGGAGCTTTTTGCGTGCTGTGGCAGAAAACGTATGGCGCGGACAGGCGCATATCGTCCGCAGGTAAGGGTGGGGAAAGTGCAGGGCAGAGAAAAGAGAAGCCTTGTTCGTCTGCACTGTCGCCTTGCCGGTGTCTTGGGACGTCCCTTGCCTTGCGCCTGACGCATCTCCGCCTGGGGAGCGATCTCCCTCCCCGCATGATGGCGGCAGGGACCTTCCAGAGCGACCGGAAGAAACATTTTCGGGGGAAGGATGGGGGGCGGGGGAGGAAGGCCCCCCTTTTTCAAAAGGGACTCTTGCCTCCCCCGCCATATAACAGGCCCGGCGACGACAGCCGGACCGGCAAAACTAGTCGTCCAGTTCCAGATAGGTGGCGGTCTGCGCGCCCTTTTCGCTGACGCTGATGCTGTGGACGCGTACATGACAGGCGCTTTCATCGGCGGCCAGACGGCGGGCCACGTTCTGGAAGATGTGGCGGGAGATGTTTTCCGACGAGGGATTGAGGCGGTCGAAGGGCGGCACCTCATTGATGATCTGATGGTCGAGGGCGGCCAGCTCTTCCTTGAGGGCGCGCTTGAGGACCTTGAAGTCCAGCAGCAGCTCCACATTTTCGGTGAGTTTGTCGCCTTCCACGGTCAGTTCCACGGCGAAATTGTGGCCGTGCAGACGTTCGCACTTGCCTTCGTAATGGCGCAGGGCATGGCCTGCGGAAATCTCGTCACGCACCGTAAGGCGCCAGATCTTCTTGGACATATCCTTTCCTTTGGCTGGTTCGGGCCAGCCAGGGTTCATTCGTGATCCTTTCCCGGAGGGATACCGTTTCGGGAAGGTCTGTGGCCTGTCCTCCCTGGCCGTCGCATATCCTGGCCGGATAAAGCGCATTTGGGGGAGGATAGGGGGCCCGGGGGGAAGGAACCCCCTTGGGGCGCTAGTCAAAGGGGGTTCCTTCCCCCCGCAATCGCATTCCGTATCAAGGAGAACCATCATGCCTCAGACGCTTGCGCAAAAGATCCTGCAAGCCCACACCGACGACGTCATCGAGCGCGACGGACAGATCGTCCAGTGCCGCCTGTCCCTGGTGCTGGCCAATGACATCACCGGCCCCCTGGCCATCAAATCCTTCAAGGGCATGGGCGCCAGCCGCGTGTTCGACAAGGACAAGATCGCCCTGGTCATGGACCACTTCACGCCCCAGAAGGACATCGCCTCGGCCAACCAGGTGATGATCAGCCGCCAGTTCGCCCAGGAGCAGGGCATCACCCACTACTACGAAGGCGGCGACTGCGGCGTGGAACACACCCTGCTGCCCGAACGCGGCCTGGTGGGCCCCGGTGACGTGGTCATCGGCGCGGACAGCCACACCTGCACCTACGGCGGCATCGGCGCCTTCGCCACGGGCATGGGCTCCACCGACATCGCCGCCGGCATGGCCCTTGGCGAGACCTGGATCAAGGTGCCCCCGACCATCCGCGTGAACATCAACGGCCAGATGCCCAAGTGGCTGCGCGGCAAGGACCTGATGCTGCTGCTCATCAAGACCATCGGCGTGGATGGTGCCCTGTACAAGGCCCTGGAATTCGGTGGTTCCGTCATCGATGCCCTGCCTGTGGAAGGCCGTCTGACCATGGCCAACATGGCCATCGAAGCCGGCGGCAAGGTGGGCCTGTTCGCCGTGGACGAGCTCACCCGCCAGTACTGCGCCGAGCACGGCCGTCCCGGCGTGACCATGAGTCTGGCCGCTGACGAAGGCGCCGTGTACGAGCGCGTGGTGGACATCGACGTGACCGGCCAGGAACCCGTGGTGGCCTGTCCGCACCTGCCCTCCAACGTGAAGAACGTTTCCGAGCTCAAGGACCTGTCCGTGCAGCAGGTGGTGGTGGGCTCCTGCACCAACGGCCGCATCAGCGACATGCGCGATGCCGCCGAGATTCTGCGCGGCCGCAAGGTGGCCAAGGGCGTGCGCTGCATCATCCTGCCCTCCACCCCCGCCGTGTGGAAGCAGTGCCTCAAGGAAGGCCTGATGGAAGTCTTCATGGATGCCGGCTGCATCGTGGGCCCCTGCACCTGCGGTCCCTGCCTGGGCGGCCACATGGGCATCCTGGGCGACGGCGAACGCGCCGTGGCCACCACCAACCGCAACTTCCGCGGCCGTATGGGCAGCCTGGATTCCGAAGTCTACCTGTCCAGCCCCGTGGTGGCGGCCGCCAGTGCCGTGGCGGGCTGCATCGCCGGCCCTGACCAGCTCTAAGCCGTTTTTTCAGAAAGGATCACGTCATGAATTACAAAGGTACGGCCCACAAGGTGGGCGAACATATCGATACCGACGCCATCATCCCGGCCCGCTTCCTGGTGACCTCTGACGCCAAGGAACTGGGCGCCAACTGCATGGCCGGTCTGGAACCTGACTGGGTCAAGCGCGTGAAGCCCGGCGACATCATGGTGGCCGGCCGCAACTTCGGCTGCGGCTCCTCCCGCGAGCACGCCCCCATCGCCATCCTGGGCGCGGGCATGCCCGTGGTCATCGGCCACAGCTTTGCCCGCATCTTCTACCGCAACGCCTTCAACATGGGCCTGCTGCTCATGGAAGTGGGCGACGACGTGGACAAGATCAATGACGGCGACGAGCTGGAAGTGGATGCCGCCACCGGTGTCATCCGCGACCTGACCAACGGCGCCGAGATCCAGTGCCCGCCCCTGCCGGCCTCCATGGCCGCCATCCTGGCCAAGGGCGGCCTGGTCAACTATGTGAAGGAACGTCTGGCCGCCAAGGGCTAGGCGGACAGCTGCTGGCTGAGGGGGAGAGGGGCCCCTTTTCCAAAAGGGGCCCCTCTCCCCCTCACTCTCCCTCTCCTCGCGAAAACTTTTGTTCCGGTCGATAACGGGGCAGGGCAGGACGGTGATCGTGCCCTGAATACCTGTCCCCCGGTGGTTTGGGGAGAGCGTGCCCTGGAGGCCGGACAAGAGCGGAGGCTGCGGAAGGCGTGCCCTTCGCGGCTTTCTGGGGAGCAAGGACAGTTTTTGCACACAAGCGCAGTGCTGCGGCGCTGCATGAGGATATCAAGATGAAAAAGACCATTTGTCTGTTGCCGGGTGACGGCATCGGTCCCGAGATCGTGGCCCAGGGCGTGGCCGTCCTGGAAGCTGTGGCCAAAAAGTTCGGCCATGAATTCGACTTCGTGCCCGCCCTCATCGGCGGCGCGGCCATCGACGCCACCGGCGAGCCCCTGCCCGCCGCCACGGTGGAAGCCTGCCAGAAGGCCGATGCCGTGTATCTGGGCGCCGTGGGCGGCCCCAAGTGGGACAATATCGAGCCTGCCCGCCGTCCTGAAAAGGGCCTGCTGGGCATCCGCAAGGCCCTGGGCCTGTTCGCCAACCTGCGTCCCGCCCTGCTGCTGCCCGAACTGGCCGGCGCCTGCCTGCTGCGTTCCGACATCGCGGCCCGCGGTCTGGACCTCATCGTGGTGCGCGAGCTGACCGGTGACATCTACTTCGGCGAGCCCCGCGCCATCGAAGAACGTAACGGCCTGCGCGTGGGCTACAACACCATGATCTACGACGAGAACGAGATCCGCCGCATCGCCAAGGTGGCCTTCGAGACCGCCCGCCAGCGTCGCAAGAAGGTCTGCTCCGTGGAAAAGAGCAACGTGCTGGAGACCTCCCGCCTCTGGAAGGCCGTGGTACAGGAAGTGCACGCCGACTACCCCGACGTGGAACTGAGCCATATGTACGTGGACAACGCCGCCATGCAGCTGGTGCGCGATCCTTCGCAGTTCGACGTCATCCTCACCGGCAACATCTTTGGTGACATCCTCTCCGACGAGGCCTCCGTCATCACCGGTTCGCTGGGCATGCTGCCTTCCGCCTCCATGGGCGCCCAGGCTCCGGCCCTGTTCGAGCCCATCCACGGTTCCGCGCCCGACATCGCCGGTCAGGACAAGGCCAATCCTCTGGCCACCATCCTGTCCGCCGGCATGATGCTGCGTCTGGCCTTCGGTCTGTCCGAAGAAGCCGACGCCGTGGAGAATGCCGTGCGCCAGACCCTGCGTGACGGTTTCCGTACCGGCGACATCATGGAAGACGGCTGCACCCTGGTGGGCTGCGCCGAGATGGGCCGTCTGGTGGCCGAACGCCTGTAGTCTCTGGTTCTGTTTTTCCGGAATGGAGCGGAGCTGCCCTGCGGGGCGGCTCCGCTTTTTGTTTTTGGGGGAAGGGGAAAGGCGTTGCTGATGCGCGCCTCGAAAGGGAAGGCCAGGCCTCTGGTCACGGCAGCGACCGATGACGGGAAGGGGGGGATGGGAGAGGGACGATGGCAGGAAACAGGCCTCTGGCCACGGCAGGAAGGAAAGCGGCACGAGAAGGGGCCCAGGAGCAGCCGTAGGCGTCGTGCGTCCGTGAGCCAGGCGCATACGGCACGCCATGCCCCGGGATGGGGATTGCGGGGAAAGATCGGGGGTGTGCAGGCCGACGGGAAGAGCCGTCGGAGACGGTCAGCAGGAGACGGGCTTGCGTGCCATGAGGACCGCCACTGACCCTGAAAAAATGTTTGGGCAGGGAGAAGGGGAGTTTGAGGGGGAGAGGTGTCCAAAGAGATGGCCTTCTCCCCCTCGTATCTACTCCCCATGCTTTCTTTTCTGCAGCCAGGCCTGGATCTGCGGCCCGGTCATGACCAGGACCACGGCGGCGCAGATGACGGCCACGCCGCTGAAGACGGCGAAGGTGGCGGGCTCGTCGAAGACGAGGATGCCCACGGTGACGGCGGTGAGCGGTTCGCCCACGCCCAGGATGGAGGCCAGGGTGGAACCGATGCGCTGGATGGCCAGGATCAGGGTCAGGTTGGAGATGACCGCGGTGATGATGGCCAGCAGCAGGCTCAGGGCCAGCTGTTCCCAGGTACCGATGATCTCGAAGGTCCCGGAGATCAGGGCATTGACGAGGGACACGCCGGTACCGAAGAACAGCACCCAGAAGGTGATGCTCAGGCCCGAGATGCTGTGGATGCGGGCCACATGCAGGCCCGAGATGTAGAGAGCATTGCACAGGGCCGACGCCAGCAGCAGGCCTACGCCCAGCGGGTCAAGGCTGCCGCCGTCATCACCGCCGCCGCTGCCCAGCAGGGCCACGCCAAGGATGGCCAGCAGCACGGAACTGGCCGTGATGATGGAAAATTTTTCATGGAAGAAGATGGTCATGATGAGCATGACCATCAGCGGATACAGGAATTGCAGGGTGGCCGTGACGCCGCCCGACAGGTAGAGCAGGCCCCAGATCATGAGCAGGGCGGCCAGGGCGTAGAGCACGCTGAACAGGGCCAGCAGGCCGAGGTCGCGCGCGGGCGCGGCAAAACGTTCCTGGCGCAGGACGAGGATGAGGCCCAGGCTTATGGAGGCGAAGAGGAAGCGGTAAAAAAGGACACAGTCCGCGGACAGGCCGCTATGCAGCAGGGGCAGACTGAACAGCGGGATGAGACCGAAAGCGGCGGAGGAAATAAGGGCAAGCACAAAACCCATGACAGCTCTCCATGACGAGGGATTTGCGGTTTTCCAAATGACTCACGATTTCCGACATTGCCCCAAAGAAAACGGGAATACAAGGGGTTGGGGCTGATCGAAGGCCAAAAAAAAGGGCGCTCGGGGCGCCCGGAAAAAAGGGAGCGGCAGAGCGCTAGTTGCCGGCATCGTCCAGCACGACCTCGGCCTCGGGGTGGCCCTGGCGCAGTGCTTCATGCATGGCGGCCGCGTCGGCAAAGGCGAAGAAGGGGCCCACCTGGTCATCCTTGTAACGCACGAAATAGGCCTGTCCGTTCTGCAGGGGGGTGCCGCTGGGGTCGCTGACCACTTCCAGATCGACCTTGCCCACGCCGCGGTCGTTCATGTTGATCTGCTGGGCGGCAGCATAGGAAAGGTCGATGATGCGGCCACGCACGTAGGGGCCGCGGTCGGTCACGCAGACCATGACGCTCTTGCCGTTGCTCTTGTCGGTGACGCGCACCACGGTGCCGATGGGCAGGGTGCGGTGGGCAGCCGTGAAGGTGTACATGTCATAGCCTTCACCGCTGGCGGTCTTCTTGTTGTGGAAGTCGGCCCCGTACCAGGAGGCCATGCCGGTCATGAAGGCATCGGCGTTGCTCTGGGCACGTTTGAGCCAGACATCACGGCTGGAGGAAGCAGTCTTTGCATCGCCGGCATAGGCGGCGGACATGGGGGAGGCCAGCAGCAGACAGGCCAGCAGCAGCGCCGGCATCCCCATGGAAGAATGTGAGGTCATAGAAACTCCTTGGTTGAAGCAGGTACGCGGCGTGGTTGCCCACGCGGCGCAGGTCGTCGGACGACCCACCCCGTCAAGGCTGCACAACGGGGCTTGCCTGAAACGCCAAACAAAAAGATTGAGGCATGATGCCTGAAAAAAAGCTCTGTGTCAAACCAGGCAAATTTTGCAAGAGAAAGTCTGGAAAATTTCCTGTCCAAGATGAGTAATTAACAGTTGATATGCAGTTAGCCGGTAACTTTATATCGACTGTTATTTTTTGATATATAAAGTTAGTTTTTGCATATATAAAGTTGATATAGAGTTAAAAGTTTCTGCAATTCTTCTGTATATTGTGAAAGGGGGCAAGAGGCCCCTGCACGGGCTGTCAGGGGGGCCTGAATTGCATATTTTCATCTCAAAGGGGCTGGAGATGGAGAGGAGAGAAGCGGCAGATAGGGAGATTCGCTGACAGGTGGTGTCTGGAATCTCCTTTGAAAGGCCCGGGCTTAGAGAATTGGTCGGAACGTGCCATTGTTCTCGTCCTGCTCTTTAGAGGAGCAGAGGTTGCATTTTTTAATTAGAAATGATTTTAGTAATATTTTACTACACTGATGATAGCTGAGAAAGATGGTGTATATCGTTTGACAGATATAAAAAATAAATATATATTTATAGTAAAATAAATTTTATAATAAAACAAATTATATTTATAGGAGGGCGTATTGTGAAAAAAATAAATGCATTTATTATATTTTTCTTTCTTTTTTTTATTTGCAGGTTGGGGATATTTTATTTTTTGCCAGAGCAGCTTGGAATAAAAAAGGGGATTATATTTGCAGTTATAGGGGCTTTAATAGATTTACTTCCAATGGTATTGATTGCGATTCTCTGGAAAAAATATGGAAATAAAATATTAAAAATACTTTTTTATAGTTATGGATGTTTAGCATTAGTTTATAATGTCGCCAATTTGTGTGTCATGTCATCATCATTAAAAATTATTGATTTTGATTTGATGCTCCAGATAGTGGACTCCTTATTTATATTTTTTACTTCTGTAGGATGGATATATTGTTTTGTCTTGGGGGGGGGTATTAGTTACTGTTCTTGTTATTGGTGCGAAGTGTAGAAATATTGGATCGTATTCATATTTATTTTTTTCTTTTGCTATATGTTGTTTTTGTACTTTATTTTATATATATGGAAATGGTAGATTTTTCTACACTAATTTTTTTAGGAGCGAGTGGATCATTCGTCCTTTTGCCGCTAATATATTCTATTTTGCAAAAGATGTAGAAGGATTTTTGTCTAAAAAGGAATATAGTGAAATTTTGTTGGGAAAAATTGATAAAGAAGATATTGGCGTTCTTGAAAAAAAGGTCTTATCACTGAAAAAAAAGTCATACCTAAAAAAGTATTTGATAAAATTATTGTTGTAGCTATGGAGTCAATAGATCTTTATTATATGAATTATTATAATCCTGATATCCCGGAAGTTGTGACAAAAAATTTTAACCACTTACTTGATTCATATGTCTCGTTCAGTAATTTTTATACGGCCGCACAGCCGACAAATCGAGGACTGCATGCTCTTTTGGCATCACGGCTTGATTATGAGTTTGATAATGCTCCTGTTCCGAACCTGTTTAGTGAATTCAATAAAAATGGCTATGAAACATATTTTTTGTCGGCTGTATCAGGATATTATGGTAAAGGAGAACAAAATATTCGGTTAAGATATGGTCCTAAGAATGTATTTTTCTCAGAATATTTTGAACGTAAATATAGTTTGAAATCAAAAGGGTGGGGGCTTGATTCAGAAATTATTTTTGATGAGGCTGAAAATATTATATCAAATAACAACAAGGTTTTTATTTTTATTTCAACAATAGATACCCATCCTCCATATGGGAATCTGCCGAAAGAGGGAGATCTTTGTTTTAAGGATGAAAAAGTGAAGAATAGCAAGTTCTTACTTTCTTTGTGCCATTTAGATAGGGAAATCGGAGATTTTATATATAAAATTTTGCCGGTACTTGATGAAAGAAGTCTTATAATTTTAACTTCTGATCATAGTGCTACTCATGGTGAGAATTATACAAAACGAAAATCATTAACACCAGATAGAATTCCTCTCATTTTTATTACAAAGAATAGTTCCTTATGTTATATAGATAATGGGTCCGTGGCTGATAATTATGTATCTCAGATTGACTTTCCGAGTACACTATTAAACATTGTTGGGCTGCCTATACCTAAAAGTTTTATGGGAGGAGATGTATTTAATAAAAATGTTGCGTGTGTAATGTATGATCGAAATACAATTTCCCTTGTAAATGAAACTGGAGAAATTCGCTATGCTGTTGATGATGTTTCCCCGGTAAGTAAATGGTATAAATCATACTATAATCATATATATAAGTAATTATAAAAAGCTTCATTGGCAAGTCTAAGGCTATTCAAGCGAGCCTCAAGTTAGACTTGACAGATTTCCATATGAAAAAGGGCGCCCCTTGCGGGGCGCCCCTGATGTTCGCGGCAGGGCCGGGACTTACCAGTCCAGGGTACGCTTGAAGGCGGTGGTCAGGTCGTCCACGCTTTCCTGCAGGACGGTGACGCCGCCACGGGTCATGGTCAGGGTGTTGTCGTCGGTGACGGTACCGATGCGGCGGCAGATCTGCCAGCTGCCCAGCATGTCGAGGATCATGGCCAGGTCGGGGCGCACGCTGACGATGAGGCGGCTGGCCGATTCGCTGTACAGCAGTTCGGTCAGGGTCATGTCTTCCATGGCGGGCACGGCGTCCAGATCGATGTTGGCGCCCAGGCGGCCGCCGATGCACATTTCGGCCAGGGCCACGGCCAGACCGCCGTCGGAGCAGTCATGGCAGGCGGACAGGGCGCGCTGGCCCATGAGGCCGTGCACGGCGCGGTAGCGCGGCATGGCGGTGGAGGCGTCCACATTGGGCACGCGGCCGCCGGTGAGGCCCAGTTCGGAGCAGGCTTCGCTGCCGGCCATTTCACGCCAGGTACCGCCCAGCATGTAGATGTGGTGACCGGCGGCCTTGAAGTCCGAGGTCTGGGTGGCGATGACGTTGTTGATGACGCCCATCACCGAGAACAGCACCGTGGGCGGGATGGAGATCTTTTCGCCGCCGCCGGTGTAGTCGTTCTTCATGGAATCCTTGCCGGAGATGCAGGGCACGCCGAAAGCCAGGGAGAACTGCTGCAGGGCCTTGCAGGCGCGCACCAGCTGGGCCAGCTTGTAGCGGCCGTCGGGGGTCTTCTCGCTCTGGACGGGGTCGCACCAGCAGAAGTTGTCCACACCGGCCAGGGCATCGGGGTTGCCGCCCACGGCCACGGCGTTACGGATGGCTTCGTCCATGGCGTTGGCCATCATCCAGTAGGTGTCGTAGTCGCTGAACTTGGGGCAGATACCGTGGGAGATGACCAGACCGGCATCGGATTCCAGCAGCGGACGGATGACGCCGGCGTCGGAAGGACCATCGTTCTTGACGCCGCACAGGGGCTTGATGGCGCTGCCGCCGCGCACTTCGTGGTCGTACTGGCGGATGATGTATTCCTTGGAGCAGATGTTCAGGCGGTTCAGCATGCGGCGCAGGAAGGCGCCCTGTTCGCTGTCGGGCATGTCCACGCGGATGTCTTCCACCTTGGGGGCTTCCCACACGGCTTCCAGTTCCAGCTGGGGCACGCCGTCATGCATGAATTCCATGGGCAGGGAGGCCACGGGACGGTCGTTGTAGCGCACGTCGAAGAAGCCGCTGTCGGTGTAGTGGCCCAGGGCGGTGGCTTCCACGTCCATGCGGGCGGCCAGTTCCATGAACTCGTCCAGCTTGGCGGGCGGCACGGCCAGGGTCATGCGTTCCTGGGCCTCGGAGAGCAGGATCTCCCAGGGGCGCAGGCCGTCGTACTTGAGGGGGGCCTTGGCGATGTCCAGCACGCAGCCGCCGGTGTCTTCGGCCATTTCGCCCACGGAGGAGGAAAGGCCGCCGGCGCCGTTGTCGGTGATGGCGTTGTACAGGCCCAGGTCACGGGCGCGCATGATGAAGTCGTACATCTTGCGCTGGGTGATGGGGTCGCCGATCTGCACGGCCGTGGCCGGGGAACCTTCGTGCAGTTCCTCGGAGGAGAAGGTGGCGCCGTGGATGCCGTCCTTGCCGATGCGGCCGCCGGTCATGACGATGATGTCGCCCACTTCGGCCTTCTTTTCCCAGCCCTTGCGGCCGTTGACGTCGGTGGGGATCACACCCACGGTGCCGCAGTAGACCAGGGGCTTGCCCAGGTAGCGTTCATCGAAGACCAGGGAGCCGTTGACGGTGGGGATGCCGGACTTGTTGCCGCCGTGTTCCACGCCTTCGCGCACGCCTTCCAGCACGCGGCGGGGATGCAGCAGGCGCGGGGGCAGTTCCTTGTCATAGAAGGGGGAGGCGAAGCAGAACACGTCGGTGTTGCAGACCAGTTCCGCGCCCATGCCGGTGCCCATGGGGTCACGGTTGACGCCCACGATACCGGTGAGGGCGCCGCCGTAGGGGTCCAGGGCGGAGGGGCTGTTGTGGGTCTCCACCTTGATGCAGGCGTCGTAGCCGTTGATGAAGGCGATGACGCCGGCGTTGTCCTTGAACACGGACTTGCAGTAGTCGTCGTCGCCCAGGCGCTTGCGGATGGCGGCCGTGGCGTCACGGATGCAGGTCTTGTACAGGTTGTTGACCTCTTCGCGCTGGCCGGTCTCCTTGTTCTCGTAATGGATGCGGGAGGCGAAGATCTTGTGCTTGCAGTGTTCGGACCAGGTCTGGGCCAGCACTTCCATTTCCACGTCGGTGGGGTCGGCGGGCAGACCGGCGGCCTTGCGGCGGGCCTGTTCGTCAGGGGTGGCGAACTGGTCGCGGATGCAGTGCAGCTCGCGCAGGGTCAGGGCCCAGGTGTTGTCGCGGCTGGCTTTCTGCAGGGCCTCGTCGTCCATGCTGGACAGGGGCACCACGTCCACGGTGTCGTTGGCTTCGCCGGTGACCTTGGCGGCCTGGGCTTCGAAGCCGGGCTGGGCCTGCCATTCTTCGGCGTTCTTGACGCGGAAGCGCTGGATCAGGGTGTTGCAGAGCAGGTCGCGGGCCAGGGCCTCCACCTCTTCACGGCCGAGCATGCGGTCGGGCGTGCAGGTGATGCGGTACTGCACCGAGGTGTAGACGCGCAGGCTGTCACGGGCGATGCCCAGCACCATGGCGGCGGTGTCACGGGCGGTGCGGCCTTCGTTGTCGGTGACGCCGGGGCGGTAGCCCACTTCCACGATCCAGTGGGGGGCGGGTTCCACGAAGGGCAGCGGCTCCAGCGAGGCCTGCTGCAGGATGGGGTCGTGCCAGATGCCTTCGTCCACCAGACGGTTCACCTGGGCGGCATCCAGACCGTCCACGGTGTAGACTTTGATCTGACGGATGGCGGCAACGGGGATCTGCAGCGCCTTGAGCAGATGCAGCGCCGTCTTGCGGCCCTGGGTATCGGTAATGTTGGCATGAAGCCCGGTTTCCACACGATAGAGCATACGGTCCTCGCTTTGGCGGCGGGAATCCCGCCGGTTCCGTAATAAGGCGATTATTTTTTGCGGTCGCGAACGTAGTCGGCCATTTGTTGCAGGATGTCCTGTTCCGGTCCCGAGGGCAGGGTGGCCAGGGCCGCGCGGGCCTTGTCCAGATAGCCTTCGGCAGCCATGCGCGTGGCCTGGTCGAAGCCGGCCGCACGGATGCTGTCAGCGATGTGCTCGGCGTCGCTGTCGGTGAAGGAAGCGTCATTGAAGGCCTGGTCGAAGGCCGCGCGGGCGGCATCGTCCAGGCTGTCGCGATACATGCGCAGGGGCGGGGTCAGCTTGCCCTCGCGCACGTCGCCGCCCGAAGGTTTGCCCGTGACGCTCTGGGGGGCGAAGTCCAGGGCGTCGTCCACGATCTGGAAGGCCATGCCGATGTTCTCGCCATACGCGGCGGCGGCTTCCACCAGGGCATCGTCGGCACCGGCGCGCAGGGCGCCCAGCTGGCACGAGGCCCGGATCAGCCAGGCCGTCTTGCCGCGGATGATCTCCTCGTATTCCTCGGCGGTGGTCTCCACCTGATGCTGGGCCGCGATCTCCAGGATCTCGCCGGCGGCGGTGCGGCTGGTGGCCTCGGAGAAGCAGAGGCACAGGCGTGGGTCGCCGCACTGGGCCACCAGGGCATTGGCATGGGCCAGCATGGCATCGCCGGCCAGGATGGTGCTGGTGGCGTTGAAAATGGTGTGTGCGGCGGGTTTGCCGCGACGGGTATCGGCATTGTCCAGCACGTCGTCATGCAGCAGCGTGGCGGCATGGAGCATCTCCATGGTGACGGCCAGATCGTAGATGTCTTTTTTGTCATAGCCCAGCAGGCGGGCCATGAGGATGGTCAGCAGGGGGCGCAGGCGTTTGCCGCCCGCTTCGAAAATGTGGCGGGCGATGGGGCGCACGGGATGGGGCAGGCCCTCGGCGGCCCGGGAAAGAGCCTTGTTGATGGGGGGCAGTTCCAGTGCCAGACGGGCTTTCAGAAGCAGCATAGCGACATCTCGGTTTATGGTGCGGGGCGCCAGATATCCGCCAGACGGCGCATGGCTCCCGGAAAATCCGTTTCATGCGGTGCGCGCGGCCCCACCCGGTTGGAAACGCTGCGTACCTCCACACAGGCGATGCCCTGGCGGGCGCAGGCCAGCGCCACGGCAAAACCTTCCATATTTTCCAGCAGGGCCCCGGGATGGGCCTGCCGGAGCTGTCCCACACGCTGCCGGGAAGCGCTGACGCCCGCTACGCTCAGGGACGTGGCCGCGGGCAGGGAGCGCAGCCCGTGCAGGCAGGCGGGCAGCTGCGCGGGAGCGGCCAGGGGCAGACGGTCGAAGACCGGCCCGTGCGGCCCTTCCCACTGGGGAAAACCGAACGACGGGCCGTCCACAGCCGTCCCGTCGTGCAGGCCGTATTCCGGCCAGATCTCTTCCTCCACCCGCCAGAGCGAACGGAGGGGCGCCCGTTGCAGGTCCATGCTGCCGGCCACGCCCACGTTGAGCACCAGCGAGACCGCATGTCCGGCCTGTCGGGCCCCGGCCAGTGCCAGCCCCATGCCGAGGGCGGCGTTGACGGGCCCCACGCCGGTGATGCAGGCCAGGGCCGGCAGGCCCAGGTGCAGGGGCAGCAATTCCTGCTCCGGCAGGCCGGTCTGCGCCGCCGGGCCGCATGCCGCTCCGGGAGCGGGCCCCAGGGCCTGTTCCGGCAGGGCGGACAGCAGTTCGCGGGCGGTAGCGGCACAGACCAGCAGCACGGCGCTTACAGTCTCCAGTAGTCGATGCCCGCGGCGCGCATGGTCTGCGGGTCGAAGAAGCCCTTCACGTCCATGAGCACGGCCTTGTTGCCGTCCTTGCAGCGGGCCTTGATGTCTTCGGGCGTCAGGGCGGCGTAGGCCTTGTGGCTCACGGCCAGCAGCACGGCATCCAGGTCGCGCAGCTGGTCCAGATCCACCAGCTCCTGCCCGTATTCGCGCATGGCTTCGGCCGGGTCGGCCTCGGCGTCATGAACCAGCGGGACCACATTATATTCCTTGAGTTCGCGGATCACGTCCACCACGCGGGTGTTGCGCAGGTCGGGCACGTTCTCCTTGAAGGTGAAGCCCAGGATGCCCACGCGCGCGCCGCTGACCACGTTGCCGTTCTTGATCAGGCGCTTGACCAGGCATTCGGCCACATATTTGCCCATGTTGTCGTTGGTGCGGCGACCGGCCAGGATGACTTCGGGGTGGAAGCCCATCTCCTCGGCCTTGAAGGTCAGGTAGTAGGGGTCCACGCCGATGCAGTGGCCGCCCACCAGACCGGGACGGAAGGGCAGGAAATTCCATTTGGTACCGGCGGCTTCCAGCACTTCGAGGGTGTCGATGCCCAGGCGCTCGAAGATGATGGCCAGCTCGTTCATGAGCGCGATGTTCAGGTCGCGCTGGGTGTTCTCGATGACCTTGGCGGCCTCGGCCACCTTGATGCTGGAAGCGCGGTGGATGCCCGCCTTGACCACGGAGCCGTAGACCTGGGCCAGCAGGTCGGCCGTGGCCTGGTCGGAACCGGAGACGATCTTTTTGATGGTCTCCAGAGTGTGGACCTTGTCACCGGGGTTGATGCGCTCCGGCGAGTAGCCCACGGTGAAATCCGTGCCGTAGGTCAGGCCGGATTCCTGCTCCAGGATGGGCACGCAGATCTCTTCGGTGAGGCCGGGGTAGACCGTGGATTCATAGACCACCACGCAGCCCTTGGGCATGTGGCGGCCCACGGTGTGGCTGGCGCCCACCACGGGGGTGAGGTCGGGGGAGCGGTGTTCGTCGATGGGCGTGGGCACGGCCACGATGATCACGGCGGCCCGGGCCAGGTCGGCAGGGTCGCAGGTGTACTCGATCGTGGCGGCGGCCAGGGCCTCGTCGGTCACTTCGTTGGTGCGGTCATGGCCTTTGCGCAGCTCTTCGATGCGTCCGGCGTTGATGTCGAAACCGAGCACGTTCATGTGGCGGGAAAAAGCCACGGCCAGGGGCAGGCCCACATAGCCCAGGCCCACCACGGCCAGGGTCTGTTCACGATTCTGCAGGGCAGCGAAATCCACCATCGTTTTATCCTTTACAAAAATGCCTGTTTCCGCCATGTGAAAGACATGACTTTTGACTGGAAACCATTTCTTGCGGCATTGGGTTTGGCCATCCTTCTGGAAGGCCTGGTCTGGGCTCTGGCTCCCGACGCCATGCGACGGGCAGTGATCCTCATCGCGCAGATGCCCAAAAGCTCCATACGGGTCCTCGGGCTGGCGGCGCTGGCTCTGGGCCTCTTTCTTGTATGGCTGGCCCGCAGCGCCTGAGCTTGAGGCTTTTTTCCGCATGCATGACGGCGTCCCTTGGGGCGCCGTTTTTTTGTGCCGGAGGATGGCGCCGGGTCGTCCCGCCTGCGGCGGGGAAGCCGGCGCTATCGCAGCGCGCTGGCCCGCTAGAGGGCCTTTTCGCCCACATGCAGGCAGACGATGCCCGACGTGAGCTTGATATGCCAGGCCCGCGCGAAACCGGCATCGGTCATTTCCTTTTCCAGGGCCGGGGCCGTGGGGAAATTGCGGATGGTCTCGGCCAGATACTCATAGGCGCCCGGGTCGCGGGAGACCATCTTGCCGATACGCGGCAGGATCCTGTCCAGATAAAAATTGTACAGACCGCCCCAGATGCGTTCGCTGCCGGAGCCGAACTCCAGGATGCAGGCGCGGCCGCCGGGGGTGAGCACGCGCAGCATCTCGGCAAAGGCCTCGGAGCGCGGCTTGATGTTGCGGATGCCGAAGGCCATGGTCACGCAGTCCACCGAAGCGTCGGGCAGGGGCAGCTTTTTGGCGTCAGCGGCCACGGGCATGATGGCCCGGGCATTGTCGCCCTTGAGCTTGTGCAGGCCGCGCTGGAGCATGGGCGGGCAAAAGTCCATGGCGGGCACCTGCACATGCGGGTATTTGCGGCGGATGGCCAGCGAGACGTCCAGGGTACCTGCGGCCAGGTCGAGCACGCGGTTGGTGCTGCCCACGCGCACGTTCTTGGCCAGCACATGGCGCCAGTAATAGTCGATGCCCAGGCTCAGCGTATGGTTGAGCAGGTCGTAGAAGCCGGCGATGCGGCCGAACATGCCGGAGACGGCAGCGTCATGCTGGGGGCGGGGATCAGTCACGTCCGGCCTCCCTGGGCGCGTTGCCCTGGCGGATGGCTTCGCAGACCACGCGGTACACGGCGGGAAAGACCTCGGCGAAGTTGCCCGGCGAAACCGTGCGCGTCTCGATGAATTTGGCGGTCAGCTCCTTGGCGACCTGAAGGGCTTCCTTGCTGTCTTTGTCCATACCTGGCCTCGTGGCATACAAAATGAAAAACCCGTCCACTGGGGAATGGCCTTGACCCACAACGGGAAAACGCCGGACGGGTAAAGGAACGGAAACGGCGGCCCCCGCCCCTTTTGTTTTTGATTCGGGCCTGTACAGGGCTGCTGCCTGCAAAAGGCCGTCTGTCAGCATATGCGCTAACGGTGCGCTTGGCAAGTCGATGCCCCCGCGGGAGCGGGGGCGGAAAAGGCCGTGCGCGCAGGGAAAAAGGCCGCTCAGGCCTGGTCCCCCATCAGGCGTCGGATCTCTTCATGCAGGATCCGCGCCGCAGCGGCGGCGGCCGCCTTTTCCACGTATTTGTCAAAATCCGTCACCAGGTCGCCAAGCTGGTGTTCCAGGGCTTCCACCCGCTGTGCCAGCATCCGCCGCTCTTCCTCAAGACGGGCCACGCGTTCGCTGTCCGCAGTGGCCGGGGCCTCTCCGGAAGCGGCCGGAGCGTCCTGCAGGGCCTGTACCTGTTCTTCCAGATGGGTGAGGCGTTCCACGGTCTCCATGAGCAGGGTGCCGTCACTGTGGCTGCCCCCGGTCTGGCTCTCCAGACTGTCGAGACGCTGCAGCATCTCCTGGCGTTCGCCCTCCAGCGCGGAAAGGCGCTCCATGCTTTCCATAAGCAGGACGCTGTCGGGCGCTCCGGCCATGCTGCCGGAGGCGGTGTCTGCCGTGGCGGGCAGGGCCTGCACCTGCTCTTCCAGATGGGTGAGACGCTCCACGGTCTCCATGAGCAGGGTGGCGTCGCTGTGGCCGTTCCCGGCCTGGCCTTCCAGGGCGCTCAGGCGACGGTCGAGCTGGCGGCAGCTTTCTTCCAGGCTGCTGATGCGCTCCAGGCTTTCCGGCAGCAGGGGGCTTTCGGTGCCGGTCTGCGCTGCCAGAGCGGCCAGATGCAGGCCCGTATCGCCGATCACGGCCGCGGAGGCATCCAGCTGGGCCTCCCAGTCCCGGGCGGGGGGCACGTCCTCGACGGCGGGCGCGGGGGACGGCACGGGCTCGTGATCCTGGACAGGCAGCAGGAGCAGGTCGTCAGGAGCCGGGGCGGCCGTTGCCGGAGCCTCGTCGGGCAAGGGGAGGGGCTCAGGCGTTTTGGGGCTGTTTTTCGGCAGGTCAGGGCCTTTTTCGATAAGGTCCGTCAGTTCGATGATCTCGTTTTGCTCGGCAGATGCGGCCATGGGCGCCTCTCATGCAGGATGGTTGGTGATCCGGTTCCTCAACGGCTTGCCCTGCATAGCAGCTCATGCTCCAAAAGGCAAACCGCCAAAAAGAAAAGCCGCGGTTTCCCGCGGCTTGCAATGCGAAAATGGATGACGGCCTACGGATGGCACTTGGACTTGGCGCAACCGGTGAGGTCCTTCTTCAGGTCAGGCTTTTCGGCCACGACCTTGACGTGACAGGACAGGCAGCTCTGATGCTTCAGGGGGGCATCAGCCTTTTCCTTGGCGTGCATCACATAGTACAGGCTGTTGGTCCCCTTCTTGTCCTTCAGGTTGTCATGACAGCCGGCGGTGGCGCACTTGGCATAGCTTTCCTTGCCGTCCACAGGGTGGTGGCAGACGACGCATTCCACGGTCTTGTGGGTGGAGTGGTTGAAGGTCACCGGCTTCTTGGGATTGGAACCTTGCAGGACGAGACCGTCAGCCGGGACAGGGGGCTGGGCCGCGATGGCGGGCACGGACAGGGCCAGAGCCAGGACACCGGCAGACAACAGGGCGAACTTCATGACAACCTCCTCACAGGCTAGTCGAACCTTGGGACGCGCGGAACGGCTCCGGGACGTCACAGACAGATAACAAATCAATACGCCGGGTTGCAGAATGTGTCAACGTGGGTGGCGGAAAATCCGCACGGCCTTCGGGCAGGCGGGAACGCCGGAAAAACGTCCGCCTGCCGTGAAGTTGTAGTGCGATTTTATAAAATTTTTCTTGAAAATCGAAAGATTACGCATAGCCTTCCCGTTCCCCGCCCGCACTGAACAGCGGCAGGGTCCGGTGCGTCAGGTGGACATTGTCCGGCACAAAAATATTTTTTTCCAGCCGCAGGCCCGCATCCACGCGTACCTCCCGGCCCAGATGGGCCCCTTCTTCCACGATGACGCCCTCACCCAGGTGCGCGCCTTCCCCCAGATGGACATGGTCCTCCAGGCGGCAGCCTGCCTCCAGACGCGCTCCGGCCCGCAGCACGCAGCCCGTGCCGGTACGGCAGCCCGCTGCCAGCGAGGCATCGGCAAAGATGAGGTTCCCGGCGCCGACGAGGACATCCCGCTCCCTGTGGGCATCAGGATGGACCGCACTGACCAGAGTGAAGCCCAGTTCCCGCAGGGCGTCGTGCAGCAGACGGCGCAGTTTGGCAGCCTGCTTGTGCGGGGCCGTTACCACGGCCCGGGAGAAGTCCGGCCGCAGGCGGGCCAGGTCGGCGTCCCGGCCCAGCGGAGGCACGCCCGCCTCTGCCGCGAAGTCACAACGCGGACCGTGGATGACGCCCGCAGGGACCAGCCCGGCAGCCTGCAACAGCGGTACGGCCGCGGCGCACAGGCTGCCGCCGCCCACCAGCAGGACCGCGTCCTGCCCTTCGTTCATTACGACCTCAGACATCATCTCTCCGCAAAATGCTGTTCGACAGGGCCACGGCCAGGGTCAGCTGGCCGGCCACCTTGGTTTTTTCCACCAGCAGACGGGCGGCCGGAGCGTCCGTGCCGTCTGTTTGCTGTCCGTTTCCTGTTCCCGCCGGTGGGCCGTCCTTCAGCTCGGCCCGGCTAACAGGCGACGCCCCCTCGCCATCCTCCTGCATCGTACCGGTTGCGGCCATCCGCCGGGCCGCCAGCAGGCAGGCTGCCTCACAGACACTGAAGGGGGCGCAGGCGAAGCGTTCCCCTGCCGCTGTGGACGGGTGCGGTGTGCTGACGGCGGCCAGTTCCGCGGCATCGAAGGTCAGCAGGGGCAGGCCCAGACGCCGGGCCAGTTCCTGCAAGGCCGGTTCTTGGGCCTTTTCCGTCACGGTCGCCAGGGCCGCCAGAGCCTGGGGCTCCAGTCCGTGGCGCAGCAGCAGACCTTCCACGGCTGTGGCCACCAGCGGCGCAGGGATACCCTTGCGGCAGCCCAGCCCCAGTACCAGCGAGGGCAGGGCCACCCGCAGGCGGCCTTGTCGTGCGGGCAGACGTTGCCAGTGTACGCAGACTGCGGGCCCGTCCTGTTCCGGCAGATGCTCCTGCCGCAGGAATCCTCCCCCTTCGCCGTCCGTCACCGCGCCGCAGGGGTCCCACAAGGGCAGGGGCTGCCCTTCCAGCCAGCAGGCCTGGGCCGGAGGCAGCTGGTCCCAGTCCAGGATGCGCAGGCCTGCTGCCTGGAGGAAAAGGTCCAGCGCAGGGCGCTCGCCGCAGTCCGTGGCCGTGGTGATGACAGGCACGGCATCCAGCAGGGCGGCCACATGGCGGCACAGGCTGTTGCCGCCGCCCCAGTGTCCGGCCAGCAGGCTGATGACGAAACGGCCGTCCGGCGAGATGACCAGGACAGGCGCGTCCGTGCTCTTGTGTTCCAGCAGGGGCGCCACGGCCCGCACGGCGATGCCTGTTGCGCCTATAAAGATCTGGGGAACTTCTGCGGCCTGTCGGGCTGCATCCATGATGCCGGCAAACGGCAGGCAGTCTTCCGGGGCAAAACGTTGCGGCGCGGACAGGCGGCATTTCGCCAGCGTCTCGCCCGACGGCCCGCGCCACGGCGCTGCGGCCATGGCTTCCCGCAGGCGTCGGGCCAGCGGCAAGGCCGCGCTGCTCAGGACATGACAGATACAATGCATGGGATTTCGGTGGGGTTGGTGGTGGAAGAGGGGCGAAGGGGAAGGGGGGCCCTTTTGGAAAAGGGCCCCCCTTCCCCCTCGCGCTCCCCCATCCCCGCCGAAAACTTTTACTCAGGTCGGTATGGCACGTCCCCGTCGCTGGGCGCAAGGCCTGTCATCTCCCCAGACCGGGAAAGGAGCGGGTGAGGCAGGCGGAGAAAGAGCCGCAGCCAGTGCGGCAGATGCCCGGCAGGCACAGGGTACGGATGACCGTGCCGGGGACCGGAGGGGCCTCAAAAAGAAAAACGGACGACTGGCAGAAGAGGGATCTTGTCTGCCAATTCGAGTTACACAAAAGTAGCCGTTGGGAAACAGGCCGGAGGCGGGGCAGGCCGTATCCGTTGCGACGCGGGCAGCTACGAGCAAAGACAGGAGGCGGCAACCCGGCAGGCGCTGCGTACCGGCTGCTGTCCTATCCATCGTAAAAAACAGCCCGCCAAAAAGCCGGGAGACCGGCATCAGGGAGCAGGCCCGCGTGCCGGGCAGGCCGTCAGGGACCTGATGAAAAGGTTTTGGAAAGGAGAGGGGGACCGACCGAAGGCGGCCGCAGGCCGTGCCCGTTACGACACGGCAGCTATGGCCAAGGATAGGAGGGGGCAACGAGACAGACGCTGCCTACTGCTGTTTTATCAATGATTTTGATGTGATAGCTGCCGCTGAGTTGCGGGCATTGAGAGCAACGCTGCGAGGGGGAGAGGGAGAACCTTTTCGCCGAAAAGGTTTCCCTCTCCCCCTCGCTTAATCTTCAAACTTCAATGGCAGCCTAGAAGCTGACCTTGCGGGCGGCGTCCAGGGCCTTGTTGAAGTCGTCGTCGGTGTGGGCGAAGGAGACCATGCCGGTCTCGAAGCCCGAGGGCGCCAGGAAGATGCCCTGCTGGCGCATCTGCTTGTAGAAGGTGGTGAACAGCTGCTGGTCGCACTGTTTGGCGGTGGCGAAGTCCACCACTTCCTGCTCGCTGAAGTAGGGGCAGAACATGGAGGCGATGGTGGGCATCTGGATGGGCACGCCCTTGGCGCTGAGGATGGCGCGCAGTTCGCCGGCAAAGGCGGACACGCGGCGTTCGAGGGCATCGTAGTCCATCTGGCGCAGCTGGCGCAGGGTGGCCAGACCGGCGGCCATGGCCAGCGGGTTGCCGGAGAGCGTACCGGCCTGATAGACGGCACCGCGCGGAGCCACGTTTTCCATGTACTGGCGCTTGCCGCCGAAGGCGCCCACGGGCAGGCCGCCGCCGATGATCTTGCCGAAGGTGGTCAGGTCGGGATCGATGCCGAAGCGGGCCTGGGCGCCGCCGAAGGAGGCGCGGAAGCCGGTGATGACTTCGTCGAAGATGAGCAGGGCGCCGTACTGGCGGGTTTTCTCGCGCAGGCCTTCGAGGAAGCCGGGCTTGGGCAGGACGAGGCCCATGTTGGCGGCCACGGGTTCGACGATGATGGCGGCGATGCCTTCGCCATGCTGGCGGAAGATCTCGCGCACGGCCTCAAGG
>ERZ827498.477-NODE-477-length-52715-cov-6.652526_pt1 | contig 52715 bp, 80 predicted proteins | sample MGYA00519865_ERZ827498 | MGnify/ENA primary metagenome ERZ827498 (study PRJEB31778, sample SAMEA3449328) | human gut metagenome | biome: human gut; feature: human-associated habitat; material: faeces | place: United Kingdom | collected 2010/2012 ...
TGCTCTTGTGTAAGTTGGTTTGTTACTGCTGTTTTTAGAATCATATCGAAAACTGCTTCTACGTTGGTAGATGAACAATCATCGTACCTTAACAGACAGTTTATTTTATCTCTCAGTGTTTTAAAAGACTCTACAGCCGATTTGCTGTTTTCATACCATTTAATTTCTAACTCTAAAACTGTTCGGACATATTCGGCAAAGTCTTCAGTATCCACATTGTTTTTTTGGCTTCCAATAAATTCTGGAGCCTGCTGTTCTTCCTCTATAGCATGATTTCTAGCCCAATCCTGAACTTGTTCCATATCATGCATAACATCAATAATATTTCTGCTCGGATTCATTGCCGATGTGCTATCTATGGTTCTGTACTCTAATAACGGAAATTCTTCTTTGGGAGGTTCTTGGAGGAAAAAATACCCAAATGGGATTCCAGATGCTTTACTAACTTTTTCGATCTGATTAAAAGTGGGCAATTTTTCACCACTTTTCCATATTGTTAAATACTTTACAACATCCCGCGGAACATTTTCTTGTTGAATATGTGCCATAACCCAGTCTAGCACATCTGGAGACAACTTCACGTTAATCTGCATTATGACACCTCCCTTTAGTATTATAGCACAGATTATTTGCGATTAATAGTTCATTATCCTTAATTTTCATCTTCCACGGACACCTGCATTGAACTTTCCGAAGAAAACAAATAATCCGAACCCGTCTCCTATCGGAAACAAGTTCGGATTATTTTTGTTTGGTCCACCTTTTGCTCCCCCAGTCGAACTTTTCTATTTTTATCCTTCCGACCTATTTTTACATCGCAATTCCCATTTTTCAGGCGAGAAAGAGCATTTCCGTTGAATCTGTAACCAACTTGTAATATTTGCAACAACAAAAAATCCCCCGCCAGCTTTCCTTTCGGATTGCCAGCGGGGGATTTTGTCTGTTATTCTTCTGTGTAGCTGTTCTTGATGGGCAGTGCTTTGGCTCGGTTATACAATTCCGTACCCGTTCCGTTCCCTCCCAGCGCATGGTAGCTGTTGTAAAGATAGCCAATGTTCGTCAGGCCCACCGTGTCAATCCAACCTCTTGCGATGTAGTAATTGCACGATTGGTACAGGCGATCATGAAGGATTGCTTTCAAGCCGTCCTTCATGGCCTTGTTTTCATCCTTCTGTTCCTTGACTTTCTTTGAAAGTCTCCGGTATGCCAGCGTCAGGCCGCCAGCAACAATGCCGAAACCCCATTCCATCCAATACTTGATGATAAATTCCAGCATTGTTTACTCCTTGCGGCCGTTCTTGCCCTCCCCCACGTTACCGAAGTGGGCCACCGTCTGGGTGGTTTCTGCGGATTTCTTTTCCATGTAGTCTTCCAGCTTGCTTTTGGTGACATTGAACACCATCTGCACGATCCAGTCCAGCGTCTTCTCATTGATTGCCCAGTCCAGCCAGTCCGGGGTGTAGCCGCGCAGCACTGCAATAACGTGGGCTTTCTTTTCCGCACCCATGCCGCTGCCGAACTTCTCCTCTGCGTTGACGATCCACTTATAAACCGTCCTTGCCACGAACAGGCCGTAGCCCAGACGGACCAGCCCCAGCGCAGTAACTACCGCGCCGACCACCACAAGAATAGCTGCCAGCCATTCCGGGAAGATCATAAGAAACGATTTCAGAATATCCATCATATTGTATTCCTCCTACTCTGCCGCCGGATCAGCCCTTCCAGCGGCCCTTCGTGGCGCGAACATCCACATGAACAAAGGCACAGTTCCGCACGCCGGTCTTGATGGGATAGATACCGATGCCGCCCTTGTTCGGCATCAGCGTTTCCACATACTCTGCCAGCTTCGTGATAAGAATGCCTTGGATGTAGATATCAGCCGCCTTTCCGTACTGGTGCTGACTGAATTTTGCACCGCCCACCTTCTTGCTCAGATTGTAGGCGGCAGTCCGATATGCCGAGTTGATGATTACCGGCTTGCCGAAGTGGTCACGGACCTTCTGCAAAATCTCCACCAGTTCGCTGTCGATAAAGATAGGATCAGACCCATCCTTGCAGCGAAACTCCTTCACCTTAAAATTCTTGGACAGGCTTTTTTCGCCGTCCCGTTCAAGGGAATACACGTTCAGTGCCATACGATCACGCCCTTTCAAATAAAATGGGGCGCGGCTCCCGCCGCACCCCGCCGTTTCCTCAGACCTCAACTTCCAGGTCTTTCAAAATCTGCTTGCCCTCATCCCGCAGGATTGCAGGAACCTGGTCAATGGTCTTCCTGCCCTTGATGATAAGGGTAGCATAGACAACTGCCATTACGTCCACCTCCTTTTTTAGCAAAATTTTAAGCATCAGCTCACGAAGGACACTCGCTTGTTGTCCTCCGCCAGCAGGGCTTTCACCTTTTTTTGCAAGCTCTTGGGCACCTGCGCCAGAGTTTTCTTGCCTTTGCGAATCAGATCTGCGTAGACCGTTGCTATGTAGTCAGTGCTCATAGTTCACACCCCCTGCTCATTCCGTGGCGGTGCTGGTCACGCTCAGCACCTGTTCGTACACATCACAAAGCGCCATCTGGGTGCTAGTGAGCTGGTCTGCCATGCTGGCGTTCTGGTTTTCCAGCTCCTTCACCCGGTCTTCCAGCTTCTTTTCTTCCGGCACCGGGACGGGTGTAGGCGGCGCATAGCCCCACCATTTGTCAAAGTCCGCCTGAACTTCCTCGGCGGTCAGCACACCATCCACACGCTGCTGGCGTTCGTCGCAGGCGTATACGGTATACTTCTTGCCTTCGTCATCGGTCTGTTCCTGCTTTTTGATATCCTTCCGCAGGATCATGTCCGTTTTGCTGCCAACGCGGAACACCTCAACGGCGGCCGGCAGGAAGGGATAAATCTCACTCATGCTGCTTTCCTCTTGTTGTTCTGGATCATCGACCATCGGGCAACGCTCCACCGCGCCGCTTTCATGATCGTTTCGACCTGATATTTTTCTTCAAGGTTTGCGCTATCGCTGTTTGTAAACCAGCCGTTGTATGCGGTCAGCTTTGATGCATGCCAATGCGGAACATAGCCCAGCATTGCAAGGTCACGCCCTGCGCGGATCAGCTGCCGCCTGATGCGGCGGAACACGCCTTTGCGGACGATGGTATATGTGCGGCGCACCGCAAATCCCATCATGTCCAGCGCCGGTGTACGGTGTTTGCCACCCTGCACTCTGGCGGCTTTCACGCGCTTTTCTTCCTCGAAGGATGCAAAGCGCACCTGCTGCCATGCCTGCTTTAACTCTAAGCCCAGTGTGGACTTTACCCAGCGGGTCGCCTTCTTCATCGCTTTCATCAGCTGTGATGCGTGCCCGATGATTACAAAATCATCCGCATAGCAGACGATCTCACGGACAAGCCGTGTCCCCGTGCCACGCCGTACCTGCTTTAGGGATAGCAGGTATCGGAGAACATAGCTCATAACGTAGTTGAAAGCCCACGTCGAGAAATACCCGCCGATCAGCAGCACACCATCCGGGTAGTTTTCGGTCACGGCACCGGCATACCAGATCAGCTTTTTGTTCTTTCTGATGTCCCGTTTCAAAAGCGTTATCACGCAGGCTATCGTTGTAGACGGATATGCCTTGTGCACATCGCCCTTGACTGCATCCAGTTTGCCGAGGATTTTCTTTCGGACGATCCGCTCAATCTGCCGCGTTCCCGCCACCTGTCCTTTGCCCGGGATGCTCCCGAACTGCATCGGCAGTAGCTTTGCATGGAGCAGCGGTTGCAGTGCATGGACAAGGATGTACTCATGTACCTGCTGTTCCGGTGATTCCTGGCAAAGGTCCCGTTCCTTCATCTTGATGCCATCGATCCGCTTGAACTGCCGGACTGGTTTCAGGTCAAGGCATTCGTCCCTGATCTTCTGTGTTTCCTGTTCGGCCACTGCGTCAATGGCATCAACGATCTTCCTGCACTCGTGGTTCTTTCGTTCATGAAACAGCTCCGGTTCAGAGATTTTTCCGGTCTTTGTTAGAACCGTTCTAAAATCCCTTCGCCGGAGTTTTCCATTTCCAAACGCACAATGTACCGCTGACAGGTTGAAACCGACATCCTCAATGTCAACGTCTTTTGGTTTACAAAATGTTTTCATATAAAAATCATCTGGTTCTTCAACGGCTTTCGGGTTCAGGCTTTTGCCCTATGCTACTAGCCGCCAGCAGGTTCCTTGTCCTGCCGCCACGGATGGACCCGCCCTTTCCTGCGGACGCAGCGCCGTGATGCTGGTTTCAAGAAATTTTCGCACATAAGCGCGGAATGCATGATGCAATGATTGATGATTTTTGGTGAACCAGTTGCACGCCAGCGCCGCCGTTCCAGTTCGCGTTACCGACCCAGTTGTTCGAGTTCGCCGCCGCCAAAGACGCATTGCCGCCGTTGTTCAAGTTGCAGCACCGCCAAGCCGCGCGGACACCGGACGCTGCCGGATAGACGTAGAAGCCAGCCTTAACGCCGGTGCCGCTGCCCGCACGGGTAGACACGGCAGCAGGCCACAGCACCGCCGGGTCATTGCTGATTGCCGTATCTTCGATATACTGCCATGCGTTGGCTGTGCCTTCCGGGAAGGTCAGCGTCAGGTCTTCCTGCTTCGTGTAGTCAGCAGAGATAGAACCATCGGTCGTCACCTTCGTCTGATCGTGGCAGGTGTAGATGTCAAAGGTGTAATTGCCGTCGCCATCCTTGCCCCACTGCCACAGTTCATCCGCCACGATCAGGTATGCGCCGTTCTGGAACTCCGTCTTCTGGATCAAGCCAGGTTCTTTGCCGTTGGTGTAGTTGGTGCGCGAGCCATCGTTGCCGCGCACGCTGTCGTTATAACCGCTGCCATAAGGCATAGTGGACAGCATCGTCTGCCCCTTGACCACATTCCAGGTATCGCCGGTATCAACGTAGACTGCTTTGTAGCCCGTTCCGTCCACGTTGATGTCTTCAATGCGGGTAATGCGGGCTTCGGTCTGGATGTCATGCATGGTGGCATCGTTACGGTCGGTCGTGCTCTTCGTGTGGGTGCCAATGGCAACGTAGGAATCAATAAGCAGGTTTGCGGCCTGCTCGGTCGTCACCGGGAAGTAGTTCACGCCCTCTGCATCAATGGCGGCAGTGTACTGGTAGCTGTAGGAAGTGCAACCCTCAATGGTGCCGCTGTTGCCCTTGCGTGCATACTTCAGCTGGATCATGCGCTCCTGCCATTTCAGCAGGTTGCCGGATGCACCGGCGTACTGGCTACCACGAGCACGCCACAGCTGCACCAGCTGGGTGTGGCTCTTGTAGTTCACCGGCGCCAAACCCGTGTGACCGCCGATCTTGCCGTCATCCTGCATACCGGCGAAATACTTCGGGTTTGCAATGTACGGATAGGTCTTGCCGGTACGGTCGGTGCCCTGCGGCCACTGCTCGTAACCGCCGGACGGGTGGCAGCGCATACGCAGGATGCGGTAGCCGCCCTCGTTGCGCTCACGCACATAGGTATTCTTCTGCAACACCCAGACCAGATGATTGGTGCTGCGCACAAAGTCGTCATCGTCGATGTACTGACAAGCGTAGATCGTGTGGCTGCCGTCCTCGTTCTTTTCTGCCGCCACTTCCACGCACCAGAACTGCGGCAGACCGGCAAAATCATCCTTGCCGGATTCTGCGGCGGTGGACGGGGTGCAGGACAGGCCCACGCTGTCGTCGGTCAGCTCACCGATTGCGGTGTTGGATGTGCTGAACAGCGGGAACTTTACGCCATGCACGCGGCTGTCGTCCAGCACATTGCCGAACCAACGTTCCAGCATCCGGTTATAGGTGCTGGTGTTCGGATTCCAGTTCGCCGTCCACCAGTCTACGAACAGCACGTTCATTTCCCGTGCCGTGGTCACTTTCTGAGCCAGCGCGTTATAGTACCGGTCGATGGTATCTTCATTGCCGGTTGCCAGAACGGCGGTACGGCCATCGCCCGCCGCCGCCATGGTGGTACCGGACACCGCAGCAAAAATCTGCTGCAAGGATTCATCGGATGCCATGTGAGTTCTTGTCATGTTTATTCCTCCTGTCCATCATCAAAGGTCAAGCGACCGGCTTCGTCATAAAAGAAGTACGGAAGCCCTTCCAGTTTTTCCAGTCTTTTTCCGGTGGCTGCCGCATCGGCGGCAGAGCCTTCCTTTTTCAGTGTCTTATCCGGCAACAGTTCCTTTGCCCAGTTCGGCACATCTTCATCGATCAGCTTATAGGTGGTGCCGTCAATGACAAGGTAGGTCGCTCTTACGATTTTTACGTTTGCCATTCCGTCTTACCTCCCAGAGAGAGCGTCACCACGCCGCGCCCATCGTCCGAAGCGGTCAACTTCAAAGCATTCAGGTTTGCTTTGATGCCCGGCACCTGCAAGGTTTCGCCCACCACTTTTGCGATCTGTGCCGGGGTGGCACGGTAGAGATCGTTCTTTCCGTCTGCTCGTTTCCGAACCACGATCACATAGTCCGCACTTTCAAACGTTTCTGCTAAGGCTTTGTCTGCCAGACTTGCCATGCCCATTTCTCTGCCGCCTCCTTCTCAATGGCTTTCAGCTCTGCGGCTTCATCCTCACCGATCAGACGCGCCACTTCCTCGTAGGGAAGATTCACCTTCTTCGGTGCGGTATCGCCCAGAGCTATACTGCGCATATTGCAATACCAGCACACAGCCAGCACACGCGCCTTGTGAACTTTGCAGATTCCGGTATATCTGCGGTTTGCAGTTCCGAACATTTCATAGTTCAAACCACTGCACCAGCCGCACCCGGAAGATACCGGGCAATGGATGCACTCTTCCGTGGACTGTGATTTCATGGTGATTGCATCCAGTTCTTCCTTCACCTGCCGCTGCTGATCCGTGGCATACAGACCGCCCTCCTGCACATCGCCCAGACACACCCGATCTGCCTTCTCTTTGCCAATAGAGATAGGCGCATACCGGATGCAGGGATATGCGGACCCGTCCGGGGCAAAACTCAGCATTGAGCCGGTTCCGCCGCAGAAGTTTCGGTCGTTCTGTTCTGCATCGCCGATCTGTTCATCCAGCATGGCAATCGCCACGTCCCAGCCGTTCTTGATGACGTACCGCGAAACCTCTTTCAGCTGCTTGTACAGCGCCTTGCCGTCCTCGTCCGTGTACATTGGCTCGTAGGCGCAGTTCCCGGCAATGTGCCTGCACCCGGCATCCAGCATCATTTTCATGCTGGATGCAATGTACTGGATGGAGCCGGGCACGAAGGTCATTTTGCTGTTGAGCCAGCCATACTTCCGCTTGCTGTCCTGAAATGCTGCCCACGCGGTAGAAAAGCTGCCGTTTCCGTCTTCGTCGATGCGGTAACGGTCGTGCAGCTCTTGCACGCCATCAATGGACACTGTAACCGACATAAGATTATGGTACTTTTCCAGCAGGTGCTGCGCCGCCGGGGAGAACCACAGTTGCCCGTTGGTCGCAAAACTGATCCTGGTAAACGGTGCCAGAGGAATTTTGCGCCGCCAGCATTCCGCAAACCAATAATCACAGATTTTTTCAATCAAGGGCGCTTCCAGCAGGGGTTCACCGCCGATGAAATCTAGGATCAGGGCTTTGGTGTCCCGGTTCACAAAATCGGACGTGCCATCCTCATACAGATTCAGGATGTAGTCCACGATTTTCTTTCCAGTTTCCAGCGTCATTTTTTCGGTAGACTTGTGGTGCTCATAGCAGTATGAACACCGCAGATTGCAGGCGTTTGTGATCTGGAATGTGATGTTTCGGCAGATGCTTCCGCACTCCCGTCTGTCCCGGCCATATAAGCGTTGGACGGTGTTCCCGTAGTCCTCATACTTTTTCGTTCTCAACGGGGTGTACCTCCTCCCGCTCAAAGTCAAAGTGCACGATCAGGTTCGGGTTTTCTTCCGGGTCGATGTACCGCGCCAACACCTTGTCCTGCACCATCTTCAGCTTCATCTGCGCTTTCTGGCACAGTCCTGCGTAGTAGTGCAGCATATCAGCAATCATCGTATTTGCGCCAGCGTTCAGCTGGCGGGATAGAATCGCCATCAGTGCTTCGTAGGACTGCGCTTCGTAGTATGCACGTTCCACTGCTTCACTTTCCTGTGTGGTGATCTTGATATTATTCATGTTCATGCCGTACTCCTTACTGTGCATCCCGTTTCGGCAGTTTGTCCGCCGCCTGACGGTATCTTGCGCGAACCCGATTCATCTTGACCATGGCCGAAACCATATCGTGCATATCTTCCGTTTCGCTCACCCGCAGCAGTTCGATCAGCACAACAAGCAGGTGCCACATAGAGAAAAACTCCACATCGTCTTTGCATTCATACTGAGCCGCCTTGATGAACGGTGCAGGATCACACTCACCTCTTCGGACAGGGTGTGCCGCAAAGTTGAACGTCCGGGCTGCCAGACCAAAGCCCATCAGGTAAATCCGGTCTTCGTCCGCGTCTTCGCCGCAGGCTGTCACTACAGACTGTGCGACTGTGATGCAGTATGCGCACCACACATCGAACTTATCTTCCGTGTTCACCATGAACATACCGGCACATCCGATGCACCAGAAAACTTTCTCCATGCCGGGCGGAGTATCAGCAAGAAGCCCCTGCCAGTCCTCCGGGTTGACTGTTTCGTATGTCTGGATTTTCAGCAACGGAAGATTTTGGGTGTACCATTTTTCCGACCGTCCATCGTTGTTGTTTTCAAAACAGATATCCATTCCACATTCCTTTCTCAGAAAATCCAGCCCGAGCAGCTTGTGCAGCCGCCCGAACAACTTCCAGAGCATCCATTGCAGGTACTATCGCAGTTATCTGTACACTGTGCTCCGCAATGGCTGTTGCAGTCACCTTCGCAACTGTCAGAGCAGCCGCTTTTACAGTTCGCAAGACATCCAACACCTCTACAGCTATCCTGACAGCTTGACGCACAATACGAATCGCACTTATCAACGCACCGTCCTGTGCAATCATCTGCGCAAGTGGCGTCGCATCTACCGGAGCAGCTGCCGGAACAGCCGTCACAGCCGCCTTTGCATCCTCCCTTGCAGCCCGTCTTGCAGCCATTGGTGCAGTCATTTGCGCAGCTTGCCGTGCAGGTCGTGTTGCAGGTATTTGTGCAGTTTCCTAAACAGGTGTTGCTACACGACCCCTGGCAAGTTCCCCTGCAAGTAGCCGTGCAGTCATTCGCACAATTTGCCCGGCAAGTTCCTACACACCCTCCGCCACAGCTGCCGGTGCAGCTGGTACAGGACGTGTTGCATCCATTGGAGCAAAGCCCCGTGCACTGCCCGCTGCACCCGGTCGCTGTTGCAGTTTCCGGGATATTGCTCAGTGTGCTTACCGTTGCCGCTGCTTGCGCAAGCCCCGATGCTGCAACCTGGTCTCCCCGCTCCGGGGTCGTTGTGCTGCCCTGAACGGCATCCACCAGACGGGTGATTTTCTGGATGTGTTCTGCATCCACGCTCACGCCATCCGCCGGGGTCACATTGTACTGGTACGCCGTTCCCCTATATGCCGCCATGCTGCCAACGGACTGTCCCTGTGCGGTGCCTTCTGTCTTGCCGCGCCGACCGATCTCTGCGTCTATCAGGCTTTTCAGGGCGAGAAAATCTTCGTCGGAAATAAACTGTCCTCTCTCCGGCATCCTCTCACCCCCTCACCCGGACACGAATGCGGCGTTCATCCGTCCGGTCGTCGCCTTCCACCGCATAGCCGACAATGCATTCCGCCGGAGCAAACTCCCCTGCGCAGGCCGCCCGGCCAATGCCAGGCGTACCCGAAGGCAAAATTAAATCCCCGGTCTTCACCCTGCCGGTCACGCGCACTCTGACGCGCCCTGCAAGGGAAACGGGGATATACTTTTCTATGTTAGCTTTGAAGTTGTCGTCTTTCTCGTCCGGCGTATCGCCGCCAATCAGGTATGCATATTCGTCCGTGTGCACGCCCACAACGCGATCCATCTTTCCAATCGCCTTGATATACCGTTCTGTCTGACTGCTCACATCCAGCGCAATGATATCTCCCGGCTTGGTATCGCACCCACGGGGAAACCATTCGGCGTAGTCGTTATAGACCGCACCATACACTTTGCGGAAGTTCGCCGTGCCGTCAGCGGTGATGTAGTAGGTGTTGTCACCACCGAAGTATGTAGGCTGCTGGAACCGCACCGCGCCCGTAAAGGTGCCGCCAGTCGTTGGCATTGCACCCAGATTCACCAGCGCCCGTGTTGCGGTCTGGGCACCGGTGCCGCCGCGAGAAATAGGGAACGTTCCGCTGGTCACATCATCCGCGTTGTGCTTGTGGTCCTTTGCTGCGGCTGAAATATCCGCAGCGGAAATGTTGTGCGGGTTCTTTGCCGAAAGGTGTGCGATGAAGGCAGCGATTGCCGTGCGGATTTTCCGCAGGATGTTTCCCAGCTTTTCGCCGGAAGCGATATTCTGCACGTCGTAAGAGCCATCTGCCTTCGTAATGTAGCCATTTGAGAACACCGGCTGTTGGTTCGTCGGGGTGACATTGGGCACATTGCCCAAACCAACCTGCTCTGCCGTAACATGGTGCGGATTGTTGTGGTCGTCGATATGGTCTTTCAGGTCTTTCTTGCTGGCATAACCGGAATACTCGCCCAGTGTCGCCGTTACCTGCTCTGCATCACCAACCGCAACTACCATGTGGAAGGTTTCCTGTACCGTCATGTCGCCGCTCTCCGGCGGCACAACGGCGGCTTCGTTTCCTGCATTGGCATACGCATACAGGATTTCTCCATCGTTCGGGTCGTTGGCGAAGATACCAATTTCCCGGGCAATCAGCTTTGATTTCAGACCGCTGTTCGTGTAGGTGGATTCCAGCACGGCGCAGTTTGCGGACAGCTCAATGCTGTTGATCTGCATATTGGCTACCAGATGCACAAGATTTTTCAGGTCACGCGGTTTTTCCGGCGCAACACCATCGCCCAGCGCAAATTTCGTGAAATTGATTGCGGTGCCATTCAGAGCTTTCACGATCAAAGCTCTGCCCGCATTGGTCAGGATCAAACTTGGAAAAAACATCGTTTCCCCCTTTAGTCTGTCAGGATGTTCCCGTCTGCGTCCAGAAGAGCGTTTTCTTCCGCATCTACAAGCCAGCTGAATACGCTCTCTCCGTCTGCCGTCACGCCAGACCACTTTCCCACGGCAACCGATGCAAAACCAAAGAACAGCTTGTGCATTTCCTCTGTGGAAAGCTGCAACATATCCAGATGGGCACTTGCCCGCTTCACATGGCTGAGAATGTCCAGCATTTCCTCAATGTCGATGGGGCCTTCTGCCTTAATCTTGATTCGGAAGCAGCCCGGCGTTCCGTCGTACTCGAACCATTCTCGCACAGTCGCGTCACCGTACAGGTCACGCATTACATCTTCCACAGCAGCTTTCGTGCCAACGGTCATGTAATATGGCAGCGATGCTTTTACAAGCCGCCGTTTCGTTTCAATGTCGTAGTCCTGCCTGTAGCGCGGTGCCCGGAACTGTGTTGCCAGGATATCCAGCAATTCATCCGATGCCTGGTCGATACCGGTATAAACCTTCGCATTGTCTGCAAAATCTAAGATCAGAAGTGTCAGATCGTGCCATGCATCCGATACAGACTGCACCCATTGCTGTTCTGCAACGCTTTTCGGTAGCAGGTCGGTCAGCTGGGCATTGCGAAGATCAGTCATCTTCCAATCCTCCGTAAACAACCTTGCAGGTGGTCAGCTTCGGAATCTCAGCGCTGCCCACCACAACGTCGGTCGGCGCAGTGATCTTCACCTTCTTTGCCCCGGCGTTCTTGATTTGTGCAATCAGTTCCGCCGGGTCAATGTCCCTGCCCATGGTGCGCTGCCACACCTTGTAGGTTTCAACGGCTTCATTCACCGCGTTCTGCACCGTGACCGCAATCTTTGACTTGCTACGGGCAATGGTATAGGTTACGTCAATGCTGTACTCGATCTCGGTCGGGGCTTTGCAGTTCACATAGTCCGTCATAGGTCGGCGTGCATCATCGCGCAAATTTTCTTCCATGCTGTCACAATCGCTCTTGCTCGGCAGGGTTCCATCCTGTAATGTAAAATAAATGTCCACCACGCAAGGTGATGGGCTTTGTACGGAAACGTCTTTTACGTCGTTTCGCCATGCCTTGGCGAAATACTCATAAGCGTCCGGTGGACCAGCACAGGAATATGTAGAGGGCACCAGATAGGTTCTCTCTGTCAGCGAATCGTCGCTTTCGATATCCGTACCGCCGCTGCTGGCGGTAACGTTTACCGCCGATGCAACATAGGGGATGGGGTCTACCAGCTGATTGATCTGTCCTTTCTCGATGCCGGACCACGCCGCTCCCGCTTCTGCCGCTTCTGCTTCTACGTCCGCATACTGCGAACCGGGCGTGATCTCTGCATACTCCGTCGTGGCAAAATAAATGCCATCCTGCGTTCTAACGCGGGTCTGCGCCGAAATGCCTACGGCGCCGGGCTGTTTTGCATCAGACAGTGTAAACCGGATCGTTACCTTCGCCTTTTCAGCAGGGCGACGGATCAAGCCATAGTTTCCGGCCAGGTCGTCCAGATCGTCGTGTGCCGAATATTTCAGCAACATCCGTTTCGGGCCGGCATCAACGTATTGCAGGATTTGATATCCAAGCAGCGTCATAGCTTTCAGCACCAGCGCTGGGACACTCGCGGGATAAATAACCGGTGTCTGCCCGGTCGCGCCCTGCATGGATTGGCTGAATCCGTTCTTTGTCAGTTCTTCAACCTCCTTCATGGTCAGGTTGTCGATAAAACTGATATCCGGCAGGTCTTTAAGCTGGGCAATTTCAGACACTTCGCAGCACCACCTTCGGAATTAAGATTCCCTGTCCCTCTTTTGAGGTGTCCCATTCCACATGGACCACCTCAACGCGGGGTTCATACTTTTTTGTTTTGCGAACGATCTCTGCCGCCATCAGCGCTTTTGCGGCACTCATAGGCCGGTCTACGGCATCCATGGAAAGTCCGAAGTCCCGGTCAAGTCCCTGCTCTCCGGTTCTTGCAGAGTACAGCACTTTCAGGCATTCGCAGATATCCTCTGCATCATCCATGTTGGATGATGCAAGTTCAATTTTTGCTTCTCCCAGTATCATGCGTATTCCTCAAATGATAAGTCGATCTTGCAGCGTACCAGCCGCCCACCGGATGTTACGCAATCCCACTTGTCGGAAGCGTCCGTCAGCTTGAACAGGCACATCCCGACCGGTTCGTTTCCGATGATGAGGTAATCAACCGTGCCGTTCTGGGCCATTTGCTGGATTGTGGTCAGCATTTCGCGGGGCTTCACTCCAAACTGTGCATCCAGCGTGACCGTAAACTTGTACGACATCAGCTTTTCCCCGGTCTTCTCGCTTTTTGGCTTTCCTCCGGTGGTGTTGTGTGTTGCCCATTCACTGCCGGTGCTGCCCTGAATATTTTCCAGCGTGAACACTTTTTTGCTGTTCACGGAGAAAACCAGATTGCCAAAGCACCCAACCTGCATACTGTGCCCTCCTGCGGTTTACGTCGGCTTTACTGTATCGCCCATGCCTCCGGCATGGAGCGGCAGCGTATACTTGTGCGTGTGGTTTACCAGACTGATCCCGCTGATTACCGCATCGCCGCCACCACCTGTGATGTTGACTGTTCCGCCATCAATGGTGATGGTGGGTGCATTCATACTGATTTGAGAACCGCCCACGATCTGAACGGTGCCGCCCTGAATCGTGACGGTGCAGCTTCCCACTTTCACGGTCAGCTTTCCTTTCACTTCCAGTTCAGCATTTCCGTCAACGGTTTCCGTTTTGTTCTTCTTGGTTTCCGACTTCGTGTCGCCCTCATTGTTGAAGGTAGCTTTCTTTCCGTCATAGCGGAAATAGCACTTTCCCGGTTCGTCATCGAAGTCCTGCCGGTAAAGGTTTTTGTCACCCTCCGGGGGCTTTTCATTTTCTCCAAAGACAGTGCCCATCACCACGCCTTCTTCTGATCCGTTGGAATTATGCGCCACTGCAACGGTATCTCCGACCTTCGGCATCTTGTACCTGGCATTTGCCAGCATCGGGATCATGTCCGTCACGCTGTCTTCCCGGTCTTCGTACACGATTTCCATGCAGCCGGTTTCGTAGTTGATGTTTGACACCTTGCCGAAGCGGATCGTATCTGCCATCAGGTAACACCCCCAATGTCCTTTGCATCGACCCAACCGGTCACATTCTTCCCCACTGGCGTTTTGCCGCAGCGGGAAGCAAGGTTCGTGATCCGGTATCGCCCTGCCACATTGATACCGTCATACAGGAAATACTTTCCGCTCACCTTGCGGACCGGCTTCTTGTCCACGCTGGTGTAGTAGAGCGGGGCATTGTTCAGCGTGACCTCCTTGCCGTTGGTTTCGTCCTTGTCTTCCTCGGCTCCGGGGATTTTGCTGCATTCAAAGGACTGATCCATTCCTCCGCCCCTGCTATAATCCGGTGATACCTTGTCGATGAAGTATTTACCGGACAGCTTTCCATATCCTGTAATCTCGATGGTCTGGCTCTCGCACAGTTCGATTTGCGCCAAAGCCAGTTTGAACTTGATTTTCGTTGCGCCGTGATTCGCATTGTCCATCGCGGCTTGCAGACGGCGTTCTGCATCGGCAGGGCTGGACGCATATTTGGATATGCGTTTTGTCCTGCCGTTCTTGCCGATCTCCGCCCTGATTTTGATTTTCTTGGTCTGGTTGGAATACTCCCAGATACCATGCGTGTATGTCCCATCGAACCCATCACTAAAACTGAACGACCCCGGCACGATGTCCGCCCGGTCGATGGTCGCCACCGTCTTTTTCTGCTTGTAAGCTTCTCGGTCATAAATCCACAGCTTCTTTGAGTACGCTTTCAGGATCAGGCCGTAGTCTTTGCAAAGCTCGTTCAGAAAAGCACTGTCCGTCGCCTTCTGCTCTCGCTTTACGATTTCTGCGTCCTTTCCATCAAACCCCAGTTCAAGCGAGTACCGCCCGGCAATCGTCTGAGCAATTTTCTTGACGCTGGTGTTTTTCCAGATATATTCCCGGTCTTCCTCCGAAAAATCGGTATCGTTTGGTTTCGCCGTGGCGCTGATGGTCATGGTACAAGGGGCATCACTGTAGCTGATATCGTCCACCGTCATAACACCGCCGTTCATCTGCCCTTCCTGTCCTTCATCGGGCCAGTTGTGGGTAAAGAATGTTACATCCAGTGTTGAGCCTTTTGTGGGCATCCACTTATTCAGCCATTTGTCTTCCATCGCATTGATGGTCACACTCACGCTGTTGCTGTTATCTGCCGCATTGCCTTCGTAGGAAATGCTTTCGATATCTGCCGAAATATCCTCTGTGATGTCCTGTTCGTTATAGATCAGCTTCACGCTTGCGCTTCTCGGTTCCATCAGCTCACCTTCCACGGCGGCAGGCTACCGCTCTGTTCCTCCGTAAGTGCCGGGGTTTTCAGAACGACCCCGGAATCAAATCGAAAAGTTCCGACCTGTTCCGGGTTTGCCTGCATCAGGATATCGGCGCAGTATTCATCGCCGTAAACTTTCTTGGCGATCACGTCAAACGTGTCACCACTCACCGTTATGTACGGCACTGTCCGTCACCTCACCTGCTGTATGCCACCTTGTTATGTTTTCTGAAATACTGATCCAAAAACTGCTCGAACAGCTTGAACAGTTCCTTCGTCTTTCGGGTCACTTCCGCCGGGTCAGCATCGCCGGAAATTGTGATGTTCGGCGAGAACACGATCTGCGGCATACTGCCGTCATTGTCCTGCACGCCCAGCATTTGTCCTGCCATGCGCCAGATATCAATGTTCTGCTGCCGTACACCGCGCTGGAAGGAAATAACTGCTTCGGTTCCAGCTTCACCCGCAATAGACGGTCCGTTGGTAAAGCCGCCCTGTGCAAACTGTGGCATGGCGACTTCAGACAAGTTAAAGCCGAAGGTCTTTCCGCCGATGCCGGGCACCCAGTCCGGGACTGGCACTGAAATTTTATTCAGTGCACCAATGATGCCGTTGACGACCTTGATCGTCACAGAAACAATGCTCTGGATCAGGCTGATAATTCCCATGATGACCGGTTCCACGATGGGCAGCAGCGTTTGCACGATGCCGACCACGACTTTCACCGCATTCACCAGCGTTGTGCCGACCAACGACACCACCGATGCCAGCAGCGGAATCAGTGCAGGAAGTGCCTGCGTCGTCATGAAGTTAAAGACTTCCAGAATCAGCGGTTTCAGGTAGTTCACGCCCAAGTCTACCAGCTGACCTACAATGCCAGCCACCGACTGGATCAGCGGGATAAACATTCCGAAGGCGTTGCCTGCGCCCTCGCCAAATGTCTGCGTGATAAAATCTTTGATGCCTGCCAGTCCTTCCGGTGAAAGCGCCTGCTGAATCGTAGCGCCGACGTTCTGCACTGCGCCAACAAAGCCATCAAAAACCGCAACGCCCTGTTCGCCGAAGGTGTTCTGCACAAGTCCCCGGATGTTGTCCAAGTGGTCGCCCAGAATGCTGAACAACGCGATGATGGTGCCAATCGCCACGATGACCGGACCGGTGGAACTAAGCATTCCAAGGAACACCTTGCCCATAGCTGCAAGCGGCGTTTTTACCGCTCCAACATTTAAGCCGCTCTTTCCGAATACCGCCCCAAGTCCAGCTCCGAGCACGTTGCCGATTGTTGCAGTTGCCGTTCCTGCTGGATTTGCCGCTGCCATCATGGATTGAATGGCGTTTTGCGGAATGTTTTTCACATTCTGTGCCCACCCGAAGATTGGAAGTGACTGGAAAAGTCCCGGATTTGCACGGAAGTCTTTGATACTTGCCAGCATTGAACCGCCAAATCCCTTTGCCTTTCCAAAGAGTTTTGCGCCACCTCCTTTTGCTTTTCCCATCCCAGAGGACAGAAAGCTGGCAACGCCTTTCACGCCTGATTCGATTTTCGGGGCAGCGATCATGCCGCCCCATGCAGCAGCCACCGCCGAAGCGATGCCTGCCACCTGCGGCCCATTTTGGGACAGGTACTTGAACAGTGCTTCAGTTTTCGGCATGATTTTGTCGATGCCTGCCAGCACTGTGTCCATCAGGCTGTCGATTTTTGGCATAGCGTCCGATAAAAAATCTTTCGCGTATGGCAACAGTTTCATGCCGACCTGCTGCGCAAAGACAGATACCTTGTTGGAAGCAATGCCAAACATATCATTCCAGTTGTTTATGCTGGTCATAAATGCTCGGTCTGTTGCGCCGTCCGCATCCTGTAATTCCGAAAGTTTCTGCTCGTACACATCCATGGTGTTCAGGATGCCTTGTGCGGCTTTCAAATCACGCATGGAGAACAGGGCAGCAAACTTCGTTGCGTCACCGCCTGCGTACTGCCCCAGTTTCTTAATAGTTCCGCCCAAGCCTTCCTGCTGAACCATTGCATAGGCTGACTTGTAGCCCAGACTTTCCACGGCCTTTGATAGTGCCTTGGACGGTTTCAGCATCTTTGTGTACAGGGTGTTCAGAGCTGTACCCACGGTATCGGTATTGCCGATAACACCGGTCAAGGTTGCGAATCCGGCATACAATTCCTCTTGTGAAACGTGAAGGGCAGCGGCGGAGCCAGACGCTTTCTGGATTCCGTTTGCCAGTTCCGGCATGGTTGTTTGTCCAAGTCGGATCGTTTCAAAGGACAGATCGGAAACGTGGGTGACAGCCCGCGCAGAGGTGTCCCCATATGCCTTCGTAACGGCAGCCAGTGCGTTTACCGTGTCCACGGTTTCCGCCTGACCTGCGATTGCCGCCTTCGTTGCGGTTTCCAGAATACTTGCCGTATCGGCTGTGTCCTGGAACGCAGAAATGACCTGATAGGAACCAGCAGCGATTTCGGTCGATACCCTGCCCGTTACGCGGGAAATGTTCATCACATCCTGCGTAAGTTCCGCCGTGCGGGCTTTCGTTTCGTCTGCGGTGCCGGTCAGCAGCGTTCTGGTCTGCGCCATTGCCTTTTCCACGTCCGCCGCCTGTTTCCCGCAGGTAGCAGCCACACCCACCACAGCCGCCGTCACGCCAACCAGCGCAGCGGCGGAAGTTTTCGCAAAGGTGCTCACGCCCCGCGCCAGCCCCGAAGTCTGATTTTTGGCAGTTTTGATTGCCGCTGTCAGCGAGTTATCGACTTTACCCGCAATGCGGATGCTCAGTTCTAGCGCGTTGCTTTTTGCCATTGCTCTTGCATCTCCTGTATGTCTTTGCAGGTTTCAAGAAATTCCGTGACCGGCATTCCCATAAAGAAGTCAATGCCCGTGTGTGTTGCGCTGGCTGCTGCAACGGCAAGTTTACGCAGCGATTTCGCGCTGGCGTTTACTCGAAAAAACTTGCAGCGTTCACCGTACCGCGAACCTTCACCGCTTCATGCAGCGGCAGACCCGTGAAAAACTCCATCGGCTTGCCGGATGCGCGGGCGGCCAGAGCGCAGGAGTAGGCAAAGAAGTTCTTCATGTTCACGGAGTAGATTCCGGTTTTCAGCACTTCGTTTTCCGCCTTGGAAACATCAATGCTGGTCAGCTCTTCTACACCGGACAGATCGATTTCACTTACAGTTTCGCCCTTGAAACTGTAAGGCTTATCCAGAACGACTACGCCGTCCTTTGCCTGATCTTTCACGGCAAAAGCTTCCTGAACCGCTGTGCGCACTTTGGAACACATAGCGATGGGCATAGCGTTGAAGAACTCCACCGGCTTGCCGGATGCGCGGGCGGCCACCTCGTCCAGAAATGCCTGCGATGCTTCCGGCGCATACAAGATGACCTGATCTTCTCCGTTGCCGATGACTTCTTTCTGCGCATCAATGGCATCCTGCATGGTCAGACCGTCCAGACCGGACAGGTCGATGCTGGTGTATTCTTCGTCCTCAAAGACATACGGCTTTTTCAGTTCGATCACATTTTCCATTTCGGGTTATCCTTTCTTTTCAAAAAATCAGCCACCCCGAAAAAAATCAGGGTGGCCGTTCATCAGGTCATAAGTTTCAGGTCTGCCAGCATATCAACGCCATTTACGCGGTAAATGTCGTTGAGTTTGTCCACAGCGATCAGCTCTTCACCGCCGCACTCCATCTTGTAGCGCGTGGTTTCAATGGTCACGCTTGCTTCCATCCGGCTGCCTGCTTCCAGCGAACCGCCCTTGAAGCCCTTGACCATGCCGCCTTCCACAATGCGCATCTGGCGCATTGCGGAACCGCCAGAACGAAGTGCCACCTGCTGTGCACCGCGATAGGTCAGGTTCACATTCATGCCCTGCTGCAACAGGTAGGCCATATCGTTGTCCAGAAGGGCCAGCGGGATTTCATGCTCTGTTGTTTCCCACTGGCCCGGCGTCGGGCTATCGATCTCGCCGCTCACGCCAGCGCCGGACATGGTGCTGGTCTTCATCTTGAACTCGGGCGTATCAACCTTGCTGGTCACGCCGATCTTGCGGCCGTTGGAGTATACATTGAACTTTGCGATTTTATCAGGAACGTAAAGGCTGCTCATAGTTTCCCCTCCTTCCTTATGCCGTCATCGCTTTGGTGATGGCGTTGATATCAAACTCCGTGATGGATTCGATATCCTCTGCGGGCAGATACATTGCCAGATACTTGTGGAAGTACAGCTTGCCATCAGCAAGGGTCTGGTCGGTGTTCTCACTTGCAAGGAACATCATTTCATACCGGGCGCAAATCTCAGCGGAAATGTAGCTGGCGCCGATGGTGTTCTGCTGGTCAATCACCGCTTCACGCAGGCGGGGATTGGCACGCATATCCACATTGCCAAAGTTCGTGAGGATGAAGTTGTTGTCATCATAGCTCATGAACCGCCGGGCAGAAATGAACCGGTCTTTCGGGTCCGTGTTGTTCGGATAGGCGACCGTGTTATTGCCCCACAGCCTGAACCCGTTAAAGTTCAGGAAGGTGACGATGCCATTGCCGTTCACCTCGTTTGCCTGATCCAGATCCAGCAGAATTTCCTTGCCGTCCTCCGTGCAGATCGACGTTGCGGCAACTGCAATGTTGGACTGCGGCGGCATGGGAATACCATCGTTCTCCGCATCCTGCCGGGCAATGTATGCCGCAGCAAATGCGGTCGGGCTGTACAGCACCTCGCCAACCTTCGGGCAGCCCCAAACAGCTGCACAGTTGGGTGAAGTAAGTGCCTGCTTCGTCTTCTGGGTCCGCACATCGGAATACTTCTGTGCGCCGGTGGCAGAGCTGTCCAGATCGACCCAGCAGAACAGCCGCCAAATGCCGTTGAGCATCGTGGTCTTCGCCTGCATGATAGCCGCGCAGGTCGGGTCCTTACTGAACCATGGAGCAATCAGGTTGCCGGGCACAATGCCCAGCTTGGGGAAAATCTGGCGCAGACATTCCATGCCAGTTTCCTTGCCCGCTGCGTCCACGCTGCCGATGATGTCAGCGCCCGTCACCTTTTCCGGGGCAATGCGCTTGCCAGAAACCGTGACCTGTGACTTGCCCGCGCCCTTGCCGGACGGCAGGATCACCAGTGTAACCGTGCCGTCATCATTGAATGCGGCGGTGTAGTCGGTGCCGCTTTTCAGCGCCACATCATCAGCCTTGACCACCAGCTTATCCAGCAGCAGGCCGATGGTATCAAGCTGAACGGAACCACTGTTCACCTGAAAAGAGCGCTCCACAACATCAGCGGTGTGCTCCGTTTTTGTGGGGTCCAGAACGTTGATTACGATCACAGGGGACACATTCACGATCTGGAAGGATGCAGACAGAGCGCCGCAGATCGTGTAGCTTTTGAAGTCACTGCTGTAGCCAACAAGGCTTTTAGCTTCTGCCATCGTGTGGCACAGCAGCGGCACGTTGGATGCATTGTAAGGATCATCCGCCAAATTGACCGGAGCCACACCCACAACCACCTGAACGCCAGCATCGCTTTCCAGCGGTGCCTTTACGCTGGATGGAACTTCGCTTACATATACGCCATGACGATATGCCATCGTTTATCCTCCTTACAGCTCTGCTTTGAGCTGCTCATAAATGACCCGCTCTGCCGTCTTGGGCTGGCCCTGAACTTCGGGCTGTTCCATCCGCGCACGGGTTTCCGCCACCTTGTCGTAAGGAACGATAAGGCTTTCTGCCATCGGGTGCTGCTCAATAAACCTCTTCATGGATTCAGGCAGTTCCCCGCTGAAACTTGTGTACTGCCGCGCCACGCCACGGACGGAAGGTCCGCAGTATACACGGGTTCTTGCTTCGTTTTTCATACCATATCCTCTATCTCTGGGTCTGTTGCTGGGTCTGCATTCGGGACTGTGCAGGTCATTTGCACAGCACCAAAGTAGTACGGGTGATAGTCGTCCTTCGACATCTGTGCGCGGATTTTTCCCTGTACGGTACACGCCCTGCCGAACCTCGGCACCGCCCTGAATCCTTTCATGATATCCGTTGCAATGTTCAGAACATCTCGGTAGCCCTGCCGTTTTAGCCCGGTGTCATACGCGCAAATGTACATTGTCACATCAACTTCCATCGGCGTGTCGCCTTCCGGCGAATCCATATCACCAATTTCTGTAATGATGTAGGGCGCAAATGCTGCTGGGGTATCAACAGCATCGTCCCGTCCTGTGTCGATGGGCAGGTCTTGTTCAAAGAAATTCAGTTCCTTTTCCCCGCCGGGTCCGCAGTATGTTTTTCCTTTGAAGATTTTTTGAAGCGTCTGGTTCAATGCAATCTGCATCATATAAGGGGTCATGGCAAGCATTTCTTCTGTCATTACCTCGCTCCCTTCTTCGCTGCCGCTCTGGCAAGCGTTTTCTGGATCGACGCTTCAAGCTTCTTCTCCAAGGTGTCCTGCACATCCGGCTCTACCTGTTCCCAGATTACATGATGCATAGCCGCTGCCGAAGGGCTTCCCATGGTTTGCAGCGTTTCCACGTTGCCATCTTTGTTCCGCCAGCGCGGTGCGCCGGATTTCTTTGTGACCGTGTTATGGCTGCTGGAACCAATGACGCGCTGCACCATGCCAACGTGCCCGCTGGCAAACTCCACCAGAAAGCCTTTACTCAGGTTTCCCTTGCCGGTCAGCCGCTTCATGCTGCCAGATTTCAGAACTTTCGCTCTGAAATGTGCCGGGGCATTCGCCACATCCTGTCCGACATACGGTCTTGACGGGATAGTTTTGAAATAGCCCAGATCATTTTTCATTGCGTCTTTCTGTCCCGGTCCGCCAATGTGCAGCTCTGCGCCTAAATCGGATACCCTCGCCTTCTTCCTGATTTTTAAATCATTCAGGTGGCGGCGACCGGCGCTGTTTACTGCATACCGTGCTTTCGCTTCCCGGATCATCACCTTGCGGGCATCCTTTGCGGTTTCATTGACCGCATTTCGGATAGCCAAAGGTGCTTTCTTTCCAAGGTTGCCCAGGGCGTTTGCAACGTCCTTTTCTCCGATCAGCTCAATTGTTAAGTTGTCGGCATTGTACCGTGTGTAGCTCATTGCCTTCTCCGGTCTATGGTTATCACATAAAGTCCTTGCTGCTCGTCAAAGTTCTGGATCGTCAAGTCTGCACCGTCTACCTGAATGGGATTTCCGATTTTCGGTTTCTTGCCAAAGTCCCCTGCCTTGACATACAGCTTTTTGCTTGTAGTGTAAATCTGCGTGCCAAAGCTCTGCCGGACACCGCCCTCCCAATGTCCGCCGCTTTCTTTCAGCGTATCATTGGAGATTACGGCCTTCATCTTCTGTCCATTGATGATATGTTCATCTGCGAAAATATCATCATCCAGAAACACGGCATCAATATCCACTTCCAGCAGTTTCTTGAAATCGGACATTTTCTCTCCTCAAAAAAGCCATTCCCCGCCGTTCAGCGCGGCGGGGAATTTTCGCTTTTAGTCTGCGGCGCAGACCTCAACAACCATCCAGCTGTCCACCTTATCAGGGATGGGCAGCGGGTGGGCCTGAACTTCCATCATGCGGCGGTCAGGGTGATGCTCAACATAGGAGCGCAGCAGGCGGTCGGTCTGAGCGCTGACCCACTGTTTGGATGCATCGTCCAGGTAAGTACACAGACCATAGCCCATCAGGAAATTGGGCGCATGGTTAATGAGGATGATCTTGTTGGGGTCCACCAGAGGCTTCGTGGCCGGGTGTTCCGGGTCAGTCCAGTCGTCCAGATAATACTCATTGTAGCAGTAGATATCCAGGGACGGGTCGTTCAGGTGGCCGTAGTAGGTCAGGCCATTGGGCAGCTCCTTCACGTTGATAACGCCGAAGCCGTAGTTCTTGGTGTCCAGACGGCTACGGATGTCCATATCATCCAGGAACAGATCCAGAGCCTTGCTGCCCATGATGCACATATCCACGTTGGAGAAGCCGTTCTTGGAAACCTCGCGTTTCCACTCACGCAAGTTCTTCACGATCTCCGCCTTGTCAGCGCCCCACATCGCGGTACTGGTCAGCTTCTTCGTGTTGGTAAAACCGAAGTCGATGATCTCGTTCACGCCTTCTCCGACAATGGGAATCCGGCCGGTCATGATGGCCTGTGCGCACATCCACTCTTCACGGCGTACAACTGCGTCATTCAGGCGGTTGTACTCTTCGATCTGCTTCTGCGCGGCGCGCTGGGCAGGGGTCATGCCGCTGTACAACTCCTCACCGGGCAGGCGGCTCATAAGCTGGTCTGCCGTGGTGATGTCGTAGGGGTTAATCATGGGCGGCTTGTAGCTCAGGGTTTCATAGCCGTTGGCGGACAGAACCTTGCCGCCCTTGCGGGGGTGCACGAAGGCAGCCATGCGACGATCGCCCTTCACCAGGTCAAAGTCGATGCGATCTGTCGGAGAAGTCTTCTTGTTGGTAAAGAAGCTGTCGCGCATAAAAGTGTGGATCGGAGGTGCCAGTCTCACAACCTCTGCCAGATAGCGCGGATCATAAATGCTTACCGTATTAGGCATATTCTCTTCCTCCTTCCTTTACTTCAGGAAAATGCCGATGTTGCGGAATGCCACTTCCAGAGAAGCGGCGGTGACGCCAGTTTCCAGCGCCAGGCGGTCAGCGAAGAACTCACCCGTCAGATAGATCACGGCTTCTTCGTCAGCCTTGAAGTCCTCGGTGGCAATACCGTACAGGGTGGTCACACCATCGCTCTTGCCGACGGGCGACACCTTGCCAGTGCTACTGTCCAGCTTGACCGGCGCGCCCGCTTTCAGATTAACGCCAGCCTTCTTCACCGCCGTGGTAACGCGAATGTCAGTGCCCGCCAGCAGGTATTCCGGCGAGTAGGAAAACTTTTCAGGGGCCAGATTCATGCTCATGGTTCTTCCTCCTTACTGCTTCTTGCTAGCTGCACGCAGGGCATCCAGATAGATGTCCGTCTGCTGGCTGCCGGGGTCAACGCTGTTCACGCCGTTCGCACCGCCGTTCTGGGCATCGTCGTGCAGGCCCTTGGCTCTGTCCTCCGCCTGCTTACGGGCAAACTTGGCAACTTCTTTGGCGTACTGGGTGGCATCCATGGGGTTCTCGCCGTACAGGGCATCCTGCATGATCTTTTCCATTCCAGGCATGGTCATGTCCTGAATGTCCTTGATGCGGGCACGCTCACGGTTGATGGCATCCACGGCGGCATCCTTCTTGATCTCGTTGACCATATCGGGGTATGTCTTCACCAGGTCGTTCTTGTTTTCGATAGCCATTGTTTCTTCCTCCTGTGTTCCGGTCTTTCCCGGATTATTTGCAGAATTAGAAAAGCCGCCGGGCTTTTTGCCCATGCGGCTTTTTACAAAATCAGGGACCTTATCAAACGGCAGGCCCATCCCGATGCTGTTTACGAACAGCACACCGTTTCTGTTTTCGACAACTGTATCCGGTTCTTCATCATCCACTTCGTCGATGAAACCGTTCTCCTTGGCTTCGGCGGCTGTCCACCAGTTCGTTTCATCCATCCACTTGCCGCACTGATCCGCGCTCTTGCCGGTTTTCTTGGCATACAGCGTAACAATGTTTTCCCGGATGGTGTCCAGCGCTTTTAGACAATCGTACATATCATCCGCCGTCAGATAGTCGCAGACGCCCATGCTGGCAGGATGGATCATGTAGCAGCTATCCGCCGCTGCAATTACCTTGTCTGCATGGCAGGCAACAATCGTCGCTGCGCTGGCGCACAGACCGTCGATGTGGACCGTCACCGTTGCGCTCGACCGCTCCAACTGGTTTCCGATTGCCTGCGCAGCAAACACATCACCGCCTCCGCTGTTGATGTACACCGTAATTTCCTGCACATCGCCCAGAGCGGCAAGATCATCCGCAAACTGTTTCGGCGTAACTTCATCGCCCCACCAGCTGCTTTCAGAAATATTGCCGTAAAGCAGAAGTTCCGCTTTCTGGCCGTCGGCCAGATTGCGGAACTTCCAGAAACAGTTATTCATTTTTTGGGTCTGCGGGATTCCCGCCTGATTCACGATTCGGTTCGTTCCCTTTCGGGGTGTTTCCCTCATTCGCAATGTCGTCCACCTCCTTTTTCATTCTCGCTTCAATGACGCGCTGGCGGATGTTCGCTGCATAGCTACCGCCGTTCATGGTCGCGGTTTCCTGATCCGCCGTCGAGAAGCCCGCTGCAACGCGCTTCACAGCAGCGTCTACTTCCTGCACCGGGTTCAGGTTGGTTCGCGCCGGTCCATTCCATGTGCAGGATGTATACGCTTTTCGGATTGCCGGATCATCAAAGAAACCCGGCGCTTTTACTCGTCCGGTCGCAACAGCTTCCGTCAGCCATTCTTCATAGATAGGCTGGCAGAAGTCGTCCACAAACCAGCTTCTTTGCATATCGCAGGTGCGCCAAAATTCGTTCAGCGCACCACGCGCCGCGCTGTAACTCGTCGTGAACTGCTTCATCAGCACTTCACTGGGGATTTCCAGTGCCGCCGCAATCTGCTTGATGATAGCGGCAGAGAATGCATCAAAGCCCGTGTTCGGGTGCTTCGGGTCTGCAAACTCCACCTTCTCGCCTTGGTTCAGGTCGATGATTGCACCAGACCCCAGCTCAATTGTGCCACGGTCTGCCGCATCGATCTGCTGGTTCGGCGGGATCACCTCGCCCAGCGGACGGCCAATGGACGGGTTATCTTTTGTGATAAACACCGTAAACATCGCCGAAATGACTGCGGCTGTGATCTCAGCATCCGTGTATCGTCCAAGCTGTTTCAACGCTTCCAGTACCGGTGCCAGCAGCGGCACGCCGCGCCGCTGCCCGGAACGTTCCCGGTTCATGATGTGCAGGATGTTTCTGCGTCCTGTGGTTTCACCGTAGGCTTCCACACGCTGCCATTTCAGCGGTTCCGGCAGAGCGTACAAACTTGCCAATGGGTGCTGATTGCAAATCCAGTAAGCAATAACCATACCGTTGCCGTCCGTCTCTACGCCCTGCACAATGCTTTGCACGGACACGTTATCCACCACACACGGTGCCAACCGGTCATCCTGATCCGGGCTGCACACCCGGTCACCTTCGATCAGCTGCACACGCAGGTCATACGGCTGTCCAACACTGTGCCGCATCGGCAGCACAGCAAAAGCATCACCGTTCATCATGTAGGCAAGGAAGGTCAGCTGTTGCAGCTTGTAGAAATTATCCACCCGGTCAGCATCGCAAAGCGGGCTGTCTGCCCACAGTGAAAATTCCCGGACGATCTGCGTTTGCAGGTCATTCGCCTGCTCCGGTGTCATGTTCAGAAAGTCCGCGTCAATCTGCGGTGATGGTGTCAGGCCGCTTGCAACAACATTCGTGCGCATCGTTTTCAGCGCGCCAGTTGCGATTGGCACGCCCATGTAAGCGTCGCGGCTTCTTTCGCGCAGCGTTTTGAGGTTATCTTCGATATCCTCTTTCGCACTTCCGCCAGCAAACAGCCAGCCTCGCATGGATTTCTTGGTCGTACTCGCGCCGTAGTTCCCATAGCCGGAGTTGATGAAGTGCAGGCTTTCCCGCGCCACCGCCCGGCGCAGGGCGCGCTCCGGGGCAACAGCGGCAATTGCACGATCCATGAGGTTCATTTTGCCCATGCTGTCCTCCGTCAAATATCACGCGGCACAAACCGGTACATTTTGTTTCTTCCAGCCGTTGCCGTCGTTTCCAGTTCTTTCACTTTGTTGTTCCAGTATTCGATCTCGCCACGGACCGTGTAAAGGTCGGCACGGGTCAGGCGGCGGTCGCCGATGGAGTAGCCCTGTCCACTGGCAATCTTTTCTTCCGCTTCCATCCAGGTTTGAAGTTTCGCTTCTGCCTGTTCCAGCGTGATTCCTGCCATTTATCCAATACCTCCCGATACAATTCTTCGTCCTGCCGGATGCTGAACCGCCAGCATTTCCGTTTCCGCGTCCGGGTTTTCCAGCACTGGGTTTGCAATTTCCAGTGCGGCCAGCGCGTAGTCTCGGCAGTCCAACGGCTCGTTGCGGTGGTAGTTCGGGTCTTTCAACTCCCACGCCGTCGTGGGTCTGCCCTTCTTCCAGCGCACAACTTGCTTCTCTGCCGTTAAACCCTTGAAGTAGGTTTCGTCATATCCCGCCGCTTCATCCAATGGGAAGTGGCAATAGTTCGGACCCGGTGTCTGAACGTTCAAACGTTGGTATACCATGGTCTTGCCGTTATCAACGCCGATGGTGTACAGCGGTACGCCCACACGGTTGCCGGTTGACGGCTTCGACACGAACACTGTTTCCACACCGCCGCGTCCCTTGATAGCGTAGAGGTGACGCTGCCAGCGTTCCAGACAGAAGCGGTAAACCGCATCCGTATGGTGTCCGCCGGTGTCCATTGCCGCCGCAAGAATATTCATCACCGCTCCATCTTCTCTGCGCCAGCGTGTTTGTAGGAAATTATCAAGGTCTTCCCAAATCTGAGGTTTAAGTGGGTCGCCGTATATCTTCTGATATCGGATGCCCCAGCTTTCCTTGCCAATTCCCCAGCCCACCAGTTCAAGCTCGAAACGGTCGTCCTGAACATCGATGCCGCAGGTCAGCACCAGCACGCCAGCCGGTACGGTTGCCGGGTACATTTCACGGCGGCTGTACAGTGCCATATCGTCCGCGCTCTCGCCGCGCTCTTCCCAGGTTTCCCCAAGTTTGGTGTTGACCCATGCCTTCATCAACTCGGGGTTGCCATGGTCGAGTGCTTCTTTTGCGGAAAGAAATTCCGTAACGATGCCGGACCATGCACAGAACGACGATGCAAGGACATTCAGGTGAAAGCCGCGCACCTCCCGTTCCGGGTGTAGTGCAACGTACCTTCCCTTCCTGCCCTGTGCTTTCCAGCGATATTCACCAGCAATGCAGCCGCAGTATTCGCACCGGTACTGCACACCGCCATGCGGCCAGTTCTCCCGGTCAAAAACCACATTTGCCCAGACCAGCGGTTGATACTCACCGCATTCCGGGCACGGCACCGTCCACTCTTCCATCGTGCTTTCCAGCCAGGCTTTTTCAATCCTGCTGGTGCCCTTTATGGTTGGCGTGGAGACAAGCACCGTTTTCTTGTCCCAGTATGTTGTCTGGCGAGTTCTTGCCAGCGTCAGCGGGTCGCCCTCGGTGCCAGCCGATGCCGGATATCGGTCCACCTCGTCTGCCAGAACAAACTTGATTGGTCGGGATGCAAGCCCCGCCGGGCTGTTTGCTCCAACGATGGTGACGTGTCCACCCGGAAATGCTTTCTGCATGATCGTATTCCCGGAGAAGCGGCTCTTGGCGTCGACCTTTCTTCGCAGTTCCGGGGTATCGCGGATCATGGGTGCCAGACGGTCTTTGGAAAATGTTTGTCCCATTTCTACCGTTGGCTGCATTACCAGCGTCGGTGCTGGGGTGTAGTCAATCGCATATCCCAGTGTGTTCAGGATGATTTCCGTCTTCCCGATCTGGGATGATGTCTTGACCACCACCATGCGGATATGTGGATCACCAATGGCATCCATCACGGCGCGCTGATACGGCGCATTGTCCGTGTGCCACCGCCCCGTTCCTGCGCTAGCTTCTGGGGACATTCTCCTGTATTTATCCGCCCACTCGCTGACCGTCAGCTTCGGCGGCGGTTTCAGTTTCAGCAGCACCCGGGCAAACAGTTCCTTCACTTCCGGGGCTACCTCTACAGTCTTCCTTTTCTTTGTCATGGTTCACGCACCTTGGCAGCGGGCAATACACCTGCTGCTCATTCAGTTCGTACCCCCATTCACAGCCAGCGCACGGGTTTTTATCCCGTGTCTTTTTCTTCCGCTTCTTCATTTGCCCCATCCTCCGGTTCTGCCAATGCTTCTTCGGCGTGGCTCAGAGTTTCCAGAGCTTCTTCCAGCTCCGCTTGGATCAGGTCTTGCACCTGCTGTTCGTCGCCTTCCAGCGCCACAACTGCGGGTGCCAGTTTTTGCGGCAGCGCCAGAATGCGGGAACGAAAGTTCATCATCATAGCGGAGTAGGCTTTTTCCACATCGCCCACTTCCAGAAGTTCAGCCTTCCTTACCCGGTTTTCCGTTTCTGCCGCAATTCTTTTTTCTTTGGTCAGCTTGGCTCTTTCATCGTTCAGGTCAGCTTTGCTCCCTGCGCCAATGTACTTGATGTAGCGTGTCATGGTGTCCACCAGATCATACAGCCCCGGTCTTTTTTCCCGGATCACGCCTTCATCCCTCAACTGCCGCACACGGCGTTCCGTGAGGTTCAGGTGTTGCGCCACAACCTTACTTGTGTAAAGGGTCATTGTCTGCATCCTCTTCCGTTTCATCCGGCACATCGAACGCGCCAATTGCGCGGGCCTTTGCAAATTCTATCCGCTCACGTTCCAGCTTCATGCGGGCTTCGGTTTCTTCTGCCTGCTGTAGCTTTCCGATGATTGTTGCAATTCTGCCCTCCACCTTGTTCAAGGCTTCCTGCAAATGCATCTTTCTGGTGAACGCGCTCTCCTTCGAGTACATACCCATGTTCTGGTTTGCACCGTCTTGTTTCGCGCCGTTTACCTTTCCCGGCACTCGCATATCAAGCAGCGTGCTGATGTACAGTTCATCTTGATCCGCGTTTTCCAGCACTGTGATTTGGCTGAGGATTCTTTTTTCCTGAACTTTCAGAATGCCCAGTTCTTCCCGAAGGGCTTTAACAGCGGTCTTCGGCGTTTTGTCCATGATGAACTTTTCATCATCCGTCAGCTGATCGAAAAACACCGCTGCATAGCCGCCGTGTTTCTGGGCGTTCTTATTTCTGGGCGGGGCACCGCCGCCGGGGTTTCCCTCTGCGTTCTGGTTCCCAGGCTGTCCGCCACGTTTCTTTTTGGGCGGCACTTCCAGCTCGTCCCACTTTTCCTTGGACTTCCACCGGCGCACCGTGTCATAGTTCACGCCGACATCTTCTGCCAACGCCGCAAGATTCACCGCACCGTCTTCTCGCATACGGCGTAGGTATTCTTCGCGGGCGGCATCTTTCTTGTCGCTCCGCCTGGGCATTGTGCATCCTCCAATAAAAAATGCCCCACCGGGCGCACCCGGCAGAGCATTATATTTTGCGGGTCGCTTACGAATTGTAAGCAGCTCTGTATAACAAAAGCCCCGCGGCATCGCTGCCGCCGGGCTTTGTCAAAAATCCACTGTACCAATTATAGCAGAAAATCAGTATCATGGAGTATCATCTTTTGCCTTCCCGCCTTTTTTGACCCCCGGGGGACTTTTTTCCGGGGGTCTGCCGGAAATGGAAAATTTGCATTAAAATCTAGCGAACTTTTGCGCTGTTGGACCCGCTAATTAGCGCGGGCGCGCGCGCAGTACCTCGCGCCCGCGCGGGGCGGCCTCGTCGGGCGGGCGGCTGGTGGGCTGGTCAGGGCGGGCGGCTGGTGGCGGCGCTGGCTGCTGTGCTGTGTGCCAGGGCAGGAGAGCAGGCAGGGCGGGCGGGTACCTGCTGCCGGTGTTGATCAGGGCGGCGGCGTGGTCTGCTGTGCTATGGATCAGGCAGGCGGGCGGCGTGATCCGGTGCAGTCTGTGCGGCAGATCAGCAACCAGCGCGGCGGATCAGTGCGGGCGCTGGTGCCCGATGTGCTGCGGATCAGGCAGGGCGGCGGGCGTGGATCAGGAGAAAAAAGAAGCAGGCAGGGCGCGCCGTGTGTGGCGTTGTCCTGCCTGCTGTGCTGTGTGCTGCTGTGATCTTCTGCCCTGGCCCCGCTCCACGGAACGCCGCCGGGGGTACTGTTTCACGGTTTTTCCGGGCGGTACTTTGCGCCGCGCCGGAGGGGTCAGATTCTCCACTTTACCGGGTAGTGCTTTATGTGTAGGGCTAGAACTTAGTGAGCTATAGCCTCCCCAGTAACCCCCTATAGTCCCCCTTCTTCCCCGTTTTTCTGCTCCGGGTCCAGCTCTAACGGCTGCCCGTCCTGCTCCATCCGGGCGCGGACCGCCTGCAAAATGTAGCCTTGCAAGCTCTGGTTTGCAGCAGCCGCAGCCGCCTTTATCGCTGCCGCTTCTTTTGCCAGTGGTTTTATATTTATTTGCGTGCATTTTGCGTTGTATTTGTCGTTTGTCAGTCTTTTTTTTGCAGATATAGCCATAATTTCACCCTTGCTTTTTATTTATAAATATAATATAGCACCCCTGCCGTCACCCTGTACAGTGCCATTTTGCACAAAAGCACGGTACAGGATTTGTGCAAAAAGTAGATTGCACGGTACAGGGCTTGACAACTAGCACGGTACAGTGCTATCATGTAGCCACGGCAAGCGGCACGGTACAGTGCAACGCAAGCCGAACAAAACCAACGATTGCAGGAGGATTTTATCATGCGTAAGCTCAACAAAATTATCACCACCGCCGCAATGGTCGCCGCCATTCTGGCGGGCACCGCACCGAAAGCCGCCGCGACCGGCTGCCCCTACACTGTCGGCCCCCTTGGCCGCTACATCGCCCCGGCCATTGTGCAGGGCATGACCGCCACCGATGACGGCGCGGTTGAAGTCTGGTGCACCGACGCGCTGGACGGCGACGACTGGTATTTTCTGGTGGATGCCGAAACCGATCTGCAAATTTATGACCGGGTGCAGCTGGTAGTTGATGCCAACGGCACCCCGGACAATTTCGCAGATGACAAAGTGATTGATGCACTTTACTGCCACGACTGCGAGAACGCGGAAGATTGAACCGAAAGGAGCACAACAACATGATGACACTTGAACAGATCCGCCAGCGCAACAAGGCAGAGAACGCCGCAGCCCACTGCCTGCAGGCCGCCGGGTATCGGCTGGAAGGATGGGACCCCCGCACCGGGCAGCGGATTGCCGCCCAGATCACCGGCGAGAACACAAACGACGAGTGCCGCACGTTCTATGCCTTCCCCACCTGGCAGGCTGCCGCCGCCGCTCTTTTGGGCTGAACGCCCCGGACACCTTAGCAGGGCCGCACCGTAAAGCGACCCCGCCCCACACCCGGCACACCGCCGGGACAATTTGAGAACTGAATACAGGAGGTTTTACACCATGAGAAACAACGATCTTATTGCAACCGCCGTTTGTGCCCAGTACACCCCCGAACAGCTGCACAAGCTGGCCGCCCACTACTACACCGCCGACGAGATCGCCAGCGCCGCCGCAAAAATCATTGTGGAGCCTGGCGAAGACGGCACCGCACCCGATCCGGTGGAGATTGCAGAAGAAACCCTTTGCGCCGCTCTTTTCCACACGTTCGACGGCTGGAAAAGCCCCAGAAACGGCGGGCTGAGCGTCAAGCGCGGCGAAAAGGCCGTGATCCGCTGCAAGCTCTGGAAGTACAAGGACAGCCCCAAGCCCGAAGACCTGCCCGCCGACGCTGACCCGCTGACCCGGGCAGCCGCTGAGCAAGGCGGCGGTGACTACTACATGACCACCGCCTACCTTTTCGGACGCTGGCAGGTCGAGAAGCGCGACCCGAAGAAACCCACGGAAAAGCGCTTTAAGTCCCTTGATGACATCCGGGCATATAACAAGATGCTGGCAGACCAGCGCAAAGCCGCAAAAGCTGCCGCCGCCCAGCAGGACAAGCCCCAGACCACCGCACAGCCTGCACCGGCTCCCCAGCAGACCAACGCCCCCAGCGCCGCCGATCTGAAAAAGGCAGCGGACAAGGCAAAGCTGGAATTTATGGCAGTTTCCGAAGATGACCGCCCGGCACAGGCCGCCGCGCTGGAAAAGTGGCGCAAAGCCCGGAAGGCCGCAGAGGTTGCAAAGCCGACAGCCACAACCGCCGCGCCGGTTCCCGAAGTCAAATCCCAGCCCAAACCGGCAGCGCCTGCACCCAGCGCAGACACCGCCCCGGCATACTGTGAGCAGACTTCTTTCTGCTGAATGGGATACCCTAGCAGGGCCGCACCCCAGAAAAGCGGCCCCGCCCCACACCCGGCACACCGCCGGGACAATTTGAAAACTGAATACGGAGGATCACAACATGAAACTTTCCAGTAATTTCACCCTGTACGGTCTGAACGTGAAGGCGATTCAGGCATACTTGAAGGATCAAGGCAAGTGCCAGCGTGGCGTGCGTATTTCCCGCCGTGGTGATATGGTTTACATCATGACCGCGTACATCGGGTTCAAAATCCCCGTCATGCTGTACCTAGATATTGTCCAGCCCGCCACGTTCCGCGAATGCCCCGAAGACGGCGTGACCATCGTTTCCGGGCAATACGGCTATGAAGTGGAGAAGAACGCTCCCGATCTGACCGAACTTTTCAAGAACCATGCCCCAACGGAAAAGGCTGTGGAGCGCACGCCATTCTTGCAAGAACTGCCCACCGGCAAAAAGAAAACCGGACTTGCACGCCTTTACCACGTCGGACCCGTGCCGATCCTGATTAACTCCATGTACGATTGCATGGTTGACCCGGCGCAGTTCATCTACCACGGCAAAGCGTCCGGCTATTCTCCAGTGTACGCCACTAACACCCAAGACCCCGCACAAGCCACGATTGCATTTATCTTCCTGCCCATCCGCCCCACCGATGAAGTCAAAGCGCTTTGCAACAAGATGTTTTCTGAATGACCCGCAAGGCCGACGGCATCCCGCCGCCGCTGGTGCAAGCCCAGCCGCCCCGCCGGGGCGGGCGCTCATGGGTTACAAACCCACGAAAGGAGTTTTACAACATGACCGAACAAGAGAAAGTGGAGATCGTCGTGGTGGATACGTCCACCTGCACCCTCTACGACTTCACCGCGTCGAGCTGGCGCGGCCCCCGCACCCCGGAAGAGGTCTTGAAAGCCGCTCAGAACAGCGCCGCCGATGACGTCCGCCGGTACGAGAATATTCTGAACTCTGGCAGGTATGACGACCGGAAAGAGTATTGGACGGAATGCCTTGAAGCAGCAAAGGCCCGCACATTCTCCACCATGACCTACGGCGACTTTCTGAACGCCCAGCGGGAGCGCCTGCTCTCCGGCCCCATGCAGGAGATCACCGAACAGCAGTTCGACGACGCCTTGAACGTCCTGCCGCCGCTTGCATGGCACACCCGTCACAACGTCGAAGAGTTTTGCAGCCGCGAGTTTGAAACCGGCTCCTATACCATGCAATATGCGTACAGCCTTGTTCAAAACAAGCATTACGCCAAGCTGGTTGACTACTCCGACCCCTCTACATGGATCAGTTCCATTCTTGAGCGGCAGTAACCGCCCCGGACACCTCAGCAGGGCCGCACCGTAAAGCGACCCCGCCCCAGCCCGCAAGGGCTACACGAAAACCGCAAGCCCTACCAGGGCGAGCGAAACGCTTTGAAAACTGAATATTTGGAGGTTTACACATGGCTACTATCAACGAAAATTCCGCCCGCATCGCAAAGGAGCTTTCTTCTTTCTCTGATTACAAAGAAGGAAGCGCCACGGCAGAGTATAACGCTCAGTGTTCCAACGCTGCCGCAATCCTTGAACGGGTCAAGCCCCAGTGCGCCACCGAAGACCAGCGCGAGCGCGCCGAATGGCTTTACAATCGCTACTGTGAAACGCTGGCTCTTGCGATCAACCGCGAAAACGAGATCGGGACCCGCTGCCCGTCTGTGCTCATCTGCGGTCCCGCAAACTTTCCTGTTCGCAAGAAAGAGAAGCAGGTAGCAGCGTGGGCCGCAAACCGCGAGAACTTCCGCAAGGCTGACCACTATTTGCAGATGCTCAAGCGGGCGCACACGCTGGCTGTCAAGTCCGACGATCCCGAAGCGCTGGACTATCTCCGCGCAAAACTCGACCAGCTCCAAACCGCGCACCAGACCATGAAAGACGCGAACGCCTACTATCGCAAGCACAAAACGCTTGACGGCTGCCCCGGCGTTACCGCCAAGGAACGTGCATGGCTTGAAAATGACCACGTTTTCAACGGCGGTTCTCCGCTGGCTCTCTACGGTTGCCCTTATCCCGCCTATGCACTGCAAAACAGCAACGCCAGCATCAAGCGGGCAAAGGACCGTATTGCAAAGCTGGAAGCAGCCAAGGCCGCACAGCCCGTGGAAGATGAACACGACGGCTACACCTACCGGGAGAACGCCGAAGCAATGCGTGTTCAATTCCAGTTCGACGGCAAGCCGGACGACGAAACCAGGGCGCTTCTCAAGCGCAACGGGTTCAGGTGGGCACCGTCGCTGGGTGTCTGGCAGCGCCAGCTTAACGACAATGGCAAGTATGCCGCCCACCGCGTCATGGAGGTTCTGGACGGTCAGCAGTAAAACGGATACTCTGACGGGGTTGCACCGTAAAGCAGCCCCGCCCCACTACCCCGGCAGCCCGCCGGAAGTATCACGAAAAGGAGTAACAACCATGAAGAACCAGAGCACCATCGCCCAGATCCAGTGCCCGGAACCGGTGACAGAACGTCACCACTTGACCGTGCCCCGCCTCGCCGACCTGGTAGCTCTGCCCACCGTCCACGTCTGAACACAGACCCGGACACTCTGACGGGGTTGCACCGTAAAGCAGCCCCATCCCAGCCCGCAAGGGCAGCACCCGCCGCCGGCCCCGGTATCTATATACCCAGATCGGCAAATCTAAAAACTCGAATCCCTACCGGGACGAGCAAATGCACATCACTTTGGAGGTATTTACATGAAACTCAAGGAAACCCGCATTCTTGACGCTGCGGGCGCACGTTACGCCTGCATTGCCAACGACTACTGCACCCGCTGCGATTGTGAAGAATATGACCGCATTTTGAACGATGCAGCCGAAAGTAGCCGCAAACCGGGCGGCATCACGGTTGACGATCTGGCCCGCATCGCCGAAGCAATCAAGGCCGTCAGCGAAACGGATGACGATGTGCCTGCTATCGCTTTTGCGCTTTCCCTGCGCACCATTTCCCATTTTGAGCAGGTCTGAATCATCCCGCCCCGGTAGCCTGCCGGGGCATCTTGTGTTATACTATTGCTGTCTTGAATATGCGTTTTTCTGGTGCTTATGTGCTCAAACTGAGCATATTTGTATCAAAATCATGGTTAAGTGTTCGGAAATGAGGTGTTTTTGTGATTGAAGGTGAAGTTTTCGCCCCTTGGCGGCTTGTTGCCAGCTTTGCAGACGGCAGCCGTTTGTTATTCGACGGTTTGACCGAACAGCAGGCAAAAGCAGCAATGGAGAGTGCCCAGCACGAGCACGGCTGTATTTCGTGGTGGGATCATGTGACAGACCTGAATTATGAGGACGGACGTTATTATCGCACCACGCCAGAGCCGCCCACGATCCACGTCTTGAAAATTGACGAATAAAGAAATGCCCGGTAGGCCATACAGCCCGCCGGGTATTTCTTTGCTCATTTTTCATTATTTCCGATATTCGTGTTTGTTTCCCAGCGGCGTTTTTGCGTTTCGCGGAAATGTTTCACATACGCGTAAGCTTTCCCGGCCTAATTTGCCTTTATATCATACGCGCGAAGGTGAAATGCTTTCACGTTTTCCTTTACCCCTTCCGGGGCATAGCGTTTGCATTCTCTAAGCTGGTGCGCTTTACTTACGCGCATTATACGCACGCGCACGGATTTCTTCCGCCTGTGGCATATCGTCAAGGCTTTCAGCAAGCCGCACCAAAGCTTCTGCTTTTATCCGCTTTGTGTGCGATACGCTGTACCCGATTTTATGCGCCGTTTCCTCCGAACTGTGGCCACACAGCCATAATTCCGAAATCACTGTTGTGTACACAGTCTTTAGTGACCAGATTTGTGCGCGGATCACAGCAAAGTCCCCACGCAGCACCACTTCTTGTACTTCCAGTTCCCGCAAACGGTCAAGGCTCCCCAGTTCTTCGGCTCTCTGGGCAATGTCTGCCGTGCTGTCGCTGTGTCCGCTTCCGTGCGGCATTCCGCCGTACTCAATGCCGCGCAGACAGTTCAGATCGCCTTCCAGCAGGTCTTTTTCTGCCGCAATGGTGCGCAGCTTCTTTTGGATATCCGCCGCGTAGTCCAAAACCATTTTTGCATCTTCAATCCGCATCTTCTGCGCCCTCCTGCGGCTCTGCCGTTACTGTTTTTTTGTGGTATCTGCCTTTTTGGCTTCCAGCGCCGCCTTTCGGCGGGCTGCCTGTTTTTGCCTGATCTGTAAACCCAGCGACTTTTTGAAATACGCCGGGAGCGGCTTTTTCTTACGCTTCCCCATGTTCTGCACCCCTTTTCTGCGGTTTATCTTCCCAGTTCGACAATAGCGCCCAGGCTTTCGATATTCTCCTTCGTTGCCCGGCGCTTTTTCAGTGCGGCAAAGATTATGCTCTTGTTTTCTGCGTAAAAGTTTGCCCCGACCGCAAAATACCGCAGTTCCGGGTTAAACTGCTGCCGAATGCGCAGGCAGAAGATCATGTGACCATCTACCGGCATATCCAGCTCATAGACCGCGATCTGACCGGTTTCTTTGCTGATTTCACGGCAAAGAAACACCGCGTTTGTCTCAAACCTTGCCTTTTCTTCATCCGTCACAGCTTTTCACTCCTTCCTGCCTGTTTTGCAAGGCGTTTCCACTCCCGGATTTCATCCTTGCTGTCCGGCGTGATGATTTCTGTGAACTTATAGCCTTTTGGCTCTGCGATCAGGTCAATAAACAACCGGCGGCGGTAAATGTAGTCCCGCTGTGCCCGCCGGGTGAATTTTGACTTGATTTCCACCACTTCCACCGTGCCGTCAGTATACACCAGCACATAGTCTGCCGTGTATCGCGCCGCTGGCAGTTTTACATTGCCATACTCCTTTGCAGGCAGTAGAGGAAAGGCAACGTGCGGCGTTGCCTTGATGATCCTGCCGGATTCAATGCCCGGCACCACCACGGATATGTAATACTCGTACTCTCCCCGGCTCTCGAAAGTTCTCCCGATTTTCCCGGCAGATTTTGCCGCATCCGCCAGCGTCTGCTGCGCAGGGGTACACTTTCCCCTTGTGCACCGTGCAATCTGGGCTTCTGCCTGCGCCCGGTATCGCGGCGGCAGGTCTTCAAGGCTCAATCTTGTGCTCATGTCTCCCCCTTTACCATTTCCGGCTCAGAATGGCATAGCATTGTGCTTCCGTTACTTCCCAGCCGTCTTCCCGGGTTTGGTCGGACTGGTGCAGTTCCCCCGGATCGTAAACAACGCTCTTTTCCAGTTTCCATCCCGGGAAACGCTGGCTCCACCAATAGGCGTCATTCTGCATATCGCCGCAGGCGTCCCGAAGTTGTTTTCTACTCCACTTCGTGTCATTTGGTACCTGCTCTTCCGGCAAAATCAGGTTTTTGGTTTCGATGCAGACACGCTCTGTGTGGTTGTAGATATACCCGACCGTTCCGTACTTGCCTTGCGTTGTCTGGTCTGTTCCCAGAATTTTTTTCATGTCAATGCGATCCGCATTCATGGTTCCCAGACTTTCATACTCGTTTGTTCCGGGAATACGGCGACGCCAGAGGTCTTCCAGCATTTCGCGCACTTCGCGGCGGTCGATCTGGTCAAGCCCGATGCACTCTACAAAGCCGTGCATATGTAACCGGCCATCTTTGCCCTTGCGCACAGCCCAGAGCATCATTTTGATTTTCTCCCGGGCAATCTTGAACCGCTTGCAGATTGCAGCAATTACACGGCGCTTATAGTTCTTTGTTTCCCGGACGCATCCCAGAAAGTCGTCCGGCAAGAAAACTTCTTCAAACGTCCCGGAAAGGAAGAACCCGTTCTTCGTGAAGTTCGCAACAACCTTTCTTTGCTTTTTCCGCAGGGAAGACATCTTGTTCCGGGCTTTCTGTCTTTCGCCGGACTTTTTCTGCTTCTTCCCTCTGGTGTTCCGTTCCTGCGGGGTAATGGCGTAGAGACACACAGCCATATAACTATCACCACAGATAATCTTTTTTTCTCTGATATAGTTTCTGCGCATCCCTATCACCTCCTGCCCCGGTCAACTTCCTGTGTTTATTTTTCTTCTGTGGACCAGCACAGTCACAGAAATAACGGGTATACAAGCTCCCTAAAGAGGACTTTCGCCCCTTTAGGTTATGCTTTTTGCCATTTTCTGGCAGTTAGTCTTTCGGTGCCGCCGGGTAGTACATCCAGTGCGTTACATTGCCGTGTTCATCGAATCTGTCATCTTGGCCTTCAACAAACCACTGCCCGGTTCCGTCGTGAATTTCATAGTGTGCTTCATGCTGAGTGCCATCTGCGCAATGTGCCCAGACCTTCATACTGGTTTCGCCGGAGTAGGTTTCATTCCCATCATTCCAAGTTTCATTGTGGGTGGGCGGCGGATCACTCGCCCGCCGCCATTCCTGCACTTCCACCTTCGGTGCATCGTCCAACTCTTCAAGACAAGCTCTTAACGCCCCCTGAATCATCGCATCCACAACCGCATTTCCCGTGTTAGTTGCCACGATTCCCAGCAGAATATTATTTCTGACCGGCAGGGCATCAATTATCATTCTTTCGCTCATTTGCTTTTTCCTTTCTTGCAGCGTGTCCCATAGCGGAAAGATTTCTCTGTTTTGCCGCCGCACGGAAGATTTCTTTTCTGCATTCCTTGCAGTAGTGGGTGTTCGGACCGGCTTCATAGGCCTTTCCGCACCTTTCGCAGATTTCTTTAACCATTGTTTTCTGCCCTCCAAAATTTAGTCATCGTTTCGGAGTACAGCTTGTAGCACTCTGGGCAAAGGTCAGTGTCTTTGATTGGCCCTTCTTTCCACGCCCTGAGAGCTTCCGAATAGCCGCTTTTGTGCCGATCCAGTATTATTTCTTTTTTGCAACGATCGCAAATTCTTATCTCGACATCTCTTCTCACTTTTTTGTTCTCCCGCCTTTTGCTTTCTTTTCATCACGCTTCGGCTCATGATCTGCGGTGGTTGTCAGCTTCACAGTGGGTTGCGGCTGATCCGACCGGTTCAGCGGCTTGTCAAAGCTCACATTCGTCCAGTCGCCCTCCGGCTTATCGTGCCACGCCAGCGCATGACGGATACCAAACCAGACCTGTTCTGCCCGGTACGGAATGCGCATACCGTCTTCGATAAGTGGGTGACAGGCAAACATCTGATAAGCTCTATCCATGTCGTCCTGCATCATGTTCCGATTTTCCAGTGCCCGGTAAAAATCTTCTTTTTCGTCCTCTGCGTTTTTGAATCGCTTTGCATCCATATCGGCATAGTGCTTCGCCATGCAGAGGTCTTCTGCCAGATCATTAAACTGGCCCATGTGCAGGCGTAGATACATCTCGCAAGCAGCCTGCACAGCTTCCGCCACCGGGCGGCTCATTGTCACCGTGACGGTTTCGACTTCCGCCGGGGTATCTATTTTCTTGTCCATGCTGTCACCTCAAATCCTGACGGGTGGAGCGCCGTATCCGTCGCGCACCACAATACCCTCTTTTTCGGAAAGAAACATCACGGTTTTGAACGGGAAGTTTGCTGTGCTGATGCCTGCTTCATTCGCAGCATCCGCCAGCATCTTGCACGGGCCATAGTCGCACACGATGGAAAGATTAAAAATTCTCTCTGTCGCGCCTTCTTTAATGTGCTTGCTCAAAGCCTTTTTAAACACGTTTAACTGATCTAGCGTAACGTCCTGCCGTTTCGCGTCTGCAATGAAACACGCCATAACGGAATTGATGCTATCATCCCCGTTGCTGTGGGGCTGACTGTCAATCAGCTTTCCTGCCCACCAGCTGACTGCCTTTTCGATTGTTTCTTCGGTCAAGTTCATGATGCTTTCCGCCTTTCTTTAGAGTTCTCTTATCTTCTCCGGCCACCGGCGCCGGCTCCGTTCCAGCTTGCAGATCATCGCCGCTAGCTGGATTGCTTCAACCGCCATGTGCACGGCATGATACTGCATTTCCTTCAGGTCTTCTTTCGGGATTTGCAAATCTCCTTTTACTTCATTCCACAGCCGGTATTCGATCCACTGATTCAGCAGATAACGCTCCATATCTGCTTCGCTCATTTCCTCCCGGATCACCGCCCAGCCTTCATGTGCACTATGGAACATCGGAAAATTCTTGTTTGCGGCTCTCAGCTCCTTTTTGACCAGCAAACGGACATCTTTTTCTACAGCATCCATTATTTTTCCTCCCGATTTTTAATCTGCTTGGCTTTCTCCGCTGCTTCCTGGGCAGCCAAGTCCTGTAAGTCATCGTGCATCTTTTCGATGATTTGTTTTTGTCGTCTGGACATCAGCTCCGCTATGATTTCGTCCAGATCATCCGCCACGTCATCTTTGATATTCATAGGCGCAATCAGTGCCCGAAGGATCATGCCGTCCTTCACGGCATAGATAAACCGGCACTCCTGGTTGGCAGGGCGTACGCAAATCTGCGCAAACTCCTTGTTCAGCTCACCCTCCACCGGCTTCAACAATTCCGACCGAATGAACCCGACGCTGCCGTCAGGATTTCGCAACGCGATAAGTTCTTCTCCGTTGATAACGATCCGCGTCTTGATTTCAGAGGTGGTTCCTTCATGTTCCGGCTCGTCATCCCACCTCACGCCGTACAGTTTTCCGTCGATGGTGTATTCTTCATGGTAGAAGATGTTCTTCATCTTCTTCTGCGGAATGCCCAGCATAGCGCCCAGCTCTCCCGCGTCCTGTGTTCTGGGATAGCCGTCCATGCAGTAAAAGGCACTCCCCGTGCCGACAAAAATTCTGCCGCCGTTGTTGATTACCTCACAATGACCGCAGTTCTTGATCTGGGCAGCCAGTGCAGAAAGTTTCATCTTTTCACCACCTCCACGTCCGGCTCTCCATCTTCGATGAACTCAGGGTAGGCACTCCTTGCGTGTTTCCTTGCTTCGCGGACTGCTGCATTCGCATTTTTTGCTTCCAGCTTATACGGCAGATACAAATTTTCCTTTGTATAGCTGTCAATGCCAAACAGCATGATACTGAACTTTGCCATCGTTTGCTCCCTTCTATTTATTTTTTCTGTCGGTGGGCACTTCCGGGCTTGAACCGGGCGGGGCCTGTCCCATGCTCATATAAAAGGCAGCCGCCGCACCGGGCGGCTGCCTTCCAGAATTTATGACTTCGCTTCGACCGACGGAAGAATGTCGGTGTGGAAATAAAGTTTGTAGTGGTACGGGTCAGTGTGCGTGCCCGTGATATCCTCCACGACATACATTGTGTAGTCGTTCAGATAGATATAGTTTTTGCGGTAGGTGTCCGGCCCAATTTTCACAGTGCAGACCAACTCGTTGTTGCTGTTGTTGGAGATAGACATATAGCCTTCTGCTTCCAGAATGACTGTATCGGTTCTGGCATTGTAGACCGTGATTTTGCGCTCACTCTCGAAGTAATCTGCCTGCTTCGAGATATTGTAATTGGCCTTGTCCGCTTCGCTGCCGCAGCTGCATAACAGCAGTGATGCCAGCAGAGCAACGGCCAGAAAGAACTTTTTCATATTTCATCCTTTTTGCTATGCGTTTATGTACGGACTGATTGCTGGTGTTATCAGATCGTGGCAAATATGGCTGCCAACTCGTTTCGTTCTTTTTCATTTCAGTTCATCGCCCCATGCATCCCACCCGAGCGCGCGTTGGCGTGCAAACAATTCGATACGCGGCACATCGCCTACTAACTCGACAATCCGCCTACGGGTTTCATCCGGTTTTGCACTGTGTTCTTGTATTGGCGATTCTATTACTTGATGCACAGCGTGGCTCTTGATCTGAGTGGCGGCCTTGAATCCTGGTGTTACGCCAAGCAGACAAATTTCCGCATTCGCCCTTGTGTATGCTCCCATGCCCCAAAAGTTCGTGTCACTCTTGCGGTTTTTCTTGATCCAGACAAAGGCGCAGGTCTTGTACTCAAATCCCCACGCTTCCATAACTCGCAGAGCATCGGCAATTTGTGGGAACGTTGCCCACATGAAGCACACCGTACCCCCCCCCCGCAAGCTGGTGGACAGGTAACGCACAGATGTCATCTGTCGTCATAGTGTGGTAATGCTGCGCCGCATTTCCCCGGCTTTTTGGCCCCGTTCCGTGCTGGCGGTAGCTCCACGGTGGATCTGCATAAATAACAGCGTACTTTTTATCTGGCAAGTTCATTTTCGTCCTCCATCATCTCAATCGGCTTCCAGATTCCTCCCTGTGTCGGTATCACTGCTCTATCGTCCCAATATTCATTTGCTCCCACCTTTCGAGGATCGTTTCCAAAAAACGCTTTCCACGATGGCAGGTTCTCATTTATCGCATCGAAATGCAGCCCCCATTTTTCGCAAGCTGCAACCGCTTCTTCCAGTTCTTTTCCCTGCCTGCAAGTCCAAAGAATCAAGCCCGCTCCTTTCGACTGTTCTTCCTTTGCGGCCTTAATTACAACAAAAAACGGTTTCCCGATTTTTGGATACTTGTTCTCACATAAGCACCCGTCAAAGTCAATAGCGATTGCTTTCTGCATCTCACTCGGCCTCTCTTATAATCCACACCCGGTGTTCGCCGTATCCTTCCCAGTTCAGTGCATCCTCATGGTTGCCAGAAACAGCCACGTCCAGCTTATTGCCTTGAATGGCTGCACCGCGATCCTGCACAACGCGCACGCCAATGTTTTCTATGTACAGAACGGTTCCAAACGGCAGGCTTTCATCTGCTGCAACAGTCAGCCCCGCCGTCACCTGTGCGCCGCTGGCAGTGATGCCGTCGCCGGTGCCGCAAATGTGCGGGTATTCTTCTGTGCAGTACGCTGTACACAGAAATTCCCCGGCATATTCCTTTGTCAGCCCATCCGGCAGGGCATTTTCATTGGCGGCAGTCTGTAACTGGTCGATAACTTCTTCATCCTGAATCGCTCTGTCTTGCCAGTTTGCCAAACGTGCAGCATAGATAATGCGCTGTCCTTCCAAATCGTTGATTCGATTCTCCAAAGCTGCATTCCTTGCACCTCCGATAAGCGTAGCCGTCAGGAGCGCGGCAAGCGCTGCTTTATTTACCGTTGACATTTTCACTTCCAAACCTCCTTTTCGTCACCGCGATTGGAAACTCTTCTATCTCACTTGCCCAGCGTGCCGTGCCTTTCCCGTATGTAGTCTCCCACACTAGAGGAAAGCCGCCGATTCCGTCAAACAAGCTGCCCAGTGTTGCGCCCGCTGGAAGGTATTGCTTCATTTTCTGGGCGATCCAGAACCATTGCGGAAGTGCGATGCTGTTTCCCAGTGCCTTATAACGCGGGCTGTCTGCCGCCTTGTGCTTTTTCCCTTTGGTGTCCGTCCATTCTCCAATGTCCGTCCACCCGTCCGGGTAGCCTTGCAGGCGTTCACATTCCGTCGGGGTCAACCGCCGGACGATCCAGTGAATGGTTTTCTCTGCAATTAGACACTCACTACCGTTGCCAACATTCCCGGCTTTTGCTTTCATGGTTGAACATTTGTCGCTTTTCTTGTAGTAGCTGTAAGACTGTTCGCTGAATGTCTGACGCTCAGTTATGATGGCTGTGTAGTCCGTCACTCTGCTTTCATGGTCTCCGGTAATGGTCGGCACTGTCTTGCCATCACCATTTCCCCGTGCATCAAAGACCTTATACGCTACTGCTGGACGGTCAACAGTGTTCAGCGTGTAGCTCTGATTTTCCTTCACGCCGGAACCATTTGCGCCGGCCGTTTCAGAGCGATCAATAATGTTTCCTGCTAGGCAATAGACCGGCTGAAAAAAGGTCTGATCCTGTAGCGTCGAAAGCGTTCCTGTTTTTTCTGTCTGCACCAGTGCGCCTTTGCCGCCCCCGGCACAGCCTGACCGGATTTTCAAGGTGTAGGCTTGCCCCCCCTGCTGGCCCACCATTCGATCATTTCCAGCAGAGCGGTTTCCAGCAGTTCTTGCAGCTTCTTGCCACGTCGGGATGCTCTGGTCAGGATACCCCGGCAGGCTTTCGCGCTCAAATAATATTTTTCCGGCACGTCCACCTGCAAAATCCACGACAAGAGCGATACGCTTTCTTCTCTGGGGCACTCCCCAATATTGAGCGTCGAGCTGTCGCCAAGCCAAGGACCATCCATTTCCGGCAATTGCTCCGGCTTTGCTCCATCTGCCCCCCCCTCGGAGGTCTAGGAATTGAAGCGTCTGGTTGTTCCACGCGGGCAAGCTCTTCCAGCACGGCGCGGAAGTCTTCTCCGCCGTTTGAACTGAACGCTCCGGGAACATTTTCCCAAATAACGACAACTGGATAACTTCCATGTGTCGCCCTCCTCATTTCTTTTATGATCCGAACCGCTTCCATGAACAATCCAGACCGTTCTCCCGCAAGTCCTGCCCTGCGTCCTGCAATGGACAAGTCTTGACACGGCGAACCAAAAGTGATGCAGTACACGGGTTCTATCTGGTCGCCATGTATCTTTGTGATATCTCCAAGGTGGATCATTTCTCCACCTCTTTGGATTTGATTGCCAACCACCACAGTGCGGCGTGAAGCGCGAAGCCCGGGCAAGCCTGAACCGTCACCTGACTTGCAACGATCTTAATTGCTTCTTCGATTTCTTCTCGTGGCGGCATTGATGTATGAAAAAACCTTGCCCGTGCAATCTTCTCCAAAATCCTTATTGCATCGACATAAAGCATTTTTCTCTTGACCTCCTATTGATATTGTCCATTCATAGTTCTTGCACGGGTGGCCGGAATCGAACCGGCTTGTCTGCCGCTGGGGGGATCAGGACGGCAGGCAACTTCCTTCTACACCCGCATATCAAAACCCACCGCGCAAGAGAGGTGGCGCGGTGGGGCGACCCGTTGCGGTCGGGTCTGCTGCCTTTTGCCTGGGCAATTGGGACAGGGCGTTTCTGCGCTCACGCTGCGACGTGCCGTTCAGCTTATGCTGGACTGCCATGCGGGCACGGTTTAGGAAATACGGACAGGTCGGATTTTCACCGCCTTATACGGAAGGTTAGCGCTGCTTTTTCAGCATCCGTATTTCCCTGCCAGTTTTGGAAGATGAACAAACCTTGACCGGCTTCCATGGAATATGCGAGCAAAGCGGCGCAGGCGGGGTTCGACCCAGCTCCCAGCGTGCTGCTGGCACGCCCTGCGCCATATAAAAAGCCGCCCAGCCTTCACACATGACAACTGCTGCTTATCTGCTGAAAACTCTGGCCGGGCGGCTACATTCAGTTTGTTTTGTGGTGTGTCACACTATATTCTTCGCATTCCTTGTTGTACCCGTCGCAGGGCGCGCACCGCTGCGACGTGATACGGAACGTATGTTGACACTGTTCACTCTTCTGTTCGCCCTTCTTCGGGGCTGGATGGGTCTTTGTGGACCTCGCAAGATTTTTCATTTCTTTTGCTTTATATAAATAAGTAGCAGTACCCAGCGGCACCGCATTCAAACGGAGCTTTGGTTGAACCCTGCGTGTCCGGTAACGGCGCTTGTTGTGAACGGCCCATCCCGGTTTTTCCGGCGGTAAAAGCGTATGTGTCAGGTCGTCCAGTCCTTCATAGAATCGCTTGACGTCCTCTGTGATTTTCTCAAACGCATCTTTGATCGTCTGATACATTTTCAGCAGGTCGCCCACCGGGTCTTCGGACCATTCCCGCGTGCCGTGTTCAGGATCTGTCGTCGTCATTGGCTTTCCGTTCCTTCCGCGCCGCAAACTGTGCAGCGCCTTCCGGGTATCTGGTGGGCTTCCCGGTCAGGTCTGCCGTTGCGGCAAACTCCCGTAGGATATGCAGCAGAGGGACAGCAACAACGCCGGTTACTTTCACGCTCATAGGTTCAGCCCCCGTTCTGGTCTTTCCGCGCCTGCTTGTCCACCGCACTGATGATGTGCTTCACCACTTCTTCCATGGGCATATCACCTGCCGGAACCTTGAACATCACGCCCTGCGCCTGACCCGGATTTTCCTTTGCCTGCTTCATTGCATCTGCAATAATTTTCTCCATCATGCTGTCCACGTCTCCGGGCTGGCTGGCGGAAGGATCATTCCGCTTTTCTGCCGTGTCGGCAGTTGCAACAGGTTCAGTGGCAGGTGCGTTGCCATACTCGCGCTTCCATATGGATTCAAACCGTTCGTCGATGATTGCTTTCGCTATGGTCATGACGACTTCTGCCTTCTTGCGGTTGCCGTTGCTGGCATCTGCAACGGTGTGTGCAACTGCTATTGCCGCCATAAAAACTTGATCCGTACTGTCTCCCATTGTTTCCACGCTGAGCGAAGTTTCGTTCTTCATCTTCACGACCAGTTCTGCAATGTTCTTGCCCATAATTGGTTTCCTTTCTTTTGTGTGAATCTTCGGTCTGGTGGAGCATTCCGGGGTTGAACCGGTTCCGGGGCTACACCCCCGGACGCGCCTGCATACTCCATAAAACGGGCGGCTTGACAGGCTGCCGCCCACCCATGCGGGCCGCCCTATGTATTCTTTCAGTCCTCAGTAGGTAGGACCCCCGACTGTCGGAATGGCCGGGGCAGCCGTCTGCGTCCCCACGTTTCCGGCTGCATGGTGGGCGTGATCCGGTGCGCCCAGACCTTTGCGGTTAATCTCGTGGTTCTCTGCCGCCGATCAGCACGCCGCCCAGCAGTAGGATCAGCCATACCAACGCCACCACGCCCACGCCAAACTCCGTTATTGCAGTGACCCAGCACAGCAGAGCGGTCAGGATCACGGCCAGAACCAGCGTTCCCGCCAGAACGGCCACCAGAATAATCAGGTTCATTTCGCTTTTCGCCCTTTCTTCTGCTTGTGCTGCTGCGTCTGCCGGGACTTCCGGCGGTCTTTGCACGGGCGGCAGTACAGCGTGGTCAGCGTGTCGAACCGGCGGTACGCCCCGCCGTCATGCCTTTTCTTGCTGTTGTTCATGTTCCTTCCGCTTCCTGTTCCTCTCGATCAGATTATCCAGCTCTTCCCGGGCCTTCTGCTCTTTCAGCAGTTCGTCCAAGCGCCAGTACCCGTATGACTTTCCCGCCGCGTCCGCCTTGCGCACATCGGCGGTCAGCGGATCAGCGGGCGGGTTCTTATACTTCTTGCGTACCCGTTCCGCAAATCGTTCTGCGCAAACGGGGCACCGCCGGGCGGTGACGTTATTTGAAAGGATCACCGCCCCGCAGTCAACGCAGGTCTTGATTATCACTGGTCCATTCCCCCTTGTGGTTCTGGATGTAGCGCCGGATATCCTCCGCAAACTTTTTGCGCTTCCTGCGCTCTATCACTTCAAAGATGGTGTACATCGCCGCACACACCACCACGACCGCCACCGCCGCCGCGCCCATCATCTGGCACACTCCCGCTCCCGCTTCAGCTGCTTTTCCAGCTCTAAGCGTTCGCACTCCCAGCGATACCGCCGGACACGCTCTTCCAGCAGGTTCACCTTCTGTTCCAGCTTCGTGGTGTAGCTGATGCTGCACCAGCCCCATGTCAGCAGGGCGGCAATGGTGACGATCAGTGCGAACCATACAACCGGCTCCCGGGCGGCTGCCTGGGCGGCATCCACGCCGTAGAACCACATAATAAAGTTCCTCATGCCTGTTCGCTCTCCTTCTTGTCTTCCGGTGCCTGTGCACCAGCCTTTGCCAGCTTCATGCCCTGAACCACGCCTGCGATATAGGTCGCTGCTTCCGGGTTCTCTGCCAGCAGTTCGGCCATTTCCTTGCTCTGGCTCTTGTCTTTCTCGCTCATGCTCTCACGCTCCTTTGTTGTCTGCTCCTTCCCGTCGTGCTATAATATGGTGCCATTGGTGATAAGCAGCGCCGCCGGGAAGTCCGGGTCGTAGTTGAACTCGATCCGGGCTTTTGCTTTGTGGTCAATAAATCTCACGGCTGCCCCGATTTCTCCCAACTTCTGAAACGCTTCTTCCTTGCGCCACACGCCGATTCCTATGCCGTTGCAATGAATCTCTTCCGGCTTGTAGCCGTAGTGTTTCAGCACTTCGTCCGCGTCGAGTTCATCAAATGCTTTTTTGTGGATCACACTTCTTCACCCCCTTTTCTGTTGCTCTCGTGTTGCCCATCTCCTCCCGCCGTGGTACAATAGCCACAGAAAGGAGGTGTAAAAATGAGCCTGTCGTTAACTAAAAAGGCTATCCTTGCCGGATACGCTCATTCCATTTCTCTTAAGGGATTTGAAACAAATCGCCTGTTTCTCGTCACCGCCGCTGGCATCATCAGCGGTATTCCTGTGTTTGATGAAAAAACAGACAATTTGAATGTTACCGTTGCACAGACGCTCAACTCTGCGGCTCTTGAAGCTGTTTCTAAGGCTGATAGCCCCGATGAAGAGCGTTCCGCTGGAAGCGGCGAGTTCATTCTGTTAAGGGATGCTCGGTTTGAAGCCACAACTCCCGTTGTGAACTTCCCCATTCTGACCGTGTTCTACGATCAGATCATTGCCGTGAGCCTTGGTACTGACCCCACCAATCGTTAAGCTCTCGGCCTTTTGCCGTCCTTGTACCGCTAATACAAGGGCGGCAATTTCTTTTGCGCTGCCAGTGATTACAATTTTCATCTCCTTCACCCCCCTTCTGTTGCTCTCGTGTTCGCTAAGTTAACTTTACGAGTTCATTATAGTTTATCAAACTATCATTGTCAACCCCTTTTTCTTCTTTATTCGTTGACTTAATTAACGCGCCGTGCTATTATTATGGTAAAGGAGGTGAAACAAAGGTATGAAAGATAGAATCCGGGAGGTTCGAGAGCATTTTGGACTTAGTATGGAGAAGTTTGGTTCCCGCATTGGCATAGGCAAAGCGTCCATTAGTCTTTTGGAAAGCGGTAAGAACAATCCATCCGTTCAGACCATTACTCTTATCTGCCGGGAGTTCGGTGTAAACGAACAGTGGCTCCGCACTGGTGAGGGCGAAATGCTTGAGCAGACCCGGGCAAGCGTGCTGGACAGGCTGTCCACGGAATACGATCTGAGCAGGGAGCAGCGTTCCGTAATTGAAGCGTTCCTTGATCTGGACCCGCAGGAACGGGACGTGATTCTGAAGTATGTGCATAACGTTTTTGACCGTTCCGCAGAATCCGCAGCCCAGAGCATAGCAATACCCGATAAGGAAGCCCGGCGCATTGCCGAGAGCGACGAGTTCAAAGCCCTTCGGGAAAAGAACGAGCCGCCGGAGAGCGAATCGTGTACTACCGCCGGTTAGTTCTTCAACGCGCCGCTTCTGAGTGGCTGAAGAATCACCAGTAAATCCGCGCAAAAAGAAAAAGCCCACCGGGGGACAGGCCCGGTAGGCTTTTTCGTGTATACAAATTATTCTATGGAGGTATTATCTTATGAGAAAAATTTCTGTCTTTGCTGTTTCCTGTGCCGCCATTCTCCTTCTTTCCGCTTGTGGCAGTTCTTCCAGTTCCGCGCCTGCATCTAGCGGCGCTTCGTCTGCTGTGTCCAGTTCTTCGGAACCGGTTTCTTCCGTTTCCGTTTCATCTTCTGCATCGGTCGATGATGCGTTTTCCGATTTTGAAGCCGCGCTTTCCGAGAACGGTATTGCTTATACGGAAAAGGTTCGTATGGCTGCTGAACTTATCGGCGGCGTAAACGGCTACAAATACAAAACACCCGATTATAACATTGAGGTGTATACTTTTGATCCGTCGTCCGACGCTTATCTGACTGCCGAAAAGGACGGCACCGTTATCATGGAAGGCTTTGGCTCATTTCCTGCTTATGCTCACAAAGGCATGGTTCTTATGCAGACCGACAACCTTCCCCAGGAAGTGATTGACCTGTTCGATGCCATGTAAAGCTCCACATTGTCTTTCTGCAAAGGTGGTGTCCCTATGAAGAAACAACCAACCGGCGGCAAGCGGCTTGTTGCCTACTACCGCTACAGCGGCGGCAGCCATCAAACGGAGCAGTCCATTGAGGGCCAGCGCCGGGACTGCGAGACCTACGCCCGTATCCACGGCATGGTCATTCTGCATGAATATATTGACCGGCATATCTCCGGCAAGACGGACGACCGCCCGGAGTTTCAGCAGATGATCGCCGATGCCGGGAAAGGGATGTTCGACTATGTGATCTGCTGGAAAACAGACCGCATTGCCCGCTCCCGGTATGACAGCATCGTCTATAAAAAGAAGCTCCGCGACAACGGCGTGGAGCTGCTCTATGCCGCAGAAGCCAACGTTGAAGGTTCCGGCGGTATCATTGTAGAGGGCTTGATGGAAGCCCTTGCCGAATACTACTCTGCCGAACTGGCCGAGAAGGTGCGGCGCGGTATGCGGGAAAGCGCCTTGAAAGGCAAGGCTATCGGCAGTTCCCGTCCCCTTGGCCTTACCGTTGACAAGGACAAGAAGTATATCATCGACCCTGCCGGGGCTGCCGCTGTGCGGTATATCTTTGAGCAGTACGCCGCCGGGGCTGCGTCCTCTGCTATCGTTGCACACCTGAATGAACAGGGCTTGTGCACCAGCCGGGGCAACCCGTTCAATAAATCCAGCGTAGTGCGAATCATTCAGAACGAGGTGTACCGGGGCGTGTATGTCAGCCCCAAGTTTGACGTGCGCATTGAGGGCGCAGTACCGGCCATTATTGACGACGATCTATGGGAGAGGGCGCAGAAGATGTTTATTCGTAACCGCCAGAGCCGTTCCCCGCGCAATGACCGCGCAGACTACATCCTGTCCGGCAAGCTGTTTTGCGGCGAGTGCGGCACTGCCATGAAGGGCGTTTCCGGTCACAGCAGCAACGGCGAGGTGTACTTCTACTACAACTGCCCGTGCAAGGACTGCCACCGCCGGAACATCCCGAAGGACGAGCTGGAAGGTCTGGTGATCCGCACCGTCTGTAACGACGTGTTGCAGCCGGACGTGATGGATCGCATTGCAGACAGTGTGATCGAAGCCCAGACCGCCGAACTGAACCAGCCCAACCCGGAGAAGGAAGCATTGCAGTGCGAGCTTGCCGACGTGCAGCGCAAGGCAAAGAATCTGCTGTCCGCTTTAGAGAACGGCACCGCCGGGGCTATGCTGACCAACCGTCTTGCCGAGCTGGAACAGCGGGCCGACACGCTTTCTTACCAGCTTTCGTCGTTGGAATCTGAGCCGAAGTTCCCGGTCTTCTCCAAAGAAGAAGTTCTGTACCTGCTGGAACAGTTCCTCATTGCCCCCAGCGAGAAAACCAAGGCATACCGCCGCCGCCTGATCGACACCTTTGTCAGCAAGATCGAGGTGAGCAACACGGAACTGACCATCTATTTCAACATTGCCGAGGAAGATTGTGGAAAAATGAAAAAAGCTCCCCAGTCGAACCAGCCCGAAGGCTGTTCGACTGAGAAGCAAATGGTCCGAGTGGCGAGAATCGAACTCACGGCCTCTTGAACCCCATTCAAGCGCG
>ERZ827498.480-NODE-480-length-52603-cov-19.939103_pt1 | contig 52603 bp, 53 predicted proteins | sample MGYA00519865_ERZ827498 | MGnify/ENA primary metagenome ERZ827498 (study PRJEB31778, sample SAMEA3449328) | human gut metagenome | biome: human gut; feature: human-associated habitat; material: faeces | place: United Kingdom | collected 2010/2012 ...
CCGGTGGGATAGCTTACTTTCACAAGCGGCTGCCCCGTCTATAATTTAACAAACAAAAAAGCACCTATTTAGGGATAGGGAACCCCGGAGCGGATAAACCGCCCCTTTTTTAACTGCACACTTCTACCAAGTTCGCCCGCTTAAAAGAGCGGTATTCCTGTCTCTCGGTGTCGTAGTACGTTTGCAACGTCTCATTTGCCTTTCTTCCTGTGCCCTGTGTCGGTGGTAGCATAGACTCTTTCAGTGTCCCATATGCCTCTCTAATCGTCCCGTCTACCTTGCGGAAATAAAACCGCACGATCCGATGTTTCATTTGCGCTATCAACTTCATATTTGCCCATGCCGTTTTGAGTGCCTCCGACATCGTATATCCGTTGCGTTTTACAAACTGCCATGCAAGGCTTATAATCTCGCTTAATTGTGTTCTGTTCCGTGTACTCATATCTTTATTTATTTTGTTGGTCTTTATTAAAGTAGCCCGGTTTTTGTTTCCCCCGTGACCGGGCTACCGTCTCGTGCTGTTTTGGAAGAGCAGCAACGTGTTTTGTTTATTTTAATCTCCGCAATAATGCCCGCTTTGGCTTCTGTAATACTCCGTTATCCCTCTTTCCATTGCTGCGTCAAATACAACCGGTTCGGGCTTTTGTGCGGGTTCCGACTTCTTCATCAAACGGCGAGCCTCTTTTTCCGCTTTGCGGGCTTCCGCTTTCATCTTAAACCATGCGTTCCTCAAACAAGCACTGAACGACTGGCAGAACTCTCGGCCGAGAACCGAGATAGAGCGTTTATACATTGACCATGCCATTTTGAAAAGTTCCGATTTGTCGATTTTAGTTTTCATATCCTTGTTTGTTTTTGTTTGATGTGACAAATGTATAGTTAAAACTAACGGTATGCAAATCATTCGTTAGCTTTAACTAATATTTAACACAAAACAAACATTCAGTTAAACTACGTCAAATTATAATTATTGAGTAGTTATTTCTAAATTATATATTATTTATACTTATCTTTGCCGTTAGTAATAACTAAACATTATTTTATGGATATTAAATCAGTAATTAAAATGCATGGCTATACTATTGAACGTATAGCGAACGAATGGGAGAGTAAACACGGCAAGTCAATAACTCGTGGCGCATTATCTCAATCTATTAACAATAATCCAACTATCGACACGCTACAAAGGATTGCCGATGTAATAGGATGCAGCGTCGGGGATTTTTTTGCGGACGAGTTAAGTAATACAATAGTTTGCCCTAAATGTGGAACCAAGTTAAAAGTAACCGAGTCAAAAGACTAAGCCATGAAAAACAGATTTATTATAACAACTACTGATACAATAGAGAATTGTCCTATAAAAAGATATATTGATACAATATGCTCAAATATTGTAATAGGTACTAATGTGTTTTCTGATTTTGCAGCGTCGGTTACAGATTTTTTTTGGCGGGAGATCTGGCTCATATAAAAGAAAACTCCAAATTATTTATAATGAAGCATCAAAAGAATTAAAACAAAAAGCTATAAACTTAGGGGCAAATGCCATTGTTGGATTTAAGGTAGATTTCGACGAAATATCTAGCAGAGATAAATCTATGTTTATGGTATCTGTTTCCGGAACAGCTTGTATTATAGAAAAAAATGATGAAGATATTAAAGCCGTGGATTGTCATTCTCAAATTTCATCAATAGATCTTCAAAAAGAAATTCAGCGAAGATACATAGTATCACAAATAAAAAAATCTTCATCAATATGTAAGGAATGGGTGGAATTTTTATTAGAAAACCCTCAAATAGAAATTGTAGAGGATCTCATAAAAAGGTATATATCACTAGATGTCAATTATAACTCTAATGAGGTAACTAATATAAAACAAATTTTATCCGTAATTCCTGCAAATCATATTATCCCTTTTGTTTACAAATATTTTAAGTATAAAAAAATAAGAGATTTGATTGAGAAATATAATTTATTTGATTCAAATTCTATTTACGAAATAATCAAACAAGAATTACATATTGGAATATTTAAATAATCTTCCAAATACTGGCAATATTGAGAGTGTAAAAGGAGGCATATTTTCTAAATGCGATGAAAAAAAATTTGTATGTGAAAATGGGCATAAAAACTCTATTGATTTTATCTTTTGTGAGAAATGTGGGATAAACATTAAAGGACTGAATGAAGAAGAATTGAATATAATTGAAGAATTTAAGGAAAAATGTAATATTATTGAGGATTACATTAATTGATAAAATAATATTTTTTATTGCATTGATGTGTCCGCAAAATATCCTTTACATTGATTTTAAGCCATTTTACAAACTTGTGATGAGGTATTGTTGCTTTTACATATACCATTTTTGGGGTATGTAAAATACATCTTGATGAGGTGTGTAGTTAAACATTTGATTTATAGGTTTTTCGGAATTCCGACAGGGCATTTATAAACTCTACCGTTTTCCGACAACAAAGGCGTAAAAAATATTCCGTTTGTTTGCGCTCAAAATTGGGCTGAAACTGATAACCAGTATTTTAGTTATAAAGAAAAAATCCCTGCAAACTGATAATCAACATGTTAAGTATAGCGGAAAATTCCGCCGTATTCAATAATACAAAATTGTGCAATTCCCTTTTTTATTGCATCGGAAAAATCGGACTTTTTATGCTAACAGTCAAATCTAAATAGGGGAAATTCCCCCCATTTAAAGCAAAAGGATTTGTTAAATCCGTAGATTTTACGGAATAAAAAAAGTACATGAATTTCATACACTTTTATTCAATTATCCTTATATTTGCAATGTATCTCCGTCTGGGCGGGCGGAGAGGTCGAGTACTGTTGGAGTCCGCTTGCACATGGATTGTGTGGGCGGGCTTTTTAAATCCCCTAAAAAAGGGGATTTACATACAGTCTATAAATTTCTAGTATTTCTATCTATACTATCTAATTTGTTATAGAGTTGGCTAAACATCTTATTTTGTAGGGTATATATATCTTCCAAATAGCTATTTATTTGCACCATTTGGAGAAGTGTGTTATTAAACCCTGCTTGATTGATTTGAAGGAGTGAATTTGCAGCCACATTCAACAAAACAAGTTGCTCCTTACTCACTTCTCCCGCTATCTGCAACGCTGTAAACCGGCCGTTTAATTCCGTTGCTGTATCTTGTGACATGGTTTCAAAACCTCCGACCGTTGATTCTTGCTCGGTGGTAGAACCTGTTCCAAATTGTGCATTGATAGCGGCGGCTCCCGCTTCAGCTCCTTGAATGATTGAATTTTTTAGGTTATCCAGTGCGGCCTGTTCTTCCGGGTCGATTTCTCCGTCTCCTGTTGCCTCCGCCCACATCTCATACCATTTGCGCATTTCAGGTTCATATTGCTTTACATACATGGCTTTAATGAGAGCTTTTCTCATATATTCTGCGATGTCGTCCGCAATGTCCTCCGCTCCTTTCTCCACATCATACAGGGACTCTAATATGTCATCGGAGAAAGATTCAAAAGATATGCCCGTGGCGTTCTCCATCTCTTGCTCTAATACTTCCATGATTTGCTCCACGCCGTCAACAATCTGGGTTGCGTGCAGCCTCACACGCCTATTTTGCCGTTTTTTCCTGTCTCCGGCTCTGTATCTTCATCATCTGGCAAAGACTTAATGAGCTCTAAAAACAAATTATCCTCTTTACTGTTGAGTTCTTCTAGGTCTCTCGTGTTAATTACCCCGTTCTTTAACCATTTTAACAAGATAATGCGCTTTTGTCTGTCAATTTGTATTCTCATCTATTCGGCTCCTTTCTTCTTCTCTATATTGGTTTGTGAGATTTTTTAAAGCCTCCACCCATTCCTCGTCCTCGCCCTTTATCGGTAAATCTCCCGTATTGAGTTCACCTTTTTTTAGCCATTTGAGCAATATTATTCTTATCTCCCTATTTAGTTTCATTTTCATCTGGAATGCCATTCGTTAATTTATTGACAAGTTCGTCCATCTCCTCGTCGGTCAAATCTTCAAACTTGATGTTATTTGATGTTTCCCTCTGTTTGGGAGCTACATATTCCAATAACTTAAATAGGAGTTGTAGTCTCTCTTTGGGTTCGAGTACTTTCAAATCTGATTTCATTTGCTCCCAATTAGAGGATAACGTTTGTACGATCCACTCTTTTGCCGTCTGGGTCGCCTTGTTAGGTGTCCCTTTTTTGCGGCCTCCTGTTTTTAAACAGCCTTTTTTCCGTCCCATTTTTTTCTATTTTTTCTATTTTAAAGAAAATACATCTTTCTCCCTTCTTTTATACATCGCCGTCGGCTCTTTTTCGACGTCCCATTTTTTTCACTTCATTCTATTTTAGAAAAAACCTCTCTTTTTCCCTTCTTTTCTGGTGTTGTTGTCCGGCTCTTTGTCGCCTACACCATTGTCGAAAAATTCACATTTACCAGTCCGCAAAACCTCTTCTATCTCGTAGGGGCATAGCGGATCCGGCAAAATAGTTTGGCCTCTCGCAGTACATACGACTGTATAACCGTCGTACTCATTGAAAAACGTAATCTTATTCGGGCAATTCTCGCAAATAACCATATTCTTAAATTTGGAGGGTAGCACCCTAAACGAGTGCTACCGTTTCAAAATTATTAGAATGTGTCGGCCAGCCTATCGAAAAAAGCTTCTTCTTCCGGTGATAACTCCTCCGGTTTAGTTATTCCGGCGATAGCATCTATCTCCTCATCGGAATAGGCATCCCGTTCGCCTATCGCCTCTCTCAGACGCTTTTTTATTTTTTCCACTTTTTCGCGGGCTTCCCTTTCGGCTTTGTCGTATTCGTTACCAAATACCCCTTTTCCCTTGTCGGCCAGAACATCATCTAATGCCCTGTTCCATTCTTTCATCGCTTCTTTTAGCTCATCTTGCAGTGCAAGTACTTTTACTTCTTCTTTTCTCATAATCTTTATTTATAAGTAGTTAAGTATTCTTTTCAGCGATATGTATGCCTTGTATAAATCCTCTCTCGATACAAAGAATTTCTCTTTGCCGGCAACGTCGGAAATGAACCTTCCGGATAGTTCAACCGTCTCTATTGCTGTTCCCATCTTCATGAGTAATTCCTTTATCCTCAAAAATAGTTTGTCCGCTTCTTTCATGGTTAGTGCATACACACAACACCCGGCAGTGACGAGTACTTTCTCGCCGTCTGCTTTAATTTTAAATTTTACTGTTTTTTCCATTTTTATAAATTTAAATTATTGTTTGTACTTCCGCCAATCTTGGCGAGTTATTAATTCTATCATATCCAAACCTCCTCTTTGAAACGTTCTTCACCCGTGCACCTCTCTATATGCGCCCTCGTGTGTCCTCTCGTCGCTCCGCTTCTCACCGATTCGTATTCCTCTACGCTCTTATATACCGTGAATGTAGACCCGTCCGGGGGTGTCGGTATGTATAAATGCCCGATGTCGTCGATGTAGGCTTTTATCCCTGCTCCCGATGAGGCTGTTTCAGTGTATTGCCTTCTATCCGCTCTTAATTGTTCCCCCGGCGGCGTTTCCCTCAAAAGGAAATCGGCAATATCTAAACCTGCCTCCGACTCCTCCCGTGTGGCTCTCCGCTCCAATAAATCGCTTACCGTGCAAGTTATCCCGCACGAGGCGATAATCTCCTTTTTCTTTGCCCATTCCTCGAAACAACCCAAATCGGGGAACAGAGTAGCCGCCTTTATGCCGGAGAGGGCGGACGTTATGCCCGTTTCCGTGAGTCTTACACCGTTTTTCCCTCCGGTGGCTATCCAACACATGCCCGGCTGGTAAACGGAGGCTATCATGGCGGTTTTTTCGCTCTCGACTATGCCGACAAGAGAGCCCGGTTGGATAAGGTGCTCCCCAAAAAAACACTGTTGCAAATTGGGGCTCTCCTGCCCGGAAAGATATTTGCCGGCAAAATAGATTTTATCCTGTTCCGTGTCGGTGAAATATCCTCTCCGTTTCTCGCTCCATTTTTCGGCCGTGTCCTGCTTGTGCAGCCGTTTGCCGGTTTCCGGATTATACGCCATTATTTTAACCTGTCTTAAATTTCCTCGGCGGTCTATTTGGGGGAAAGCGGCGGAAAGACCTCCGGCATTTCGGAAGTGCTTCGACGTTCTGACCCGGTAGAGGTCAAAAATACGGTCGGAGACAGACGACCCGAAACGGGACACGAAAAACCGATATAAATTGTTATCTTTTCTCCATGTGTCCTCTCCTCCGATAAGCGACAAAGGAAGATAATCCGCCAAAGGTTCCGGGCGACGCTCGAACAAGCTCGATGAGGTACGCAAAATTCCGTGCAGTCCTTCACGCTCCGGGTGGTCTTTGAAATACTCGGAGGGCTTGTAATGATACCCGCACCTTTTCTCCCGGTTGCACCGCCCGACAGAAGGATGCAATATTTCTCCGGTCTCCGTATCGATATACGGGGAGAACTCCCGCCGATGCCCACATGAAGGGCATGTAAGGCGATCGGACGGCGTTCGGTACGGTTTCAATTCATATCGACTCATAATATCTCTTTTTTTAGAGTGTCTGATTTGTCCGGTCTGTCGTTCTAACTCAACCCTATGTTATTAAGCGGATCCATTTCTTCTAAAATCGTCCATTCAGGAAAATATCCAAGAGATTTTATAACGCTCTCGCCTACCTTATTCTTCATATCTTCCAGTGAGTTAAACCCGATAGCCCTCGCAAATCCGTTGTCTATTTTCAACTCTTTCAGATTCGTATTTTTCCATATCTTAAAGGTGAGCGGTATGTTATCAAATCTGTTCTCGATAACTATTTTATACTCGCTCGTTTCTTCTATTGTTTTTGCATTTCTTTTCATCGTTAATTACTACTCTTAATTTTTTTATTATTTTTTTGTTTCTGTTTTTCGCCTCTGGGGGATATGTAGAGGTCAAGTCCCCGGTAGGGGTCAATACGCCCTTTTATATATATAAATATATAAAGGGCTTGACCCTTGACCCTCCCCCGCATTATTTTGACCCCAGTTTGACCCCGATTTGACCCCAAGACTGACCCCGAAAAACAGAACAATTTTTACTATAAAATCGGAGAAATAGAACAATATCGGGCTAAACATTTGAAAAATCATTTTTTTATGCGTTTCACAAGCTCTATTTTGATAAAAAATCGTCATTCTTCTATCTGTTTTTTTGGTTGGGGTCAATCGGTTGACCCTTGAAATGACCCTAAACCTATTAAAAAGGCAAATCTTCCTCATTCTCATATACTTGACAATCATATTTTAATGTATATATCTCTCTTTCCTTTTGGATAATAGACAAATCCAAAGCCTCGGCGATTCGGCGTTTTGCAGTCTTTTGAGATACTTGGCAATGTTCCATAATCTTTTTGACAATTTCGCCATGTCTCAATCCCTCGCAGCCTTGAAAAACAGATAGGAACAATCCCTGTAACTCGTCATATTTCCGCCCCTCTTTTTCCTCCGGTATGTCCGGCACTCCGTCAAACATTTTCGGCAGTCCGTCTGTGTCGATGTAGAAATATTCACTGTCCGGCTCTATCGGCTTGTGGCGGATCATCTTTATTGTCGCTTTGCTGTACTCCCCTTTGGGTTCAACGACGAACACACATTCGCATCTCCTTTCGCCCTCGCTCCCAAAATGCCCCCTCGCCTTTCCTGTCGGATCGTTCGGGTTCGTATGGGCTACGATGCATATATGCGTATTGTGGTCTTTCGCCAGTTCCAAGAGTTCACGGTATATGTCGCTCGATTGTCCGTTATCGTTGGTATCGCCCACTAAATCCGTACCCACATCAACGACTACAAAGCCCGGATTCAACGCATGAAGTAAAGATTTTAATACCGCTTTTATTTCCCGGCTGTCCTTTCCGGCCATAGAGAGAATACGGTACAACCTCGAAAAATCGGCATCGCTCATTTTCTCATCGTCCGATACGATTCGTTTCATTCGCTCCCGTATGTCATACACTTTATATTGGGCTTGTTCCGTATCGATGTGGAGTAACGGCCGTTCGGGGCGGTTCCCGCCCATGCCCGAATAGGTGTAATAATTTCCGTATAGGTAGGCCGCCTCTAACATGGTGGTAAAAAATGTTTTCCGTCCTTTTGCCCGACCTGCGACCAACGAAATAGCCCCAAGAGTGAACAACATACTGCCACGACACAAGAGAACAGGAACGGGGTTTATACGTCCCATTGCGTCGGTTACTTCATACAGGCGCAAATATTCATCGGCTTTCGCTTGTACTTCTGCTTCCGCACGATGCGCCTCATCGAGAAGTAAAGCGGAGACGGGGGCGGGCGGGGATTGGCTTTCAATGGCTACCGCATCGTTATTTGCCTTTTTGGACATATTGATGGGATTTAGTCCTTATTTCTAATGCAATACTCTTGCGCTTTTTGCTCAATTCCCTCGTTGGTAGATACCCGGCTACTCTGCATCCACTCTTCAAGCTCATTTTTGTTAAAATAGCATCGTCCCGTCGGGCTTTTATAACACGGTATTTTCCTGTGGAATATCAATTGATAGATATATCTCGGTGATACTCCAATATATAATGCCGCTTCTTTTGACGTTAGAACTACTTTCTTATCAAGATGCCCTAACATTTCGTAAAAATCTGTTCCCATTTTTTTTATTGTTTTTAATTAAAAAAAATGGGCGTGCACGCCTCTCGGTTTGTAATTACACGGCAAAGTAATGCAAAATAAGAATAACTAACACTATATGAATCAATATTTTATGTAGTCTCACTGTTGGACGGAATAATAGAAAAAATGCGGGTTTCAATCGTTTTTCGTCCACTGCTGAGACCTCATTTTAAATTTATTTATCAATTCAGACAGGTTTTCAAAGTCTTTGCCATTTAACCTCCCTTTGTCAGAATTGGGTAATACGAACATTCTCTTATACCTGTTTACAAATAATCGAGCGGCGATAAAACGGATATATCCTACAATGTTTTCATGCGGGAAAATACTATATAAAAAAAACCTTAATAATTGGACGTTATTTATCCACCTAATCGGAATAAAAGGCGAATCTTTTTCCCTCAAAGGAATACCAAACAAAACTCTAAAATCCTCTATTCTTGTATTCTTATCGATGAATCCTCCGTTTTTTAATTCGTCCATCAATTGGGCTATTTTATCATTCTCTTGTAATTCGGCAAATATATCGGGTATTCCTGCTGTCAAAAAATCTATTGTCCTATTTATTTTCTCCATGTCTATTATATTTAGAGTTGAATATCCGGTAGGCTGTTTATTGCGTCCTCCTTCAACTTATCTACCGCATGTATATATTTCTCTGTCATTTGTAGGCTACTATGTCCCAAAAGACTCGATACAGTCTTTATATTAGCTCCGTTGTTTAGAATGTTCACGGCAAATGAATGTCTTCCGCAATGCCATGTAATATGCTTCTTGATACCGGCTTTTTCAGTCCATACCCTAAGCCCTTTTAGGCATGATGTGTGAGAGGGTAACTTAAATATTAGATCTTGCCGATGTCCCTGCTCCGGTTCTTTCCCGATGAGGTTCAACAGTGTTTGAGACAATGGTATTTCTACACGGCTTTTACTGCTATGCCCCTCCACTTTCCTCTGGTTGAAACATAGCCTTTTGTTCGCATAATCCACAGCCTCATAGGTAAGGTGCTTAATATCGCAAAATCTTATGCCTGTATATAGAGTGAAAGCAAATGCACGTCTTACTTCTGTATTCTGACCCTTATAGCTCGTCTGTAACAGTTGTTTAACCTCATCGAGAGACAATATCTCCTTGCTTATATTATTGCGGTCTATCCGGCACACAATACCCTCGCATAGGTTCCTATCTATATACCCGCTTTGATAGGCGACTTTGATAAACCGTTTCCAGCGTTTCCAGTGAGATATAGCTCCGTCTCCGGTGCTTAATTCTTGGTTATATTCCAAAAAACGCTCCATCATATCAACGGTTAACTTTTTAGGCGGAATACTTTTTTCAAAAATCGGGTACTCATTTTTTATGAATGATTTAAACCGGTTGAATGCCGCCTTAACCATTCTTACATCGGCCTTTTTATAGCTATTATAGTACTCCTCCATATAACTATAAAAGTTTATATTGCGTGCTTGCAGTCTGTAACCGAGCATCCCGGCTTTGAGTTCCTGCTCCCGCTCAAAACGTATCTTTTTAGCGAGTTCTAATGTTTCTTTGTTCTGCTGTCGCTCTATCGGTGTCCTCGGTGCTTGCCAGAGGTACAGAGACAAATACCCCCTTTTCCGGTTCACTTTAACGACTTCTTTGCCGCTTTTCTCACTTATACTTTTTGTATATCCCAAATAATAATCGAGAAATAAACTCTCTCTACCGTCTGATAATACTTTTGCTCCGAGTTTAGGGTTGTCTCCCGTATCGGTGCTAATCATATAGGTATTATCCCCCCTGTAATCCTTCTTTTGTGCCATATTATTTTGTTTTACTTTATTCTACAAATATAGTGCTTTATTTTATTCAGGTAGCAAATAGGTAGCAAAAAATAATAAAACAAACCAATATAAACTAATCAAATATAAAACAAGCAATTTTTATAACCAGCTGAATATCAATATATAAATTTATTTTATTTTATTTTGTATTATATTGAAAATATATAATATGTACTCCACGGGTGTACAAAGCAAACAGCCTATCTGTAACAGATAGGCTGTTTGCTTTATAGAACTGTGCTGCGTTAGCAGTATAGGAGAGAGACCGAAGGAACAGTAGTTCCTGAGGAGAGGGGTTGAAAAAGACTACCCAGAATTATTTTGATTGTGCTTTTTAACCCCTCCGTCCTGCGGACACCTCCCCTATATTTTGCTGAACAAAACACAGGGGAGGAGTTTGAATAACCCTCTATTCATTTGTGTTACTTCCCTTATGTTTTGCCTTGCAAAACACAGAGGAGGAGGTTGAATACCCTTTTATCGCATTATTTATCGAATGAGATGGATCGAGTTCGTCCTTCTCCTCCGTGTCCCGTAGCATTACGGGGTGTCGCGTTAGCCATATAGAAGAGATGTCCGCAGGACGGAGGGAGTTGAAAAGATTATATAATCTTTGATGGAGGGGTCAGACGCATAAACGGACAATCTTCACTAATTTCCTACTGAGCCGATATCCTCACTAAATATCGACTAAGCCTAACTTTTTTCTTTTATATTCACCTTCTTTCTGTTTTTATTCATCTGAATTTTGTAGTTTGAAACCGACTATGATTCGACATGAAAAATAGACAAGCTCATTTTGTCCTTCTCTCGGCTTACACTATCTTTGCACTATGGAAAATAAAATAGATTGGAGCCGTACAGATGGATTAATTTTCGATATGGACGGAACCCTGTGGGATGCAGTAGACACATATGCCCGCATTTGGAACGAAGTATTTCTGCGAGCAGGAAAAGAAGTTCACATCACGAGGGAAAGCCTCATCGGTAACATCGGTATTCCTATTCCTAAGATTTTGGCAAACCTCTTTCCAGAAATCAAAAACGAAGAGGCAAACCGTTTCTCAAAAGAGTTAGCGAAACATGAACCCGAATTATTGTCCCGTTACGGCGGTACACCCTATCCCGGCGTGGTTTCTGGATTGGAACAACTCTCCTCGAAATACAAATTGTTTTTAGTCAGTAATTGCGACACCCATACTTTACCTATTTTTATGTCTTGTATCGGGATAACCCCTTTCATCACCGAGGCCATTTCATTCGGCGACACACATAAACCTAAGGGTGACAACATGTTATTACTGAAAGAAAAATATCATCTGCAACACCCCCTCTATATGGGCGATATAGAAGCCGACGGGCGGGAAACTCATCGGGCAGGACTACCGTTCGTATATGCCCGTTACGGATTCGGACACACCGATGATTATGAATTAGCATTCGATTCGTTCGAAGATTTTACCAATTTCTTCTTAAAACTTAAATAAAAATGTATTCGAGTAATTTTCAACCCGAGTCTTCGTTACGGTGGAAGAGAGTACAGTCGGTATTACAGTCGATAAATGCCGATGCCGTTTTGTTGAATACGAACGCCAATCTATACTATTCTTCGGGCCGGGTATTCAACGGTTATACCTATATACCTTCGGAGGGTGAAGCGATTTATTTCGTTCGCCGTCCCATAGGGTTGAAAGGAGAAAATGTTCATTATATCCATAAACCCGAACAAATTCCGGCTTTACTCACCGAAATAGGGCTACCACTTCCCCGCAAACTCGCAATCGAGTGGGATGCATCTCACGGCGATTTCACACGGTTATCCGCCGTATTTCCCGATGCAGAAATAACGAACGGCTCGGCTGTCATGCGGAAAGTACGTTCGGTAAAAACCGATTACGAATTGGGGTTATTGCACGAGTCCGCCGTGAAACATGCCGAAGTATATCATCGTATCGAATCGGTCTATCATAACGGAATGACCGATATCGAATTACAGATAGAAATAGAACGCTTGTTGCGGTTGCACGGAAATCTGGGGCTTTTCAGAATAAACGGACAAAGCATGGAGATTTTCATGGGCAATGTCATTTGCGGCGATAATGCAGATACTCCCACACCGTACGATTTTGCTATGGGAGGAGCCGGATTGAGCTGCTCGATACCGGTAGGTTGCAATGGTTCGCTCATTCGTCCGGGCATGGCTGTGATGGTAGACATGTGTGGCAATTTCACCGGATACATGACTGACATGACCCGAGTCTATTCGGTAGGGGAATTACCCGACCTAGCTCATCGAGCCCACCAATGTTCCATCGATATTCATCGTGCTGTAAGCCAAATGGGTAAACCGGGCGTAAAGGCGGCCGACTTATATAATCTAGCGATTTCGATAGCAAAAGAGGCCGGATTGGAAAATTACTTTATGGGGCATACCCAGAAGGCCGGATTTATCGGACACGGTGTAGGTATCGAAGTTAATGAAGCTCCGGTCTTAGCTCCGCGCTCGAAAGATATTTTAGAAGGGAATCAAGTCATAGCTCTTGAACCGAAATTTGTCATACCCCATGTAGGCGCTGTTGGAATCGAAGATACCTATACGGTCACACCCGAAGGCATGAAGGCCATTACGAACGCTCCGATAGAAATAGTATCTTTATCGTAAAAATGTCTTTTTGAACCCTTCCGTCACTTCGTGACACCTCCCCTATCGCTTTTTACCGTGCGTAGTGGAGGAGGTTAAAATGCATTATCCGTTATCCCCGTTCTATAAAAATAGGAACGTGGGTAAAAGATAAAGATGCAACCTCGCCGATTTTCTATCGTTGTGCCCTTTTTTCTCTGCGAATAACTTCGTAACTTTAAGCCCCTGAAACTAAATTTTATCTGTTTATGCAACCCTTTATTCATCTGCACGTTCACTCCCAATATTCTATTCTTGACGGTCAGGCTTCGATTCCGGCATTGGTCGATAAGGCTATACGCGACGGAATGAAAGGTTTGGCATTGACCGACCACGGTAATATGTTCGGGATAAAAGAGTTTTTCAATCTGGTAAAAAAGAAAAACGGAGCAACAAAAGATGCCATTAAAGGTGTACAGAAACGAATCGAAGCCATCGAAAGCGGTGCGGAAGAGGTAGAAGACAAAAAAAAAGAATTGGCCTCCCTGCAAGAAGAAAAGGCAAAACTCGAAGCCAAAATATTCAAGCCGATATTCGGGTGTGAAATGTACGTAGCCCGTCGTCGGCTTACCGACAAAGAAGCCACACCGAGGGAAATACGTACTACCGTCGTTAACGAGGTCGAGGGCTTTTCTATTCGTCGGGGAGCTGTCGACGAAGGTGGTTATCACTTGGTTGTCCTTGCAAAGAACCTGAAAGGTTATCACAATCTGGTCAAATTGGTATCGAAAGGCTGGACCGACGGATTTTATTCCCGTCCCCGTACCGACAAATACGAACTCGAAAAATATCACGAAGGGCTGATTGTTTGCTCTGCATGTCTGGGTGGAGAGATTCCGAGAAGAATCCTTACCGGCGATATTCAAGGAGCCGAGGAAGCTATCCTATGGTTCAAGAATATCTTCGGAGAAGATTATTACCTCGAATTACAACGCCACAAAGCTACCGTACCGAGAGCCAACCACGAAACATATCCGCTGCAACAAGTAGTGAACGATCGGCTGATAGAGTTCTCTCGCAAGCATGGAATCAAACTGGTATGTACCAACGACGTTCATTTCGTGGAAGAAGAAAATGCCGAAGCTCACGACCGCCTCATTTGTTTGAGTACGGGTAAAGACTTGGACGACCCCAATCGCATGCTATATACCAAACAAGAGTGGTTAAAGACCCAACAGGAGATGAACGACATCTTCTCCGATGTGCCCGAGGCTCTATCCAATACGTTGGAAATTCTCGACAAGGTAGAGTTTTATTCCATCGACCACCCGCCTTTGATGCCCACTTTCCCGATTCCCGAAAACTTCGGTACAGAAGAAGAGTATCGAAAAAAATTTACCGAAGAAGATTTGTTCAACGAATTCACTCGGGACGAAAACGGGAATGTCGTTTTGAACGAAGCCGCAGCACACAAGAAAATAGAAAATTTGGGCGGTTACGACAAACTGTACCGTATCAAGTTGGAAGCCGATTACCTGAAAGAATTAACTTTCAAAGGAGCGCACGAACGATACGGAGAGGAACTATCCGACGAAATTATGGAGCGAATCACTTTCGAACTTCATATCATGAAAACGATGGGTTTTCCGGGTTATTTCCTCATTGTACAGGATTTCATCAATGCAGCCCGCAGAGAGCTCGATGTCTCGGTCGGTCCGGGACGTGGTTCAGCCGCCGGTTCGGTTGTCGCTTATTGTTTGAAAATTACGCAGATAGACCCTCTGAAATACGATTTGCTATTCGAACGCTTCCTTAATCCCGACCGTATTTCCTTGCCCGATATCGATGTGGACTTCGACGACGACGGTCGTGGGCGGGTATTGCAATGGGTAACCGAAAAATACGGAGCCGAAAAAGTGGCGCATATCATCACCTATGGTACGATGGCTACAAAATTGGCGATTAAAGATGTAGCCCGTGTACAAAAACTACCGTTGCCCGAATCGGATCGTTTGACTCGCTTGATTCCCGACCGTTTACCCGAAAAGAACGGGAAAGCCCAGAAAATAAACCTGAAAAATTGCATCGAGAACGTGAAAGAATTGCAGGAGGCTTGCAATTCGAGTAACGAACTATTGGCCAATACGATGAAGTATGCCCAAATGCTCGAAGGAAACGTGCGTAATACCGGCGTTCATGCCTGTGGCGTTATCATCGGGCGTGACGATATAACCGATTGGGTTCCGGTGAGTACGGCCGACGATAAAGAGACCGGAGAGAAAATGCTCGTTACCCAATATGAAGGCAGCGTTATAGAAGATACCGGCTTGATAAAAATGGACTTTTTGGGATTAAAGACACTCTCCATTATCAAAGAAGCCGTCGAGAATATTCGCCAAACTCGTCACATAGACCTCGATATCGACTCTATTCCTATCGATGACCCCAAGACGTACGAATTATACAGTGCCGGACGGACGACCGGAACATTCCAGTTCGAGTCCGCCGGTATGCAAAAATATCTGAGGGAGCTGCATCCCACGACGTTCGAAGACCTCATCGCCATGAACGCTCTTTATCGTCCGGGACCTATGGAATACATACCGCAATTCATCGCCCGCAAGCATGGGAAAGAACCTATCGTGTACGATATTCCTATCATGGAAAAGTATCTGAAAGATACTTACGGAATTACGGTATATCAAGAGCAGGTCATGTTGCTCTCCCGTTTGCTCGCCAATTTCACACGCGGTCAATCCGACGGATTGCGTAAAGCGATGGGTAAAAAACTGAAAGATAAACTGGATGCGTTGAAGCCCCTTTTCATTTCGGGCGGTGAGAAAAACGGACATAAAAAAGAAGTACTCGAAAAAATATGGGCCGACTGGGAGAAATTCGCTTCCTATGCTTTCAATAAAAGCCATGCCACATGCTACTCATGGGTAGCGTTCCAAACGGCATATCTGAAAGCCAACTATCCATCGGAATATATGGCGGCAGTGCTGAGCCGAAACCTCAATAACATCACGGAAATCACGAAATTCATGGACGAGTGCAAATCCATGAAGATTCAAGTTTTAGGTCCCGATGTCAACGAAAGCCAGTATAAGTTCTCAGTAAACAAGAAAGGGAATATCCGTTTCGGATTAGGAGCAATCAAGGGAGTCGGCGACTCGGCGGTACAAGCCATTGTCAAAGAGCGCGAAGCCAACGGCCCATATAAGGGAATATTCGACTTTGTGGAACGAGTCAATCTTTCGGCTTGTGGTAAAAAAACGATAGAGTCATTGGCTATATCCGGAGCCTTCGACTCATTCAAAGAAATTCACCGGGAAGATTTCACTGCATTGAACAGCAAAGGAGAAATTTTCTTAGAAACATTGGTACGTTACGGTGTAAAAGTACAAAATGACAAAATGTCCCAAGCTACGTCTTTATTCGGAAGCGTAGCTCCCATCGTAACGACCCCACCCGAAATCCCACGGGGTGTGCCCCTCTCCGACATCGAGCGTTTGGACAAGGAAAGAGAGCTCGTTGGCATGTACCTTTCGGCACACCCGCTCGATGCCTATAAATTGGAATTATTGTACGGCTGCAATACCCGCATGACCGATTTGAAAGACCGAGAATCCCTCTTAAATAAAGAGCTGACATTCGGAGGAGTGGTTGTCGACTACCGAACGGGAATCGGGAAAAGAGGCGGTCAATATGGTTTCCTTAAAATAGAAGACTATTCGGGAGCCGAAGATATACCTTTATTCGGCCAAGACTTCATAGACTACGGAAAGTATGGAGCCAATAACGGAACTTTCGTGTGGATAAGGGCTCGCTGTCAACCATCGAAATTCACCCCCGGCCGTATCGATTTGAAAATTTTGGAGATAAAGCTACTGTCCGAATTAAAAGGGACTTTACTTAATTCCATCACGATCGAGCTACCGGCCCGGTTGGTAAAAAACGGATTCATACAGACACTTTCCGAATTTATGCCCCCGGCACACCAGCACAAGGCAGAATTGAGTTTCAAAATATACGATTCGGAGTTGGATAAATCGGTACGGCTGAGATCGAGGCGCAAACCGACGATCACGGAAGAACTTATCGACTTTTTAAGCGAGAACGACGAGATCTCTTTCAAAATAAATGAATAATCGTTTGCGACTCAACCAGAGATTACCTACTTTTGTTGTAAAATAAATTGAAACGATAAAACAGTAAAAAATAAAATTATGGCATTGAAAATCAATGATGAAAATGCAAAAGAATTGATTACCTCCGGCAAACCGGTAGTTATCGATTTTTGGGCGGAATGGTGCGGCCCCTGTCGCGCAATCGCACCTTCGGTAGACGAACTTGCAGAAGAATATGAAGGCAAAGTGATAATCGGGAAATACAATGTTGACGATGACACCGATTTAAGTGCAGAATACAGTATTCGCAATATCCCCACCTTGCTCTTTTTCAAAGAGGGTAAACTAGTGGACAAACATGTCGGTTCTGCTTCGAAAGCCGATTTGGAAGCTAAAATCAAAGCGCTGCTGTAAAAATCCGAAAAGAAAATCGTATAAACCCCTCGCTTTGTATTCATATAGGCGAGGGGTTTCCTTGTCTTGAAATAGAGAATGGTTCTTTACCAGTTAAGATACTCTTTCAAAGTATTTACATAAGCTTCGAAAGCCTCCCTTCCTTTTTCGGTTATTTGGCACGATGTCCTTGTTTTCCTACCGACAAATTCTTTCCTGACCCGAATATATTCGGCTGCCGATAATTTATCTATCTGCACACTCAGGTTTCCGGAAGTCGCCCCGGTCTTTTCTTTCAGATAAACAAAATCCGCCTCATCTACCGACAAGAGAATCGACATGACAGCCAACCTCAACTGCGAGTGTAACAATGGATCTAATTCTTTCAACATTTCTTTTTACACTTTGCATTAAGAATATGTCCCGGAACAATCATCACGACGACAAACGATCCCCCGAAATAGAGCTGCCACACCATAGGCGTATGTAAAGAAGGCATAGTCATAAACATATAAATAGCCGTGACAAGCGCGAGCAACGGGAAATAAGTAAGGCTGGATTCCTTGATAACCAGACCGGTAATCGACGTACCCATACCACAATACAACAAAGCCAACGGCATCATCAACCCGAAATTGACACGACCGATAACAAACCCCAATACGATCATCGTCAAGACAGTAAGTACAAACAATGCTCCTATGACTCTCCATGTTTCGTTGATCATGCGGTCGGTATAAGTCACTACTTTCGGCCTATTTCTTTTCTCCCGTACGCTACTGACAAGAAATGGCAAAAACATCAAGAACCACCCGGCACTCCACGCACTGTTTCCCGTAAAGTAAACCAAAGCATAGATAACGATCGACAGAATAGCAGCCGTATAGCCATACATCAAAAATTTATTTCCACTGCCACTCCCGATGCTTTGTTTTGTAACTCGAATCATCTGAGCGATGAGTTCCAAACTCTCTTTCTCATTCATTTTCTGTTCTTCCATAAGTCGATTTTTAGATTTACAAATTGGTTTATTTTATAAACTATATAGCTATATACTCTCTTTTCATGCTATAATTACAGCACAAATATAAATCGGTTTATATTATAAACCAAATAATTTTCTAAAAAATTTTTATTATGATATATTTTTCATTGGCAAGAGAGACAACAGACCTTCTCTGTTATACAATTTTCCATACTATAATATATAAGAGAAGAAAAGAGATTTCGCTTTTTTCAACTAAAACATTTTACAAATCCAGCTTGTACAAAACATTTCTTTCATCTCGATTTATAAGTAAAGGAGAAACTAAAACAGTTCTGTCGATAATTAATGGAGATTGTCCGTTTATGCCTCTAACCCCATATAATCTTTTTCAACCCCTCCGTCACTTCGTGACACCTCCCCTATTGGCTAACGCGATACCCCGTAATGCCACGGAACACGGCTATGGAGGAGGACGAACACGATCCATTTCATTCTATAAATAATGCGATAGAAAGGTACTCAACCTTCTCCTCCGTGTTTTGCAAGGCAAAACATAAGGGAAGTGATACAAACGAATAGAGGGTTATTTAAACTCCTCCCCTGTATTTTGTTCAGCAAAATATAGGGGAGGTGGCCGCAGGACGGAGGGGTTAGAAAATACCGACAGCGGTAGTGACAGGGTTACCCCTCCTCTCCCCCCCTGTGTTCCCAAAGAAATAGGGGGAGCGCACGCAAGGTGAGGGGGCCTTACAGTCAAAAATCCTATATACTATCTTTTTTAACCACTCTCCTCGTCGCTACCGCTCCTCCGTTTCTCTCCTATATGGCTCCGCAACACAGGTGAGAAGGAGTAATACACTTTGCATAGAAATTTAAGCAAGAATCAACCCTTCACCGAAATGTCCGGAATATGTTTATCGACAAGAGACTCATCGCTAAAATTCAAGTTTTCCCTTTACGAATTTTTTACTAAATCACTAAACCACCGACTCTATTTCATAAAAAAGGCGATTCCTTTGCAGGAACCGCCTTCATTATTACTAACACAAAAAGGATATTAAAGTCCTTTCCCGTGACAATTTTTATATTTCTTACCACTACCGCAAGGACAAGGATCGTTACGCCCCACACGTGGTGCAGCCTTAATCGGCTCGGTGACCCGGGGCTGTTGAGGAGCAGCCGCAGCGGCAGCTTGTGCTGACTGGCCGGGATAATCGTCTTTTTGAGTACGATACTTGCTGTAATCTTCCCTTCGTTCGGGAGCTGCTTCACGCACATCTTGCGGTTCCTGAATATAAATCTGTCCCCGCATGAGAACAGCGATGGCTTTCCGGTTCATCGTCTCGACCATCTCCTTGAAAAGATTGAACGATTCTAGTTTATAAATCAACAGCGGATCTTTCTGTTCGTAGCTGGCATTTTGCACAGATTGACGCAATTGGTCGAGCTCACGAAGATGCTCTTTCCAAGCCTCGTCGATCGTCATAAGCAACACGGCTTTCTGGAATTGCTTAACGACCGATTGCGACTCACTCTTATAGGCTTCGTTTATATCGCAAGCAATACCGAATACACGCTTGCCATCGGTAATGGGCACTCGTATCATACCCGTGGATAATCCCCGTTGTTCCACAAACGGTTTTATATTCATGTGAGCAATCTCGGCCATACGGTCGCCTTTGCGCTTAAAGGTAGCGACAACGGCCTCATAAAGGCTGTCAATCACTTCGCTCTTTTTCATGGAGCGGAATTTCTCCTCATCGAAAGGCATTTCCACGGCAAAAATCTTGAACATCTCCATCGACAAGTCTTCGTAATCGCTCGTACCGTCATAGGTATCGGCCAAAGACTCTATCGTGTCATAGAACATATTCATAATATCGATGCCGATACGTTCTCCCATCAAAGCATGGTGACGCTTGGTATAAATCACATTACGCTGTGCATTCATCACATCGTCGTATTCGAGCAATCGCTTACGGATTCCGAAGTTATTCTCCTCTACCCGACGTTGGGCGTTCTCGATGGACTTGGAAACCATATTGTGTTCGATCATCTCGTCTTCTTTAAGCCCCAGCCGGTCGAGCATTTTCACTACCCGATCGGTAGCGAACAGACGCATAACCGTATCTTCGAACGAAACGAAGAACACCGAAGAACCGGGGTCTCCCTGACGACCGGCACGACCACGCAACTGACGGTCTACACGACGGGATTCGTGACGCTCGGTTCCGATAATCGCCAAACCTCCGGCTTCACGCACGGCTGGTGAGAGCTTGATATCGGTTCCACGACCGGCCATGTTGGTAGCGATCGTGACCGTACCTGTTTGTCCGGCTTGTGCCACGATCTCGGCCTCGCGTTGGTGCAACTTGGCGTTCAATACATTGTGTTTAATCTTACGCAAAGTCAACATACGGCTCAACAATTCCGATATTTCGACCGAAGTCGTACCTACCAATACAGGACGACCTGCTTCTACCATTTTCACGATTTCTTCGATGACGGCGTTGTATTTCGCCCGTTTGGTTTTATATACCCGGTCGTTCATATCGATACGAGCTACCGGCTTATTGGTAGGAATCGTCACGACATCGAGCTTATAAATATCCCAGAACTCCCCGGCTTCGGTCTCGGCAGTACCGGTCATACCGGCCAACTTGTGATACATACGGAAATAGTTCTGCAAAGTAATCGTCGCAAAAGTCTGCGTAGCGGCCTCTACCTTAACGTGCTCTTTCGCCTCAATAGCTTGGTGCAAACCATCGGAGTAGCGGCGGCCTTCCATGATACGCCCCGTTTGCTCATCGACGATTTTCACTTTATTGTCGATTACCACATATTGGTCGTTCAATTCGAAAAGGGTATACGCCTTTAACAGCTGATTCACCGTATGAACCCGCTCGGCCTTGATCGCGTAATCTTGCAAGATTCCGTCTTTTTTGGCTTGTTTTTCTTCGGGAGAAAGTCCTTGATTTTCAAGGTCGGAAAGCAGCTCGCTGATATTCGGCAATACGAAGAAATTAGGATCGTCCGATTTCCCGGTCATCACATCGAGACCTTTGTCGGTCATATCGATACCGTTATTCTTTTCGTCGATTACAAAATAGAGGTCGTCCGTAATCTCAGGCATACGGCGGTTGTTATCGGCCATATAGATAGCCTCGGTTTCGAGCAACAAAGGTTTAATACCCGGTTCGCTCAAATATTTGATAAGCGCCCCGTTCTTAGGTAATCCTTTGAAACAACGATACAACAGTACGGCTCCTTCCTCACGAGTCTTTTTATCATCGGAAGCTATCTTAATCTTGGCTTCGGCCAACAACTTCGTAACCAAGTTTCGCTGCATCTTCACCAATTCTTCCACTTTGGGCTGGAACTGCTCGAACATCTGGTCATCGCCTTTGGGGGTAGGACCGGATATAATCAACGGCGTACGTGCATCATCGATCAACACAGAGTCGACCTCATCGACAATCGCATAGTTGTGCATGCGCTGTACCAAGTCGAGCGGAGAGCTGGCCATATTGTCACGCAAGTAGTCGAAACCGAATTCGTTGTTCGTACCGAATGTAATATCGGCGTTATACGCATTACGACGGGCTTCGGAGTTCGGCTCGTGCTTGTCGATACAATCCACCGACAAACCGTGGAACATATAAAGAGGCCCCATCCACTCGGAGTCACGTTTCGAAAGATAGTCGTTCACGGTTACCACATGTACGCCATTGCCCGACAAAGCATTCAAGAATACAGGGAGCGTAGCTACCAAAGTCTTACCCTCACCGGTAGCCATCTCGGCGATTTTACCCTTATGCAACACGACACCGCCGATCAGCTGCACATCGTAGTGTACCATGTCCCAAACGACCTCATTACCACCGGCCATCCAGTGATTGGCATAAATAGCTTTGTCGCCTTCGATATGTATAAAATCATGGTCTACCGCCAAGCTCCGGTCAAAATCATTTGCCGTAACCTCGACAGTTTCATTTTGGCTGAATCGACGCGCCGTCTCTTTCATCACAGCGAAAACTTCGGGAAGCGATTCGTCGAGAACATCTTCTATTTTTTTCAATATCTCTTTCTCGATTTTATCGATTTCTTCCCATGTAGACTCGCGTTTATCGTAATCGAGCGTTTCTACATGCTCTTTCAGTTCGGCGATACGTTTACGGTCATCGGCCACCGAATCCTGAATATGTTGTTTCACCACATCGATACGGTGACGCAACTCATCGTTCGACAATTTTTCAAGTTCGGGCGAAATAGCCTTTATTTTCTGAATGTAAGGCTCTATTTCTTTTAAATCGCGCTGCGACTTATTACCGAACAGCTTTTTTAATAAATCATTAAATCCCATATAAAGTATTTGTTTTATTCGTTAAAAATTACCTATAAGGCAAAGGTATAACATACCCTGCAAAAATAGTGCAAATTTTGCTAACTCCGCAAAAAGGAATGAATTAGTATTGTATTTCGGGAAGCGGAGCATCGGCCGAACCATTCGGCGAACGAATCCGCAAAAGGCGAGAAACGGTAGGAGCGATGGCCGTCGCACGCACCGGAGAGGTGATACGCACCGGCTTCACATCGTGTGCCAAAATAAAACACGGTGCAGGAACAGCATTGACACGAACATATTCGCGGGTATCGTTCGCATCCTCATAGACGACCTCCCAACCGGGACACAAATCCAGCACGAGATCGCCCGACAGTTTGGGATAATAGCTGTTTCGCATGGCGGCGACACGATCGGTTCCATTACTCAGCAACAGACGTTGCGACGTATAAACGTCTTGTACACCCGTCATCTGAATCAGAAACGAAGCCGCCCGATTACGCATTTCATCGGCATCGACGTCACGCTCCTTAATCAGTTTCCGGTTCAAGAAAATCTGTCGATTCTGGTAACCTATCACCCAATCTCCTTGACCGTAAAGAGCCATCAGATAAACGTTCAACAAAGAGACTGCACGCCGGGGATAAAATTCTCCCGAAGGTATATTATAAATGGGCGACTCTTTCGCCTCCCCCTTGAAATATCCCGTAGAGGTCAAAAAAACGACCGTGTTGGCAAGACCCACTTTCTTGTCTATTTCATCGAGCAGACGGGCTATATCCCTATCCAGTCGCACATAAGTATCCTGCAACTCCAAGCCGTAGTCCTGTATGGTCTTGTTCAGATACACGCCGGCCGTATAACCGACATTCAGCATATCGAGGACACCACGGCGTCCCAAAAGTCCTTTATCCAAGAACTCCACGGCAACATCGGTAATCTCCTGATTAACCAAAGCCGTCGTCTTAAACTGCACGAACTTATCACGGCCGTCTCGGGCAAAAGTTCGTTTAAAAGAAAAATCATTCGTCAGATACGGTATGGCCGTATAACGGTCGGGCGTATAAAGCGGAGTCCAAGAAAGCGTATCGATACGAGCCGATAAAGAACGCACATAATTGAATTGTTCGACATAAGCGGGAACATCACGATAATAAGTGGTCGTCGCCCACTTGCCATTCCTATCGTTAATCCAGAAAGCACAATTAGCCGCATGTCCCGCACTGATAATAGACTGCTGTGCATCGGGCGCTACGGCATACACGCGTCCCAATCCTCCGCTCACGATTTTTACCTCGTCGCTGAGCGTCGAAGTACGAATACGTTCAGGTGAAAAAGTTTCATCGGTATAATTCCCTATCTTAGACGGGTCGTTCAGAATAAACTCTTCCCGCAGAAATGCCGTATTGAAAAAACGCTCCGACGGAATGCCATGAAAAAACGGAGTTGTTCCCGTATACAGAGTAGCCGTTGCCGAAGCCTTATCGATATTCGGGAAATCGAAAACCAAATTTTCACAGACAACTCCCTCTCGCATCAACCGTTTAAAACCCTTTTCCCCGAAAAGGTGTTGCAAGGCTTCCAAATAATCGGTACGCAGTTGATCGACCGTAATACCCACCACCAAACGAGGACTGTTGTCGGCAGACTGCACCAACGGTACGACCAGCAGAGAAAAGAGAATTGTCGCTAATACTTTATTTTTCATCTTTGTTTTTCTCCGTTTTTTTTCAAACGAACGGATACCGCCAAATAGGTAAACGAACGAATTACCAATACCAACACCAACGGAAAAAATGCGGCATTAAACTGTTGTGGAATCCAGTGCCAAAGGGCCACAAATAACAACAACCCTGCAAAGTTAGCAAAATGATAGTATCTAACGATACTTTTAAGAGATTTAAACCAAACAAAAAGAGCCATCAACAGCCAAAAGGGATGCAACCAAAACGCTGAATAGTTGGGATAAGTCGCCGGGTGAACAGAAACGAACACAAGGAAAAACACGACTAAGCCGCCCAATCCGTAAATCGAAAACAAGACTGTATCGAATACCCGGGAATACCTTTTTCGAGAAATATCATATACCGACACAGCCGCGACAAAGAAGAAAAACAACCATGCGACGAAAAGGGGCGTCAAATAAAACGGAGTTTCGGGAGGACACGCCGGAACCTCAGGATCGTACAGCACCTCCGTTCGGCTCACCAACGGGACAACCGCCGAGTCGGGACTCATTTGAACGACCGCCTCGGAAAAAGCTTTCTCTAATATTTCGGGACCGAACATTTGTTCCCGATAAGTCATCGGCCTATCCAAACCGCTTCCCAATGCCAAGTCGATACCGAAAATCAACCACGGGCAAATACCCGCATATCGGTCTATCTCCTCGCGAAAAGTAGGCAAAGACTCCCCCGGCTCTTTATATCGCACCTTGTTATCCAATACCATCTCTACCATATTACGAGGACGGGTAGCACAATTATCGAACAGGAAATTATACCGGTAAACCCGGTTCTGAGGCATGGCATTAACCAACAGAGCCTCGAATAAGGCTCTGCTTTGTATGGGTGTCAAGTTCAACACCTGTTCATCGACCTTCGATTCCCGAAACTGATAATTTAATAAGAAATCGGGAAAATCGTTTATTCCTAAACAATAATCGGTTTCACCTTTCGTGAACCGCCAGATAAAGCCGGGCGCATCGAAGTTAAACATGCCATAATTGAAAACATAATCGAAACCTCCGGGCCTCTGCTGTTTCACCCGCAAGGCCGTATGACCGAACAACTCATACACCTCCGTTCCGGGTCCGCAAGTCAATAAACTCACTTGTAAAGTATCGGGCAAGATTCCCGGTTTTGATTCCTGCGCTTGTATTTTCTCGTTGGAAAACAAGACCACAAGAATAAAACCCAGAATTATATATAGTTTCTTCTTCATAAACACTCCACATTATTGCAGCAAAATCGGTGTAAAAGTACAACTTTCCATCTAATTACCTCGGTATGTAACTCTTTTATTTTCTTTGACTTTGATAAATTTCACATTTTTATTTCCACACTCTACCGAATAATTTTTTATCTTTGTTCGAAACACAAAACAGAGTATTATGAAAATCAAAGGTTTACTATTATCTCTATTCGTAACAAGCAGCTTACTCTCGATTGCACAAGACATAAAACTCCCCTCCCCGCAAAAACAGGGCGGAGAACCTCTCTTGCAGGTTCTCTCCAAACGCGCCTCGACACGCGACTTCGATACACAAAAGAATATAGACTCACAAACCCTTTCCAACCTATTGTGGGCGGCATGGGGATACAACCGAGAAGACAAGCGTACGGCGCCTTCGGCCATGAATCGTCAAGAAATTTCACTATATATCGTCACGGCACAAGGGGTCTATCTCTATGATGCCAAACAGAATAAACTGGCGGAAATCGCCAAAGGAGATTTCCGGGAAAACGCAGGCATGCAACCGTTCGTACACACTGCGCCTCTCAACATTATTTTTACTGCCGATTTGGAAAAAGCGCCAGGTAACGACATGATGTTCGTCGATTGCGGATTCATCTCCCAGAACATTTATCTCTATTGTGCCTCGGTCGGTTTGGGTACAGTCGTTCGCGGCTCGTTCAACGGCGATGAATTGGCAAAAATATTAAAGCTGAACGAAAAACAAAAAGTAGTATTGACCCAGACTGTCGGCTATCCGGCTAAATGATTTCTCCGGAAAAACCTTACATCATGCGACGGTTCTCATTTCTCTTTTTTACGATCGTTATATTCCTGTCTTTTTTATCTGGTTGCAAAGGCAAACAAGTCGAATCTGATTACCCGGAAAGTTCTCTTATCGATACATTCGAAGTAAAACAACAACCCCAACCGCGCACAACCGGCTGGAAAAAGAGTCCTGTACGATATTCCAGTTTCCGCAAACTATTCAACGACTTGAACGACAAACATCTTGCTGTTGCCAAAAAGAACGGGATAGAACCATTGGAATCGCTCGATGATGCCCGGAATTTGGGATTCTGGAAACTTGCTAAAATAGACAGTTGTGAATACTACACCGTCGATAAACTGACTCATTCGATCCCATATCTGACTCCCAAAACCAAATGGTTGCTCATGAAGATAGGCAAAAACTTCCAAGACTCGTTAACGAACCGAGGTTCGGGAGGAAGACAAATTATTCTCACCAGCGCATTGCGTTCCGATGAATCGATAAAGTCGTTACGCCGGCGAAATACAAACGCCAGCGAAAACTCGGCACACCGTTACGGCACGACTTTCGACATAGCCTACAATCGATACAACGTAACCGACTCGACCTATTTCGTACCCTCCGACCGACTACGAATTTTACTCGGCGAGGTTCTGTACGATTTACGCAAAGAACACAAATGCTACATCAAATACGAAATACGACAAGGCTGTTTCCACATTACGGCGAGATAAATCAAACGACAACCGTACAATCGACCGGCCTTTCGTGAAAAATTATTATCTTTGTCACAACGAAGATACGATGCGGTTCGGCATAGCCAAATCGGAAACAAGATTTTCGTTTGTCTCTGCACTCACCTTTCCGTATCTTTGAGGCGTTTAACAATAACCGACCGATGAAACGATATTTATATGCCCTGCGCTATCTGATTTCGATACATGTGTTGGGACTCATTCTCTTTACGGCATTCCGTCTGATCCTCTTCCTACAAGGGTACGAATATCTCATGGACGAAGAAATTTCGGTATTCACCCGTCTCGAAGCATTCGTCCGGGGATTGTGGCTCGACAATGTCGTAGCCTGTTATATATCGATTCTGCCGCTCGTTATCGTCTCGATCTGTTCCCTGATAGGATATTTCGGTAAAAACCTGTACCGGGGAATCCATATCTTTTTCTCGGTCTTTTACGTCGTGGCATTCGCCATATCGGCTGCCGATATACCTTATTTCGCTTATTTCTTCAAACACATCAACGCTTCCATTTTCAACTGGTTCGGCTACACCGGAACGACATTGGGACTTATGTTCGGTGAATTCTCCTATATCGTCGCATTCGTCTTGTTTCTGTGTCTCTCTTTCCTTTTCGTCTTTCTCTCCCGGATATTATTACATCGGACTTGTCGCGATATACAAAGAGTATCTGCCGAAAAATTTCATTGGAAACCCGAGCTGCTTACACTCCTTTGCTCGACTCTTCTAATAGGAGTATGTTTATTCGGCATACGCGGACGCATGGGATACAACCCTATCAAAGTAAGTGCGGCCTATTATTGCAACAATACATTTTTGAACCAATTGGGTATAAGCCCCTCGTTCAATTTATTGCGCAGTTCGTTAGAGGCTTCCAAATCGGAAAATCGGGAAATCGATTTGATGGACGAGAAAGAGGCGATCTCTACGGTTCGCAGAGAACTGAATATCACGGACTCGCTTCCCGACATATCGCCCATTGCCCGAAAAATAGAAAATCCGGAACAACCCAGCCGTAAAAACGTAGTCCTCGTTTTCATGGAATCGATGTCGGCCGAATTGCTGGGGCATTTCGGTAATCCCGAGCACCTCACCCCGTTTCTCGATTCAATAGCCGTCCGGTCGCTTTGCTTCAATCGATTTTTCTCGGCGGGAACTCATACCAACCATGCCATACACTCCGTCTTGTATTCCTATCCGGCTCTGATGAAACGGAATTCCATGAAAGGAGCCGTTATTCCTTTCTTCGCCGGACTACCCACCATTTTACAAGATAACGGATACCGTACGCTTTTTTTCATGACTCATGAGTCACAGTATGATAACATGAACGGCTATCTGCGAACCAATGGATTCGACCGCATCTTCGCACAAGAGGACTATCCGAAAGACAAAGTAGTCAACAGTTTCGGTGTCCAAGACGATTTCCTATACCAATACGCCCTGCCCATTCTCACAGAGACTGCCGACGAGGGGCAACCCTTTTTCGCTGTATTGTTAAGCATCAGCAACCACCCGCCGTATGTTATTCCCAAAGATTTCAAGACACACAGTAGTACTGACGAACATCGAATCGTCGAATTCGCCGATCATGCTTTAAAGGAATTTATCGATGAAGCGAAACAACAGGAATGGTTCGACAACACGATATTTGTCTTCGTCGGTGACCACGGGAAAATTGTGGGGACTCCCCGCAGCGATATGCCGCTCAGTTTCAACCATGTGCCTCTTTTCATTTATTCGCCTTCATTTATCGAACCCCGACAGATACAAGACCTCGGCGGACAAGTGGATATAGCTCCCACCATATTGGGTTTGCTGAACATAGACTATACCGACAACGGATTCGGAGTAAACCTCCTGCAAGAAAAACGTAAAGCGGCATTCTTTACCTCCGACGATGCTATCGGATGCGTGAACGATTCACTGTTCTATATCTATAAACCCAAAGAAAACCAAGAGTGGTTGCTCTCGCAAGAAAGAGCTATCGAAAAGGGGGGCAATATCGACAATCCTGCCGTCTGCCAAGAACTGCGGGAATATGCCTTCTCCATGCTTCAAACCGCACAATACCTCATGAGCAACAACCTCACAGGGAAATATATAGGTTATCAACCCCGTTAAACAACCGACTGTTATGAATAAGATATTTTATACATTCGTTCTTTCGGCGCTCGTACTCCTTTCGGTACAATGTAACCCGAAATCCCAAGAAAGCGACGAACAACTCGAAAACGATTCTATCATCGAGTATGCCGAACTACTCTCTATTACCTATCATGACGACTACACCGATGTAAAAATAAGCAACCCGTGGGACAGCGCCCGGTTGCTGCACCGATATATCCTCGTTCCCAAGACACAAAACGTTCCATCGAATCTACCGCAAGGAACCGTCGTAAGGACTCCGTTGTCCAATACATTAGTCTATGCCTCGGTACATTGCAGCCTGTTGGAGCAATTAGACGCATTATCGCAAATAGGAGGAGTCTGCGACCTCTCCTATATCAAAACGCCCGCTTTGCTCTCTCGTGCGGAAAACGGAAAACTGACCGATGCCGGAAATTCCATGTCGCCCGACATCGAACGAGTAATGTCGTTGAATCCGGATGCCATCTTATTATCTCCTTTCGAAAACGCCGGATACGGACGTATCGGGAAAATGGGAATACCCATTATAGAATGCGCCGATTATTTGGAAACTTCACCTCTGGGCCGGGCAGAATGGATAAAATTCTTCGGTCTGTTATACGGTAAAGAGGTCGAAGCCGATTCCATTTTTACGGAAGTCGAAAAAAACTATACCGAATTGAGAGATAAAATAGGTGTACTTTCTTCTGCTCCCGTTGTCATCAGCGAATTAAAAAGCGGTTCGGCATGGTATATGCCCGGCGGAAAAAGCTATATGGCCCGCTTTTTCAAGGATGCCGGAGCCGCTTACCCGTGGAGCGACAATACAGAAACAGGGTCTATTCCGCTCTCTTTCGAAACGGTATTCAACCGAGCAGGAAAAGCCGACATTTGGCTTATTAAATCGTTCCACGTGTCGGAGCTTTCCTATCGGACTCTGCAAAAGGAATATGCACCCTATGCAAGGTTCAAAGCCTTCCGGGAGAAAAAGATATACGGTTGTGACTCGTCCCGATGCAACTACTACGAAGAGACTCCGTTTCGTCCCGACCTGTTGTTACAGGAACTCGCTGCATTGTTCCACCCCGGCCTGTTCCCCGACTATCGATTCCGCTACTATCAACCGTTATCCGAATGAACGACAAACCGAACAAGCAACATGAACAACGGCTAATAGTCGTTCTCGTCCTGTTACTTTTGGCATTATGTGCCGCCAATTTATGGTTCGGGTCGGTACAAATACCGGCTTCGGCCGTATGGGATATCCTGTGCGGGAAAGAACCTGAAAAGGAGGTCTGGAAATTCATCGTACTGGAATCCCGATTACCGCAAATGGCGGCGGCACTCCTGTCGGGAGCCGCATTGGCAGTTGCCGGGCTGCTTCTTCAAACTGCATTCAACAACCCGCTCGCCGGACCTTCGATATTAGGAATCGATACGGGAGCCAGTTTAGGAGTGGCTTTGGTCATGTTATTTTGGGGAGGGACACTCGGCGTGTCCGAGGCAACCACCCTCACCGGATTCACCGCCATCATTGCCGGAGCTTTTCTCGGTTCAGTCACTGTATTAGGTACGATACTCTTTTTCTCGACCATTGTCAAGAACAACATCATGCTCCTCATTGTCGGTATAATGGTAGGCTATATTACTTCGTCGGTTATCTCTCTACTCAACTATTTCGCAACAGCCGAAGGGGTACACTCCTATACGATTTGGGGTATGGGAAATTTCAGCGGAGTCACCGGCGAGCAGCTGCCCTATTTCGCACTTTTCGTATCTGTGGGCCTCATCATCGCTATACTTCTGATAAAACCACTCAATGCCTTGCTGCTCGGTGACCGTTATGCTGCCAATCTGGGAGTAAACATTAAACTCACCCGCAATCTGCTGCTCATCGTCACCGGTCTGCTCACGGCATCGACCACGGCATTCTGCGGCCCCATTTCGTTTATCGGGCTCGCCGTTCCTCATATCGCCCGACTGTTATTGGGGACATCGAACCACAACACCTTGTTGCCGATGACTTTGCTGTGCGGAGCCGTAACCGCATTGCTGTGCAATCTCATCTGTATCCTTCCGGGAGAATCGGGCATCCTGCCCATCAATGCCATCACTCCGGTCTTAGGTGCGCCAGTGATTATTTATGTCATCATCAACCAACGAAAAATCCAATATTTCAACTGATGGAGAAACAGGCAAACATATTATCGGCACAGCAGCTCTGTATCGGATATAAAACGGGGCACGGGCACGTCAAGCAAGTTCACGGCGATCTGTCGTTCTCCCTACGCAAGGGCGAGCTCACCTGCCTGTTAGGCGCAAACGGTTCGGGCAAATCGACTCTGCTACGCACCTTATCGGCGTCCCAACCTTCGTTATCGGGAAAAATCCTGTTGAACGGAAACGAGTTGTCTGCCATGTCAGAGCGGGAAATTTCCCGCCAAATCGGGGTTGTACTGACCGACAAGACACAAACCGGAGGATTGACCGTATATGAGCTGGTCGCCCTCGGACGGCAACCGCATACGGGATTTTTCGGGAAACTCGATCGACAGGATCGGCAAGTAGTGGACGAAGCTATCGAAGCCGTGGGCATCTCACACAAAGCGCACTCCTATATGGCGCAACTCTCCGATGGAGAAAAGCAGAAAGCTATGATCGCAAAAGTATTGGCGCAAGAGTGCCCTCTGGTTATATTAGACGAACCGACCGCTTTCCTCGACGTGGTGAGCCGCATAGAAATCATGACTCTGTTACACCACATCGCCACGGTCCAAAACAAAGCGATACTACTGTCGACCCACGACATAGAACAAGCGCTGGTGCTCGCCGATTGCCTATGGCTTTTACGGAAGGGGCACGGAATGCGTAGCGGAATAACCGAGGACCTCATTTTGAATGGAGAACTCGATACCTTGTTCGACCGTAAGGAAATTTGTTTCGACCGGGCGCATGGCAGTTACTACCCTTCGGTTCAATGGGAAAAAGAAATTGTCGTAGATGCGACGGACGAAACACTTCTCCATTGGACAGTCAATGCTCTGAATCGTAACAATTACGGTTGCCGCATATCACCTTGCGAGGCCGATGCATCGCTTCCCCGCCTCATCGTCGAAGGAAACGACTCACTATCGTTACACACCGCAACGAACGAAGTGCGATTTACCTCTTTCGCCGCCCTCATTGCATACCTTAAAACACCGGTTCAAAAGGGTTGAATGGATTCCGAAGGTTGAGCACTATCAACCACGCCCGAAAAATAACACGGAAAAAGGGTCTCACCCCCCTTCCCCTACGCACTGCAATAACATGTCACCTTGTTCGTAAAGCGGCAACCATAGACTGGGCGGCATTCTTTGGAGCGCCGGGAGCACCCAATCGCTCGGCAACAAGATCATATCCCTCCAACATTTTCTTTCGGGTAGTCTCTTCGAACAACGAAGTTAACTCTCGACGAAGATTCTCAGGAGTCGCCCGATAGCCCAATAACTCACACACGACAGGACTATCGGCTATCAAATTAACCAACGAAACATACGGTACTTTCAAGATTTTCTCAAATGTCTTATAAAACAACTTGCCTCCTCCCAGTCGATAGCATACCACCTGAGGCACTCGCAACAAAGCGGTTTCGAGCGTAGCGGTTCCCGATGTGACCAATGCCACCCGACTCTGTTGAAGCAAACGATAAGTCTTGCCCCAAACGACTTTTACCGAACGGTCCTGCAAATAAGGAGCATATCGGTCGGGAGAAATACCGGGAGCCCCTGCGATAACCAACTGATAGTCGTGGAACGTCTTTGCGGCCTCTATCATTAAAGGCAGATTATGATCAATCTCGGCTACCCGGCTACCCGCCAGCAGAGCTATTATGGGCTTTTTTCCCAAGCCGCACTCCGCCGTAAAATCCTCGAAACTCTCATCGGCATAAGGCCGCACAGCCAATTCATCGACCGTAGGATTTCCTACATACTCCACCGTATAATCGTGCTTGGCATAAAACGAAACCTCGAACGGAAGAATGGAATAAAGTCGGTCTACATACCGACGGATACTCTTTACCCTCCATTCCTTCCAAGCCCAAATCTTAGGAGAGATATAATAATAAACCGGAATACCCAAACGACGTTTCACATATTTGGCTATTTTCAGATTGAAACCCGGATAATCTATCAATATAACCACATCGGGACGGAATGCGGCAATATCCTGTTTACACAAACGCATGTTCGCCAAAACTTTATCGAGATTCATCAACACCGGAATAAATCCCATATAAGCCATATCCCGATAATGCTTTACCAGCGTACCGCCACAAGAAGCCATCAAGTCACCGCCGAAAAAACGAAATTTGGCGTTTGCATCTTCCTGTTGCAAAGCTCTCATCAAATTGGAGGCATGTAAATCGCCCGAAGCCTCCCCGGCGATAAGATAATATTTCATACCCGATTAGGAATAATTGGTCACGTCATTCGACCCTGACAGCTGTCCCGCTGCACGTAACCATTAACATACTACCCGATCCGCCGACAGTCTCATAATCCAAATCGATACCCACCACGGCATTTGCGCCCAATGCTTCGGCCTGTCGAGCCATTTCTTCAAGAGCCGTATCTTTGGCCTCTCTCAAAACCGCTTCGTAAGAACCGGAACGGCCTCCGAAAAAATCTCTTACCCCTGCAAGAAAATCACGGAACACATTCGCCCCGATAATAGTCTCACCTGTCACAACTCCCAAATACCTTACAATCTGTTTCCCTTCTACCGAAGGAGTCGTAGTCATTAACATAGCCATCGATTTATTCGTTATTTATCCGATTACAAATATAGCAAAAGGTGAGAGCAGAGGCAAACAGAAATCACATTTCCGACTTGCCTATCCCGAACCGCAGCTTATCTTCGTACTTACAAAGATAGTGAAAGGAGCAAGTAGTACAAACATACTTGTTCTTTTTTATCGAGTTACATTCTATATTGCAATTACAAAATCAAAACGCCACTCTCCCGAAAGAAAATCGTCAGCCTTCCGCAATAAAGATGCACCGATATCGTTTTTATAATACAATGAAAGCGACAACTTTTGCTTTAATTTTACTGAGTATCTTGACAGGTACATGCCTGACGAGCTGCATCGATGACGATTTCACCACAAATCCGTCGCATGTACTCGCATTCTCCACCGATACGGTTGCTTTCGATACCGTATTCACCACGATAGGTACATCAACTCGTTCATTCCGCATTTACAACCGGAACAAGAAATCGTTGAACATCTCTTCCATCAAACTTGCCGATGCCGAACATTCGGGCTTTCATATCAATGTGGACGGTATGTCGGGCGATAATTTCACCAATGTCGAAATCCGAGGGAAAGACAGCCTATATGTATTTGTAGAAGCCAATATCGATCCTACCAATCAGGACAATCCCATTTTCATCGTCGATTCGATCGTCTTTGTAACCAACGGCGTCCAACAAGACGTAAAGCTGACTGCCTACGGACAGGACGTTATCATCAAAAGAGGGGAAACCTTCACGACCGATACCCATCTGACCGATGAACGGCCATACCTCATCTACGACAGTTTAGTCGTGGCTCCGGGAGCGACATTACAAATAGAACCCGGTGCAAGACTGCATTTCCACCATAGAGCTTCGCTGTTGGTACAAGGGAAATTACAAGTCGAAGGGTCGATGGAAGCCCCCGTTCAAATACGAGGCGATCGACTCGACCGGCTCTTTGCAGACTTGCCTTACGACAATCTCGGCGGGCAATGGGGCGGTATCCGTTTTTATCCCGAAAGTTTCGGGAATAAAATATCGTACGCTTATGTACGAGGAATGACTTCGGGTATCGTATTGGATTCGTGCGCTTCGGAAGAGCCTCGTCTCGAAATAGCGAATTCCCGCATACGCAACTCGTCGGGTAACCTCATCACATCGGCATACAGCCGACTGAATTGTTGGAACAGCGAGCTTTCCGATGCCGGAGGAGCCATACTCTCGCTGACAGGAGGAATAGCCGATTTCACCCACTGCACGATCGTCAACTACTATTTCTACGACATTATCACCTCGCCCATCGTGAACATGAGCTATTGTGCCCCGGCCGATACGATTTCGGGGGGTCCCGCCCTTCTACGAGCCCGATTCAACAACAGCATACTATACGGTAATACATCGGAAATTCCCTCGATCGACCTCACCGGCAGCCATGTATATTTCCGTTCCTGCCTCCTCCGTTCCAACGGAGAAGACGATGACAATTTCATCAATACCGTATGGAACGGACAACCGTTTTTCAAAGCCACTGGCGAAGAACATTACTACTACGATTATCGAATCGGGTCGGATAAATCCGATGCTATCGGGAAAGGAAACCCCGATTTCGCGATCTTCCCATTGGATAAAGATATGTATGGGAACCTTCGTTCCACGAGCGTGGATATCGGAGCTTATCAATACATACCACAAGAAATTCCCGAAGAATAGAGAATGCACATAACATTCAAAAATGCGCAAATAGCACCCTTTTCGGTCTTCCTCCTCTCTTAATAAAAGTTACAAAGTTCAATTACTCACCCTATTTGTATAACAAATTTCTTTTTTCTCTCTCATTTTTCTATTTTTGTAAGAGATATTAAAACCTCTTTCTAAATATTTGCAATCATGAGCGAAGAGATACGACAAATAGCGGAACGGCTCGTTGGCCTTAGAGATGCCTTAGACCTTCGACCCGAAGATATTGCATCGACCTGCAACATCGATTTGGAAACCTATTTAGGTTACGAGTCGGGCGAAAAAGACATTCCGGTCAGTTTTCTGCACCAGATAGCCAAGCACTACGGCGTAGAATTGCCGGCATTGATGTTCGGATACGAACCCCGAATGAACTCTTATTTCCTTACCCGAAAAGACAAAGGTGTCGCCGTAGAGCGTACAAAAGCCTATAAATATCAATCGTTGGCCGCCGGATTCGCCAACCGCAAAGCCGACCCTTTCATGGTCACGGTCGAGCCATCGGCTCCCGAAGCGCCATTCACGCTCAACACCCACCCCGGACAAGAATTTAACCTTGTTCTCGAAGGGAGCATGCATCTACGTATCGGAGAAAAAGAATTAGTGCTGAACGAAGGCGACAGTATTATATTCGACTCTACCCGTCCGCACGGTATGAAAGCGATAGACCGACAAGTCAAATTTCTGGCGATCATATTTTAAATGATCTTTCCGTAACAATAGGTATTTCACAAACATCAAGTAAAAAGAGGGAATATTCCCACATAGTCATTATGTTAGAACGCTTTTTAGATAAAACGTCTTTCTCTTCACAGGAAGACTTCATGAAAAATTTTAAGGTAAAAGTTCCCGATTGTTTTAATTTCGGATACGATGTTGTAGATGAATGGGCACGTATAGCTCCCGAAAAAAAAGCTCTGCTTTGGACCAACGATCAAGGAAAAAGAATAGATTTTACATTTGCCGATATTAAACGAGAAAGCGACAAAACTGCATCTTACTTCCAATCATTAGGAATAGGGCACGGCGATATGGTCATGCTCATTTTGAAACGAAGATACGAATTTTGGTTTTCTATTATCGCTCTTCACAAACTGGGAGCCGTATGTATTCCCGCCACTCACCTGCTGACCGAGAAAGACATAGTGTACCGATGCAATGCCGCCGACATAAAAATGATTGTATCCTGCGGCGACGGGATTGTAGTCGAGCACATCAACCGAGCCCGACCGTCCTCGCCTTCATTACAACGTTGTGTCTCCATCGGGCCCATCATTCCAGAAGGGTGGGACGACTTCCATAAAGGAATAGAATCGGCTGCTCCTTTCGTCCGTCCCGAATCGGTCAACACGAATGACGATATTTCACTGCTCTATTTCACATCGGGAACCACCGGCGAGCCCAAAATGGTCGCCCATGATTTCACTTACCCGTTAGGGCACATCATCACCGGCTCCTTTTGGCACAACCTGCACGAAGACAGCCTGCATTTGACTCTGGCCGACACGGGTTGGGGAAAAGCCGTATGGGGAAAACTATACGGGCAATGGTTTGCCGGGGCGAACGTGTTTGTCTATGACTTCGAAAAATTCAAACCGGCCGACGTACTCGAAATGATACACAACTTTCACATCACTTCATTTTGCGCTCCTCCCACCGTATTTAGGTTTCTCATTCGGGAAGACCTCACCAAATACGATATTTCTTCTCTAAAATATTGTACCATAGCCGGTGAAGCCCTTAACCCCAAAGTATACGAAGAATGGCTACGGCTCACGGGTATAAAACTGATGGAAGGTTTCGGACAGACCGAGACGACCCTCACTATCGCCACCTACCCGTGGGTGGAACCCAAACCGGGATCGATGGGAATACGCAACCCGCAATACGACATAGACCTGCTCACAGCCGACGGACGCTCGGCCGAAGATGGGGAACAGGGACAAATCGTTATCCGCACCGATCACGGGAAACCTTTGGGACTGTTCAAGGAATATTACCGTGACCCTCAAAAAACGTATGAAGCCTACCATGACGGTATTTACTATACAGGCGATGTAGCTTGGCGCGACGAGGACGGATACTTCTGGTTCGTGGGTCGTGCCGACGATGTCATCAAATCGTCGGGCTACCGCATCGGTCCATTCGAAGTGGAAAGCGCTCTAATGACCCACCCCGCCGTAGTGGAGTGTGCCGTGACCGGAGTCCCCGATGAAATCAGAGGACAAGTTGTCAAAGCGACTATCGTACTATCGGCCGCATACAAAGACAAAGCGGGAGAAGCTCTTGTCAAAGAGATACAAGACCATGTGAAAAAAGTCACGGCTCCCTATAAATATCCTCGGGTTATCGAGTTCGTCGAAGAGTTGCCCAAAACCATCAGCGGGAAAATACGCCGAGTAGAAATACGAGACAAAGACAAAGTCTAATAACGTAAAACGATCGTCCCATGCAAATCAGTAACGATTGGTTCGTCGCCGAAACAGAATTTGAAAACAAGTCTTTTATCATACGAGGGAGACTATTTCTCGATGCCATCAGGCAATCGGGAAAATTCGCCACACGTATCGCTCTCGTATGGGAATATCAGGGCGATGAAAAAGGCATGCCCACCGAAAAAGAGACGCAAGCGCTCGATAGCCTCAACGAGAAACTGCGCGATATATTGGAAGAGAAAGAAATCGCAATACTAACCGCCATTCATATAGGAGGGAAAACCGCCCGTTATGAATATTACGGAATCTCAGCCGAAAAATTCTCCATCGTCTTGAACGAGACTTTCAGCGAATACCCGCCGCTGCCGATAAAAATTGGAGCGGAAAGCGACCCCGAATGGAACAACTACATCGAAACGATTCAACAATTCGCCATGCAGCCATGAGTTACAAACGTAAACGTATTACCGTAAAAATAGGGAGTAACGTTCTTGCTCGTCCAGACGGTACGCTAGACATCACCCGCATGTCGGCTCTCACCGACCAAATCGCCGAGCTGCACAAAGCCGGAGTCGAAATTATTGTCATATCGTCGGGAGCTGTGGCATCGGGCCGCAGCGAATTGAAAATACACCGCAAGCTCGACGCAGTTTCTGCCAGACAATTATTCTCGGCTGTGGGGCAAGCCAAACTCATCAATCGTTATTACGAGCTATTCAGGGAACACAATATAGCTTGCGGACAAGTGCTCACGACCAAAGAAAATTTTTCGACCCGGCGACAGTACCTCACACAAAAACAATGTATGGAGGTTATGCTTGAAAACAAGGTTATCCCTATCGTTAACGAGAACGACACGATCTCGGTTACCGAGTTGATGTTCACCGACAACGACGAACTGTCGGGGCTCATCTCTGCCATGATGGACTCCGAAACCCTCGTCATTCTCAGCAATATCGACGGTATTTACAACGGGGCTCCGGGACAAGCGGGCAGTAAAGTCATACCGGAAATTCACCCCGGTCAAGAACTGTCGCAATACATACAGTCGGGGAAATCCTCTTTCGGGCGGGGCGGTATGCTTACCAAATGCAACATCGCCCGTAAGGTGGCGGACGAAGGTATAGAAGTCATCATCGCCAACGGCAAGAAAGAAAATATCTTGCCCGATCTTTTACGGGAAAACAGCTCGGCGATTTGCACGCGATTCATTCCCTCTGCCAACCCCATATCGAGCATTAAACGTTGGATCGCCCACTCCGAGGGATTCGCCAAAGGAGAATTACATATCAATGTCGGAGCCGTGAAAGCGATACACTCGCAACAAGCCGTCAGTATATTGCCGGTTGGAGTCACCCGTATCGAAGGAGACTTCGAAAAGGACGACATTGTCCGCATCATCGATCCCGATGGAAATTCCATAGGAGTAGGCCGCATTGCGTTCGACAGCGAAACAGCCCGAGAATTTATCGGACATCAGGGTGCGAAACCTTTCGTCCACTACGATTATCTCTATCTCGACTAACTTTAACGATTTCGATACAACCATACTCGAAAAAAAAGATTACTTTTGCTTTACACACATTATGAGCTATGACCGCCGATGTATCACATATTTTCGAAAACGCACGAGTCGCTGCCCGCAAATTGAATCTCGTCGATACCGAGACTATCGATAAAATACTTCTTGCCGTTGCCGACGAAGCCGAGAAAGAAGTCGATTACATCTTGCAGGAAAACTGTCGGGACTTGGCTCTTATGCCGAAGACAGACCCCAAATACGACCGGTTAATGCTCTCGCGGGAGCGAATTTTAGGAATAACCTCCGATATGAGAAAGGTAGCAGGGCTTCCCTCTCCATTGGGCAGAATATTGGCTTCATTCGACAGGCCCAACGGCATGCGCATCGAAAAAGTATCTGTACCGTTCGGAGTCATCGGCATTATCTACGAAGCCCGTCCCAATGTAACCTTCGACGTTTTTTCTCTTTGCTTGAAATCGGGGAATGTCTGTATTTTGAAGGGAGGTAGTGATGCCCAATATTCCAACAACGCTATTATCAACATTATCAACAAGGTGTTGATAAGTTACGGAATAAACTCTAACACAGCGACTTTACTACCTAACGACCACCGCTTTACCGACAAGTTATTAACCGCCGTGGGACAAGTCGACCTTATCATTCCAAGAGGCAGCAGTCGATTGATAAATTATGTACGCGAACATGCGCTTGTACCGGTTATCGAAACCGGAGCCGGGATATGCCACACCTATTTCGACAGTGACGGAGATTTGGAAAAAGGCCGCAATATCGTGTTCAATGCCAAAACCCGTCGGGTGAGCGTATGCAATGCGCTCGACTGTCTGATTATTCACAAGGAGAGATTATCCGACCTTGCAAGCCTCTGCAAGCCGTTGTCCGAAAAAAACGTACTCATATACGCCGACCCGAAAGCCTATGGCGCACTTGCGGGGAAATATCCGGAATCCCTCTTGCAGCCAGCGACCGACGATAGTTTCGGGACGGAATTTCTGGATTATAAGATGGCCGTCAAAACCGTCAACTCCTTTGAAGAGGCTTTGGCTCACATAGCTCGCTATTCCTCGAAACACAGCGAAAGTATAATCACCGAAAACGAATCTCACAAACAACGCTTCGCTCACGAAGTCGATGCCGCATGCGTATACACCAACGTGTCTACCGCATTCACCGATGGAGGACAATTCGGATTCGGGGCAGAAATAGGTATCAGCACACAGAAACTGCATGCAAGAGGTCCTATGGCTCTACCCGAGCTAACGACTTATAAATATATTATTTCCGGTAACGGACAAACCCGTCAATAAAACATTATGAGACATTTCACGAACGTACACGACCTCGGAGATTTAAAAGCTGCTGTTAAAGAAGCTCTCGAAGTAAAATCCAATCGGTTTGCCTACAAACACTTGGGGCAGGATAAAACCTTGATGATGATATTCTTCAATTCCAGCCTCCGTACTCGCCTAAGTACACAAAAGGCAGCTATGAATTTAGGCATGAATGTCATAGTTTTAGACGTCAATCAAGGAGCTTGGAAATTAGAGACCGAACGAGGAGTAGTCATGGACGGGGATAAACCGGAGCATTTACTCGAAGCTATACCGGTCATGGGGTGTTACTGCGACGTGATAGGCGTGCGTTCTTTCGCCCGGTTCGAAAGCAAAAGCGACGACTATGAAGAAAAAATTCTCAATCAGTTCATTCGATATTCAGGCCGACCGGTATTCAGCATGGAAGCAGCTACACGGCATCCATTGCAAAGTTTCGCCGACCTCATCACCATCGAAGAACATAAAAAAACCGAACGCCCCAAAGTAGTCCTCACATGGGCCCCTCACCCGAAGGCTCTACCTCAGGCCGTACCTAATTCTTTTGCCGAATGGATTAACCAAACCGATTACGAATTTGTCATTACCCACCCAGAGGGGTATGAATTAGCCCCTCAGTTCGTAGGCAATGCCCATGTGGAATATGACCAGCGAAAAGCTTTCGAGGGGGCAGACTTCATCTACGCCAAGAATTGGGCAGCCTATGCCGACCCACATTACGGACAAGTCATCAGCACAGACCGGGCATGGACGGTAGATAGCGAAAAAATGGCTTTGACCAATAACGCTTTTTTCATGCACTGTCTTCCGGTACGTCGCAACATGATTGTTTCGGACGATGTTATCGAAAGTCAGCAATCATTGGTAATCCCCGAAGCCGCCAATCGGGAAATCTCGGCACAAGTCGTACTGAAACGTATTCTTGAATCCCTCTAATTCTATACTTATGAAACGGCTTTTGACTTTCTTTCTGATATGTTTCTCATTCGTCGAATATACCCGGGCAGAAGATATTATCGACTATAAGTACTGGGACGAAGGGAAATTGACATGGGACGATTTCCAAGATACTCTCAGTCTCAAAGGAGTACCCTCGGCTTTTAACGCTTTTCTGAGAATTGAAAAAACAGAAAAACGAGATGGCAATACCCGCACGATTCGTCCCGAAGCGCAAGCCTGTTTCGACAAACGTCATTCTTTCGCCGACCGGCAAATACAAAACGAGAACTTACTGCGGTTGTTCCAGCTGAAATACGATTTGCTTGAAATGTATCGGCGAAGACTACAAACCGAATTAAATCTCGGAGTGGTGGGTATTGCCGCCGACAATCGCACTCGGCAATACATGGACCTATACACAGAAAAAAGCAAAAAAGCAGAACAAGAAACCGAAAACGGACAGAACGAGATAAAGCTGCAAGAATGGGAGTTCTACGTAACCAAAGAACTGATCGAAAACCCGGCTCCGTCCATTCCTCGAATCTCTCCGCGGCGATTCGGATACGGGTTCTATTTAGGAACCGGCGCCTCCTTCCCGGTCGGAAGCATTGCCGACTATTGGGATCCCGCTTGGCAAATCAATGTCGGATTCGATTTAGCTTATGCCAATACGCATCTGCTCTGCGACTTTTCTGCTGGAACAGCCCGTACCCGTCAAGAAATCATAGTTTCCAACGGACAAATCACGGATAAATGGCTTCGAAACGGACATAACACCTATACTTCTATATCCTTAGGTATAGGACAACAACTTATCTCCACCAAGTATTTCGCCCTTATGCCTTATGTCGGGTGTATATGGTCGGGATACTCCGATCAAGCAAAAATTCAAGAAGGGAGAAACGAAAGAACGACATTGTCCTACACGAATTTTAATTGGACGGCCGGAATCTGTTTCGACTACCGGTTCTCCACGACAATATCCTTAGTTCCTTCATTCTGGCGCGGTCATCGTGAAATATTTACCGCATCGATTCGTACAAAGCTATTTATCAATCGGGAGCAATACAAAAATTTCAACGCCATAGAAGGAAACATGATAAGAGGCTGTAAGCTGGGATTCTCGGTCGCTTGCCTCGGATTCAGCAGATTACTGCAAATCAAATAAAACTACATTTACGACATGAAACAATATCTCGACCTCTTACAACATGTGCTCGACCACGGCATCTTTAAAGAAGATCGCACAGGGACAGGCACTCACAGTGTCTTCGGTTATCAAATGCGTTTCGACCTGCAAGACGGATTCCCGCTCCTCACCACGAAGAAACTGCATTTGAAATCGATTATCCATGAACTGTTGTGGTTTCTTAAAGGCGACACCAACGTGAAATATTTGCAAGAGAACGGAGTCCGCATTTGGAACGAATGGGCCGACGAGAATGGCGACTTAGGACATATCTACGGGTATCAATGGCGTTCGTGGCCCGATTATAACGGCGGACATATCGACCAAATAAAAGAGGCTATCCACACCATACAAAACAATCCCGACTCACGTCGTATCATTGTCAGCGCATGGAATGTGGCAGACCTACCCCAAATGAACCTACCTCCTTGCCATGCTTTTTTCCAGTTCTATGTAGCAAATGGTAAACTCAGTTTGCAACTGTATCAACGCAGTGCGGATATTTTTCTCGGAGTGCCTTTCAATATCGCCTCTTATGCACTATTACTCATGATGGTCGCACAAGTGACCGGGCTCGAAGCCGGAGATTTCGTCCACACACTCGGAGATGCCCATATTTACAACAACCATATCGAGCAAGTGCGGGAGCAGCTTTCTCGCGAACCGCGAGCCCTGCCTAAAATGAAACTGAACCCCGACGTAAAAAGCATCTTCGATTTCAAATACGAAGACTTTGAATTGACGGATTATAACCCTCACCCCCATATCGCAGGAAAAGTAGCCGTATAAGTATGAGTAAAATAGCATTAATCGCAGCCGTTGCCGAAAAAGGAGCCATTGGCCGGGACCAACAACTGTTATGCCACTTGCCCAACGACTTGAAACATTTCAAAACACTCACGTCGGGGCATACCGTTGTCATGGGGCGAAAGACTTTCGAATCATTACCCAACGGAGCTTTACCTAACCGCAAGAATATCGTCTTGACACATAACACGTCACTATCGTGGCCGAATGTAACTGTCGTCCATACGCTTGACGAAATACCGATACAAGACACGACAGAAGACGAAATTTTCATTATGGGGGGAGCGACACTATACAACGAAACCATCAAGATAGCCGACACGCTGTATATCACACACATTCACCATACATTCGACGACGCCGACACATTCTTCCCGACCATAAACCCATCGGAGTGGGAAATCGCAAATTCGCAAGAAATGCCGGCCGACGAGAAACACGCTTATCCTTATACATTTGTAACCTATACCAGAAGACGGATAGAAAACCGGGAACCTTCCGACAAATAACCGGGTCAATCCCTATCGATCTGCGTCACATTCCCGTCATTGTCGAATTCCAATTCTACGAGAGGTGCCGTGTTCAACTCCACTTCATATCCCCAATCGTAACGAGCCGCTTCGACAATTCCGGCAGTAGGATACTGTGTAGCGACATAAGTCAACAAATTACCCGGCAAAATATCTATTTGTAAAGCCGACGGCAACACCTGCAAGTTGCCATCTACCTTTTGCCACCCGCCGTCCTTATAGAATTTCAATTCGAATCCGTTACTCAACCAAACTTTGTAACAGGGCTCTTCATTCTTCTTTTCGGCCTTAACTACCTTTACATCGGAAAAATAAGTACTAACAAATTGATGAACAGAATCAGGCAAGTATTGATAGTCCACTCGTTCGTCCTCATCACAGGCACTCAATCCGGCAAGCCCTGCGAACAAAATAAAACTCCACAAAAACGTTTTCATAATCTCCCATTTTAATTTTTATCTTATAACAACATCGTTTGCCAATGGGTCGATTCCTTACAAAATTTAAATAGAATCATGTTACATATAAAATAAGCGAATCAGAATGTAACACTTTTGTAACACAAATCCAACATATTGCTATAAAAACCGGAAATCACAAAAATAATGTTAAATATAATCGTTTTTCTTGGGTATTTTGTTTGTATATAAAATTATATGCGTACATTTGCAATGTGTTTTTCATGGTATTAGAATTAAGGTTAACAAAGATTGGTTGTCGTGATGACAATCAATTTTTTCATTTTAAACTGTTCCGTTTTTCATCTATACTTTCTCTCATATACTATCCAAGACACTCCATAAGAAATAAGCAGTGGTCTATCTTCTTCAAATGATTGTTGTATCTTTAAATTTTAGGTACATTTGTAACCAAAATCCAACCTTACTGCAATGAAAAAAACATTATTATCCATCGCACTATCGGCATTTGTTTTTTCACTGATAGCGGGAACAGGACTTTCGGCCGATTCCCCGTTAACCGTATTGCAAGCTCTTGCTAAGAAGAATGACCGGAAATCCTATTATGTAAATGGATACATAGTCGGGGAATACAGAGACTACTCCAACAATAAACACTTCTACAATATCGCACCGCCCTTCGATGGAACCTCGGCCTACCTCATCGCCGACGAAATCGATGAAATCGATTTAAGCAAGATGATGCCCGTACAAATCAAGGACTATGTCGATTCGTACAATTTAGATGAAAATCCACAATATTGGCGCAAGCAACTGACCATAAAAGGAACGTTAACCGATTACTTCACCCTGCCGGGAATTAAGAATCTCACAGATTGGATAGCACCCGGCGAAAATGTCACAGACGAAACGAAATACTGGAACTTCTATGAAACTTTTGAAACGAAAAAAGCCTATACTCCCAACAACACTTTAATGTACGGAGGAGGAATCTATGCCAGTGCCGAAACATGCCGATGGAAATTCGTAGGCGCTACATACGGAGACAGCTCCAACGATATGAAATGGGATAATGCAGCAGCCCACCTACGCCTCACCGAATCAACCTCCGGCGAACCCGGATACATCTACATGCTCGAAGATAAAAGCAACGGAATCGGGTACATACGCTTATGGGCTGCCCGATACAAAGATGATAAAGGTTCTGGTTCTTTCGGTGTATACATATCCGATGACAAAGGAAAAACTTGGGAACCCATTCAAACCGGTATTCCAATCAAAAAAGAGTTGACCGAATACCAATTCAAAGTGATGCATCCGGGAGAACTACGAATAAAAATAGGCAAAACAGAGAACTCGACGAATGGAATAGACATTGATAATATCCACATCAGCGACTATTATACGACGTCGTCCGTTGAAAACATGTTGTCTCCGACAAATATACGAATATGGAGTTCGAAAGATCATCTTTGTTTCGACACAAAAACCCCCGAACAAATCGACATCTACCAGATAAACGGCACACTCGTTAAGACTGAACATATAATCGGGAGTGGCAACATAGCCCTACCTGCCGGATTCTATATAGTCTCGATAAAAAACACCGCTACGAAAATTATCGTACAATAAAATAAAAAGTAGTAGAAGCCATTAGTATATAACTTAATTGGTGCACTCCAAAAAGTCCTAAATATAATTCTCCTTATTTTAACCATCAACAGATAAAAGAGAAAGAGGGAATATTTTGAAAATGGGTAGAGCAGCCAGACGTCTTTCCATCTCTCTTTATCTCTACAATTTACCACAATAAAAAAGCCGTATCGAATGATACGGCTTTTTCTTATCAAAAATTTATATCGTTATTCCTCATTAAGAGTAATTCTCTTACAAGCAACAGCTGTAAGTTCTTTGTTGCTTGAATGAAGATACTGTTGAATAGTTTGCTTGGGATCTTTCACAAAAGCTTGTTCAAGTAAACAAACTTCTTGATAAAATTTATTCAGACGACCCTGAGCAATCTTATCGAGCATTTCCTCTTTCTTACCCTCTTGACGAGCCTTATCTTTTGCGATTTCAAGTTCTTTTTCTACCACATCGGCCGGAACTTCATCACGAGAAACAGCGATAGGGCTCATAGCAGCAGCCTGCATAGCCACATCGTGAGCTACCTGATAATCGGTATCGGCAAGGTTAAAACCTACAATCGTAGCCAATTTATTCCCCGGGTGAATATAAGCGGTGGTATAAGGAGCCGAAATAGCTTCGTAGTAACCGAGCTCCATCTTTTCTCCGGTTTTACCGATTTCATCGACAATCAAGTTAGCGACGGGAGTACCATTGACAACCAAAGCCTTTACGGTTTCAAGATCGGTAGCTTTTGCCTCGATGGCAGCATCGAGAATAGATTTAGTCAAGGCTACGAAAGAATCGTTCTTAGCAACGAAATCCGTTTCGCACTTCAAAGCTACGATAGCAGCGAAATCGCCTTTGGCAGCAGCCAAAACGCAACCTTCCGAAGCTTCGCGGTCTTCGCGTTTAGCAGCGACAGCTTGACCTTTTTTACGAATAATTTCTTTTGCAGCTTCGATATCACCGTTAGTCTCGGTCAAAGCATTCTTACAATCCATCATGCCGGCTCCCGTAAGTTTACGTAGCTTGCTGATTTCAGCCATTGTAACAGCCATATACTTAATCTCCTATTTTTATAATTAGAAACGAACAAAGAGTGAAGTCAAAGAAAAGGCTCCACTCTTTGTCTTTGATTATTTTTATTCTTCTACTTCTTTAACTTCGGCGGCAGGAGCTTCGTCCGTTATTTCGGCAACCTCTGCATCTTCGGCTTTCTTGCGAGAGATACGAGTTTTACGTTCTTTCTTAACAGGAGCATCCTCACCCTCGGCAGGAGCATCAACTTTTTCAGCCTTACGTTCTTCCAAACCTTCGGCAATAGCACCGCATACGGCATCGAGAACCACTTCGATAGATTTCGAAGCATCGTCATTAGCCGGAATAACGAAATCTACATCGTTCGGATTCGAGTTGGTATCTACCATAGCAAATACGGGAATACCTAAACGATTGGCCTCGCGCACGGCAATATGTTCTTTCAAAACATCGACAACGAACAAAGCGGAAGGCAGACGATTCAAATCGGCAATACTACCCAAAGTCTTTTCCAACTTGGCACGTTGGCGAGAGATTTGCAATTTTTCACGCTTAGACAAATTGTCAAACGTTCCGTCCTTTTCCATTTTATCGATGGTAGACATTTTCTTCACAGCCTTACGGATCGTAGGGAAGTTAGTCAACATACCACCCGGCCAACGCTCGATAACATATGGCATATTCACAGCAGAAGCCTTGTCGGCGACAACTTGTTTGGCTTGTTTCTTAGTAGCGACGAACAGAATTTTTTTACCCGATTTAGCGATTGATTTCAATGCAGCTGCGGCTTCGTCGATCTTTGCTACGGTTTTATACAAGTCGATAATGTGGATACCGTTACGCTCCATGAAAATATAAGGAGCCATAGCAGGATTCCATTTTCTTTTCAAGTGTCCGAAATGAACACCGGCTTCCAATAACTGGTCAAAATTAGTAATAGACATTTTTTCTTTGTTTAATTTGTTTACATTCTACTTACACAACCACAAGGTAGTTCCCTATGAAAAGAAAAGTCCTTGCGGTTTGGATACTAAACACAAATATATCTTCGGCCTCAGGCCGTCGCATATTAACGTTTACTGAACTGGAATCTCTTACGAGCTTTGGGACGTCCAGGTTTCTTACGTTCAACGGTACGCGGGTCACGAGTCATGAAGCCTTCCGATTTCAGAGCAGGTTTATCCTCGGGATTGATTTTCACCAATGCGCGGGCAATCGCTAAACGAAGAGCCTCGGCCTGTCCTTTGAAACCACCGCCATTCAGATTCACTTTAATATCATACTTTTCTGCAACGCCCAATTTTTCAAGCGGTTGCTTTACAATGTATTGAAGTATTGAAGAGGGGAAATAAACAGCCAACTCTCTTTTGTTTATCGTAACTACACCCGAACCTTCGCAAACAAATACTCGTGCTACTGCGGCTTTACGTCTGCCTAATGCATTAACTACTTCCATATTACTTATTTAAGGGTGTTAATATCTATTGTTTTAGGGGTTTGTGCAGCATGTGGATGCTCGCTTCCTCCATAAATATAAACGTTTCTCAACAATTGAGCGCCCAATTTATTTTTGGGGAGCATACCTTTCAGTACACGTTTGAATAATCTCGATTCTCCTTTTTTCATCAAATCGGCAGGAGACAATTCTCTTTGACCGCCGGGATAACCTGTAAAGTTCAAATAAACCCGATCCGTCCATTTTTTCCCCGTTAATTGCACCTTATCGGCATTGATAATAATTACATTATCGCCACAATCCACATGAGGAGTATAGCACGGTTTATATTTACCACGCAATATTTTAGCAACTTTTGCACACATACGACCCAAAACTTGATCGGTTGCATCAACCACAACCCATTCTTTTTTAACGGTCGCTTTGTTTGCAGAAATGGTCTTATAACTTAAAGTATCCACTGCTTATTCTTTTAATTATTAAATACTTAACATACACATAGCATTCATGCTTCCGGCCAAAGAAGGCATGACTACTATTCAAATTTTCTCAAATTTGGGTAATAATCGGACTGCAAAGGTACGCTTTTTATTTGAAAAACAAAAGATTTCGATTTTTCTTTTACAGATTTAAACAAAAAAAATCGGCCCGGTTTTCCGGACCGATCTACTATCAGAAAGTATCTTTATTTCACCAGAACTTTCGTTGTTCTATTCCCGACTTTCACAATATAGAATCCGGGTAATAGATCATATTGGTTTTCTCCTACCCCGACAGAATCTTCCAATACCGACATTCCCGAAATAGAATAAATCTCTATCTTAGAAGGAACCTCGGCTTGCACATACAACTTTCCATCGATGGCATAAACCTTAGCACCAGATGCAGAAAGTGAATTTACCCCCGAAGGGATATATTCCACGATCTGCCGGTCCGAAAATTCCGATTCGACCAAATCATCGCCCAGCAAACGATAGGCCGATACCTCATAACCATATTTATACTGTCCACATTGTAATCCAGTAAAGGAGTACGAAATAGTTTCGGGGTCCCTCACAATAACACTGTTTTCCAATCTGGACACCTGAGCACCCGCTTTCAACTTTTGTTTAACGACAATATTATCGATAAAGAAAAGAGCACCGCCATCGGTAGCGAAACGGAGGCAATCTTTTTCAATACCGTTTTTCATTTCCACCGTAAGTGTTTTAGATTCCGATTTCTCGAAAGTCAGTGTTTTAGTATCGTTTTCAGAGTAGATATATAAATCGGTCCAACCGCTCGAAACCTTTGCCCATGCTGTCACTGTCACTTCGAATACGGTATCGTTATTCAGCACCAGTTCGGGCGTTTGAAGAGTCGCCTGCCAACCATACCCTCCAAGCATACCGTTTGCCAAACGAAGTCCGCCGCTAAATAACCAATTGGGCAATAAAGTATAATCATCTAGAATCACAAGAGAACTCGACTCAAACTCGTCTGGATTTTCTGGTGTAGCCGAAGTCGTTTCTTTCGAAAAATCTTCTTCCAAAACAACATATTCTTCGTCTTCTCTCGCCGTATAAACACTATAATTATTCACTCTATACCCCTCGGCCTTAGGTGTTTTTTCCCAATGAGCCGTATATGACGACTCTGTTACATCGGTAGCGGCAGCCACAACAGGAGCGACCAATCCTATTACAGCGATTTCGTCAGATGGTTCGGACTGCACTCCATTTTCCGAAGAAGCCTTTACATAATAATAGTAATCCAAATTCTCGTCTAAGCCTTCCACGGCATAAGACGTCACAGGCCCTACATTCTTATCTTCGAAAACATATATATTTTCTCTGACAGGCATACAACTGTAAGAAATATCATCGATAGCGACACGTCCGTTATTCTTCTGTTCGAACCATATCTTTACCCGATAACAATCGGACGGTAGAGAAGAGGTAAGATCGATATAGCGCCCCGTTTGAAGCGAAGAAGCAAAAGAATAACCCAAGTCCTTCCACTCTACTCCATTAAAATATTCAGCATGAATTTTTGAGCTATTTCCAGAAAGCATAGTTTTACCCCAAAACGAAAAGCTATCCATAGGATCATCTTCCAACGGAGTTACGATAGAGTCTCCCGTAGCATCAAATGCCAATGCAACCGAAGCAGAATTGTAATTGCCTTCATCTGTATACACATGACGAGTCCCATGAGTAACGACATCGACAACCCAACCTTCGGGATATTGAGGATTATCAGAGCTAATCAACGAGTCGGTACAATTAACGGTATCGAAAGTCTCCTTCACTGTTTTCGGAGCCTTCCCATCAGGGAATCGTTTACTATACACGCTCAATAAATAGTCTTTGGCTCGCTCGCTGCTTTCCCAATGAGCCGTAAACCCCTCCCGCATAAGATCAGTCGCTTCCAACGATTTAGGCGTAGGAATAATCTCTTTTATCCGAACAATCTTTATATCATCAATTAAAACTTTGTCTTCATCACCAGCAGAAAACTGAATAAAACAACGGTCAAAAGTACCTTTTTTAAACTCTCCCGTATAGGTTTGCCAGTCAGTGGTAAGTGTATGTGCATAAGAATCGATAGTGTTATAACCTTCACCCATCACTACATTTATTTTCGATTGATCCCCCTCTTGCAGACGAGCTCGAAAAGAATAAGTAATCACCCCCGAATAATCCCCCTTAGGCGTATTCAAATAACCACCTTCATAGAAATAATAATTATATACAGGAGCTATCGCACAAATTCCCCCAGCCTGAAAAATACCCATACCAGACCAACCCGCTTGTTGGGTATATTGGGCATCGATTGCGCCAGTACTTTCATCTGCCAAATCCTGTTCCGTAGGAGCTGTTTCAGACCCCTCGACAAATTTGGAAAAATCCTCGTTAATCAATACGACCGGCGTCGATTCCGAAACAACGACCGCCAACACATTCACAGTTAATAAAACTACGAATAAAATACAAAGTAAACCTCTTTTCATAAACTAAAATTTATAGTGAATTTTGGATTTTTCAAAAAACAAATCGAAGAGCACGGATATAACCCAAAGCTCATCTACACTAAAACGAGAGGTTACAAATGTAAATATTATAAATAATAAACAAAATACAACATATCCATTTTCAAAAAATATATATATTGTATATTATCAAAGGGTTATGAGCCGAAAATCAGGGGTATGGAGCGG
>ERZ827498.486-NODE-486-length-52195-cov-8.392405_pt1 | contig 52195 bp, 42 predicted proteins | sample MGYA00519865_ERZ827498 | MGnify/ENA primary metagenome ERZ827498 (study PRJEB31778, sample SAMEA3449328) | human gut metagenome | biome: human gut; feature: human-associated habitat; material: faeces | place: United Kingdom | collected 2010/2012 ...
AGTACGAACAAGTGAAGAGAAAGAAAGGTAGTGCAAACAAAAAAACAAGAAAATACGATAATTCGTGTTTCTGTTCCTAATTTGTTCCTTGATAAAAACACATCACAATATAAATTGTTAATTTATAAGATATTAAGATGTGAAATTTTGAGATATAACTAAATTTACCAGATTTCAAACATGCAAAGCTAACAACCCACCGTATTCCGGCGAATCGTTGAATCAAATATACGAACTTAATCGCAATTCGCAACGCCGGGGTACTCGATTATTTCAGTTTTTATCAAATTAAACCCGATCCTGCTAAAACCCTGACCGATTGTATCAGGCCGCGCATGGCGGCTCTCCCTGAGAATGCAATTTTGTCCTGGCAAGCCGGGATCGTTCGTTTTTATGTAAGTGGGTGAAAAGGCACGGAGCAGAAAAGTCCATGCCGCGAGGGAACGGACTATTTGCCCCGGAGCGTGCGCCTCTGGGCACCGCACCTGTCGCTATCGGCAAATAAACTATCCATTTTAATTAGGTCTATCGATTCTATAACGACACAAATATACGGATTATTTTTTAAAATCAGCTTTATGCCACTATTTCGGAACCTTCAAGATGTTTAGTGTTGTCGTAAATGAACGTGATTATTGAGATTCTAAAAAGCAACCTTTTTTGAAAGATGCCACAATTAATTATAACTATATGATAATTAATAGAAAATTCGCGAAATTATTGTATATTTATCAATATTTTGATGACTTATAAATAAATTCATTGAAACTAATTAATTAATTTGAATTCAAATAATTACAGTAAATTTATGAAACATTATACCCATCAAAAAGGTGATCTATTCAATCAAGAGCGATTATCTGACTTTATTGACAAATGCAAACAAAATATCAGAAATGAAATTAACAGCGAAACAGATGATTACATTCTGAATGTCAGTGAGGATAGTTACATTGATGTAATAAAAGGCAAATATGAAATAATAATGCCTGAGATTGAATATGATAGTCTTTGTATTGATTCATTTGAGGCTGAAGTACCTACGAAACTATTGCCGTCCTATTCATTCTATGGTGATAACGATTATATAAAGAGAGACATTTATTGTCTCCATATTCCTGTTACAGGAAATATCAAACTATTACATTACTGTCCAAGTTCTTTTATGTTCAGTGGAGGCGGTGATTTTTACATCGACAACTTACAGCTTACAATGGAATATCTAACTTTCTCCGATAATCCTGAAGAAATAAAGCGGCAATTTGACAGTTCGATCGAACGATTGAAGAAAATGTACGAAAATCTTAAAAATGATATCGATTCATATAATTCTCATTTGTTAGAATTTATAAAATACGAATTTGAGAAACGGAAATCTCAACTTTTAACAAAAAACAATCTTTTAGCATCCATTGGATACCCTTTGAAAGAACGAGCGGATTCACATGGAACATTTTCAATACCTTCACCAAAATTAAGAGAATCGATTAAAGTCCAGAAACCAGTTGTTTCAGAAAGAGGGTACCAACCAGAGCCAACAATTGACGATGATGTTTATTATAAAATATTGAAAATTATCGATGATGCGGGGAAAAATTTTGAGCGGATGCCAAGTATATCTTCCGGAAAAGGAGAGGAAGATTTGCGAGATTATATTCTGTTTCTTTTAGACCCTCATTTCGAGAACGGTAATGCAACTGGCGAAACATTTAATAAGACCGGGAAAACGGATATTCAAATAAGGTATGATAGCTCAGTCGTTTTCATTGCAGAATGTAAGTTTTGGAAAGGGGAAAAAGCATATCTTGCAACCATAGACCAGTTGCTCGGATATTTGACATGGAGAGATACCAAAACATCTATCATAATATTCGTCAAGCAAAAAGACATTACCCAAGTGATAGAAAAGGTCAAAAACGCAACACCAAAACATGCCAATTATAAAAATATAGTTAATCAACAGGGCGAAAATTGGATAAATTATCGTTTTCATATTAACGGAGACTCTAACCGAGATATAAAATTGGCCGTTCAAATATTTCACATACCATAATTAAATGCCTATTTCTGCCTTTTGACATTTTTCACCGGCTGAGCCGCTTTCTCCTGCTCGTAAAGCTGTTCCCAATAGGCGCTGCTGTATTCCCACTTGCGGGACTGCTGAATGTAATACCCAGCGGCCAGCGTCGTGACCAAGCAGGTCAGGAACAGCCCGACGATCACTTTCAGCACGATGGGCGGCTGCTTGAGGTACCTGATCTGCCGGTCCATTTCATACAACGCGCTGCGGGCTTTCTGCTCGAACGGTTCCGTATCGACCCCGATGCACCGGTTCGGGAGTTCGTCGAATATTTCCTTCAGCAGAGCCGCCGTCCGGGCGGTCTGTTTGCCGAGCTCCGCCATGCGGTCGATCTGCCCGATCATCGCCTCGGCCAGCGCCGGGCCGTTCCCGTTCAGGTTCTCTCTTGCCTGCGCCCTGCGCGGCGCTTTGGGGTACTTGCTATCGGATTCCATAACCTTTCTTTTTCTTTTTACGTTTCAGATTTTCGTACCATTCTTCCGGCGGCTCGTCTTCCGCTACGGCGGGAGCGGGCCTGAACAACTCCCCGGCGGCATCGAGCACCGAGGCGGCCACCGTCCCGGCGAGACTCCTGCCCTCTTGGGGCCGGGCGACTTGGGAATAGATGGGAACCATCCTCGTCCCTTTCTGGCCCTCGGGGCGGATTCCGAACTGGTTGAACAAAGACCTCAGCCCGAACTCCCGGCCGATCTCCGACGCCTTGAACGTCTGCCCCCCGTATCCGAAGCGCAGGCCGTAGACCTTGCCCTGCTTGTTCTTTACCGGCTCGACCGATACGCCCTGCGACCGTAGGGCGGCGACGAACGCCGCAGGGTCGGGGTGCCTCCTGCCGAGCTCCCCGTAGGCGATCCGCTGCAGGCGTTCTTTCACCTGTTGCCGGAGCGGATCGGCGTTTCTCTTGAGATATTCCTTCTGGCGGTGTACCTCGTTGGCGATCGTCAGTCCCATTTCGCGGCTCATCTGTTCGGCCACGCGCGACGAGCGGTTGCTGATAAAATCGGTCTGGTAGACTTTCTGGTCGATGCCGATCCGGTTCGCGACCAGATGGATATGCAGGTTGTCGGTGTCCCGGTGCGTACAGGCGATTCACTGGTGATTCCGCAGGTTCATCCGCCCGGCGAAGTCGTAAGCGATCGTCTGCAGGACCTCCGGCGTCATTTTCGGCTCGTCCTGCGGCGCGATCCCGATCTCGAAGCGCAGATACTTGTTCTCGCAGCGGTAGTTCAGCCGGTTCACCTGCTCGAATTCCCGGTGGATCTCCTCCGGTGTCAGCGCCGAGACTATGTTGCTCGCGATCATCCGGTCCATTTTTCCCTCTTTCATCGCGTAGCGGATCAGGTTGCCGCCGTGCGCGACGGCCTTTGCTTTGGCTATCATGTCCGGCCGGATTAAAAGAATCGGGAGACCAGCTCCCTGCTGACCGTCAGATGCCGCTCGATCTCATGGAGCAGTTGCGGGTTGCGGTTCCTGACCAGATTGGCGATCCGGGTGAAGTTGGCGTTGTGCAGGATCAGGGCCCGGAAAAACTTCTGTTCTTCGGGCGTCAGTTTCGGGACGGCTAGTATCTTCCCGTGCAGGGCCTGTTCCCGGCAATACTCGGAGAGTGTGCGTCCGGCCTTTCGGGCCAGCGCGGAGATGATTTGCTTTTCGGCGCTGCTGCACCTGAACTTGATAAGGGATGTTTTCATCGTGTGTGTTTTTAAAGTTTATGGATTTCGTGTACATCTGTGTACAGCCGAGAACGGAGTGATTGCGTCCCCGACCGAAGGGAGGGGCAAGAGCAGTTTGCGGCCGCTTGTGGCCACAAACTGACGTCTTGCAATCCACCTCTACCCTGAAAAGGATACGGCGGAAAACCGGGAACGGTTCGCCGGTCCTGTGCGGTTATCTTTTCATCCGCTTTGAACTTTTATCCGGCTGACCGGATGGAACGGTTTGGGGCCGCACGAGCTCGCGATGCTCGTTGCCGGGCTGCCGGTTGTGCTCCTGCAAAAAGTCGTTCAGGTCCTTGTGCTGCCGGTAAAAGCAGGACTGGTCGACTACGTCGCTACCCGTACACGAGTGGACGATTCTCTCTGTAGCCGCGTGCCCGGCTCCGTCGTTGTCGAGAAAAGCATGGATCGTGCGGTGACGCTGCAGGAACGCCAACGCTTCGGGCAGGTTCACCACGGAATTCAGCACGGCGGAATCGACCGCCGGGCGCGGCGTCTTTTTCAAAGTCAAATAGGAAAGGAAGTCCATGAAACCCTCGAAGACGAGAACCGTATCGCTGCTGTTGTCGAGCGTGGTGATGTGCTTGGGGCTGATGCAGCCCTTGAAGCGGGCATTGCGGAGCTCCCACCCTCCGGCATCGTTGCGGAAGCCGACGGCGAAATAGGCCCTGCCGCCGACCGTGTAATGCACCTCCCGGCAATGCTCCGACGCAACGGCGGGGGCGATGCACCGGCTTTGAAGGTAAGAGAGCAAGGCGGGGTTTTGCAGCGGCCGGGCTTGTGCGATTGTGACAGCCGGTCCCCTGTTGGGCGGCGTGGAAGAATTTCCGTGAAAAGGAAAAGCGAGTGAACCAGAGATAATCTGTTCAAGCAGGTGCATCGCCTGTCCCGCCTCGCACCGTTCCAGTCGCATGGCGAGGTCGATCAGCGTGCCACTGTCGCCCGTGCCGTAGTCTATTCACAAATTCTTTTCGTAATCCACTTTCATGCTCGGATTACGGTCTTCCCTCAGCGGGGAGTGGTACAGTCCGTAATATCCCCGGTCTTTGGCGGGGCGGATACCCCGCCCCGCGAGATAATCCCTGATAGGAAACTTATTGATTGTTTTCGCGTCCATGACGACTGATTTAATGGTTTTTCTTTCACCCGGAATCTGACCGGGCGGTTTAACGGTACGGATAGCGGTTTAACCCGCCGTACCGGTTTAGAATGGTTTACTTATATATATCCCCGTATTAAACTAAACCGCTTTCGGAGCGTCAATAATGGAAGTCAGGATTGAACCGGTAGCACTTGTCCTCTTTGATAATCATGCGCTTGTTTTCCAGAAAGACTTTCAACTGTTTGGCCTTGTTGGTGCCGAACGAGTGGCCGATGGCGGCGTAGCTGTTTTGCAGTCTGCCGATCAGCGACGAATAAGAAATCCGGTCGGCTTCGGAAAACAGGAGCTTCAACGCTTCGCGGTGTTTGGCTTCGCCCACCTCCGAATAGTCGAACCCCTTGGGAGTTCCCGTCTGCCGGGGCTGATAGTCCTCGACCGGTTCGGGCAATGCTTCGGAATTGATGCGGAATGCGAACGGTTCGAAATCGACGTCCCGGATGTGCATCGAGCAGACGAAGCTGACATCCTTGTCGAGATCGTCTTTCGTGACTTGCAATATCGTTTCGGCTTTGTTGTTCAGTTCGGTGCCCAGATGCCCGCGCGTGTTGTCGTCGCCTTTGTTCAGGTGCAGGACGGTATGGATATGGATTTTCCTTTCATCCGTCCACTGCATCAGCTTCGTGATCAGGTCGGTTGATTCACCGGGACTATTGATGTCATAGGCCAGATCGCGGATGCCGTCGATCACGACGAGCCCGAGCCCGTCGAGCTCGCAAATGGCTTCCTCGATCTTTTTCAGCCGGTCTTTGGTCGCGTACCCGCGAAGACACAGGAACTCCAGACATTCCGGCTGACGGTCCAGCGAAAGCCCCGAAAGCCGCAGAATCCGGCCCAATACCCGCTTGCAATGGAATTTGCTTTGCTCGGTATCGACGTAAAGAATTCTATCTTTGCCTGGCGGCAAAGAGGCCGAGTAATTCAGAATTGTACCGCCGGTCATGGCTGCCGCGACGATAGCGCAAACGTTGAACGTCTTTTTACTTTTCGCCTTGCCGGTCGAGGCGCTGAAATTTCCCAGCGTACCGATGATCGAATCACCCACACGCAGAATGACGGGCGGAGCTTCGAACTCGTCGGTAATCAGCAGCCGGGCATCCCGCCACGAACCGGCGACCTCCGGCGTTATGGGAGAAGGCAAGGATTGGTTCGGCGTATCCATGGCCTATCTCCTTCCTCCGGTTTTCCGGCCTGCCAGTTCGAGGGCAAGTCAGGCATCGACGATGATCTTCCGGCCGATTTGTGTAATCGCCTTGTCGATCTTGCCGCTTTGCTTGATGCGGTTGGCCGTCGGCATGCTGCAGCCGAACAGTCCGGCAATGCCCCGGATGCCGTAAACATACTTTCTCGGATTGTCAGAGGCGGTTGCCGGTTGCTCCGCAGGGAGCCCGGCGTGTCGCTGCAGGTAGAGAAACTCCTCTCCCGTCATTTGCCAGAGCGGCTTGCTTTTCAAATCTTTTAATTCCATACTGTAAAGTTTTTAGTGAAACGATCGCCTCGTACTTCGGCGTGATGTTCGAACACGGCAAAACTAAGTATGGTTTCGAGTGGTGTGTATGGGGTAATGAAAAATGAATATTACTGACAATCAGGTGGTATTGAAGCTATTTCAGGTGATACACGTGGTGGGGCGGTGGTCGGAAAGATCATTTGAATATTTCATCAATCTCTGAAACAAATTCTTCGGATTTGCGGCCCGGAACATCCGAAGCCGGTTCCTTGTACTTGGATTTGTAAGATTTTTCGGTGATCCCAAACGTTTTCAATATCCTGCTGCGCCATTGGGTTCGGTCGTCCGTTTTCAGATATTCGTAAAGTTTGTGGACCAAGTAGTATACCCGCATTCGTTCATCGGGCTTGATGACTATCCCGACGTTGGCGGGCTGTAAGTTGAGAATGGCATACAAGTCCAACTCGGTCATATTCTCGAACTGAATGTTGTTGCAAATACGGTGAATCCGGGAAACCAGATACATGTCGAAATACGCGCCCGGCTTGACAGCGGGTCTGATCTCTTTGTGCTCCTTTTCTTTTTCAGGGGGAAAATAACTGTCGAATACAGCAAGAAAGCGGCAACTCAATCCGTGAATCAACGAATAATAGTTTTTGCCGATCCATGATGCGTTTGCACGGCGTAAATCATCCCGCTCATTGTCAAGCGCAATTTTATCCCTATGGTTTTCTTTAAGCAGCAGTTCTCTGTCCTGCTCGGTCGGATAGGGATAATCCTCGATGAATTGCTTGTCAAATTGTGAAACCTCGTATTTGTCGGTGAACAGATAATCCAACCTCAAGCGGCCAAGTCTGTTGAACTCTATGCTGTTAAAATCATCCTGACGGGTTTCGTATATCCGTATGTTTTCTTGAATAAGTCCGTACAAACGGGTCAACACATTGACGTGAACGGAATCCGCGATTATTTTGTGGATAATAGTCTCCAAGTCGAATGCTTGCAACTGCTTGTAAGTATCCCGGTATTCTTCTTGACTGTTTACTTGGTGGGGAGACGTTTCGCAAGGATCGTTGACCCAACTTGCGTTTAGCTTTTCGTATGAAACGGCCGTATCCGTTATCTCCTGTAAGAAATCCATAATCTAAATCTATAACAGGTTGAATTTATCCATCGCACTCGCCTTGGTGCTGTCGGCCACGTCGATGTAGGGTTTCATCGCCTTATAGTCGCTGTGCCCTGTCCATTTCATCACGACTTGCGCCGGTATTCCCAAAGATAGCGCATTGCAAATAAAAGTCCTACGCCCGGCATGAGTTCCCAGCAGTTCATATTTGGGCGTAACCACATCGATCCGCTCGCTGCCTTTGTAGAAAGTCTCGCGCACCGGCTCGTCGATCTCGGCCAGTTTCGCCAATTCTTTCAAATAATCGTTCATTTTTTGGTTGCTGATGACAGGTAGTGCTTTATCGTTTTCAAAATGAACGTCTTTGTATTTGTCGAGTATCGCCTTGCTGTGATTGTTGAGTTCGATGGTCAGGCTGTCGGCGGTTTTTACTGTCGTAACTTCAATGTGGTTATCCTTAATGTCGCTGCGCTTCAGGTTATATACGTCGGAATACCGCAAGCCGGTGAAACAGCTGAATAGAAACGCGTCCCGCACCCGTTCCAAATATTGCTTGCCCGGTGGTATCGGATAGCTTTTCAGCTTGTCTAATTCTTCTTTCGTCAGAAAGATCACTTTTTTCGGCGTATTCTTCAATTTGGGCTTGAACGTGTTATAGGCAATGTTCTGATTGTAGCCTTTCTTGAAGCTCCACCGCAAAAACCATTTCAGAAAACCCAGTTGCTTGCCTATGGTGCTGTTCCGCAAATCGCGCCGATCCCTCAAGAATGTTACGTATTCATTTAATCCGACCTCTGTGAAGCGGTCAAATTGCAAATGCGCATCAAATGCGGTCAAATGGGCTTTGACGGCATTGAATTTCTCAAACGTCGCCGCAGTCCAGTTGTTCTGCAGGCCGCACTCCTTTGTAAACTGGTCGAACACGTCGAACAGGGTTTGCCTTTCCGGCCCCGATTCCTCCGGTGCCCCGGCTCTTTTATTCCGCAGGTTAAATGCCTGTTTAAGTTGACAGGGGGACGGCAGTGCGTCCTCGACTTCGAATTCCTTGAAGATTTCCTGAATATCGGCTCCGTAACGCGACAGGTCCGCATTGATTTCCGCCGCGCTTTGCTTGAGCTTGTTCGTGCAGCCGTTCCGAACCCGTTGCCTGTCCGAGTCCCATTTGGACGCGTCTATGCGGTAGCCGGTCGTGAACTCGACGCGTTGTCCCGCATAAACGACCCGCATCCGAATCGGTACATTCTCCGTGACAGGGTGGCCATTTTTCTTCCGGCTCTCCAATGAAAAAATGATGTTTCTTTTAATATTCATACCGGGGTGCGCTTAAATTTACACCCAAATTTACACCCAATTTTTGAGATTACAAGCGATATTTTAAGATAATTTGCTTTTTATATAATTTGTAATAACTTGGTTATTAACTGTTAATTACATATTTATGATGCTTTATGATTTTATAGGTGGTAGAGCCTATCTCTCCGCAGAAAGAAACGGTGCGAATTTCATTCGCACCGTTTTGTTATTTCTGTCGGTTCCCGGGACACACCGAAATAAATGAAGCGCCATACAAATTCTAACCTCTCTTTCCGGTAAATTCCCCATACCTTTTCACGGCATGATCCAGAAGAACCGGATCGAAATAATATTCCGGATCGAAAAAAGAGGTTTCACATATTCCTTTCCGTTTACCCGTCGCCGGTTTCCAATTGCCCACGATGTGTCCGTTGTGCAGAATCACCGGATAAAAAATGCCCCAACGGTTGAATGCCTTGGAGCGATAACGCTCCGAAAGCACCTCCCCGCGTTCCTTGTAACTGATCAGGTATTCGTCGTAGGGCGGCAGCAAATGCAGCACCTCGCCTGCTGCCCGGCCGCCGGTACGGGGATCCCTCGATCCGCACCAGTAACGGTGCACCAAAAGTTCGCTTCCGCCGAACCTGCCGGTCTCCAGATCGGCATGGATCGACCCCATCGCCCGGCGGGCTTCGGAAAGCGACAGGCCCGACCACCAAACGAAATCCTGCAGGGTGGCGGGAGTGTGACTGCGGAAATAGCGTGTCGCGAGCGTTGCCAGTGCCTCGTCCCGGGAAAGTTCTTTACCCCGGGGAACCCGTTCGTCGAACAGGGCGAACGTAGGTTGACGATCCCGGTCGGGACCGCTGCAAATGATCCCGTCCGATTCAGCCCGGAGCAGGAACCGGCGAACCAGTTGCGAAGCATCCGGAATACCCGCTTTTTCGAGCGATGAACCGATCTCCCGGCAGGTCATACTTTTGCCTCCCCGGAGCATATCTCCGATCAGGTCGTTGCAGCGGCAATACTGCGCCTCGGAAATTCCGAAACGACGGCCGAAAGATTCGTTGGCAAGACGGACCCGTTTCCCGGAAAGCATCAGCATCCAACGGATATCTTCGCCTGCGACGAAATGCCAGGTCGGCCGCATGATATGCGTGCGCACGATTTCTCCGCTGCGGAGCGCCTCGTCAACGGCACCGGCAGGAGCCGCGCGCAGTCGGAGATGAAGCGCCCATTTCGCCATCCGGTAATCCTGTGCCTGTACGGCTCCCATCCATGAAACGAGCTCCCGGGGCGAGTCAAATACAGGATCGGCCAATTGCTGGCTTTGCAGCCGAAGGTGCGGAATCATAATTTATTACGGATCGGTTACCGGCAAAAATAAACAAAATCCGCACATACCTCTTCCCTTTCGGCGTGATTTGTGCAAGGGAATAAAAATTGTACGAGCTATAAAAAAGGCCTATCATACGATAAAAACTACCGATCGCAAAAATTTGGATTCGCCGGGGCCGGGGATTAGCTTTGTAAAAACAGATTCCAACAATAATTAAAACGATACGATATGAAAGCAATGATTGGTAAAAAAGCACCGCACATCGATGCTACGGCAGTGGTAAACGGAAACCAGATCGTCGAACACTTTTCACTCGACCAGTACGTAGGCAACAAGTACGTCGTGCTGTTCTTCTATCCACTCGACTTCACATTCGTCTGCCCGACCGAGTTGCATGCCTTCCAGGAAAAGCTGGCCGAATTCGAAAAGCGCAATGTAGCCGTAGTCGGCTGTTCGGTGGATTCCGAATTTTCGCACTTCGCATGGCTGCAAACCGATAAGAACAAAGGCGGTATCCACGGGGTAACCTTCCCGATTATTTCCGACCTGTCGAAAACGATCTCGGAAAATTACGGCGTGCTCGCCTCCGACTACGATTACGACGACGATGGCAATGCGATCAGCACCGGTACGGCCGTGGCTTACCGCGGCCTTTTCCTGATCGACAAGGAAGGCAACATCCGCCATTACGTAATCAACGACCTGCCGCTGGGCCGCAATGTGGACGAAGTACTGCGCATGGTCGACGCCCTGCAACACTTCGAAGAGTTCGGCGAGGTATGCCCGGCCAACTGGTCGAAAGGCAAAGATGCCATGGAAGCTTCAGGCAAAGGCGTGGCCGATTACCTGAGCAAACATTAATTAACAATCAGTCGTTTTGAAGTTTCAACGAGCGAGGGAAGCCACATGGCTTCCCTCGCTTTCGTTCTATTTCTACCCGATCAAGTCCGGTTTGTCGGAGCTGCGGGCGGGATCAGGCTTCGCCTTTATTACAGAACCCCAACGGCATCGTACTCTCCTCTGCGGCCGTGGGAGTCAGGCCTATCAGGCCGTTCGACGCCTCATAGCGCGCAATATTGTCCTGCAACGAAAGCATCAGCCGCTTGGCATGTTCGGGTGTCAGCACGATACGGCTGCGTATTTTAGGTTTGGCAAGACCCGGCAGAATCGTGGCGAAATCCACGACAAATTCGGATGCTGAGTGTGAAATAATCGCAAGGTTCGAATAAATACCGTCTGCAATCTCGCTGTCTAACTCAAGATCCAGTTCGGGGGCTTTTCCGGTAAGTTGCGTCATGCTGGCTCGTATTAGCGTTTGTACGGGTATAAAATTATGGATTCGATCCAAACAGTGATTTGCATTCTGCCAAAAGTTACTGCGAATTTATCAACAATCGTGAAGCCACAACGCATGCAGACTCTTCCACCCTGCCAGCGACAAAGCCTATCGCGCCACCCGGAAATCGTAAATGCCCGATCCGACGGCTACCGCCAGGTAATCCTTACCGCGCTCGCGAACCGACAATCCCGGCACCTCCCCGAGCGGAACGCCGCTCTCGGAAACGGCTGCCGGATCGACGGCAGGCAGGTAAACGAGCGCCGTCGTATTGGCCGGAATTTCGACACGCTGCCGGTACTGTTGCGGTGAATCGCTCCATTCGCTGCGAATCAGCCCGTACGGCGAACGGAACGACACGGCCGCGGAATGAATATCTCCGACCACCTGCGGACGGATCACGATCTCTTTGTAGCCCGCCGAACCGGGACTTTGGCGAATGCCGCCCAAACCGCTGTAAAGCCATTCCATCAGGTGCCCCAGCATGCAATGGTTGTTCGACACCTCGCGGTAGGCCTGCCACGATTCGGTCAGGCAGGTTGCACCGTGCGCAAGCTGGTACCCATAGCCCGGCACATCGTACCGACTGTTCATGTCGTAGATAACTTCCGACGCATCGTTTTCTTCCAGTGCCCGCAACACATAGCGGTAACCCACGTCACCAGCGGTCAGCGCATTGCCGCGGCGACGGATATCGTCGATCAGGTTTTGCCGTACAACTGCCTTGTATTGCGGCTCGACCAAATCCATATGCAACGCGATCGAATTGGCCGTCTGACTGTCCCGGTCGTATTTCAGCGTTTTTTTATCGAAGAATTTCTCGTTGAACGCCCGTTTGATGTCGGACGCCAATGCAGCGTACTTCCGGACGTCGGCCTCTTTGCCCAGCAGGCGGGCGACTCGCTCGAGTATTTTCACATCCTGGTAATAGATCGCCGTAGCCGTCACGCCGTTGGAGGTCAGCTGCGCATAACCGGGACGGTCGGGACCGATGTCGTACCAATCGCCCAGGCCGTAGGCGACGATATGGTTATCGGCCCGCGAACCAAGGTAGTCGACGTACCGCTTCATCCGCTCGTAATTGTCGCGCAGCGGAGCCAAATCCCCGTACCATTCGTACAGGTTCCACGGAATGATGACAAAGGCGCTTCCCCATTCGGGCGTATCGATAAAATCAGGCGAGAAGGTGACGTACTGCGGGGCAATCGTCGGCACCATGCCGTTGGCATGCTGTGCGGTACGCATATCGTTTACCTGTTTCGCATAGAGCCGGGAAATATCGTAACGGTACTGGATCGAGCCGCCCATCAGGTGCGTTACCTCCAGCCAGCCGAGCTTCTCACGGTGCGGGCAGTCGGTCAGCACGCTGGCCATATTGCTGCGTACCGCCCAGTCGATGAGCGTGTGAATCTTGTTGAACAACGGATCGGAACAGGCAAAGGTTCCGACCTGTGCCGCCGAATTGCGCGTATGCAACCCCGTAATATCGATCACCTCGGGCAAAGCCCCGGGATTGGATTCCCCGACGGGAACGGCCCCCTCTACCTCGACATAGCGGAATCCGTAATAGGTAAACTGCGGATGCCACGTCTCGGAGGAACCGTCGCCCCTGGCCGTATATACATGGTAGAACGGAGCGCCCGACGCACGCTGGTTGACCGTGCTGTCGTCGTTGATCAGCTCTCCGGGAATCAATTTTATTGACTGGGGAGTTACAGCACGAACCGTCAATTGCACGATACCCGACGCATTCTGGCCCAAATCATAGACCCAATTGCCGTTGGCCGCACGGAAACGGCGCACGGTCGGAATACGTTCCATCACCTTGAGCGGTTCCGAAATCTGCGGGATCAGCTTCACTCCGGCGCCCTGCGTCAGAACGGCCTTCTTCCATTTCCGGTCGTCGAATCCGGGTTCGGCCCACCCTGGCTGCACGGCTGATGCATCGTAATCCTCACCGCCGTAAATACTCGAAAAAGTGACCGGACTTTCGCTCGCACGCCATTTATCATCGGAAACGACGGTCTGTGCCGTACCGTCAGCGTACTCGATCTGCAGCTTGCAGATCATTTTCGGCGCGCCATAAGAGAAGAGTAATTTCAGGTAACGCCCGTGCGGCGTGTGGTAATAGCCGTTACCGAGCATCACACCGACGGCATTTTTCCCGTCACGAAGCTCTCCGGTAATATCGAAAGCCACGTATTGCGCCTCTTTGTCGAATTTCGTCCAGGCCGGATCCAGGAAGTGATCGCCGACCTTTTCTCCATTGAGAAACATTTCGAACTGCCCGAGTCCGCAGATATAGGCCATCGCACGCTTGACAGGCTTGGTAGCGGTAAACTCACGACGCAACTGGGGCAGTTTGTACGGAGCCACGGGTTTGTCAAAAACCGGACCGCCGTCTTTCCATTTGCCTGTATTGCCTTCGATGCACTTGAGCGAATCGACGTCCGGCTCCATCGCGATCCATTTCGCCCCGTTCCAATCCTGCATGCTCATTAATCCGGTTCCGAACGAGGCGGGCAGGCTCCACGGCGAGAGATTCCCGTCGGCATCCCATGCCTGCACTTTCCAACAATACGCTTTGCCGGGTTGTAAAGCCGGACCGCCATAAGGTACCAGCACCGACCGATCCGAGAAGACTTTGCCGCTATCCCAGACATTACCGTTGTCGTCGGCAAGCGCTACGGGCGAATCGGCCACGAGAATGCGATAAGCGCTTTGCAGGCAACCGCGCCTGTCGGCATTGAGCTGCCAACTCAGCCGCGGCCCTGCGGGATCGACGGCAAGCGGCCGCTGCGACTGCTCGCAACGCAGTTCACTGACACTGAAAACCTGCGCTTGCAAAACGCCGGCACTATACAACAGGAATAACAGGGGGAGGGTCCGTAACAAGACCGGGAGAGTTTTTTTCATCGGAAACGGTTCGATTTAGGTTAATTTCCGATAAAAATAGTAAATCCCGGCGAGGTATACAACCGGGATTAAAACAGCGTCTCCTGGCGATCGGGGCGAACGACGCCCAGGTGGGAATAGGCGAGTTCGGTCGCTTCACGGCCGCGGGGCGTGCGTTTAAGGAAACCTTCCTTGATCAGGAACGGTTCGTACACCTCCTCGATCGTTCCGGCATCTTCGCTCACGGCCGTCGCTACGGTACCGAGCCCCACTGGGCCGCCGCTGAACTTATGGATGATCGTACCGAGGATTTTATTGTCCATCTGGTCGAGACCGCGCGAGTCGATATTGAGTGCCTCGAGCGCATAACGGGTAATTTCCAACGTGATATGCCCCTTTCCTTTAACCATCGCAAAATCGCGCACGCGGCGCAGCAGCGCATTGGCGATACGGGGCGTACCCCGGCTGCGCATCGCGATTTCACAGGCCGCCTGATCATCGATCGGCACGTCCAGAATCGACGCCGAGCGGCGGATAATCCCGGAAAGCACATTGCTGTCGTAATACTCCAAATGGCACTGGATACCGAAACGGGCCCTCAGCGGACTGGTCAGCAGTCCGCTGCGCGTGGTGGCGCCTACCAGGGTAAAAGGATTCAGTTCGATCTGGATCGACCGGGCGCTGGGACCTTTGTCGAGCATGATGTCGATCTTGTAGTCCTCCATCGCCGAATAGAGGTACTCCTCCACGATCGGACTGAGCCGGTGGATTTCGTCGATAAAGAGAATATCCCCCTCTTCGAGGTTCGTCAGCAACCCCGCAAGATCGCCCGGCTTGTCGAGCACCGGACCGGAGGTCATCTTGAGCGAAGCCCCCATTTCGCGGCTGATGATATTGGCCAGCGTCGTCTTGCCGAGTCCCGGAGGACCGTGCAGCAGCACATGGTCGAGCGCCTCGTCGCGCATCTTGGCCGCCTGGATGAAGACCGTCAGGTTGTCGACGATCTTATCCTGCCCGCTGAACGAGGTCAGCTCCTGCGGACGGATTTTGTTCTCGAACTCGAGGTCGGTCTCTATGTTGCGGATATTGGACATACGATGCAAAGATAGCGAGAATGGAGAGTGAAACAAACGGCGGTTCCAATTTTACAGGTTGACGATTCGCAGCTCCTTCGGGTACATGTTGTTGCTGCGTGCGCCGATGCGTTTGATCCATCCCAACGGCAGGCCGTCGAAGGTGACGAGGTTGATTCCCTCCTGCAACCTGACCGGGGAGATATCCGCCTTGCGCAGATAAGCGACCGCTTCATCGGGCGACAATTCCACAACCGGAACCTGCCGACGCGAAACGTCATGGAACAGCGCGAGCGAATGTTCCGGCCGCAGCTTTCCTCCGAAAAGCTGACCGCACAACACCCCCGAACAAAGTACTGAAAGGCTCTCGGATATTTCCCGCACAGCCTGAAACTGCGGCGCGTAATAGGCATGGATATTCTCGCCGACCCGCTGGAAAAGCATCTGCTGCGGCTGGCCGACCCAACGGGCCGCCTCTTCGCCTTCACGGCGCGCCAACGGTGCAAATATCGCTTTGCGGGGTTTCGGAACCTGCACCCTGACCCTACCGTCGCCTTTACGCAGCACGGCGGCAAAGAACCCTTCGGACTGTACGCGGTGCGGGAAAAAACGGAAGGTCGCCATTCCGGCTGCCTCCCCCTGTACGATACCCCAGGCCGGATCTGCCGTAACGTCCACCGGTTCGCAATCGTACTCCGATGCAAGCCACTCGACCGTCTCCTCGTTCTCCTGTACGTTGAACGTACAGGTACTGTAAACGAGAATTCCGCCGGGACGCAGCGCCTCCCACACATCGCCGAGGATGCGCCGTCCGCGTGCAGCGCAAAGTTTCACATTGGCTTCGCTCCATTCGGTGCGGGCTCCCGGCGTTTTGCGGAACATCCCCTCGCCCGAACACGGAGCATCGACCAGCACCAAGTCGAAATAGTGACGCAGCGACGCGAAATGCGACGGATCGTTGTTCGTCACTAAGGTATTCCCGATTCCCCATTTGCGTACGTTATCGACAAGCGTCCCGGCCCGTTGGCGGATCACTTCGTTGGCGACGACCAACCCCGACGCACCGACCAGGGTCGAAAGCAACGTCGTTTTACCGCCCGGAGCGGCACAGAGATCGAGTATGCGCAACGGGGTATCCGGTTCGAACAATTGCCGGAAGATACGCTCGACAAACATCGACCCGGCCTCCTGCACATAATAGGCTCCCGCATGAAACGCCGGATCGAGCGTAAACGAAGGACGTTGCGGCAGGTAGTACCCGTACCGGCACCAAGGCACTTCGTTCCCGGCCAGTTGGGCCGGACGGATCAACGGCGTCCCTCCGGAATCCGTCCCCTGCGAAAAGGCAGCTGAATCGATAGGCTTTTCTCCGGTAACAACAACGGATTCACCCGTCGGATTTACTGAAGGATCGTTTCCGGATATCCGTTGCCCGGAGGGTCCCTGAACTTTATAGGGATTGAAACGCACCGAAACGGGCGACGGGGTATCGAGCGCAGCCAAAAGAGAGCGTGCGTCACTACCGCCGAGCAACTCTTCGGTGCTGCGGCAGAACCCGACCGGGAACGGCGGGATTTCCGTTGTTTCGATCTCTCCCGGCAACGCGGCCGCGCGCCTGGACGAGAAGGAAGACGGCCGACGGGGCAACGATCGCTTCACCATCAGCGGCCTCGTGTTTTAAATTCGGCGATACGCGCCACGACGCCGTCGAGCAACGACGGATTCTCGATGAAATTGACCGTATCGACATCAATCGTCATCACTTCGCCTTGGTAAATATTGTTGATCCACTCTTCGTACTTCCGGTTCAGTTGTTCGAGGTAACCCTCCTGAATGCTGGCCTCGTAAGCACGTCCGCGTTTCTTAATCTGTTTGACGAGGGTCGGGACGCTCGCTTTGAGATAAATCAACAGGTCGGGTTTGCGGATCAATCCCGTGGCAAGGTCGAAAATTTTCATGTAGGTATCGAAATCGCGCGAAGACATCAATCCCAGCCCGTGCAGGTTCGACGCGAAAATATAAGCATCTTCGTAGATCGTACGGTCCTGAATCAAATCTGCCCCTTCGGAGAGGATCGCCGCCGCCTCGCGGATGCGCTGCCCGAGAAAATAGATCTGCAGATTGAACGACCAGCGGTTCATATCCTCGTAGAAATCCCCGATATAAGGATTGTCGCTATCTTCGTAATAGGCCCTCGCACCGGTCCGTTCGGCGAGGATTCCGGTCAGGGAAGTCTTTCCCGAACCGATATTTCCGGCAATGGCGATATACATGATCTGAATCTTTACGCTTTATCCGACGCTTTTTTACGACGGTTACGGCCGGTCACAGCCCGGTCCTCAACAAAAATAATATTTTTTCCGCGGAATCCCTATTTCAACACCACGGCAAGCCTTTTAACGCTTTTGTCCCGGTTGCGTTCCCGCTATCCGGTCATACAAACTGCGAAAGTTTCCGATCATCCGCTCCCAGGTGAACCGTTCGCGGAACCGGAGAATATTGGCACGGAACTCCGCCGCTTTCCCTTCCCGGTAAAACCGATCGATTTCCGCCGCAATCGCCGCCGCATCGGGTTCGGTCACGTAACCGACCTTACCGTCGGGAACAAGCTCCCGCAAGCCTCCCACCCCGGTCACCACCATCGGCACGTCGAACCAGTAGGCGATTTGGGTCACGCCGCTCTGCGTCGCGTGGCGGTACGGCTGCACCACCAGATCGGCGGCGGAAAAGAGCTTCGCCACATCACCGTCGGAGATATAACGGTCCATCAACACCAGATCGCCGCGGATCCCGAGAGCGTCGATCTGTTCGGCATAACGCTCCTTACCGCTGTAATATTCACCCGCCACGATCAATTTGTGTCCTTCGAGTTTGCCCTCACGTTTCAACATGCCCCACGCGTCGAGCAACAGGTCGAGCCCTTTGTAGTCCCGGATATAACCGAAAAACATCGTGTAGCGCAATGCCGGGTCGAGTCCCAGGGCAGCACAGGCTTCCCCGCGCGGCAACGGCTCGCCGTAACCGTCCAGCATCGGATGCGGAGAGAAAACAGCCGGCTTCGTCTTCGTGAAGAGCCGCAAGTCGCTGTGCACCTGTTCGGACATATAGACAAACCCATCGATCGACCCCAGGAAATAGCGGGTCAGCCATTTGTCGAACGGCCGTTTTTCATGTGGGATCACATTGTCCAACAGGGCGATCGTACGCACGCCGCCTCGCCGTGCGATGCGGCAGACCGTACCGAAAGCGGGAGCCATCACCGGAATCCAGTAGCGGACGATCACCGCATCGGGCTTTGCGCGGCGGAGCCTCCACCCTGCGCGAATCCACGTCAGCGGATTAACGCTGCTTACCTCCCGCGTGATATCGATTCCTTCGGGAGCGGAATCGCTGCTGAACTGGGTCGTTCCGGGAAACAGCAACGACGGATATTGTGTCGTAAAGGTAAAAATACGGCAGGCAATGCCCATCTTGGTAAATGTGCGGGCCAAAGCCTGATTAACGGTCGCCAGCCCCCCCCGGAAAGGATAGGCCGGGCCGAGTATGACAACGGATTTCAATGTGTGTTTTTCCTGCGACTCCATTTCGGTCAGTTGAGATTGGATCGGTTGGGTATGGTTCAGTTTAAAAGTACGGTTTCCGTTCGGTGCGTATAAACGCAAAACCGGCTGGGGGTCGGCCCAAAAACATGACGGCGGTCCGTTGGGAGTGAAACGGCAACGGCATTGCGGATTGCCGGTGCCCCGGACCGCGAGGCGGCTACCCCCGTAAAATCACCTGCGCGTAACATCGTTGACGGGACGGCCTGCCAAAAACGCGCGCAGGTTATCGGTCGTGACAGCCATCAGCCGCTGGCGGGCCTCTTTCGTCGCCCAGGCCATGTGCGGCGTGATGCAGCAGTTTTTCGCGCTCAGCAATGGATTGTCCGGCTTCGGGGGTTCGGACGAAAGTACATCCACCCCGGCGGCATAGATACGCCCCGCATTAAGGGCATCGGCCAGCGCCTGCTCGTCGACCACCGGTCCGCGGCTGGTATTGATCAGGATAGCCGTCGGTTTCATTTGTGCGATGCGGGCCGCATTGACCATTCCCCGCGTTTCGGGCGTCAGCGGACAATGCAGGCTCACGATATCGCTCTGCCGGAACAGCTCGTCGAGCGATACGGAACGCACCCCTTCGGGAAGCTGCGACTGAGGTTTGGAAGTATAGGCCGCCACCTTCATCCCGAAACCGAGTGCAATGGCCGCAGTCGCCGCTCCGGTATGGCCGAAACCTACCACCCCGATTGTCTTGCCCGCGAGTTCGAGAAGCGTATTGTCCCAGAAACAAAAGTCCCGGTTGCGCACCCAGCGTCCGGCATGTACCTGTTCGGAATGGTGCTGCACCTGCATCGTGATGTTCAGAATATGTGCAAAGGCGAGTTGCGCCACCGAAGCGGTACTGTAGGCGGGAACGTTCGCCACGACGATTCCGCGGTTGCGGGCGGCCTCCAGGTCGACATTGTTGTAGCCGGTGGCGAGGATGCCGATGTATTCGAGTTTCGGGAGCGCCGCTATCGTCTCCGCCGTCAGCCGCGTCTTATTCGACAACAGTATCTCGGCATCTTTGGCGCGCTCCAGCACTTCGCCGGGTTTCGTAAAATCATAAACCGTACAGTCGCCCAACGCCTCGATGCCGTCGAACGACAGGTCGCCCGGATTCATCGCATAGCCGTCTAAAACCACTATTTTTTTCATCGTTATCTTGTTCTTTTACTTCGGTTGCGTTTATCGAGGCAGGAATCAGCACGAATAACATTCCTGCATTTCCCAGCAATTTATCTTGGCAGGTGATCCCCTCGCTTCGGGCTACCACACCAGACAAACACCGATCCATAAACCACGCCGAAAAGCGGCCCGACACAATCCCCTCACCCTTCGACGGCAGAACTACTATGATCCTTATCAGGCTATTTTTCTATCGCGAGCAACTGCTCGATATAGGTCCGGTCGTTACAGAGGCGCGGCACCTTGTTCTGTCCGCCGGTCTTTCCCCGCGACTTCATCCAGCGGTAAAAAGCACCCTCGGAAAGCACCGTAACAGTCGGACGCATCAGGGTCGTATCGCGGAAACGTTTGGCCTCATAATCGGAATTGACGTGTTGCAGCTCCCGGTCCAAACAGTCCGTGAATTGGTCCATATCCTCCGGCGCACGGTTGAACTCGATCAGCCATTGGTGAGAACCTTTGCTCCGATCCCCCATATAGATAGGTCCGGCGGTATAGTCGCTGACCAGCGCCCCGGTCGCCGCGCACGCGGCCTGCAAAGCCGTTTCGGCATTGTCGATAATCAACTCCTCGCCGAACGCATTGATAAAATGCTTCGTACGACCCGTAATCTTGATTTTGTAGGGTGCGAGCGACGTAAATTCGACCGTATCGCCGATCTGGTAGCGCCACAACCCGTTGCTCGTCGAAATAATCATCGCGTAATTGACACCCTGTTTCACCCCTTCCAGCGGTACCGCCTTCGACGGATCGCCCAGATCGGAAACGGGCAGGAATTCGTAGTAGACGCCATAGTCGAGCATCAGCAGCATGTCGTCACGAGAAGGATCGTCCTGAATAGCGAAAAAGCCCTCGGAAGCATTGTAGGTCTCCATGTACTTCATCGTGTCGGACGGGAAAATGCGGCGGTATTGTTCGCGGTAAGGGTTGAAATTCATGCCGCCGTGCACGAAGAGCTCCATTTCGGGCCACACTTCGAGAATGTTCTGTTTGCCGGTATATTCGAGCACTCGGTTCATCAGCACGAGGTTCCACGACGGTACACCGGCAAACGACGTGACCCGCTGCGGCACCGCCTCGCGGCAAATCGCCTGCACCTTCTCTTCGAAATCGGGAATCAGCGCCGTTTCGGGGCGCGGCGTACGGCGCCACGAGGCCCATTTGGGCGTGTTCTCGATCAGGATCGCCGAAAGGTCTCCCTCCTGAGCCCGGCCGCCCGTACTCTCCAAACGATGGCTGCCGCCGAGGGTCAGCGTGCGTCCCCCGAACACCCCGCTTTTGGGATAGAGCCCTGCAAAAAAGCAAATAACATCCATCGGTCCGCGCAGGTGGCAACCGCTGAGCCCTTCGTCGCTCACCGGAATGAACTTGCTTTTGGCCGAGGTGGTACCCGACGATTTTGCGAACCATTTGATTTCGGTAGGCCACAGCACATTCTGCTCGCCGGTCCGCGTACGCCCGATATATTCGCTGAACGAGTCGTAGTCGGCTACCGGCACAGCCGCGGCATAAGCCTCCGAAGTCCGGATCTTACCGAAACCGTGATCCCGGCCGAATACGGTACCGCCGGCCTGGGTAAGCAGCCGCTCGAGCTGTTGCTGTTGCACCCGGGCGGGATGCTGCATGAAAAAATCGATTTCGCCGCGCCGCTGCGAAAAAAAGAGATTGACCAGTTGTGTCAGCAGGGACATATCCTTTGCTATTTTCTGATTTATAAACCAACAGAGACGCACTCTCCTCCGGCGGCATCCGGAATTTCTTTCAGCGCTCTAACTAAAAAAACGGCCGATTCTGGCAATGGCGGACGGCAGGGCGAATACCACCACCCGGTCGAATGCATTGATCTCCATGCTGCCGGTAGCGATATAGCTGCGATCGCCGCGCACAATCCCGCCGATCACCGCATCGTGCGGAAAATCCAATTCGCGGATCTGTCCCTTCGTCGCCGGGGAGTTGGGTTTCGCAATGAATTCGAGCACTTCGGCATCACATCCGGTCAGGCACTTGATCGCCTGTACATCGGTATTCATCGTGAAGCGGAAGATGTTGCTCGCCGTAATCAGCTTTTTGTTGATGATCGTATCGATACCCATGCTCTCGGCCAGGTTGATGAAGTTCAGGTTCTCGACTTCGGCAATTACCTTCTTGACTCCCAATCGCTTAGCCACCATAGCAGCGAGGATATTCGTCTCAGAACGCCCCGTCACGGCGACAAAAGCATCCATGTTGCTCAACCCCTCTTCGATCATCGAGTCTATATTGCGGCCGTCATCACTGATAATCAGCGTTTTTTCGAGCGTCTCGGTCAGCTTGTAGGCCTTATCCGGATTGTATTCGACCAGTTTGACGTTCGCTTCGTCCTGCAGTTCGGTAGCGATTCGCACGCCGATCCGGCTGCCGCCGAGGATCATGATGTTGTTGACCTCGATATTGGGCTTGCCCGAAAAGACCATCAGCGATTTGACATCGTTTTGGTTAGCGATCACATAGACTGTGTCGCCCTCCTGGAACTGGTCGCTACCGCGCGGAATAATCGTATCGCCGTCGCGGGAGATGGCCACGGTACGGTACGGCAGTGCTTCCCGGTCGGCCGTCACTTCGATAAGCGTCCGCCCGATCAGCGGAGAAGAACTGTCGAGCTTGAAGACGACCAGCGAAAGTTTCCCTCCGGAGAAATCGACATATTCGGTCGTACTGGTGTGCCCCAGCAGATTGATCACCTCGCGCGCAGCCACTTTCTCGGGATAGAACAGGTAGTCGATGCCCATGTTGATGAACATCTCCTTGTTGTTGGGTTCGAGGTATTCGTTGTTATCGATCCGCGCGATCGCCTTGCGGGCGCCAAGCTGTTTGGCCAGCACGGCCGAGATGATATTGATCGACTCTTCGGGACGCACCGCGATGAAAAGATCGGCCTTGCGCACCGACGCTTTTTTCAGTACGGCAAAAGTCGTGCAGTCACCCTCGATGGTAACTACGTCGGCCATTCCCGCGACCTCTTCGATCCGTTTCGGGTCGTCGTCGATCACGGTAATATCGTGCGAAGCGCCGCTGAGCATTTTCGCCAGGTGGGTTCCCACCTCCCCTACTCCCGATATGACTATCCTCATGAATGATATTTCAGATTAATATTGTCCCACTCTCCGCAAATTCCGGTCCGTTTGCGTTTTCCGAAACATCCAACAACCGGACGGAGACCGGGTTCCGGAAAGAAAAACCGGAAATCTTTACAAATTTATAATTTTGTACGGACTTTGCATCATTCCCTTTCCAAAAGGGGTATAAATTCCAAAGCAATCGTAACGATGATGACTGATTGGATCATATTCGTAATTGCCATCGGGGCGGTGGCGTTGTTCGTACTCGGATTGTCGCTCACACAGATATTCAAGGGGCACCCGATCGACTCCGAGATCGGCACGAACCGTCACATGCGGCAACGCGGCATCCGGTGCACAGCGGGCGAATTTATGCGCGAAGAAGGCAAGCGATCCGAGGGTACAAATCCCACCGAAACCGGTTGCGCGGTCTGTAATCCGGAAACGAACGGAACGGCCGACTGCTGTACGTGTATGTCGCCATGCGATGCGGCATCCACGAAGCACTAGTCCTCCGGCTCGTTCCTGTGCGGAGAAATGCTCCCGGCCCTGCAACCCTTCTGCGGATAAATACGGGATGCGGATATTTTCTGGACCTTCAGTTCATCATTCGTATATCCATCTACCTATATCCTATCCGATAATCCTTCAACCCGTTCGTATTAATTAACTGTCAGTACACCGCACCTTGGTTCCGATCCTGTCGCGGAATCCACAAATAATAAAACCGGGGCCGCATTTTACAATGCGGCCCCGGTCGTTTGCTATCTCAGCGGACTATTGTTTCGGAAGCACCGGCTCCCCTTTTTCATCCGCAAAATTCATCGCAGCATAACGCTTGTAGGTATTGTAGCGCCATTGGGCGTTCTCTTCCGCAGCGGCAAACAACTCATCGGCCTCAGCCGGGAAAAGTTTGGTCAGCGACGAATAGCGCACCTCCTTGAGGATAAACTCGCGGAATTTACTCCAATCCGGCTCTTTCGAGTCGAGCGAGAACGGATTCTTGCCCTGCTCTTCGAGCATCGGGTTGTAACGCCACAGCTGCCAGTAACCGCAGGCTACAGCTTCTTTGCCGACGGTCTGCGTGCGGGTCATACCGCCCTTGATGCCGTGGTTGATACACGGTGCGTAAGCGATGATCAGCGACGGACCGGGATAAGCCTCGGCCTCCTTGATCGCCTGGAAATACTGGTTCTGGTTGGCTCCGATCGAAACCTGCGCCACATAAATGTAACCGTAGGTCATCGCAATGGCTCCCATATCCTTTTTGCGGATACGCTTGCCCGAAGAGGCGAATTTCGCGATGGCGCCCACCGGGGTGGCCTTCGACGACTGTCCGCCCGTATTCGAATAAACCTCGGTGTCGAGGATCAGGATGTTGACGTCGGCACCCGAAGCGAGCACATGGTCCACGCCGCCGAATCCGATATCGTAACCCCAACCGTCGCCGCCGATGATCCACTGCGATTTTTTCACGAAATACTGTTTCCACTCGAGGATCTCCTTGCAGGTATCGCAGCCGCAGGCCTCCATCATCGGAATGAGTTTCTCGCTGGCTGCGGCACTCAGCGCGCTGCTGTCTTTGCCGTCAATCCACTCCTGCATCGCAGCCTTCAGCTCAGCCGAGCAGCAACTGCAGTTGGCGATGGCGTCCTGCATCTTCAGGGCCACGCGCTCGCGCAGTTTCTCCACACCAAGGTGCATACCCAGGCCGAACTCGGCATTGTCCTCAAACAGCGAATTGGCCCATGCCGGACCCTGACCCTTGCTGTTGGTCGTGTAAGGGGTCGAAGGTGCCGAACCGCCGTAGATCGACGAACAACCCGTAGCGTTGGCAACCATCATCCGGTCTCCGAACATCTGCGTGATCAGTTTGATGTAAGGCGTCTCGCCGCAACCGGCACAAGCACCCGAGAACTCGAAGAGCGGCTGTGCGAACTGGCTGTTTTTCACAGTCTTGGTCTTGTCGACCACGGTATCCTTGTAACCCACGTGTTTGGTCAGGTAATCCCAGTATTTCTCCTGGTCGAGCTGCGATTCGAGCGGCTTCATCACCAGAGCCTTGGTCGGAGCCGGACAGACATCGGCGCAGTTGCTGCAGCCGGTGCAGTCCAGCGGGCTGATCTGGATCCGGAACTTGTAAGCCTTCGTCGCACCGACACCCTGCAGGGTCGTCATGCCCTCGGGAGCGGCGGCAACCTCTTCGTCGGTCAGCAGGAACGGACGGATCACAGCGTGCGGGCAGACATAGGCGCACTGATTACACTGGATACAGTTCTCGCTCAACCACTGCGGAACGTTCACGGCGATACCACGCTTCTCGTAAGCAGCGGTCCCGGCATCCCACGTACCGTCTTCGCGGCCGAGGAATGCGCTCACCGGCAGATCGTCGCCCTTAAGGGCGTTGATCGGACGAACGACTTTCGAAATGAATTCGGGAACATCGTCGGCAGCGGCCCCGTTCTCCTTGACCGTAATGTCGGCCCATTCTGCAGGAACTTCCACCTTGTGCACTTCTGCACCGCCCTTATCGACAGCGGCGTAGTTCATGCTTACGATCTCCTCGCCTTTTTTGCCGTAAGTCTTGTAGATCGCTTTCTTCATCTCCTCGACGGCTTTGTCGAACGGAATCACGTTCGCGATCTTGAAGAAGGCACTCTGCATAATCGTGTTCGTGCGGCTGCCCAGTCCGAGGTCCATCGCGATCTTCGTCGCGTTGATGATGTAGAAGTTGATCTGGTTCTCGGCCAGGTATTTCTTCATGTGGTCGGGCAGCGTCTCCTTGGTCGTCTCGGCATCGTGGATGCTGTTGAGCAGGAACGAACCGCCTTTTTTCAGTCCTTTGAGCACATCGTATTTATCGACGTACGAAGGTACGTGGCAGGCTACGAAGTCGGGGGTAGTGACCAGGTAAGGCGACGTGATCGGTTTGTCGCCGAAGCGCAGGTGCGATGAAGTGTAACCGCCCGATTTCTTTGAGTCGTAAGAGAAGTAGGCCTGGCAATATTTATCGGTCGAACCGCCGATAATTTTGATCGAGTTTTTGTTTGCACCCACCGTACCGTCAGCACCCAATCCGAAGAACAGCGCCTCGAACGTACCCGGTTTGGCCAGACTGATCTCCTCGCCCACAGGCAGCGACTTGAAAGTCACATCATCGACGATGCCGACCGTGAACTGATTTTTCGGTTCATTGGCTTTCAAGTTGTTGAACACGGCAAGCATTTGCGCCGGAGTGGTGTCTTTCGACGAGAGGCCGTAGCGACCGCCGATAATCATCGGGGCGCCGGGCTGACCGTAGAAAATATCTTTCACGTCGAGGTACAGCGGATCGCCGTTCGCGCCCGGTTCCTTCGTGCGGTCGAGCACGCAGATACGTTTCACGCTTTTCGGCAGCACGTTCAGCAGGTATTTAGCCGAGAAGGGACGGTACAGGTGTACGGTGATAACGCCCACTTTCTCGCCTTTGGCACGCAGGTAATCGACCGTCTCCTTGATCGTCTCGGTCACCGAACCCATCGCGATGATGATATTCTCGGCATCGGGATCGCCATAGTAAACGAACGGCTTGTACTCGCGGCCGGTAATTTTGCTGATCTGGACCATCGCCTCGGCGGTCATATCGGGAATCGCATCGTAGAAACGGTTGGCGGCCTCACGCGACTGGAAATAGATGTCGGGATTCTGGGCGGTACCGCGCGTAACGGGGTGCTCGGGATTCAGCGCACGCTGGCGGAACTCGGCGAGTGCCTTTTGGTCGAGCAATCCTTTGAGTGCCTCGTCGTCGATCAGCTCGATCTTCTGGATCTCGTGCGACGTACGGAAACCGTCGAAGAAATGCATGAACGGCACGCGGGATTTGATCGACAGGATATGGGCCAGTCCGGCCAGGTCCATCACCTCCTGCACGCTGCTGGTAGCCAGCATCGCAAAGCCCGTCTGGCGGGTTGCCATAACGTCCTGATGGTCGCCGAAGATCGAAAGGCTCTGCGCAGCCAGGGCGCGGGCCGAAACATGGAACACGCCCGGGAGCAGTTCACCGGCGATTTTGTACATGTTGGGGATCATCAGCAGCAACCCCTGCGAAGCGGTGAACGTCGAAGTCAGCGCGCCGCTCTGCAGCGAACCGTGCACTGCACCGGCTGCGCCCGCCTCGGACTGCATCTCGACCACTTTGACCGTTTCGCCGAAGATGTTCTTACGGCCTTGTGCAGCCCATTCGTCCACCAATTCGGCCATCGTCGACGACGGCGTGATGGGGTAAATAGCAGCCACCTCGCTGAACATATACGCGATGTGTGCCGCTGCATAGTTACCGTCACAAGTAATAAATTTTTTCTGTGCCATCTTACAATAAACTATTATGTCAATATGTGTTTTGTCGGCGTTAAAAAACAGATTACGGAAAGCATAATCCGTGCAAATATACTTCTATTATTTTAAACCGTCTCAAAATAAACGGCATTAATTTTACCCGGAAAACCCATTTTAGAAGCTATCGTATCCATTTTACCGCTATTTTTGTAACCGGAAGCGCCGGGCCTCCGGCCAGAAACCCGCGCGATCCGTAAAACGAAAAATACCCAAATGCGATACCTCGGACGGCTGCTTGTATATTTGGCGATCTTCTTCTTCACGCTCTCGGTGAGTTCTGTGCTCATCGCCAGGGTGATACCCGTCACTGTGACTCCGCTCAAGGTGCTCCGCCTGGTAGAAAATTTCCCGGACAAGGGGCTCTCCGTGCAATCGAACTGGGTGCCGCTGCACCGCATCAACCTCTCGATGGTACGGGCAGTGATCGCCACCGAAGACAACAATTTCCTCACCCACCGCGGTTTCGACTGGGACGCCATCAACAAGGCGCTCGACGAGAACCGCGAAGGGGGCCGCATCCGCGGAGGCAGCACCATATCGCAACAAACCGCAAAGAACGTTTTTTGCCTCCCGTCGCGTACCTGGACGCGCAAAGCAGTCGAAGCCTATTATACCTTCCTGATCGAGACTTTCTGGGACAAGCGGCGTATCATGGAAGTCTACCTCAATGTGATCGAAACGGGTGAGAACATGTACGGCGTCGAAGCTCCCGCACGGCAGGTCTACGGCAAAACGGCCGAGCACCTCAACCGCCACGAGGCATCGATGATCGCCTCGGTGCTGCCCAATCCGATCCGGATGAAAATCGCCGCACCTTCATCTTATGTCGTACGCCGTGCGGCACAGGTGCGCTCGCTGATGAGCAAGCTTCCCCCGGTCGATTTCGACGATCCCCAACCGGTTGTCCCGGCTCGAGACCGCCGCAAATAATCCCTCCCCGATCCGTTTAAAAACGTCCGGCAACAGACAAATAGTACGCTCGCCGGAAAGATACCCGCCATAGGGCTGTACGGCAACACAAAAAAGCCGCTCCCCAAAGGGAACGGCTCCGGTATAGATTTTATGAAAGGTAATTATTTGATGCGCTCGTAATATTCACGCGTGCGGGTATCGACGCGGATTTTCTCGCCGGTCTGGATGAACAGCGGAACCTTGATCGTAGCACCGGTCTCGACCGTAGCGGGTTTCAGCGAGTTGGTCGAAGCGGTATCGCCTTTGACACCCGGTTCGGTATAAGTCACCTCCATGTCGATGATCGGCGGCAACTCTGCAGAGAGTACGGTCTCTTTTTCGGTGTGGAACATCACTTCCACTACCTGGCCCTCTTTCATCAGGTCGGAGTTATCAATCAGGTCGCGGTTGATTATAATCTGCTCGAACGTCTCGGTGTGCATGAAATTGCAACCCATATCGTCTTCGTACAAGTATTGGTAAGGACGGCGTTCTACGCGAACCGGTTCGATGGCAACCCCTGCCGTGAAGGTATTGTCGATCGTACGGCCGTTTTCCAGGTTCTTGAGTTTCGTACGGACGAATGCAGGCCCCTTGCCCGGTTTTACATGCTGGAAATCAACGATCTGCATGGTCTTACCGTTGAATTCGATGCACATTCCGATTTTAATATCTGCTGTTGTTGCCATCTGTGTAATTTTTTTGTGAGTGCAAAAATAGCGTTTTTTTCGCAAAATAACAAACCAGGACCGCCCGGCAGCCATCCGCACAGGGAATCCCTTCATCAGAAAATCCTACAGTCCCCAGATAAAAATTGCCTCCGGAACAGGTGTTTCACGCCTTGAACCCAATTTGATATTGATCGGGAAATCGGTCGCATTTTCCCGATCCTTTTCAGATCAATAGAATAGGCCGCTTCCGTTGAACAACATAAAGCCGAAATTAAAGGTAAGGAACCAGTTGTGGCTCGTCGTCGCATCATATTTCGACAGGGTCAGGCTGATCGGGCCGATATGCGTCTGGTACACCAGCGATGAATTGAAAATGTAGCGTAACCGCTTGCGCACGTCGGCCGTACTTTTGTTCGCATCTTCCGGCAAAAACGCATAAACGCTGTTTTTCAAATAGAACCTCGGTCCGAATTCGAACGTCGGGATGATTCCGCCGCCGATAAACGACTTGCTGCGGAAATCCTTCAGGTAAACCAGCCGGCTGTGCGGCGTCGGCTGGAAGGCGGGCGAAGAGATGTTCGTCGCATATTCGTTCGAGAACGACGGATGAGTCGTAATCACCCCGTCGACCAGGTAGCCGAGTGAAAACCACTTCGCAATGCGGAAGTACTGCTCGCGTGTAAACCGGGCCCCGAACCAGTAGCGGTTCTCCTCGACGCGATCCGCCGTAGGTGCAAACGTGCCGGGGGTATAGTATTCCAATCCGCTGACATAGATCGCCGAGATCGACTGCCTGAGTCCGCGTGTGGGATACATCAGGTAATTGAGATTGTTGCGGGCCAGTTCGAGTTTGACGCCCAGGAACGGAAACCGGCTCTGGTCCATCACATCGTCGTCCGAATGACCGGTGCTCTGGAAATAGCGGAAATTTTCCCGGCCAATGTTGAAACGCATCGAGAAAGCCTGGAAACGGTCGGTCGGCATGCTCAGCCCGGCGGTCAGGTGCAGGTCGCCCTGCTTGGCGAAACTCAGGTCGTTATGCTTGGAGAGCATCCCGAAGTCGCTCTTGAAAAAGTTGTAGTAGTTGTAATAAAATCCGTAATCGACCGCAAAGGGAATTTTCCAGAAAAAGTCGTTCCGTCCCCCGACGAAGACCGAAGAGTAAAGCGCGCTGAAATAACCGTCGAAATTGTAGGTATGCATGTTGCGTCCGAGCCGCCGGTACTCTACTCCCACATAAGCCTGGTTCATCGACGTGGAAGAGATATTACCGCCGAACATCAACTTGAGGCTCGGTTTGGTGCGCAGGTGCAGATCCAACTGAAACGATTTGGTCGTGTCGTTGTAAGCAACGTCAGGGAAATCGCCCTCAATTTCGCCTTCGGATAGCATTTTGAAATATTCGGAACGGAACTGGTCGAAATCGAACAACTTCTGCTCTTCGAGTTTTTTGTCGAGCTGCAAAATCCGCTTCATGTACTGCGTCTGCTTCTTGCCCATCCCGCTGATTTCGTACTTGTCGAACACCAGTTTCGGCAACGACATGCGGTAAGCCGCCCGGCGCAGGTCCAGTTCTGTGGTGTCGGCCCGGCGCACGACACGCTCGAAAATCTGCGGCATTTTAGCCATCGCGTCCTGATAGCCCCGGTCGATCACATAAGCCGCTTTACTGAAATCGAGCGTCGTCACATCGTCGAACGTATGGTCTATCAGAATGTCTTCGTCCGAAGGAAGGTCATAATCGGTATGCATCATCGTCAGCGCGAGGATCTGCTCCATCGGGTTGTCTTCCTTGGGTTTGGAGTTGCCTTCGACACATTTGCTGCCGATGAGGATATCCGGCTTGAAATCCTCCTGCAACACCTGCCACGGGAAGTTGTTGTAGATGCCGCCGTCGTAAAGTAGCGTGGAATCCTGTTTGATCGGGCGGAATACGAGCGGAATGGTCATCGACGCGCGGATCGCTTTGCCGAGATCCCCCCCGCGGTAAACCACCTCTTTGCGTGCGGCCGCGTCGGTAGCGATGCAGCGGAACGGAACGAAAAGCTTGTCGAAGTCACCGCCGCACTGGGCCGAGGGTCCCGAGAAAAATTCGACGAAAGCCAGATCGAGTGTGTTCGACTGGATCAAGCTCGTCGGGAGCTGCAATTTCGCTATCCGCTGGGGATTGCGGAAATCGATCCGCAGCGTAATCATCGCGGCATTGGGCCGGCGCTGTTTGAAATAATAGATATATTTGTCCTCGATCTTGCCGGACATCCAGTATTTGATCTGGTTCGATTCGAAAATTTCCGCCATCTGCTCCGGAGTATAACCGATAGCATACAGGCCCGCGATAATCGCACCCATCGAGGTACCCGACACGTAATCGATCGGAATGCCGTTCTCTTCCAAAGCTTTGATCACGCCGATGTGGTAAAGCCCTTTGGCGCCCCCGCCGCTCAGCACGAGTCCCACGCGCTGGGCCGATGCCAGCGTGGCCGAGAGCAGCAGGATCAGCGTAATTATGCCTCTGAGGTGGGTCATCTTCAAAATAAATTCTTAACTTTGTCTGTTAAATAACCCCGAACGGTTAAGGTTTACGATCCGTATCGCACCGGCCTGAAGGGTGTCCGTCTATTGAAAACGTTCAAAGATCGGAATTCTTTTACTATAACGTGTAAATATAGCGAAAAAACAGCCAACAATAAAGATGATTGAGAAAATAAACGACCTGCTCAAACGGGTTGAAGAGTTCAAACCGCAGGCTGCGGCGGAGATCGAAGAGTTCCGCGTGCGGCTGCTCGGCCGTAAGGGTCAACTCAACGACATCCTGGACGAATTCAAAACCGTGGCCCCCGAAATGAAACGGGAACTGGGTCAGAAAATCAATACGCTGAAGACCCGTGCGATCGAAAAGATCAATGCCCTGAAAACCGAACTCGAAAACAGCGAGAACAATACCGCCGACAGCGGTGCATGGATCGACATGAGCCGCCCGGGCAGCAACGATCCTGTCGGCAGCCGCCATCCGATCTCATTGGTCAAAAACGAGATCGTCAGCATTTTTGCGCGCCTGGGTTACACGGTGGCCGAAGGCCCTGAAATCGAGGACGACTGGCATGTTTTCTCGGCGCTGAACTTTCCACCCGAACATCCGGCCCGCGACATGCAGGATACCTTCTTCATCGAAAAGAACCCCGATATCCTGCTGCGCACGCACACCAGTTCGATTCAGGTCCGCACGATGGAGCACCAGAAACCGCCCATTCGCGTAATTTGCCCGGGCCGCGTGTTCCGCAACGAGGCTATCTCGTACCGCGCGCACTGCATTTTCCATCAGGTCGAAGGACTCTACGTCGACGAAAATGTCTCGTTCGCAGACATGAAGCAGAGTATCCTCTACTTTGCCAAAGAGATGTTCGGCGAGAAGAGCCGGATCCGTATGCGCCCCTCCTATTTCCCGTTCACCGAACCGTCGGCCGAAGTAGACGTCTCCTGCAACCTCTGCGGAGGCAAGGGATGCAATGTCTGCAAGCACACCGGATGGCTCGAAATCATGGGCTGTGGAATGGTAGACCCCAATGTACTCAAGGCATCGGGTATCGATCCGGAAAAATATTCCGGCTTCGCATTCGGCATGGGAGTTGAACGGATCGCGATGCTGAAATTCGGAGTAAAAGACCTGCGCCTCTATTTTGAAAACGACGTCAGGTTCCTGCGCCAGTTCGATTCGGTGATCTAATCCCCCACCGATCCAAGCCTATGAAGGGAAGCAACTTGTTCTATATCGCCGTTACGGCCACCGTTCTCCTCTCCTGCTCCGTCGTTTCGCACGGAGGGTCACGGGGGACTGCGGCAGATCCGGCCGTGCGTGCCGCCAAATACTATCCGGCACCGGAACGGGCCACTTTCCTCTATACGGAAGGACTCAAAAACAGCCTGATGCACGGTGATCCCCGTCGCAGCGCCGCACTGTTCGGCGAGGTGCTCAAACTGGATTCGCTGCACGCACCGACCTATTACGAGTTGGCCAACCTGTTTGCCCAAACACCCCAACAGGCAATTCCTTACAGCCGCAACGCTTTGCGGCTCGATTCGGCGAATACGTGGTATCTCACCCAACTCGGACAGCTCTATCTGGGAACGAAAGCTTACGATTCAGCGCTGCGGGTTTACAACAAACTGCTGAAACTCGCACCAGGCAATCCCGATAACTACGTACGCCTCGCAGCTTTGTACGAACAGCAGGGACAGCCTTTTTCGGCCATCTCGGTACTCGACACGGCCGAAACCCGTTTCGGGATCATCGAAGGAGTGTCAGGCTACAAACGGCAGTTGTTGATCAATGTAAAACTGTACGATAAAGCGCTCCGGGAAGCCAAGGAACTGACGGCAAACTTCCCGTACGATGCCTCGAATTTCGTCGCACTGGCCGAAACCTATGCGGCGATAGGACGCGACTCGCTGGCGCTGGACGCCTACAAGCAGGCCCGGACGCTCAGCCCCAACAATACACAGGTATTGGTCTCGCTGAACGAATTTTACAAACGCCGGGGCGACGACGTGAATTTCCTCTCGACAGCCCGCCAGCTATTCGAAGCCAGCGACATTCCGCTCGAGACGAAGATAGATTTCTTCAAAGAGATCACCTCTTCGAAAGATTTCTACCGCGCCAATTTTTTCCAGATCAACAACCTGATCTCGGATCTGGCAATCAAAAACCCGAACGATTTTCGCATCACGCAACTGTACGGCAACCACCTGATTTCATCGGGCAATCTCGAAGGTGCGCTGCAACTCTACAAATCCCATGTCACCGACTCGGCACCGCAACGGGAGGTATTTACCGAGATTCTCGACATGGAGTCATACCTCAAACATCCTGATTCGGTAGCCAAATACACCACACTGGCGCTCGAAAAATTTCCGTCCGATCCCGAATTTTACCTGCGCAAAGGATTCGGCATGTTCTACTTCATGGAAGATTATGCCGGTGCGGAAAAGGAGTTTCTCAAGGCATTGAAACTGACCCGTACCGATTCGCTGCGAAGTGTGATTTACGGAACATTGGGCGACAACAGGCAGAAAATGGAAGACGGTCCGGGCGCTTACGGCTATTACCGCAAGGGGCTGAAGTACGATCCGGACAATTCTATGATTCTCAACAATTACAGCTATTACCTGAGCGAAAAAGACGAAAAACTGTCGCTGGCCGATAAAATGTCTGAAAAAGCCTGTGAACTGTCGCCAAACAACCCGACCTACCTCGACACGCGGGCCTGGGTGCTTTTTAAGCTGGGGCGGTACGAAGAGGCCAAAACGCTCATGCAGCAGGCCCTTGCTCTGGACCAAAGCGGCAGCGACGAATTGTTCCTGCATTACGGGGACATCCTCTATGCGCTGAAAGATAACTTCATGGCCGTTTTTTACTGGGAAAAGGCCCGGGAGAAGGGATACGATTCAGAAGAGATAGACAAACGACTTAAACAGGTAGAGACAAAATGAACCGACCCCGTTTGCTGTTAATTCTCGCAGCGCTCTTTTGCGCACTGAACCTCGCGGCGCAAAACCAAAGCCTCGATGCGCTGCGTGACGAAATCCGCAGGGCCGAAGAGGAGATTCGCGCCACAAACGAACTGCTGGCCAAAACAAAAAAAGATAAGCAGGTAACCCAAAACCAACTCAAACTGATCCAGAACCGTATTCGCAACCGTAAGCAGATCATCGCGAACCTCGAAAAACAAACCCAGGTGATCAACGGCGATATCGGCACCAAAAACGACACCGTTCACGCGATGCAGAACGAATTGACCCAATTGCGGAAAGAGTACGCGGATATGGTTTATGCTGCCTACAAGAACTACAAACTGAACAATTTTCTCGTCTTTCTGTTCGCTTCGAAGGATTTCAACGACGCCACGCGACGTATCTCCTACATGCGCCGCTACAACCGCATGCGTCAGCAGAAAGCCGAACAGATTAAATCCGTAGCCGATTCGCTTCACGTACAGATCGGAGAGCTCGAAAACAGGAAAGCGGAACTGACCAAAGTCCGCGACACGCGTACACAAGAGGTCTCCTCGTTAGGCAAAGATGAAAAGCAGTACCAATCATCCCTGTCCGAAATCAATACGAAATCGGGTAAACTGTCGTCGGAAATCCGCAAAAAACAGAGCCAGATCAACAAACTGCAACAGCGTATTCAGGCGATTATAGCCGAAGAGGCGCGTAAAAACCGCGCGACTCCGAAATCGGCCGCGCAGGAGGAATACATCGCGAACCTGTCGGGACGGTTCGACCAAAACAAAGGCCTGCTGCCCTATCCCGTCCGCGGAGGCGTGATCGTAGACCGCTACGGCGTCCATCCGCACGCCACACAGAAAGGTTTGATGGTAAACAACAAGGGCGTCAATATCGCTTCGGGAAGCGGCGCGGAAGTACGTGCGGTATTCGAGGGCGATATCACCCAGATTGTCTTCGTGCAGGGACTCAACAATACCGTCATAATCCGCCACGGTAACTACCTGACCACTTACTCGAACCTGGCCAGCGTAAATGTGAAAACGGGGGATAAAGTGACCTTGAACCAAGTGATCGGGCGCCTCTCGAACAGTGACGACAGCGATGACTGCGTGCTGCATTTCGAGATCTGGAAGGAAACAGAAAACCTGAACCCGGAACAATGGCTCAGAAGGTAACCGGCTGATTACAAAAAAATAACAACAAGACAGATATTATACATTAATAAAGTATAATATTATAGCTTATTAAAAACTAATAAAAATTACGCCGGAATGGCCGTACAATACCAGACGCAGGATTGCTCTTTCCGCTTCAGTGGACGCAGAAAAACGACCGACTGGATACGCCGCACAGCGAAGGCGGAGGGCCATCGCACCGGAGATATTACAGTAGTCTTCTGCTCGGACACGGCACTGTTGGAAATCAACCGGCGATATTTGTCGCACGATTATTATACTGACATCATCACGTTCGATTACACGGATACGGAAAAAAAGATTATTTCGGGCGACCTGATGATCAGCATCGATACCGTGCGTGCCAATGCGCAGACATTCGGCGTACCGTTCGAAAACGAGCTCGCACGCGTAATCATCCACGGAGTGCTGCACCTGTTGGGGTATGGAGACAAAACGCCTGAAGAAGAGACGCACATGCATGCGCTCGAGGATAAATACCTGGCGATCCGGGAAGCGCACGACGAAGGCGAGTAAAATTGAAAGCAAGAAAAACAGTAACTGATATAGAAAGAAAAAAGGGCAGGCCGAGAGTGGCAACACAAGGAAGTCTCGGCCGGATTTTGTTTAAGCAAAAATATCCGTCCGTTTCAGGGCAATACAGCTTAAATAGCAAATAAACAACAACATGTTATTCGAATACGATATCATTGTAGTGGGAGGAGGGCATGCCGGATGTGAAGCGGCGGCAGCGGCGGCAACCATGGGTTGCCAAACGCTGTTGGTGACGATGGACATGACCAAATTCGCACAGATGTCGTGTAATCCGGCCGTAGGCGGAGTCGCAAAGGGACAGATCGTCCGTGAAATAGATGCCTTGGGCGGCCGCATGGGAATCATTACCGACCGTTCCACGATCCAATTCCGCATGTTGAACCGCTCGAAAGGCCCCGCCATGTGGAGTCCGCGCGCGCAGTGCGACAAGATGCGCTTCAGCGAATTGTGGCGCGAAACGCTCGAAAACATACCGAACCTTTACCTTTGGCAGGACAGCGTAAATGAACTGTTAGTCGCCGATGGGCACGCTCGTGGCATTAAGACCCGTATGGGGGTCGAATTTAACGCAAAAGCCGTTATCCTTACCGCCGGAACCTTCCTAGGCGGCTTGATGCATATCGGCCGCTCGCAGGCCGAAGGAGGGCGCGCCGGTGATGCGGCGTCACACGGTCTAAGCGAACAACTGGCCGCACTCGGATTCGAAGTCGGCCGCATGAAAACCGGTACGCCGGCTCGCCTGGACGCACGTACGATAGATTTCTCACAGCTCAACGAACAACCGGGCGACGAAAACCCGGGCAAATTCTCATACAGCCCTGAAACAAAAGCAGTTGACAAGCAAAAACCCTGTTTTCTCGTGTACACGTCTCAAGAAGTGCACGATTTGCTGCGGAGCGGTTTTGCCGACTCACCACTCTTCAATGGAACGATCAAAGGAATCGGTCCACGATATTGCCCGAGCATCGAAGATAAACTCCGCACCTTTTCGGAAAAAAACGAGCACCAATTATTCCTCGAACCGGAAGGCGAACATACGAACGAATATTACCTGAACGGTTTTTCATCTTCACTTCCCTGGCAAGTACAAGTCGCCGCATTGCAAAAGATCAAAGGGCTGGAACATGTACACATCTACCGGCCTGGTTATGCCATTGAGTATGACTATTTTCCACCGACACAACTCTATCACTCGCTCGAAACAAAACTGATTTCAGGGCTCTATTTTGCAGGACAGGTAAACGGCACAACCGGATATGAAGAAGCTGGAGCACAGGGACTTATAGCAGGAATCAATGCCGTATTGAAACTGCGTGACGAAGAACCGCTCTTGCTCCGCCGTGACGAATCATATATCGGCGTGTTGATCGACGATTTAGTAACCAAAGGCGTGGACGAACCCTATCGTATGTTCACGAGCCGGGCCGAATACAGAATTTTACTCCGGCAAGACAATGCCGACGTGAGACTGACTCCGATCGGACACAAAATCGGCCTTGTAAGCGAAAAAAGGTACCGGGCGATGGAGCAAAAAAAATCGTCCGTAGAATCGCTTATTTCCTTCCTTCGCCGGGAGAGTGTCACGCCAGCCGATTTATTGGAGTATTTTAAAACGATCGATTCCACCCCCCTGACACAAGGCCGGAAGCTCTACGATATCCTCTTACGCAATAAAGTTACCCTAAATGGGCTGGCCGATCATCTGCCGGGGTTACAGGAATACCTGACACAAAACCAGTGCACCGAGGAGATTGTCGAAGAAGCGGAGATCCGAATCAAGTATCATGGATACATCGAACGGGAACGGCACATCGCAGACAAGATGGTTCGACTGGAAAATATTTCGATCCGGCCAGATTTCGATTTTAATTCATTGAAGGCGCTCTCAATCGAAGCACGGCAGAAACTGACCCGAATTAAACCGTCGACCATCGGACAGGCATCCCGAATACCGGGGGTTTCCCCTGCCGACATCAATGTCCTATTGGTCTATTTCGGAAGGTAGAATTTAATTGCACAAACAAGACAAAAGTGAAAATCAGTTAATGTTCCACGTGGAACATTAACTTACAAAACAAACCTAACAACTAATATTGTTCCACGTGGAACACCTAAGCCATGGATAACAATATCTTTGATCTCTCATCGAACAACGCAGAAAAAATTTACATAAAAGGAAAATTGCATCCTATTCGTGTCGGGATGCGGCAAGTGACGCTCCAAAACGGGACTAAAGTTATCCTTTATGATACAACAGGTGTCTATACGGATAACGGATATAAAATAGATACAGGGAAAGGATTACCGAAAGTCCGTGAAGCATGGATCAAAGACCGGCTGGAAAAAGACGGCGAACTTCATACGCAATTATGGTATGCCAAACAAGGAATTATTACTCCCGAAATGGAGTACGTCGCGATTCGGGAAAGTCAGGGCTGTCCGGAAAAAGACGCAATTACTCCCGAAATGGTTCGGGATGAAATTGTCGCCGGACGTGCCATCCTGCCCTCAAACTATCGTCACCCCGAAGCGGAACCGATGATCATCGGCAATAAATTTTTGGTTAAAATCAATGCCAATATCGGAAACTCGGCCTTGGGTTCATCGATCGATGAAGAGGTGGAAAAAGCGCTTTGGGCCGTCAAATGGGGAGCCGACACCGTAATGGATCTTTCGACCGGAAAAGACATACACCAAACCCGCGAAGCGATCCTGCGTAACACCCCAGTCCCGCTGGGTACCGTACCTATGTACCAGGCTCTCGAAAAAGTGAAAGGCAAAATAGAAGACCTCAATTGGGATGTATACAAACAAACCCTGATCGAGCAAGCCGAACAAGGAGTAGATTATTTCACTATCCATGCAGGCATTTTAAGAGAACATATACCGGCAGCACTGAAGCGTGTGACCGGTATCGTATCCCGCGGTGGATCGATCATGGCCAAATGGATGAGCCACAACAATCAGGAAAATTTCCTGTATACGCATTTCGAAGAGATTTGCGAATTACTGAAAAAGTACGACATCGCTTTCTCTCTGGGAGACGGACTTCGTCCGGGTAGTATCGCCGATGCCAACGATGAAGCCCAGTTCGGTGAATTGAAAGTACTGGGAGAACTGGCCCGTATTTCACGCAAACACGATGTTCAGGTCATTATTGAAGGTCCCGGACACGTACCGATGCACCTCATACGCGAGAATATGGAGAAACAGATAGAATGGTGCGACGAAGCCCCGTTTTACACATTAGGACCGCTTGTAAGCGATATCGGAGCCGGATATGACCACATAACTTCGGCCATAGGCGGCGCAATGATCGGTTGGATGGGGACATCAATGCTTTGTTACGTAACAACCAAAGAGCATCTTGCATTGCCGAATCGCGACGATGTACGGGAAGGAGTAGTAACTTTCAAGCTTGCCGCCCATGCTGCGGATATCGCCAAAGGACATCCGGGGGCAGCGGAACGAGACCTACAAATGAGTAAAGCGCGCTTCGACATGCGTTGGAACGATCAGTTCAATTTATCGCTCGATCCGGAGCGGGCACGCAAAATGCATTTTGAAATGATCGGATCGGGTGCCGATCATTGTTCGATGTGCGGGCCGCATTTTTGTGCCATGAAAATTACGAAATCGATCTAATTCTATACCGATTCAATTCATTTTTTACGAAAACGACTTTCCTTACAAAAAATTTTGAGCAAAAAAATTTATTATACTCAGAAAGTCGAATTCGGAACTTCGATTAACAGAGAAAATTCCAAACAAATAAATCTCTGAAAAGCAAATTATTGAAATCAAAAAGCCGAAACTTTAAAAGTTTCGGCTTTTTACTATTTAAAATAAACGATTTATTTCGTCAATTCAAACGTCATTTGTGCAAGCGCCCGGTATGGTATCCCGTTTCGCATTGCAGGTTGCCAACCTCGAACGGCCTTGTCATAAATTTGGTCGATAATCACCTTCGAATACTGCCGCAACGTATCGCTCAACGGTACAATCCGATGGATCATACCGTTTTCGTCAATATCCGCCTCGATCACAAAAACCGTGGCACTATCTTTCTTTAATAAAGAACGGTCTTCAATCGTCCGATTGATATCGGCCAGTAAAATTTCAGGTAATTTCACCAACGAATTACCTTTGAAAGAGGGCGGAGTGTATTTGAAATTCTCATTTTCTACGAAATTGCATCCGGCCCCGGAGAAAATCCGCCTGTTCCGATCGTACACCAACCGGATAATCGGTGTCTCCTGTGTGACAAAAAAGCTGAACTTCCGTAATCCGATTACCATCCGCACTTCGGTTTTTCCGGAGTTACAGAGGGAATCGGTAATCGTAACCGGTCCGTTCATCACCCGGAAATCGTGCTTGACCTTCTCAAAATCCGCTTTGCTATAACTGCGCACCGACGTATAACCCGGTGTAGTTATATATATCTGATAATCAATATTTTGAGAAAGCAATAATTGACTCAGTCCGGTAAAAAGAAGTAAAAAAAATCCGAATTTTGCGAACATTTTTACGAATTAATTGTCATTCAAACCGTTAACCAAACTTTTAAAATCAATCGCTAAAAATCTATCGTACCCAACGTAAAACGAATTGGCAGATCCGGTTATTTCGCAGCCATTTTTGACCAACTGTCTTTCAAGGTAACAGTACGGTTGAAAACGGGTTTTTCAACGGAAGAATCCTTGTCGGCACAGAAATATCCGATCCGTTCGAACTGATATTTGCTCCCGGGAGCCGTCCCGGCGAGCGAAGGCTCCACATATCCCTTCACAACGGTCAAAGAAGCCGGATTTAAGTAATCTTTAAAGGTCTTGCCTTCCTCGATATCATCGAGGCTCTCGCGTGTAAATAAACGGTCGAAAAGGCGTATTTCCGCCTCTTTGGCATGCGGTGCCGAAACCCAGTGGATGACCCCCTTCACTTTCCGGCCATCGGAAGATTGACCTCCCTTGGACATCGGATCGTAAGTACAGCGCAACTCCACGATTTCGCCCTGTTCGTTTTTAACTACCTCATTGCAACGGATCAGGTAAGCATACCGCAAACGCACTTCATTCCCGGGTGAAAGGCGGAAATATTTTTTGGGGGGAACTTCCATGAAATCGTCCCGTTCGATATAGACTTCACGCGAAAAAGGCACTTCACGATGTCCGGCCGATTCATCTTCGGGATTATTGACACAACTGATCATTTCGGTCTCTCCCTCAGGGTAATTGGTAATCACCACCTTGATCGGATTCAGCACTGCCATACGGCGTTCAGCGCGTTTGTTAAGGTCCTCGCGGACACAGAATTCCAGCAGTCCCAGGTCGATCACGTTATCGCGCTTGGCCACACCCACCTTGTCGGCAAACATCCGGATGCTCTCGGGGGTATATCCCCTACGGCGCAGCCCGCAAATCGTCGGCATACGGGGATCGTCCCATCCCATGACGATTCCTTCCTGCACGCACTGGAGCAGCTTACGCTTACTCATCATCGTATAGGTCAGGTTCAAACGGGCAAACTCGTATTGATGGCTTTCAAAAATACCGAGCTGCTGAATGAACCAGTCGTATAACGGACGGTGCACATCGAATTCGAGCGTACAGATCGAATGGGTAATGCCTTCGATCGAATCGGACTGCCCGTGGGCATAGTCGTACATCGGGTAAATACACCATTTATCGCCCGTACGGTGATGTTCCGAATGAAGAATACGATACATAATCGGATCCCGCAACAACATGTTGGGATGGGCCATATCGATCTTTGCACGGAGTACTTTCTCGCCGTCGGCAAACTCCCCGGCCCGCATGCGGGCAAACAGGTCTAAGTTTTCTTCCACGCTGCGGTTGCGCCACGGACTCTCCTTACCCGGCACCGTTACTGTGCCCCGATTCAGGCGTATCTCCTCCTGAGACTGGTCATCGACATAGGCTTTTCCCTTGCGGATCAGCTCAACAGCCCAATCATACAGTTGTTCGAAATAGTCGGAAGCATAGTGCTCTTCGGCCCATTGGAAACCGAGCCAATTGACATCTTCTTTAATCGAATCGACATACTCGACATCCTCCTTGACCGGGTTTGTATCGTCGAAGCGAAGGTTGCAAAGGCCACCGTAACGCTTGGCAAGACCGAAATTGAGGCAGATACTTTTGGCATGGCCGATATGCAGGTAGCCGTTGGGTTCAGGCGGGAAACGCGTATGAATCTGTTTTACCGCGCCGTCAGCAAGGCTCTTTTCTATAATTTCTTCCAGAAAATTAAGCGACCTCTCGGTAGAAACCGCCTCTTCGTTGACCGTACTCATAATTTCGGATTAATAGACTTCTGGTTACAAAAATAAGTTATTTTGCGGACAAACCGCTCTTTAAGATACATTTTAAAACGGTTTGCATATAAAATGAGAAGGGGACTTCGGCAATCGCTTCGCGAATACCGAAGTCCCCTTTCAATGGGCCAGGCTTTTTACCTAACGTACCAACGTCAATTCATCGATCAGTCTGGTCGCCCCGGCATACTTTTCGATGACGAACAAAACATAACGGATATCGACGCTGATCGTACGCTGCAATCGGGGTTCGAACGCAATATCCCCGCTCATCGCCTCCCAGTTACCGTCGAATGCAAGGCCTACCAGCTCACCTTTGCCGTTAAGCACGGGACTGCCGGAATTACCGCCGGTAATGTCGTTATTGCTCAGGAAACCCACACGCACGGTACCTTCTTCGGCATATTGGCCGAAATCCTTGGCACGGTACAGCTCCTTAAGTTTTTCCGGAACTGTAAATTCCATCGGATTCGACGTATCCTCCTTGGCAATCACACCGTCCAGGGTAGTATAATAGTCGTAAATAACGCCGTCCGCAGGCCGGTAAGGAAGTACCTGTCCGTAAGTAAGCCGCATAGTGAAATTGGCATCGGGATAGAATTTCCTGTCCGGTTGCATTTCCAGCAGACCGGCAATGAAAAGGCGGTGCCCGCGGCGGTATTTTTTGGCTATTTCCGACAATTTTTTCGCATCCCGCCCGAACGACTGCATCACCGACTTATTGAGCCGGTAAGCCGGATCGTTTTTCAGTTTTTCAATATCCGGATCCTTTAAGAAGGCCTCAAACTGTTGCCGGGAAGCGAAAATCGAATTATCGTACAGGAAATCCACATATCGTTCCACATCTCCGGCAAACAGGCTGTCGATTCGATTCAGCTCGACCGGACGATCCTCTTTCGACAGGCTGTCGTATACGATCCGGATCATCCGTTTGGCTATCTTCCGGTCCGTAGGCGGGTTGTAATCCTTATACATGCCGGACAGTCCCTTACCCAGTGCTGCCAACACCACCGTATCCAACCGCGTGGAATCCTTTTTCAGCAGCCTGTCCCCCACTCCTGCCATTGCGATGATCTCAGTTCCCCGCAACAACGCTTCGGAAATGTACTGCCGGTAATTTTCATACGGAATCCGCTCGGCGACAGACTCCTTAATCAGTTTCAACGCATCGCCGTACTTCGCCTGACGGGCGGGATCGGCAGCCGCCCAGGCCTGAAACTGTGCTTCCAAAGCCTCTTTCTGCCCCTTCACATTCAATTTGCGCAACCCGCGGCTCTCACCGATCGAGTTCTTCCAGTAATTCGAAGAACCGGCGTATTTGTTCGCATACTGCAGGCGTACCTTCTCACTGGCCTGCATATCCTCCATCATCAGTTTCTGCCGTTCGCCGCGAATAAAGATCCGGTTCGGATTGTCCACGTTCAGCACCTGGTCGATCTCGAAAGAGGTCATGTAACGCTCGGTCGATCCGGGAAAACCCATGATCATCGTATAATCGCCCGGTTTTACCCCTTTCAGCGATATTTTCAAATGGGTCGGCGTCGCATAAGGTATATTGTCTTTGGAATACGGTGCCGGTTTACCATCCTTATCGGCATAAACCCGGAAAACCGAAAAGTCGCCCGTATGGCGCGGCCACATCCAATTGTCGGTATCTCCGCCGAATTTGCCGATCGAAGAGGGCGGGGTTCCTACCAGGCGCAGGTCGGTATACTGTTCCACAACGAACAACAGATATTGATTCCCACCGAAAAACGATTTGACAAACGCCTCTTTAGAACTCTTTTCCGGCAATGCTTCCTTTACGATCTTATCGGACAGTTCGTCAACCTGTTTCTGCCGTTGCTGCTCGCTCATCGAATCACTCAGAAAAGGCAGAATCCTATCCGAAACATCCTCGATGCTACGGATAAAGGTAACCGACATACCCGGACAAGGCAACTCCTCTTTGTAATCCATCGCCCAAAAACCGTTTTGCAGATAGTCGTGTTCGACGCTGCTGAGCCGCTGTATAGAACCGTAACCGCAATGGTGGTTGGTAAAGACCAGTCCGTTGGGTGATACGATCTCTCCGGTGCACCCGCCGCCGAAAATGACAATTGCATCCTTCAGCGATGTACCGTTGAGGTTATAAATCTGCTCGGCCGAAAGCTTGAGCCCTTTGGCCTTCATATCCTTAATATTCAGCTTCTGCAGGTAAGGCAGCAGCCACATTCCTTCGTCAGCCCGGACTTGCACGGCTGCCAGCAGCAAACAGCAAAGGGCCATTCCCCATCTTTTCATTTATCGTTTGGTTTTAGTTTGGATTCGCGAATTCTCGCATGTGCAAAACGCTTTGTCACGCAAATATATCATTAATCAGCGTTTGGCAGCAAGCATATTGCGGATGGAACGCTCGGCCCGGCGGCGGATCGACTCTTCGATGACCACCTCGGGCGTTTCGTCACGCAATGCCGCGTACATTTTGTCGAGCGTAACGAGTTTCATGTACGAACAGTCGTTGCATCCGCATGTCGAATCGGACGGGGGAGCCGGAATGAAACGTTTCGACGGATTGTCCTTGGCCATCTGGTGCAGGATACCCGGTTCGGTGACGACGATAAACGTGTCGGCATCGCTCTGCGTCGCATAGTTGAGCAGCGCAGCCGTACTGCCGACATAGTCGGCGACCAGCAACACGGGCTTTTTGCATTCCGGATGTGCCAGCACTTTGGCTTCGGGGTATTGTTTTTTCAATTCGATAATCTTCTCGAGGGAGAATTCCTCATGCACATGGCACGCACCGTCCCATACCACCATATCGCGTCCGGTAACGCTCTGGATGTAATTGCCCAGGTTGCGGTCCGGCGCAAAGACGATCTTGGCGTTCACCGGCAATGAACGCACGATCTCGACGGCGTTGCTCGACGTACAGCAGATATCAGTCAGGGCCTTTACCCCCACTGACGTATTGACATAGGAGACCACCGTATAACCGGGATACCGTTCCAGAAACTTCGCGAACGCCGATGCTTCGCACGAATCGGCCAACGAACAACCCGCCGCCGGATCGGGCAGCAGTACTTTCTTATCCGGTGAAAGTATTTTGGCCGTCTCGGCCATGAAATGAACGCCCGCAAACAGGATGATATCCGCATCTGTCTGTGCGGCCTTTTCGGAAAGCGCGAGCGAATCGCCGGTAAAATCGGCTGCTTCCTGAATTTCCGGACGTGTATAGTAGTGAGCCAGAATTACGGCGTTTTTCTCTTTGGCCAATTGCCGGAGCTGTTCGATCCGGCGAAGTTGGTCGGGTGAAAATTTTTCGGATTTCATAGGCAGCAGTGTGAACAGTTCTTTTTTATATTTTTATTTCCTTTTTTAAATTTAAAAAGAAAAGAGTAATAATAAGAGGCGTTGGCCGTGTTGATAATTCCGAGGAGCTATTTTGGATGATAAAATGTAAAGTTAATAAAAACAATCCATCAACATATCATATTGCTTCGGTAAGTGTCCATGCCCCTTTTTTATCCGGTTATCGACAGTTGTCGGTAAGCGTTGCCAACATATCGACATCCGATCGGCCGCGTCCCGGACCGGTGGAAAACCCGATAAGAGAGTGTTGAAAGATCACAGCAAAAAAAGTTTGCATCTCTGCTAAAAACGTCTATATCAACTCAACGATCGAACAAACAATAGCCCGGATGAGAAAACTTTCATTTTCGATACACACCGGTTTAATGTTCTGTTAACAATTTATTAAAACGATCTTCGGTGTGATAAATAGTTGGAAGCGAGTTTACTGACAGACAGTGTGGAAAAAGTTATCGTCAGTGTCCCGTCTTTTCCAATTCCGTTACGAGGTTTTTAGCCAAACCGGTGTAAAAGGCGGCGGAGGTGCTCTCCTGCGTGGCGACCGGCGTTCCTGCATCGGCCGCTTCGCGGACGCTCTGGATAAGCGGAATTTCAGCCAGCAACGGTATGTTTTCACTGCGGGCCAACTCCTGTGCTCCTCCTTTACCGAAGATGTAGTACCGGTTTGCAGGCAGTTCTGCCGGTGTGAACCAGGCCATGTTTTCCACAATGCCCAATACGGGAATATTGATCTGCTTGGCCCGGAACATCCCGATGCCGCGCCGGACGTCGGCCAGTGCGATCTTTTGCGGCGTGCTGACGATGATCGCCCCGGAAATTTTCAGGTCCTGCATCAGCGAGAGGTGGATATCGCCCGTGCCGGGAGGCATGTCGATCAGCAGGAAATCCAGTTCTCCCCAATCGGTCTGGTGGGTCAGCTGGCGCAGTGCATTGGTCGCCATAGGGCCCCGCCAGATCAAAGCGTCTTTCGGGTTGATGAAAAACCCGATCGACATTACCTTAACCCCCATGCTGAGCGCCGGATAGATACGCGGCGTTCCCTCTTCCTCTTCATCGCCGGCGGGTTGGTAACCTTCCACGCCGAACATTGTCGGCATCGAGGGACCGTAAATATCGGCGTCGAGAATGCCCACTCTGTAGCCCATTCGCTGCAGGGCGACCGCCAGATTGGCCGTGACGGTGCTTTTCCCTACGCCTCCCTTGGCCGAACTGACCGCGATAATATGCTTGATCCCGCCCGTCCAGCTTCCCGGTTCCGGTTTTTTGGGTTCTATTTTTTTAGGGGGTGCCTCTTTGATGAAGACCGAAATATGACCGGCATATTGCGGAAATGTTTCGGACAGGATGGTTTCGCACGCCTTTTTCAGCGATGTGGCGAACGGGTCGCGGCTGCGGGAAAACGCGAGCGTGAACTGGATCTTGTCTCCGGTTACGATCAGGTTTTCAATCATACCTTGCGAGACGAGGTCAGTGCTTGTTTCGGGGTGTTGCACGCGGCGCAGGACTTCCAGAATATCGTTTTGGTCCATTGTGACGGATGTTTAATAGTTGTACGCAAAGGTAATAAACTGCTCAGGATCTCCCAAAAGTTACTATTTTTGTGCAGGTAGCCTGCGAAAGTTCCTCCAGGCCGGATTACACCGGACGTTTTGCCGGTGGCCGGTCCTCTTGCAGACCGGAAAAACCGGGCATCGGTTTTCGGAACGGGATTTGTCCTGAACTGGAAATCTTTCAAAACAGGGACCAAATGCAGTCGAACGGTACGGAGTACCTAAACAATCACAAGATGAACGCATTTTTCAAAACATTTTTCGCTTCGCTGCTTGCCGTAGTGGCCGGCGGCATTCTTTTCGCCGTGTTGGGTGTAATGGTTCTGGTCGGAATCGGCGTGAGTGCCCTCTCCGGCAGTACGGCAGCGGTCTCCTCGCCCGCGGCGCATACGGTCCTGAAGATCGACCTGGCGACGCCGGTCGTGGACAACCCTTCGCAGGGAGCGCTCTCATCGCTCGATTGGGTGACGATGCGGATGAACCGCGAGCTCGGCCTGCTCGATGTGCTCGGCGCACTCGAACGGGCCGAATCCGACAAGCATATCGATGGTATTTACCTGAACCTGTCGCCGGTGATGCCGCTCGGGATGGCGACGATGGAGGAGCTGCGCGACGCATTGGTCAAATTCAAGGAGCGTTCGGGCAAGTTCGTGGTAGCTTATTCCGATTTTTATACCCAGGGTACTTATTACCTCAGTTCAGTGGCCGACCGTCTTTACCTCAATCCCCAGGGAACTTTGCTGTGGAAGGGGCTTTCGTCGAACGTGATGTTTTATAAAGGGTTGCTCGACAAGCTCGGTGTCCGGCCCGAAGTGATCCGGCACGGTGCCTATAAAGCCGCCGTGGAACCGTTTATTATGGACCGGATGAGTCCCGAGAACCGTCGGCAAACCGAAGAGTTGATCGGCACGATCTGGTCGCATGTCGTGGGGGGAATCGCTCGTGCGCGGTCGCTCGACTCGGCGGCACTGCAACAGTATGCCTCGACCCTTGCCATCGGCGATGCTGCGCTTGCAGTGGAGAAAAAAATGGTCGATTCACTCGCTTACAGCGCTGATATGGAGGCGATGCTGGCCGGGATGACAGGGCAGCAGGAGACCCGGTTCATTTCGTTGGAAGATTATGTGATGCAGGGTCAGGTCGGCAGCAGCGGCGGTAAAGGATCCGGCAACCGGATCGCCGTGCTCTATGCCGAAGGCGATATTGTGGACGGAGAGGCTCCGGAACGTGAGGTGGGCGGCGAGACGCTTGCGGCGAAACTGGCCGATTTGCGCCGGGATGAGGAGGTCAAGGCCGTGGTGCTGCGGGTCAACTCGCCCGGGGGCAGTGCGCTTGCTTCGGAGGTGATCTGGCATGAGATGGAACTGCTCCGTGCGGAAAAGCCGGTCGTCGTTTCGATGGGTAACGTGGCCGCATCGGGGGGATATTATATCGCGTGTCCGGCTGATGTGATCCTTGCCTCTCCCACTACGATCACCGGGTCGATCGGGGTATTCGGGCTGCTGTTCAATGCCGGGCAGGGATTGAAGGATAAACTCGGCGTTACGGTGGATGTCGCCAAGACCAATCCGTCGGCCGATATAGGGCTTCCGTTCCGGGAGGTATCCCCCGCCGAGCGGGATTATCTGCAACACAATGTCGAGCGAGTCTATGCAGGGTTTGTCAAGCATGTAGCCGAAGGACGTAACCTGACTGAAGCACAGGTGGACAGTATCGGCGGCGGCCGGGTATGGTCCGGCGTCAGCGCGCTTGACAACGGGCTGATCGATGCCTGGGGCGGCCTTTCCGATGCAATTTCGCTCGCGGCCGATCGGGCCGGGGTCGGCGACGATTTCAGCATCAGCGTACCGAGCCAGGCGCCCGACCTGTTCACACGCATCTTTACGCTGCTTTCGGCCCGGGCCGGCGTGGATCATTTGCAAAACGGGCTGGGCGAACTGTACCGGGAGTATGCCGGATTACAGAAGATCCTTTCACGGCAGGGAGTGCAGGCCGTAATGCCTTACCGGTTGGAAATCCGTTGAATGACTGCCGAATACTGAGTGTTCCGGTGCCGGAGAGGGGTTTTGCGCGGCATTTGCCGTGAAAAATTTGACATTCAGTCTTTTTTAGTTACTTTTGAAGATTGGAACGATTCGGTATGTTGCGTACGCTTTGGGCCGCTCCGCTGGCTTGGATATACGGACTGGTCGTCGGGATCAGGCACAAGCTTTTCGACCTGAAGATTCTCAGGAGCGAAGAGTTCGATATCCCTATTGTATGCGTCGGAAACCTCACTGTCGGCGGTACCGGCAAGACTCCCGTCACGGAATACCTGATCGAATATTTCGCATCGCGCTATAACATAGCGGTGCTTTCGCGCGGATACAAACGCAAAACGCGCGGGTTCGTGCTTTCGGATGTTCGCTCGTCGTTCCGGGCGATCGGTGACGAACCCAAACAGATCAAGCTGAAATATCCGGAGATTCCGGTGGCCGTCTGCGAGCGCAGGGTCGAAGGGATCAGGCGCCTGAGGGAGGCGCACCCCGAAGTGAACCTGATTATTCTGGATGACGCATTCCAGCACCGTTATGTCGAATCGTGGGTCAATATCCTGTTGATGGATTACAACAACCCGATCTACCACGACTCTTTCCTGCCCCAGGGGACGCTGCGCGACAGCCGCAGCCAGCTTTACCGGGCCAATTTCGTGCTGGTGACCAAATGTCCCGAAACAATCAATCCGCTTGATATGCGTATCGTTAAGAAACGGCTCGAACTGTTTCCTTACCAGTCGCTCTATTTTTCGCGGATGGTCCAGGGGTACCCGGTGCCGTTATTTCCCGAACAGATCGGGCGTGCGGTTCAGCCTCATGATCCGGTGATCGTGATGAGCGGAATTGCGAATCCGAAACCGCTTGTAGGTGCCCTTTCACAGCATCATAAGATCGTGGGCAAGCTTTTGTTCGACGATCATCACACTTACCGCATGCGCGATATGGAGCGGTTGAAACGCATGCTCGCCGAGTCCCCGGAACATACGGCCGTCGTCGTGACCGAAAAAGATGCGGTTAAACTGACCAACCGCAAGAAAATTCCGTTGGAAATCCAGCGGAGAATCTACTATGCACCGATCCACGTGGAATTTATCGGAGACCGTGAGGAGAGGTTCTTACACCAACTCGAACAGTATGTTACAACAAATCAAAAATACAGCGTCCTTCATCCGGAATAAGGTCGATTTCAAACCCCAGGTGGGCATTATCCTGGGCAGCGGGCTAGGCGGCTTGGCGGACAATATTCAGGTCGTTGCGCAACTCGATTATAAAGATATTCCGGGTTTTCCGGTCTCGACGGTTGCCGGCCATGCCGGGCGGTTGATTTTCGGGATGCTCGGCGGCAAAGGCGTTGCAAAGCTCCTCCAGCAGCGCCTGATCGGGCTGGGCCGACCAGACTTTCAGTTCGATCGTCTCCGCACAGGCGGCGGCGCTCAGGCAGACCATGAGAAGGGCCATCAGCATACAAAGCTTTTTTTTCATCGGTTCTTTCCTCCATTTTCAATTGATTTCGGTCTCACCGTTGCTTTTATCATAAGGCTTTGACGGGAATGCGTCAACGAAAAATCACGAAAGCGCTTTCGCTCGAAGGCTCGGTGGACGGCTGGTCTCATTTTATGCCGCTTGAGGAAGGAAAAGAAAGCCCGCATGTGGTGAATGCAGGCGGTGTGATGGCCGGTATTGCGGATGATGGTGCATTTTTCTCAAGTGCAGACTCATTTGCCATTATTCGCGGCGGCCATGTGGATGTAACAGTCCTCGGCTCTCTTCAGGTAGATGAAAAAGGCAATATCGCCAATTACAAAATTCCGGGGAAAATGCTGCCTGGTATGGGAGGCGCCATGGATCTGGTGGTAGGTGCCAGAAAAGTGATTGTTGCCATGGAGCATACAAATAAAGGCAAGCATAAGATTCTCAAGGAGTGTACATTGCCTCTGACTGCAAAAGGTCAGGTGAATCTCATTGTAACAGAGATGGGTGTAATGAAAGTCACACCTGAAGGTTTGGCATTGGTTGAATACAATCCGGAATATACGATCGAAGAAATCCAGGCTGCAACGGAAGCAGAACTGATTATTGCGGATGATTTAAAGGAAATGGCTGTTTAGTCAGGGGGCAGAGACAGCAATATACAGATAGATAAAAAAGAAGCTTTGTAAGATGGCTGTGGTGTGAGAAAATAATCCATCTTATAAAGCTTCTTTTATAAGCATAAATTGAATGGGATGAACAACCGGCAAAACTACTGTTCTGTGTCCTCAAGGTCTGATGCACAGTGTGGGCACTTAACGGCATCAATATGTATCTCTGACTTGCAGTACGGACAGACCTTTGTGGTCGGCGCAGCAACAGGTGCAGGCTTCTTCAGC
>ERZ827498.492-NODE-492-length-51810-cov-8.990088_pt1 | contig 51810 bp, 56 predicted proteins | sample MGYA00519865_ERZ827498 | MGnify/ENA primary metagenome ERZ827498 (study PRJEB31778, sample SAMEA3449328) | human gut metagenome | biome: human gut; feature: human-associated habitat; material: faeces | place: United Kingdom | collected 2010/2012 ...
GTGTGACCATTTCTCCGGCATAGTCTTTCAGTATGCGCATGGCAATCTTGATTTGGTTGCCGTCTTTCTTGCCCGCACTCTCTTGGGCTTCCATGTAAACCTTCATCCAGTCCAACAGATAAGTCTTGTCCTTACGGAATACGATTCCTGCCTCATTGCTGGTCAGTTCGATAATACGTTTCGACTTGATGGCATTGGCGGCATCCATTGTCGCCTGATTCTGCCTACGGGCATTATTATCCGTCTCCGGGATAATATACATCTTGAGGTATTCATACGTCCGCTTTCCATCGCGGTATATATCCAGATATAGACTCTTGCTGCCATCGCTCAACGGCTTCATCCGAAGACGAATCGGCTCTTTGACTTTTGTATGATTCTTAACTCGTGCCATAGGGATTCCTTTCTCATTTTTCCTATTGCAAATATACGGATAAGTATCGAGATTAAGAAACAAATAAGAAACAAAATTGCACCAAATAAGAGCCAATTCACTGAAAGTACTGAAAACAACTGAAAATAAAAATAGGCTTATAAAACACTGATTTATAGCTTATTTATTATCACTTTATTGGGTGTTGTTTGCATTTTATATATATACTGCGTAAATCTGGAAAATTTTGAAGCGGCAAAGCACAAGACAAGCCCTTACGCATCGGCCCATGCCTTGCGGGGTATTCAGTTTCCACGTCACAAGGCGTGGGCTTCTTGTGCTTATATGCTTCAGGGTCTTACCAGAACCTCAAACAGTATAAGTTTCAACGGCCCACGCTTTCTCATTTTCCGACGGATCATAACTTAAAATAAAAAGTTATGTATCTTTGTGGTGTAACATACGGATAAACATCCTTTGTCTGGATCATCGAACTCGCGCCCGTCTTTGACGGTGTTCTGGGTCCCGGTACAAAGCTTGTCAGTCCAATGGTATGCCCCGACGTGATCGGGGCAGCCTTGGGCGCACAAGGACTGTTTCAGGGACAAGGCTCGCGAGGCCGGATGATCGGGAACAGCACCTATGCGCCCTCGGTTTTTTTATGCCTTGCCGCAACGGACTGATCCGTTCGGCGGCAGGCCCCCAGAGGACGCCGGGATAATCCACGAAGCACTCACTTCACCCCGGTCGATATGTTACGATTCCAATCTCATACTTGCCGCTTATCGTCCGTCGCGGGATTCGTCCGTCGGCGCGTTCCGCTGCATGTTCCGCATTCCGGCGGCAGGCCCGGTTGTGCCGTTCACTCCGTTTTCGACCGTCGTGCCTGTCGGTCCTGTCTCCTTGTCGATATAAATATAAAGGGGTGTGGTCATTCGTTTCTCCCATCGGGCGAGACGAACAACTCCCGGACTGCGCCCCTTTATCCTGTTTCAGCCCGTCCCACGAGGGAGTGCGCGGCGTCCGCTTGTTCGTGTAAGGGCTTGCAGACGGAGAAACCTTTGCCGTCGCACTCCCTCACCGAATCCCCGAATCATACCGATTATAAATTACGTCCCGATTCTTTCATGGCCGGGGGCATTTCCCGCAAAGCGATAGCCGGGCAGCGGTCACGCGCTCAAAGGATATGCCTCCTTTTTTCTCCGGTCAACCGGATTCCGTTACGGCACTTCGTGCAATTTTTTCATAATCATTTTAGGTTAGTTGTAAGACCGGAGCGTCCCGGCGATATCCATGTGGCAACAGGGTTAGTGTTTGTGTTGCCGGGCGTTCCGTGTCTTCCGCCTCAGCAGCTTTCGCACTCCCGCACAGGGCGGCATCCCGGCTCGCCGGAACCTACCGGTACAGTCAAAGGCGGCGAGTCCGGGGTGTCCCCTGTGCTTTTCCCACTTATTAAGTTTGGACGAAAGGAAATAAACTTCCGGCTTGTTCCCTTTCTTTAATTGATGCAATAATTTCAACATCGAACCTATGAACGAGCACATCGAGACTGCTTCTGGGAGACGCGCCCAGTCCTGCCGCGAGCGGTTGCAGTTCGTGTTGGGCTATTCCGGCATACCGTCGTACAATGCGCTGGCCCGGAAACTCGGCCTCAAGCGGGCTGAAAACCTGTACCAGATACTCAAGGGCAACAACGGGATCAGCAGCGATCTGGCATTTCGGATCAACAGCGCGTTTCCCGATATCGGTATCGGCTGGCTGAAATCGGGCTGCGGGAGTCCGCTGCCCCCGTCGCTGTCCGAGCCGAATATGTGCATGGGCCTGAGCATGCGGACGGAGCGGAACGAAATACCGCTGTATACGGACTTGCGCTTTCTCGCCGACGGGGATGATGAGCCGGACAGAATACTGCCGTTCCCCGTTTGTCTTTGCCCGGAAGCGGAATTGGCGACGCTGTGCCGGACCGACGCTCTGGCCCCGCGCATCCTGCCCGGAGCTTATATCCTGCTGCACCGGGTGGCAAGCGACGACATTCTCTACGGCGGTATCTATTTCATTTCGACCCGGTCGTATCAGCTCTGCCGTATCGTCCGGCAGGACGAAGCGACGGACCGGCTGCGGCTCCTGTCGACGAACCCCGAAGAATACGGTGAGCTCGTCATCGCCCGCACGGACATTCTCGACCTCTTTCACGTCTGCGGGACATTCTACCGCATGAATGACTGATTTACGGTACTGTTTTATAACTCCTTCAACCGATACCGCCATGTTCCGACCGACCGAAACCTTTTGCAGAAGCCTCGCTTTTATTCAGACGCACGACCGGATCGTCTATCCGGACGATCTTCCCGACGAGCTGCTCGAAGCGTGGATCGATCCGGAAGCGGACGATAGCATGGGCCATATCGCAATCGCGCGGTTGTCCCCGACCCGGATTTACACGGCGACGCCCGACGATCAGTCGATCCCGCTCAAGGTGTTCGTGTACACCTACGACCGGTATTGCAGCGGGAGCTACCGGGAGCGCGGGCCGGAACGCTGGCTCGACCCGTCGGCCGAGAGGCGCTACCTGCAGTTTCAGTTTATCTTGCAAACGCTCCGTTACGACCGGGAGCACGGCACAGCGATCTATTTTCCGCACATCGACATTTTCGACTACGGCGATTACGAGCGAATCGTGAGGGAAATAGCTGAGGACGATACGGATGAAGAATCGAACTGATCGTCGTATTCCTTTATTCTCCTTCGGGGAGAACACGGCAACCCGCACGTTTCCGAAACGCGCATATAAGTCGACAATTTTAGCTACCTTTACCGGAAATTACTTTTTGAGGTCATATCCCGAAAAACCAGGACGTTAAAAATCTTCGGGCCGACGAAAAAATAGTCGATCCAGGCACGCACCGATTACCGAATTTTGTATATACATTTGTTCAAGATTCGTCGGGATTGGCGAATTGTCGCTTTACCCCATAAAAATCCGCTAAATTTTTAAACCGGTAAAGCGCAAACTGTCCCAAAAGGGTCGAGGCTCACGCCTGCGGCAGAGGGGATATTACAATACCATGTCTAAGGGCGTGGACTGTTTGCGCTTATGGTTTAGGGTCTTAGCGGAACCTTTATGGAATAAGTTGCAAACGCCCGCGCTCGTTTTTTCTGAGACGTACCGTCTACGTCGAATCCTTTGAACATATCGATTGAACTGCCGTCGCCTTTGTCGGCGATGCTACGGAATACCCCGTCATGAGGCCCATAGGACGCCGGGGTGGGCGCAGGCGTTCGTGCACCGATGAAACGCCGCTTGCGTATCAGCGAACGCGCTGCGCCCTTTTTTTGCAACGCTGAGTACAGTATATGTTTAGGCTTATAATCTATCGAACCGCATTTATCGAATAGGTAAGGATGTATAGGTATTGGAAACGGAAAGCTATGAGTTTGGGTGATTCGTAAGCTGTCCGATATGGTCGGGACCCACTCATCCGGTCCCGGCCATATAAATAATAGGAACCACTGCTCATAAGGGCACATTCCTCCTCGGAACCAGTCTGCGACCATAATCCACTTTGCAAAATGTCGGGCAGCGGGAAATAAAGCGGACATCCGGTAAATGACCTGAGACCGGGGCGCGGGACGTCGAAAAAATCATCTGGGTAGAGTTACCCGGAAAACTGCGATGGGCTCACGCCTTTTACCCTATCTTGTTGAATAAAACAAACCGGGGACGGCTTTCTGCCGTCCCCGTCGTTGCATCGTTTACCGGTCTTGGGCCGGTCGGTAGTTTCGTTCCAACATTTCGCGTATTCCCTTTTCAGAATAAAGGAATACGCGCCCGCTAATCACCGTGTAAGAGATTTGCCGTGTGTCACGCAGCATCTGGAGCGTGCGGGGCGAAATGTGCAGGTATTCACATACTGCGTCACCATCCAGATAGCGTTCGTTTTCGATTGACGGGACGTAGTTTTCCTGTGCCTTGCGCAAGGCACGTTCGGCTTTGCCGAGCAGCGAGAGCGCCTCGCGCACCTCGCCGCTCTCAGTTGTCAGATAGTCCAAAGGCATGATTTATTTTTTTTGAGGTTGGAAGTTCGGTTCGGCTTGCGGATTTATTCGTTCCACGGCGGCGGCCTTGCGCACGGTTCTCGCTTCGAGATAGGCTGCCACGTCGCTCTCGCGATAGAAATACTTACCACCCACATTGGTGTACGGAACGAACCTTTTATCCCGGTAGGATTGCAGCGTGCGCTTGGTAATGCCTAACATAACGCAGACCTCTTGTGAATCGATCCAGTCGTCCCGCTTCGTCGGATCATACTGCCGTTCCACCTCCCGCGCAAGCGCAGAGAGCGATTTCAGTTTTCCCATGAGCGAAGTCCATACCCGCTCGTCAATACAGATAATTCCCATAACAGAAATGTTTTAGATGAATAAAAATTTTAACAAAGGGATTAAACCCGGTATTCATCATAAACAATTTATGTCAGCTAAAAAACAATAATGCAAGCGATTAAAAAACTTATTATCTTTGTTTTGCAGGAATCCCAACAGCGCGTAATTCAGAATTCTATATTTAATCATTATTACTATGAAACCAAAACATTCCGATTTAGAGATATTAGATACTGACCCGTTTGCCAATTGCAAATTGGATCGAAAAAAGGATGCCATGATTCTTAATAGAATTATAGGAAACTTTGAGAATGGTTTTACATTAGCGATCAACGGCGAATGGGGCACAGGCAAAACCACCTTCATAAAAATGTGGCAAAAACAGTTAGAGCAAAATGATTATAAAACAATCTATCTGAATGCGTGGGAGAACGATTTTGTGTCTGAACCCTTAATCTGCATATTGGGAGAGTTGAAAAATGTGACAACTTCTTCCAATGAGCGTTTAATGAAAGACATTATAAATAAGGCTTCCGTATTCTCAAAAAAGATTATTCCTGCCGTAGCCAAAGGCCTTGCAAAAAAGCATTTAGGTGAAGAAGCGAGTGATCTGATTGAAAGTGTGGCAACAGCAACAGTAGATGTATTTAAAAAAGAAGTTTCAGAGTACGAGAAGAAAAAGAAAGACCTTATTGATTTTAAAACTAAACTCCAAGAGCTTGTAAATAAAGAGTCTAAAGATAAACCTCTAATCTTTATAATAGACGAATTGGATCGGTGCCGTCCCGATTATGCTGTCGAAATCTTAGAGAAAATCAAGCACTTTTTTTCTGTTGAAGGTATTGTTTTCGTGTTGTCTATTGATAAAAACCAATTATGCAGTTCGATCAAAGGACATTATGGAAGCGATGAGATAAATGCAGAGGAGTATTTGCGACGATTTATAGATATTGAATATACACTCATTGAGCCCGATGCAGAAAAATTTTGTAATTACCTTTTTGTATATTTCGATTTCAGCTCCTTCATGCAGAATCCAGAACGGCTGAAATATTCTGATCTCAGTCACGATAAAGAAATGTTTCTGAGTACTGCCATTAAACTTGCCTCGGCAAAGCGATTGACATTACGTCAAACGGAAAAACTATTTGCTTATACCAGACTTGCTTTAATCTCATGCGAAAAGAACTCTTATTTATTCGCAGACTTATTTTTTCTGATGATTTATATTAAAGCTTTTAAAACAAGTCTATACATCGACATAAGAAACCTCCGGCTTACCGTTCAAGAACTTTCTGATGAATTGAATGTTGTATTTGCTGAAAATATAAGATTAGAACAAGGAAATAAATACTTCCAAGCATTTACAAGTACATTAGCCAAACTGCTTTTCTTTTATAATAATGAAATATCGAACATCGGAAGCTATAAGGACCTTATAAATAGATCGGAAGGAGAAACTCAAATTCTCACTTTTAATTCCGGCCAAATAGACGTTGAAAAATGTGCACGAATTATTTTGTATTATCAGGATAACATGGATACCCATGATATGAAATTAAGCTATCTGACTAACATGATAGATTTGATGAAGCTATATTGATCGGCTTGTTTCAATCTCAATTAACCAATTTTATAAGTAGGTAGGCATGCTGATATGAATGACCGAACTCAAATCAGTCATTTATTAGTACAAGTCAATCTATTTCCCAAAATTTTATATCGTATCTCTATCATACGATTTTTAGTAATGTAGTTGAGAATCAGGTAGGGAAAGAAACAAAAAAATACACCCGGTTTTACATTTTTGGGTGTAAAACCGGGTGTAAATCTCGTAAATTGCTGACATACAGCGTTTATTGCGGAGAGATAGGGATTCGAACCCTAGGTACAGTTGCCCGTACACCGCATTTCGAGTGCGGCCCGATCGACCACTCCGGCATCTCTCCTTCGATCAGGTTGCAAAGATAATGATTCGTTCCGATTATCGATGCATTTCGGGGCAAAAAATGTTAGAAATCCTTCTTTCAGAACAGCACGCCAGCCCGTAGGACGATCGAATGGTGGTTCAGTCGTTCCCGGAATTCGACGGAAAAATGGTCGTCCGAATACCCTTTGAGCCGTTCCAATTCCTGGAATTCGTAACCTGCATTCAGTAATAGCTGCAGTTTTCCCCGCAGCGCGATTTCGGTGCCGATGGCCGGATTCAGCAACATTCCGCCGTTCGTGCAGCTCGCCAGAGCAAACGAGTAGCCGGCTCCGCAGTGCAGGTAAGGCGTAATTTTGCGGGGGCGGGTCATCCGGAATCTCAGGCTTCCTGACAGTGGCAGCAGTGCTTTTTCATAGACGGAGATCCCGGTTCCGGCGCCGACGGCCCAGCGGCGGCTGAGGTTGTAGTAGCCGGATACCTGCCACAGCAGCGGAGTGCTTGCGGGACGGTCGAGTGCAACGGCGGTGCCCAGGGTCGTTTCCCATGAGAAGTGCGGGCAGGCAGCCTGTCCGGACGATGTGCCGGATTGTTCCGATGAGCCTGCGGGATAGCAGCTCAGCCCGGCACAGAAGAGTAGGTGCAGCAGCTTTTTCATGGCCGGGTGCGGATGACGATTCCCTTGACGATGTGTAATGCCGAGGTGAGCGTCGAGAGGTCCGGATCGACAGACCCGTCGCTTCCGTCGGGGCTGCTGTGCCCGATGAGTGCCGCCGGGAATTCGTGTCGCCCCGAAGAGAGATCTACCGTAGCGGCATAGACGACTGCGGGCTGGCCGCTGCCCATTTTGCCGCCCGAGTAGTTGGTATCGCCTTCGCGGGCCGATGCGGGATAAAACTCGTTGAAATCGGTCGAATGGTTGATTTCGATCTTGACCACAAACCGTTTCAGTCCCTCTTTCGGGGTTATTTTCACGTCGAAATCCTCCCGGGGCGTGGCTCCGCTGACTCCGTCGGTCAGCGGTTCGGCTTTGGTCGGCAGGTAGAGTCCGTCGTCGTACCGTACGCTGCGGACGTGGCACCAGCAGGGAAGCGCCTCTTTGCGGCGGTTACCGCCCGATGCCGTCCAGGATTGCGTGGCGATTTTGTGTGTTACATAAATGGTCGAGAGGAAGTTTCCCTGCATATCTTCGGTCCACACGGCCATTTGCGGGGCATTTTTCTTCGAAATGCCGAGAAACAGCGGGAAATCGTGCAGGTATGCATCCCCCTTTTCGATGGAGATGCGCAAGTCGCCCTGTCCGTACTCAATCAGCTCCTGCCGACAAGAGGTGCACAGCGCGGCTAACAGACAAATTCCGATACCGATCATGCTATTCATTGTTTTGGATGTTTTTAGGTGCGGCGGTCCAGAGGTCTACGAGCAGATCGATTCCTGCTTCGAGTTGTTTCCATCCCGCCTCTTCATCGAGGCGGATGCCGTTGTAGACCAGGCAATTCTCTTCGAGCAGGGCCAGGTAGCTGATCGAGGCGTTGATCAGGGTGGCGATCGCTGCGATTTCTTTTTGCGGCTGCCCGGAGAGCTTGCCTACCGTGTCGATCAGCCACAGCCCTTTGCTTTCACGGCTTTTACGCAACTCTTCCACCGGTTCGTTGTCGGTCGAGAGTTCCCAACGGCAAAGGCGCCGCAGGGTATAGTTGTTCCGTAGCGCGGCGATTTGCTGCCGGAACAGCTCCTTGATAAAATCCCCCAGCCGTTCGCGCCCCGGTAGCTCCGGGCGGACGTTGATCCAGAAATCGTATTGCCGGATATAGGCGGCGATCAAGCCGTTCAGGGATCCGAAGTAACGGTAAATAAGCATTTTGGAAACTCCGGCCTGTGCGGCTACGGCGTTGATTCCTAACCCTTCGAATCCATCCTGTTCCACCAGCCTGTTCACGGCTTCCAACAGCAGCTGTTCGGTTGCCTGCCGGTTTTTGACATGCTCTTTTTCCATAACGGTCCATCGTGTTACCATATGGTTACAAAATTATGTTACTTATCGGTAACATGCAGACAAAACAATATTTTTCGTGGAAAGGGCGGGAAATGACTATTTTTGGTGCCGGTATACTTTCCGGCAGGCAGGCCCGAGATTTCAGGTGATCGATGGAATTTTGTGTGGCGGATGGAAGCAGGCCGGATAATCATCGGAAGAAATGGATCGGAGCGCACAGGTTTTTTTCCGCAAAGCGGCGGTAACGGATATCGACCCTGTTTGGCGGATTATCCTGCAGGCCAAGGAGCAAATGCGCCTGTTGGGCAGCCGCCAGTGGCAGGACGGGTATCCCGCTTTGGACGATATCCGGCGGGATATTGCGGACGGTTGCGGGTATGTATTGGCTGCGGGAAACGTTCCGGTCGCCTATGGCGCCGTGCTGTTCGGCGGCGAACCGGCTTACGGCTCGATTGAAGGGGAATGGTTGTGTCAGCCGCCTTATGTGGTGGTGCACCGTCTTGCGGTGGCGCAGGAGATGAGGCGTTGCGGACTCGCCACCCGGTTTATGCGGGAAGTCGAAACATTCGCCCGTAATGCGGGGCTGCACAGTTTCCGGGTCGATACCAATTTCGATAACCGCTACATGCGGTCGCTTCTCAGCGCGCTCGGTTTTACCTACTGCGGTGAGATTTTCTATGCGGACGGAAGCCGCCGGGCTTATGAAAAACCGTTGTGAAACGCGGACGGTTTTTGTCTGCCGGGGGTGTGCCGGGCTCATTTTTTCCTTACATTTGGATAAATCCGTTTTTACGGGACATTTCACCGGTTCCGCACCGGATACACCCGGCCAAAAATGAAAAATTGCCGTTAACTACATAACCATGACAAGCAGACGTTTTTTCCGTTTCGTAGCCCTGTCCTGCGCGATAGCCGCCGCTGCGACTTACAGCTCCTGCAATACGCCTAAAGTACAGTCCGGTACTGTTTATGCCTCTTTCGAACAGCAGTTGTTCGAGCATCCCGATAACACGTTCCGGGCTGTGCCGTTCTATTCGCTCAACGACCGCCTCGACAGCGCCGAGCTGGTTCGCCAGATCTCTCTGATGAAACAGGCGGGTTACGGCGGTGCGTTTCTGCACAGCCGGATCGGCCTGCTGACCCCTTATCTCGGCGAGGAGTGGTTCCGGATGATGCAAATCGGCACGCAGGCATTGCAGGCTTTGGATATGGACGTGTGGTATTACGACGAGGACAAATGGCCCAGCGGCTTTGCCGGCGGCATCGTTCCGCGGCAGAAGCCCGATTTCCGGGCCCGCTGCCTGATCCGGTTGCCGCTCGGAACGCCCGTTGAGGCGCCGGATTCGGTTCTGCTCCGTGACGATCATTACCTCTATGTTTGCCGAGTCAACCCGATGGGGCAGCCGCGTTATAACGGCACCTGCTGGGTCGACCTGATGAATCCAGGGACCGTACGGGCTTTCATCGAGAGCAGCTATACTCCTTATGTAGAGCGGTTCGGGGGACACCCCCGCGTCCGGGGCATGTTTACCGACGAGCCCAATGTGATCGTCCGCCCCGAAATGGCCCATCAGGGAGCCGTGAGCTATTCCCCCGTGCTGGATTCGCTTTTCCGGGCGCGGTGCGGCTATGAGCTTCAGCCGGTTATTCCGGCGCTGTTCGATACGGTAGGGGAGTGGCGCAGGATCAGGCTCGACTATTACCGGACGGTAGCCTATGCCCTCGAGCAGGCTTTCAGCAAGCCGATCGGCGACTACTGCGCCGGAAACGGCTGGATATGGACCGGACACTACAACGGGGAGGACACTCCCGGCCTGACGATGGCCAATACCGGAAACCTGATGCAGCAGCTGCGCCATATGCAACAGCCGGGGCTCGATGCGCTGGCGCTCAGGCTCAATACGATTTACAGTGCCAAAGGAGTGACTTCGGTGGCCAACCAATACGGACGGCAACGCCGGTTGTGCGAATTATTCGGTATCGGAGGCCATAACCTCTCGTTCGAAGACCGCATGTGGATCACCTCGTGGAATACCATTATGGGGATCAACTTTATGTGTCCGCACCTCTATCAGTACAGCCTCAAAGGGGAACGCAAGCGCGATTATCCGCCCGCGATCAGCCATCAGCAGCCTTACTGGCCGTACAACGGCTTATTCGAGGACTTTTCCGCCCGGCTTTGTTATTTCGCGACGGCCGGAGTGAACGAGCCCGATATATGCGTGATCCATCCGCAGGAGTCGGCCTACCTGGAGACCCAGACCAGCCTGATTACACCCACCGGCGTGCAGGAGCCGGTATTGGCCGGGTTGATGCGTTCGCACCGGAATTTCGATTTCGGCGACGAACAGATTATCTCCGAGACGGGTCGTACCGATGCGGATCGCTTCGTGATCGGGGAGATGGCCTACCGCGGGGTGGTGCTTCCGGAACTGACGACGATCCGCCGCAGCACGCTCGATAAGTTGGTCGAATTTGCGGAAGCCGGAGGAACGGTCGTCGTTTGCGGCGATTATCCCCGTTTCGTCGACGGCGAACCTGCTCCCGAACAGCTCGTTCGTCTCGCGTCCAACTCGGTTCGTGTGCCGGTGGAGGGATTGGGGGATTTGCTCGCGGAAAAGTTGCCCCCGCCGTTCCGGCTCGAAGGGACGGGTTGCGATTCGGTCTGGACCCATTTGCGCCGGGTACGGAACGGAATGACCCTGCAGCTTTCGAATTTCTCGCGGAAAAACGAGGTAACCGCCGCCCTGCATTTCGAAGAACCGGATACCCGCGCGGTGCTTTGGAATCCGGTCAACGGCGAATGCCTGCGGCTTATGGCCGATTCGACGGGTACTTTCCGGCTGCGGTTTGCACCGGCCCAGACCTGGATTGTCTCTACCGGCCGCTCGGCCGAGACGGCCCGTTGTGCGGCCGATTACCGTTTGCCGGGCGAGCGGCGTACGGTCGCGACGCTCGGCGGTCCGTGGCGGCAGAACCGGCTCAGCCCCAATGCCCTGACACTCGACTATGCACAGTTTTCCAAGGACGGCGGCCGTACCTGGAGCGTTTCGGAACCGGTGCTCGCCTTTTCCGACCGGGCGGCGCAAAGCCAGCCCTATAACGGCCCGTTGCTGGTCCGGTACCCGTTCCGCGCCGAGGCATTGCCCCGGAACTGTTCGCTGGTGCTGGAGCAGCCCGAAATGTACGCTTCCATCCGGGTCAACGGTCGGGAGCTTCGTTTCGGTCAGGGTGAGGAAACTCCCGGGAAAAACACAGGAACAACCTCGAAGAAAACACCGGGAGATGTTTCGGACGGTGAACCGGCGGGATTTTACCTGGATCGGGCTTTCCGGACGGCAGAGATCACGCCGCTGCTTAAAAAAGGAGATAACGAGATTGTGCTGGCCCTTGATTTCCGGAGCGCTGTGCCCAGCAGCTACGATGCCGATGAACGGTACGGTACCGAAATAGAGAGCGTCTATCTGACCGGCGATTTTGCAGTCCGGGGAAAAGAGGTTGCTCCCCCGCTGGCCGATTCATGGCGCAACCGCAGTCCCTACCTGCAACGGACCGCTCCGGTGAACCGCCTTACCGGTTTCGTGCTTACGGATGAACCCGCACAGGTCGAAGGGGATATGACCCTCCAGGGGTATCCTTTCTTTGCCGGGAGCATGACGTTGGAGAAAGAGTTCGATCTGGAACGAACCGACAGTGCTGCAAGGTACTTCCTGACTTTCCCGGCATGCGAGGCGACGGTGATCGGGATCAATGTCAACGGTACCGATTTGTCCCCGCTGTTCGCCTCGCCGTGGGAGGCCGATGTGACCCCGTGGTTGCGGCCCGGCAGCAACAAGATATGCCTGACGCTGACCAACACATTGCGTAATCTGTTGGGGCCGCACCATCACAAAGGGGGTGAATTTACCGAAGTGCGTCCCGTCACGTTCCGGGCCGGGGAGGATGTTTCGAATACCATGACGGGCGAACCTGTGGGTGAACGCGATTGGTATGACGCGCGTCTGAAAGGTCGTGCGGCCCTGTGGCGCGACGCGTATCACATCATTCCGTCCGGTTTGCTCGCTGCCCCGGAGATTCGCCGGGAGCGTTAAGGCAGGGAGTGCCGCTGTCCGGGAGATGCGTGCGGGAGCGGCCCGGCAGCGGGATTTAATTTTAGGCGATCATTGATTGTGAGTATCATTATCAGGCAGGAAGAGCCACAAGACTTCGAAGCGGTATTCGGGCTGATCCGGCAGGCGTTCGAGGGTGAAGAACATAGCGACCATCGGGAGCAATTCTTGGTGGAGAGGCTGCGGAATTCGGACGCGTTCGTCCCCGAACTCTCTTTGGTCGCGGAAACCGGGGGCACCCTTGCGGGGCACATCTTGTTGACAAAGGTGAAAATCGTTTCGGATTGCGCTGAAGAGGCAGGATCGCTGGCGCTGGCCCCCGTTGCCGTGCTGCCGGCTTACCAGGGCAACGGGATAGGCGGCCGGTTGATTCGTGCGGCCCATGAAAAGGCCCGGGAGATGGGTTTCGGTTCCGTCATCCTGTTGGGACATCCGGCTTTTTACCCGAAATTCGGTTACCGGCCGCTGAAGGAGTTCGGGATTAAACTACCTTTTGATGTCCCGGACGAATGCTGCATGGCGATTGAACTGACCGAAGGAGCATTGTGCAATATAAGCGGGACGGTCCGGTATCCGGATCCGTTTTTCGAATAAACACCGTTCATTTCGATCACCGGTTACATAATTGCCTTTCCGGGTTTTGTACTTTGGGTTTGACCGGCGTATTTCCATTATACAGTGCTCTGATATTCACGAAACGCCCGCATTCAATATGCGGGTGCTTCTTTTGAAAGTGAAGGATATGTGAAAGTGTTTGTAGGTTCGGACGGCTTACCCGGCCGGGGAACTCAAGCAAAACGCTGATGCAGGGATTGCGGTGTCTTTCGAAGCGGTTGGCCGGATTTCGAAACGGTCAGTCGGATAGTTTCGGGGTGGCGATGGAAGTTTTCGGTAATTTTTTGCGGGCCACCTGCCGGGTGTCGCGATGGTCCGGCTCTGCGAATGAAATGACGAACGAGGTCCAGCCCTGTTCCGAAGCGAGCCGGAATGTGAGGCCGTGGTTATTCAGCACCTCGCGGACAAACATCAGCCCGATGCCCTGGCCGCCGGGTTTCGTCGTGAAAAACGGACTGAACAGTTTGCGCCCGGTCTCTTCCGGAATGCCGGGCCCGTTGTCTTCGACGATGATCTCTACCGGTTCTGAAGAGATCCTGATCCTGATCTCGCCGCCGTTGCCGATCGCTTCATACGAATTCTTTATGATATTGAGCAAAACCTGTTCGAACTGAATGCCGTCCACCCGGATCACGGTTTCCGGCGGGGCGGCCTCCAGGGTGAGCCGGATGTTGCGGTTCTGGCATTCGATCCGGGCAATCGCTTCGACTGACCGGAGCAGTTCGTTGAGGCGGACGTCCGACAGCATAGGTTCCGGAATCCGGACCATGTCCGCCAGTTTGTTGATGAACTGGGACATGTGATTGCAGCGGTCGTAGGAAGCCGCGACGGCCGGACGGAATTCTTCCCATTCGGGGCGTTCTTCCTGCCGGAGTGCATCCGATACCGCGCAGAGCGTAGAACCGATCGCCCCTACCGAGTTGTTGACCTCGTGGGCGATCATCCGGATGATCCGTTCGTACGACTCTTTCTCGAGTTTCATTACCTCCCGGGTCAGCTCTTCGACCAGCAGGAAAGGGTGCACGAAACCGCGGTCCATAAACGAGGATTTGATGCAGCGGTAGACGCGGCGGTCCGCTGTCCGGATCACCGTCTCGTCGTAGAGTTCCAACCCGGCCAGCTCGCGGGTCAATTCGCAGGGCGCTTCCGCCAGCGAAAGCCCTTTGACCTGTGAAAAATCCTCGATTTTCAATAATTTCAATCCCGCAGGATTGATCTCTGAAATCCGTTCGTCGAAATCGAGGATGATTACACCTTGCGGCGAGGCTTGGATCAACAGGTCGAGAAAATGGTTCTTTTCGCGCACTTCGGAACGCTCCTGCTTGAGTTGTGTGATCATCCGGTTGAATACTTCGATCAGCTGGTTCGCTTCGCGGTTGCGGATCGGGCGCAGGCGGCTCGCAAAATCCTGCTGCCTGAGCAGGTCGATTCCGCTGAAAAGCAGTTGATAAGGCCGTACGAGTTTTCGGTACAGCCCGATGAACAGCAGCAGTATAATCAGGGCCCCGGCTTCTGCACTCCAGAACAGCAGCGGCTTTTCGGGCAGCGCAAGCACCCCGAGCGCGGCCGCCGCACCGGTTCCCGAGACTGCTAATATCCAGAAATATCCTTTCAGTTTCATGATCGAACCTATTCGGGTGGGCGTATCGCGTATTTTTCCAAACGGCGGTAGACCGCCTGACGGCTCAGCCCGAGGGCCGTCGCCACTTTCGAGAGGTTGCCGCCGTAGAGCTCCAGTGCCCGCAGGATCATTTGTTTCTCGATCTCTTCGAGCGAATGCACCGAAGTGTCGTGCACCCCTGTTTTGGCTGCAATTTCGACGTACTAATTTTTGAAGTCGACCTCCGTCAAGTGCGGTTGTTGGGAGACGAGGATGGTCCTTTCGACGAAGTTCTTCAATTCCCTGACGTTGCCGGGATAGGGCAGCCGGCTGAGGTACTCCATCGCTTCAGCCGAGATTTCGACCGGTTCCAGACCGTTCTGCCGAGCTTGCTGCCTGGCAAAATACTCCACCAGCAGCGGAATGTCTTCCCTTCGCTCGCGCAGTGCCGGCATTTGCACCGTGATGAGGTTGATCCTGTAAAAGAGGTCTTCCCGGAACTCTCCCTGCTGTACCATCTGCGGCAGGTTGCGGTTGGTCGCACAGATAATCCGCGTATCGACCTGCTTCGGACGGCTGTCGCCCAACGATTCGAACGTGTGGTCCTGCAGTACGCGCAGCAGTTTCACCTGGCTGACCATGTCCAGGTCGCCGATCTCGTCCAGGAAGATACTTCCGCCGTCGGCCAGTTCGAAACGGCCCTTACGGTCGTAATGCGCATCGGTGAAGGCGCCTTTTTTGTGTCCGAACATCTCGCTTTCGAACAGCGACAGTGAAATGCCGCCCAGATTGACCTTGATGAACGGTCGGTCTTTCCGTTCGCTGTTTTCATGGATGGCTTCGGCGATCAGCTCCTTGCCGGTGCCGCTTTCGCCGGTAATCAGCACGGGAGCATGGGTGGAGGCGATGCGCGATACCGTTTGCAGGACCCGCTCCAAGAGCGGGGACTTGCCGATGATCTTGTCCCGCCGGAACGGACTTTTCGGAGCGGCATCCGCTGCCGTGCTGCTCTCCTGTACCTGGATCGCGGTACGGATCGATTCCAACAGTGCGAGATTGTTCCACGGCTTGGTGATGAAATCGAACGCTCCGGCCCGGATTCCCTGTACGGCCAGATGGATCGAACCCCATGCGGTGATCAGGATTACCGGGACTTCCGGCGCCAGCACCTTGACTTTCGCCAGCAGCTCCAGTCCCTCTTCGCCGGTGGTCGAACGCGTATAGTTCATATCCATCAGGATCAGTCCGGGGATTGTAGTGCGGATTTGCGCCACGGCTTGTTCCGGCGTTTCCGCCGTCGCAATCCCGTAGCCGGCCCGCTTCAGCACCAGCGATAACGACGAGCGGACGGTCGGATCGTCATCGCATATCAGTATAGTTTTCGAATCCATGCAGCAAGATAAGTATTATAAAAATAAACAATCTCCGGCTTAAAAAAAACGGGTCGGTCAAATCGGATACTGTGCCTCCAGCGGTCGGTTCGCGATAAAGTCGAAGAGGGTCAGTCCGCGGATTTGATAATAGTAGGACCACAGCATGTACATCTGCTCGATGTAATTGCGGCGGGCGCTGTCTTTCGAAGTTTGCGAGTCGTTCAGGTTCAGGATGTCCATTTTACCCTGTATGAATGCTTCGACCGTCGTGTTGTAACGCGACCGCGCGATCGAATCCACCTCTTTGGCCAGTTGCAGCTGCTTGGGTTGGTGGTTGAAATTCTGCACGCACAGGAAAATATTTTGCATGAAGTCGAGTTTTTCTTTTTCGATCTGGGAGTTGACCACTTGCTGGTTCGACTCCGCGACCCGCACTTTCCCCTTGCGTTTGCCCCAGTCCAGTATCGGGACACTGAGCCCCAGGCTGACGATTTGGTTGGGGCCCCAGTTGTGGTTATCGAATGCTTTCGCGAACTTATTGCCGTATCCTGCCCATCCGACCGATGCGAACAATTTGATGTCCCAGCGGTCGGCTTTGGCCTGGCTGACGTTTTCAGAAGCCTCCAACATCCGCCGCTGGATGTTTTGGGTGAACGAATTGTTTTCGAGCGCCAAATCCAGCACCTGCTGGTAATTGAGCAAAGGCACCTCGTCGGAAATAAAATCGGGGATCGTCGGAACCAGAACCGTATTTTCCCCGAATCCCAGGAACGAACGAAGCTGAAACGTTCTGGAATCCAGAGACATTTGTGCGTCGGTCAATGAGGATTCGGCAGTCAGCCGCGAATTCTGCATTTGCAGCAGGTCGACCCGCGACATCTGCCCGATTTTGAACCGGGCCTGGGCGATCTTATACAATTTGTCCGCATTCGCATAGTTTTGCCGGGCTATTTCCAGGTTGATCTGGCCGACCAGCAGGTTGAAGTAGTGCAGGATCGCCGTCGAAGCGACATCCTCCCGGTCGCTTACCAGTTTTTGCCGGGCCTCCTTATATTTTACCGGTTCGATTTTTTGCAGCCATTTGATCCGGTTGAACCCGAAAATCGGCTGCTCGAGCGTGATCGACACCGGAAGCGAACGGTAACGGGTAAAGGGATCCTCGCCGCCTTGGCGCAGGCGGTCCAGATTGCTCTCGACCGAAAGGGTTCCTCCCGTCCACGGGATGTTTTGGGTGATCGATAGCCCTGCGTCTATTTTGTAATAGTGGTTGTTCACGTAGTCGTAGCTGCCGTCCTCTTTCTGGTACATGGACGAAGAGTTCGAATAGTAAGGGGCCGTACCTTTGAACGTCACTTCCGGCAATAGTTCCGTCTTGTAGGTGCGGTAATCCCAGTAGGCTGAAATATACTCGTTTTTCGCCACCATCACGTCGACCGATCTCGAAATTCCCAGTTCGACGGCTTCCGTGAGCGTAATGCGGATCGTATCCTGCGCTTCGAGCCGGACTGCGGCAAAAAACAGAAACAGACTTATGTAATACCATTTTTTCATCTTTTATTCTTCGTGTAATGCTTCCGCCGGTTGCACCTTCACGGCCTGGCGGGCCGGATACCATACCGCGACGATCGAAATCACCGCGACGAAAACGAAGGTTACGGCGAAATTGATGACGTCCTGTTCCACTCCGATTCCCCACGCTGCCCGGTCGGCAATGGCCGGGATTCCCAGACTTTGAATCAGGTCTGCGAATCGCAGGGCCATGCAAAGGATGGTGGCGACGATGCTCGCCAGGAAAAGCAGCAACAGGGTCTCGGTAAAAATCAGGCTGCGGATTTTCCGTTTCGAGGAACCCAGTGCGATACGCAGCCCGATCTCGCTGCGGCGGGACTGGGTCCGGAAATAGAAAGTGCCCAGGATGCCCAGCATGATGTTAATCACCAGGAAGATCGTTACGGAGTAGACGCCGTTGAGCTCTCCGTTCACCTCTTCGGCCTGTTTGGCTTTGTAGTCGCTGATCGGCTTCACCGAAGCGAGAAAATAAGGGCCGAGTTTGAGCTGTTCGGACATCTCCTTGCGGAACCGCTGCGGGAAATCTTTGTCCGTGCCCGGTTTTACGCGCAGTGCGATTTCGTTGCGATACAGGCTCGTTTGTTCGCGTGACAAGGGATAGTAAATCGTGCTCATCGGTTTTCCCCAGTAGATGTCGTGAATTTGTTCTGTGGTTCCGATTGCTGTGATCACATTCTCGCCCCCGCCGGGGAGACATTGGGACAGTGTGCGTATTTTGTCGATCGGAAATCTTTCTTCCCCAATGCCGCAAACTCCCGGACCGATTGTCGAGATAATGACATTCTTGTTTTCACCGTCATCGGGCCACCGGAACATGCGTCCGGAACGGATCGGAATATTGAATACCCGGAAAAAATCGGGAGTAACCAATCTTTCCCGGAAACCGACTTCCGCAGAATCGGACAGAGTCCCTTTTTCGTCGTTGAGCATCCAGCCGGATGTGGCGACACTGCCGCTGTACGGGATGGCATAACGTCCCAAAGCGACATACGCCACATCGGGATGTCGTTTGACCCGTTCCAGAAACGTCATGGTCAGGGCGAAACGATCATATTCCGGTTCGGGTTCGTCTGTGTTTTTAATGATTCTGTATCCCATTTCGATCCGGTATGTATCGCGGATATCGATGCCCGGATCGCTTTTGTAAGTGCGCAGGATCGCCGAACAGTAGTCGCAGCAGAACCAAAGCACGGAGAAGACCAGCGTATATTCGAGCAGGATCCAGAGGTTCGACCTGCGTTCGTTCCAGATGATTTTCAGTATGTGGCGTATCATGATCTTTGGTCGTTTTGGTAGAGTGAATCGACAATGGACATTTTCGCGGCCCGGTAAGCGGGAATGCCGGCCGAGAGCAGGTTAAGCAGGATGCAGACCAAGAAAGTCATCAGGAATACCGGTAACGGCAGCATGGTCCCGGCGGGAACTTCACCGCCCGGCGGGATGCCCAGCAGCCAATGGCGCAGCCAGAGTACCATCGGGTAAGAGAGAATCAGGCCCAATAGGCCGCCGATCAGCGAGGTGAGCATATTTTCATACAGTACCTGGAACAGGATGACGTGCCGTTTGGCTCCGAATGCTTTGCGAATGCCGATTTCGGACATTCTTTTCCGCATGCGGGAGAGGCTGAATCCGGTCAGGTTGACGGCCGGCACCAGCAGCAGGACCAGCAGAATTATTGCCGATTTGCGGTATTTTGTTCGGATGGCTTGCTGTCGTTCTTTTTCAGAGACATATCTGTCTACACCCATCGTGTGGGTACGGTGCGAGTACGGTGCGTTCAGGGAGAGCGTCCAGGGCTTGTTCGCCAGGTTGAACCTGCGTTCCGCTTCGTCGATCTCCCGGAGCAGGGCCGGATAATCTTCTTTGTCCCGTAGCCGGAGCATTGCGATCAGCTGCTTTTCGGTGTAATCCTCCTGTGCGGTGATCGGTACCCAGACATCTCCCGCAGCTTCTTTGAATACGGGTGAAACGTCTTTTACTACACCCACGATCCGGAACGGAACGAATTTAAGATCGACCGTTTTTCCTGTCGCATCCTCCCCCGGAAAGAGTTTTGTCGCCAGGCTTTGGGATATGACGGCAACCTGTTGGCCCGCGTCGTACTCCTCCTTGCTGAAAGGACGTCCCGACACAAATGAAAAATTCATCAGCTTCCAATAAGCGTCATTGGTCATGCGGGTCATCGCATCGAATGAATTGTCGGCTCCCTGTCTGTTGATAATGCAATAATCTCGGGAATCGTAGCGGGCTTCGTTTACAAACGTGACCAATTCTGGGGTTTTCAGGTTGAGGAGGTATTCTTTGACCAAGCTGTAAGGAAGGGTACCCATATGTAAAGCTCCGCGTGTGGTGTCCCGTTTAGCAAAAAATTCAATGTATAGAGTCCGGCTGCGGTTGCTTTCCGGCGCGGCGTCGGCGTTCTGGACCGTATCGGCCATGACGATCACCAGGATCATCATGATTGCCAGTGCGGTACCCAGAATCGCAATGATGCTGATGAACCGGTTTTGCATGAGCATCTGCCACGCCTGTTTGAAGTATATTTTATACATAACCGTGATTTTTAAAGGTTACTGTACCCTGCGGCCGTCGAAAAAGCGGACAATCCGGCCGGTTTGTTTCGCGAGGTGTTCGTCGTGCGTCACCATGACGATCGTGGTGCCCTCCCGGTTGAGGCTGCAGAGAAGATCCATGATTTCGCCGCCCATTTTACTGTCGAGGTTTCCGGTCGGCTCGTCGGCCAGCAGAATCCTGGGTGCGCCCACCAAAGCCCGTGCGATGGCTACGCGCTGGCATTGTCCGCCGGAGAGCTGCGACGGATAATGTTTCATCCGGTGGGAGAGGCCGACTCTTTCGAGTACGGACGTTGCCAGTTCGCGTCGCTCTTTTTCCGAGCATTTCCGGTACAGCAGCGGTAATTCCACGTTGTCGAGCACATTGAGCGAATGTACCAGGTGAAAACTCTGGAAGACGAATCCCAGCATCCGGTTGCGGAATTCGGCCATCGCGCCGTCATTCATCTGTTGGGTTTGCTGTTCGGAGATAATCACTTTCCCTTCGGTCGGGACATCGAGCAATCCCATAATGTTCAGCATCGTGCTTTTGCCGCAACCCGACGGGCCCATCACCGAGAGGAATTCTCCTTCGTGGACATCCAGGTTGACCCCTTCCAGGGCGACGGTCTCGATCTCCTTGGTGCGGTAGATTTTCGTAACTCCTTGCATACTGATCAGTTCCATGGCTTTCGTTTATTTGGTTCTTAATTCGGTTTTGTTTTTATAGCGCTCCATATCGGACATGATGATCTTTTCTCCGGGGGAGAGCCCGTCGGCTACCTCTATGTAGTCGAAGCCGCTTTCTCCCAGTTTGACTTTTCTTTTGACGGCCCTGCTCCCGTTGACCACCCAAATTTCGTAAGTGCCCGGGCCGTAATATTTCAGCTGTGTGAACACCGGGATGCGCATGACCTCCGTTCTGCTGCCGTAGAGGACATATACGTCGGTTTTCAGGCCGCTGCGCAGGTTCGGATTGGAAGAGTCTTCCGGGACGACGATGAATGTGATTACTCCGTCGGTAATGGAGGGGGTGATCGAATAGATGGTTCCGGGCAGGTTGGCCTTTCCTGCGATGATGACCGCCCGGTTCCCCGGGGAGAGTTTGTCCCGGTGTCCGTCGGCAATCTCGCACTCCACTTTGTAGCGGCTCAGGTCTGAGACGATCGCCAACTGGTCGCCGGCCGAAACCTGCATGCCGATCTGGTTCTGGATGAATGTCAGCGTGGCTGTTTGGGGCGCCAGGATTTGCGCATTCTTCAGTTGGCGTGCCTTCTCTTCGAGTGTTTTGTCGAACATGCTAAGTTCCAGTTGTTGCGCCCGGATGCCGGCCGTCATGTTTTTCTGTTCGTTGATGATCTTTTGCTCCAGTTGTTCCAGGTTCAGTTTCGCTTCGGCGTAGTTCAGTTCTGCGCGGCGGACCTTGTCCGGCGTGCTGGCCCCGATGCTGTCCAGATACTTTTCACCCTGCAGGTCGGACCACAGTTGCTTCATCTGCATCTCTTTGACCTGCTGATCCATGCGCAATGCAGCCAAAGCGTTTTCCAACGTGATAACGGCCTGGATCTCTTTGCTCTTCATCATCTCCTTCTCGTCTATTTTTTGGCGGTATTCCGTTTCTACCGAAGCTAAATCCAATTTTAGCAGCGGTTCTCCTTCGTGTACCGTATCGCCCGGATTTTTGTATACTTCCAAGATCCGGCTGCCGACCGGCGATACGATGATCTCTTCGGAAAGCGGCACCAGTTTTCCGGTCGCGGCAATGGAAATTTCGATCGGTCCTTTGTCTACCGTTCCGATCGGCATGTTCTCGATCGGTATTTTCCCTTCGAGCCAGCGGGGCAGCAGCAAAAACAACAGCATGAGAACCGCAAGTGCCGTTGCGATGCGGATGATCCTGTTTTTCTTTCTTTTTTGGAGTTCTTGAACTGATATTTCCCGGTCCATACGATGGCGATTGAATTCAACGGCCTGTTATCAACCTGGATGCCATTTCGTCTGGAGACTGATAATCTGACGATTGATTAATATGAGGGGTGTCCGGAAACGGACAAAGGTGTCCGGCGCGTGTTTTAAAAAGACATATAAATATCGTGTCGGATTCCGTTAATATAGAAAAGCGTGTGAGCTATGAAAGGTGCAGGAAAAAGGAAACGGCTAAAAGTATTGTACTCGTTGGTGCCTGTCGGGTCGTTGAAGATGCTTTGCCGGGTTGGTTTGCAGAACTAGACCGGGAAATCCGAGGGTTTTGGATGGAGATTCGTTTCCCACTGTATTGTCCGTGTCGTAATTTTATTTACTTTTAACCTTTCGGGATTCGGAATTCGACACCGGTTCCCTTCGTCGGGTTGTCCCGGCCTGCAATTATGAGAAAGCGGCTGTATATCTTATTATTCCTCTTCGGATTGTTTCCATCGGTTTACGGCCAGCAGTCCGCTGACAACAATTATGTTTTGTTGCTGAACTCCGCTTCGTTCGGCGAAGCATGGTCCGATGTGCTTTATAAATCGTTGGTGGAAGATGTGCAGCAGTTGGGGGTCCGCGTCGATACCGGGGAGCTGCTCGTCCCGATGATGAAAACGGCCGAGGATGCCCGGCTCAGGCGGGAAATGCTGTTAGAGAAATATCCTGTGCCGCCCCGGGCGGTCATTTACATCGGAGATCCCGGCTGGCTCGTTTGCCGTCCGCTTTTTGACGAGGAGTGGAAAGAGGTCCCGGTGCTAATCTGCTATTCGCGGGACTCGATGCCCGAGTCGATCGAGGACCTGCTCAGCGGGAACCTGGATAGCAATACGATGGTGCCCGCATCGGAGATGACCAAAGGGTACAACCTCACCATTCTCAAACAACCTTCCTTTATTCCGGAGACCATAGAGCTCATGCGCCAGTTGCAGCCGCAGATGAATACAGTCGCGATGATCTCGGATCACCGTTACATTAGCCTTCGCGTACGGGACGAGGTTCATCAGGCAGTCAACCAACACTTCCCGGATCTGGCGTTTCAATCGCTCAGTTCTCCTGAACTGACCACCGGACAACTGCTCGACACGCTTTCGGGGTTCGATGACAAAATCGGGATTATCTACTACTCTTGGTTCGTCACCCAGAACAGGCATGAATACCTCGACGATCATGTACAGCGGGTGATTTTCGGACTGGCGCATACCCCGATTTTCACCCTGACCGACCGGGACCACGAAGAGGGAAGTTTCGCAGGGGGATATTATATCCCCGCCATCTCGTTCAGCCGTGTGGCCAGCGCCACCATTCGGGAGATTCTCGGCGGCAAGCCGGCCCGAGATATTCCCTGGAAAGACGGCGGTGTTCCCGGTGCGTATCTCGATTATCACCATCTCGTGCACCAGGGAGTCGATCCGGCCCTTTTCCCAAAGGATGCCGTATACAGCCAGGCTCCTCCGGGGTTTTTCCAGAAGTACAAGTTTCATCTGGTTATTTTCGGGGCCTTACTTTTGTTGCTGGTTGCCGCTATCGTGATGAGAATGCGCTGGTTCGTACAGCGGCAACGGCAGCAGAACCGTGAAGTCCGATTGCTTTCCCAATACAGAATGCTGGTAAACAACATGCCGGTGATTTACCTGCGCAAACAGATTGTCGACGGACCCTCCGGACCTGCCTCAGACTTTCTGTTCCTCGATGTGAATCCCGCATTCGAACGGGTGTTCGGGTGTAAGCAGCAGCAAATCATCGGTAAGCGGCTGAGCGAGATGTTGTCCCGCTACGACAAACTCTCCTGTTTGGCCGGTACGGACCAGACGGTTCATTCATTCGTCATCGACGGTGAAAACGGGCAGCACTATTACGACAAATTGGTTTTCGGCAGCAACGAGGAGAGCATTTGGGACGTTTTCTGTATCGATCGCACCGAAGAGCATCTGGCCCTTGTTCAGATGGACCGGCATCGGGCGGAGCAGGACGAGCTGAATGAAAAATATAAACTGGTGTTGCAGGCGACCGGACTGACCCCCTGGATTTGGGAAATCCCCGAAGGGCTGATCGACTGCGATCTCTCCTATACGCCGGGATTAGAGTCGGGTTCCGGATCACGGTTTATCGTTACGGAAGAGCAGTATTACTCCATGATCTATCCCGACGACCGGGAGCGTATCCGTGCCGCATATGCCGACCTGTTGGCGGGGCGGATCGATATCTTACAGGAGGAGTACCGGGTCATCTACGTACAGGGAGATTACCAGTGGGCGAAGAGTTTCGCCATCGTCAGAAAGAGGGATGCTTCCGGCAAACCGATACAATTGGTCGGCGCATCGCTGCAGATCGACATACAAAAACGGCTCGAACAGGACTTACGCGAGGCCAAAGAGAAAGCCGAAGAATCAAACCGGCTGAAATCGGCGTTTCTGGCCAACATGAGCCATGAAATCCGTACGCCGCTGAATGCCATTGTCGGATTTTCGAGCGTGTTGGCCGATACGGAAGGCGATGAAGAGAGACGGCAGTATATTACGATCATCGAAAATAACAACGAGCTGTTGCTTCAGTTGATCAATGACATTCTGGACCTGTCGAAGATCGAGGCCGGAACGCTCGAGTTTACCGAATCGGATGTGGATTTGAAAGAGATGTTCTTCCGGATCGAGCAAAGCATGAAACTGCGGATTCCGGAGGATCATCCGGTGGAGGTGGCGTTCGAAGATCCCGGCGGCGATTACCTTATTCACACCGATCCCAACCGGCTGATGCAGGTGGTAACCAACTTCATGACCAATGCGATAAAGTTCACGTCCGAAGGAAGCATCCGTTTCGGTTACCGGAATCGGAACGACGGCGAGTTATATTTCTATGTTTCGGATACCGGTTGCGGGATTCCGGCCGGAAAACAGCAGGAAGTCTTCGGACGTTTCGTCAAACTCAACACGTTTGCCCAGGGCACCGGGCTGGGGCTCTCCATTTGCGAAACGATCGTTTCGAAACTGGGTGGGCGGATCGGCGTGGCTTCCGAAGAGGGAAAAGGTTCAACGTTCTGGTTTACGCTGCCTTGGCAGCCTGTTACCCCATAATCTTATCTTTTCATTTTATGTTTTCTGGCTTTCGCTTATTATCTGACCGACACTTAGGCTGCTTGAAAAGGACTGCAAAATATCGGCGGAAACGGTCCTGCGCGATAATTCCGAATATGGCGGGAACCCTGATTTTTACAAAATCTGTGGATCGGTATCGCCTTCGAGGAACGGGATGTACGGTTGCAAAAAAAATATGGCTTCCTGCATGCGGTTGACGGAGAGGAGGCCGTTTCGGGAACTGGCGAACCGCCACCACCCGAATCCCGTCCGTCGGGTCGGAGTTCCCGGTATATCGGCGGTTATTGGAGCGATACAAGGAAACACCCGCACAATCTTTGATTGTGCGGGTGTTTGTGATTCTTTACGCATTACGCTGCGGAGAGATAGGGATTCGAACCCCAGGAGCCTTTCAGCTCAACGGTTTTCAAGACCGCCGCAATCGACCACTCTGCCATCTCTCCGGGGACAAAAGTAGAACGGAAAATCTTTTTTTCCAAATGATGCGTTCGAAACGGTTAATATTTTGATTCTAAACACCTCGTGCTCAGGTGCAGTATTTTACGTTTTTTGCCGGTTTTTTTGTTTTTTTCAAAATAATAATTTTATATTTGTATAAGACCGACTGACCTAAAAGCCAATTACCTTAAACTTTATTGCATTATGAACAAATCTCAACTTGTGGATGCCATCGCCAAAGAGGCCGCCATTACCAAAGTGGAGGCGAAGAAAGCGCTCGACGCTTTTATCGCTGTGACTGGAACAGCCCTTAAATCAGGGGATAAAATTGCCCTGGTTGGTTTCGGTTCTTTCTCGGTAGCTAAGAAACCGGGTCGTACGGGCCGTAACCCGCGCACGGGTGCTGCGATCAAGATCGCCCCGAAGAAGGTGGTAAAATTCAAAGCGGGTGCAGAACTGAGTTCTCTGGTAAAATAACCGCCCGGAAGAGGAAAAGAGAGAGGCGCCCTGCGGCAGCCTCTTTTTTTATTTGCCGTTTCCGAAAAAACGGGTAATCTTTGTAGCCGGAAATCCTAAGTCTATGTCCAGGAAAAGAATCGTACTGCTGCTGATCGTGTTGTTGTTGGTCGTAGATCAGGTCGTCAAAATATGGGTCAAAACGAACATGGCCCTCGACCAGAGTTTTACGGTTTTCCCGAATTGGTTTTTTATCCGCTTTATCGAAAATCCCGGGGCCGCGTTCGGATTTCAGCTCGGAGGGAGTTACGGTAAGTTGATCCTGAGCGTATTTCGCCTGGCAGCTATCGCTGCATTGGGGTATTATCTCGCAGTACTGCTGCGCAAAAAAGCACCCACGGGCGTGCTCGTCGGTTTTACACTGATTTTTGCCGGGGCGGTGGGTAATGTGATCGACAGTGCATTTTACGGGCTGCTCTTTTCGGAGTCGACCTTTACCGGCGTCGCGACTTTTCTTCCCGAAGGAGGCGGATATGCCGGTTTCCTGCACGGCAAGGTGGTTGACATGCTTTATTTCCCGCTCTTTAGCGGAGTGTACCCCAGTTGGCTGCCTTGGGTGGGCGGTGAACCGTTCCTCTTTTTCAGTCCGATCTTTAACTTGGCCGACAGCTATATTTCCGTCGGAATTATCTACATGCTGCTGTTCCAGCGCAAATTTTTCAAATAAATTTCCCGCTCGCAAAGCAAATTTCCAAAAGGGGGGATCCGGGTTGTTAAAGGCTTCCCGAAAGCCCCCGCGTATAATTTACCACCGCGGTGCCATTGCATCCGGTAGGTAGCGTAGCGTGTGAGTGCCGTCGGCGTCGAATTCAACGCCGATGAAGTCGAACTGCACGTCCATATCTAGCCCATAGGTGGCGATGTAACCGCGTGCCGCCTTGCAAAGCGACCGGAATTTCGCGGCTGTCATCGCCTCTTCCGGCGCAGTCAGGCCGTCAGCTGCCCGGCTTTTTACTTCGATAATGTGCAGGACGCCGTCGCGCCGGGCGACAAGGTCGATTTCACAGCGACCGTTCCGCCAGTTGCGGTGGAGCAGGTCAAATCCCTCTTTAAGCAGGTATTCCGCCGCGAGATGTTCCCCCTCGGCTCCGGTGCTGAGCGCGTCGAGACGCTCCTGATAGGCCGTTGTGCGGATCATCCTTCGAGCGATTGTTGCAATAGGAATCCGAGATCGTCACCGGGATTTACTTCACGGGGCAATTCTCCCCAGCGGAATATACGCATCGGGCGGGGACCGATCAGCGACAGCCTGTCGCCTTCGAGCCGCAGCATGCATCCTTCGCGCAGTCCTGCTACGTATACGTTGGTGTTGACGGTAATGTACTCTTCGATACGCTGCTCGCGCGTTTCTCCCGCATGGCCCTGCGGGTGTGCGTCGAGGTAGTGGGGGTTGATCTGGAACGGGATCAGTCCGGCGGCATGGAAAGTGGCGGGCTCGATGATCGGCATGTCGTTCGTGGTGCCGATGGTCGGGCAGGCCATGTTGCTGCCCGCGCTCCAACCCGCATAAGGAATCCCTTCGTCGGTCACTCTTAGTCGGATCGCTTCGACCAGCCCTTCGCGTTGCATCATTTGTGCGAGACGGAACGTGTTGCCTCCGCCTACGACAATCCCCTTTGCGGACATGATGGCCAGTGCCGGATTGGCTTCGCGGTGTACCGAACGGACACGGATGCCGAGTGCCGAGAAGCGAGCCTGTACCTTTTCCAGGTAGGCATCGTAGGTGAAAGTCACTGCGGCGTACGGGACGAACATCACTTCGTCGATGCCCTTGAAAAAATCGCCGAGCTCTTTTTTCGGATAATCGAGGTAAGCCTCGCCGGCATTGGTCGAATTGCTGATCAACAGGAGTCTCATGGTATGCTGGTTTAGGGGAGGGACCGCTTGAGAGAAGCGTCCCTGCCGGTCTGTTATATGCTATCGTTTATATTATATATAAGTATAGACGTAATAGCTGCATCAGTGGGATCACGGAAAAACCCGGGCGTTGGCTGTTCGTGCTGTTTTTATCCGTCGGTGCGTTTGCTCCTTTTGTCGCCTTCGGTGCGTGCGATCGATACGTCGTTTCCCGTTTCCGCGACTGTGATGCGCCGATGATTTTCCCTTGCAAAAACCGCACTACAATTTGGCGAGTTCTGCTTCGACGGCTTGCGGGTAGTATTCGTATTCGAGCGCATGCACTTTTGCAGCCACCTCTTGCGGCGTGTCGTCCGGTGCGAGGGGCACCCGGTGCTGTGCGATAATGTCGCCGCTGTCATACTGGCCGTTCACACGGTGGATCGTAATACCCGATTCTTTTTCCCCGGCTTCCACGACCGCCTGGTGCACACGGTCGCCGTACATTCCTTTGCCGCCGTATTTGGGCAGCAGCGCCGGATGGATATTGACGATGCGGTCGGGATAGGCGGCGATCAGGTAGTCCGGGACGAGCCACAGGAATCCGGCCAGCACGACGAAATCGATCCGTTCCTGCCGCAGCCGGGCGAGCACCTGTTCGCTATTGTAGAAAGTATCGCGGTCGAATACCATGCTTTCCACACCCAACCGGGCGGCACGTTCGATCGCGCCGGCCTCCGCTTTGTTCGACAGCACCAGCCTTACAGTGCCCTGAGGATGGGCTGAGAAGTAACGGATCAGGTTTTCGGCGTTGGAGCCCGAACCCGACGCGAATATGGCTATATTTTTCATAATTAGTTTTTTACGGGTGAAATCCCGGTGAAAAGACGCAAAAAAACGTTCGGGATATCAAATGTAAGGGAAAAAGTGTTACTTTTGCAAAAAATTGGCTTTGAATTACGAAGTTATTTTGGAATAATGTTAAACCTAAATCATTAGTATCATGTCAGACATTTCATCAAAAGTAGTGGACATTATCGTGGACAAACTGGGCGTTGACGCAGCAGAGGTTGTTCCTACCGCCAGCTTCACCAACGACCTGGGTGCCGATTCTCTGGACACCGTTGAGTTGATCATGGAATTCGAGAAAGAGTTCGAGATCTCGATTCCTGATGAAGATGCCGAGAAGATCACCACCGTCGGCGACGCCATTACTTACATTTCTGCCAAGAAAAACTAAAAGGCCTTAAACTGGACAGGCAATTTTTGTTTAACGAACGAAATTTCTTTATGAAACAACGAAGAGTTGTAGTAACCGGGATCGGAACCCTTAACCCGCTGGGAAACAATATCGAGGAATATTTCACGAACCTTACACAGGGCGTGAGCGGCGCAGGACCCATTACTCATTTCGACCCTTCCAACTTCAAGACAAAATTTGCCTGCGAACTCAAAGGCTACGATCCCAATAACTTTTTCGACCGTAAAGAGGTCCGCAAGTACGACCTCTATACGCAGTATGCCCTTATCGCAGCCGAACAGGCCATCAAGGACTCGGGACTCGATCTCGAGACGATCGATAAGGATATGGCCGGAGTTATCTGGGCTTCAGGCATAGGTGGACTGGAGACATTCTACCAAGAGGTAAAGAGCTATGTCGAGGGAGGCGAAATCCCCCGATATAGCCCTTTCTTCATCCCCAAGATGATCGCGGATATGGGCGCCGGCCAGATTTCGATGAAATACGGTTTCCGGGGGCCGAACTATTGTACGGTTTCCGCATGCGCGTCGTCGAACAACGCGATGATCGATGCGATGACCTACATCCGTCTGGGACGTGCCGACATCATTATGACCGGTGGCTCGGAAGCCGCTATCAACCCTCCCGGAGTAGGGGGATTCAACTCCATGCAGGCCCTTTCGACCCGCAATGACGATCCGACGCACGCATCGCGTCCGTTCGACGCGGACCGCGACGGGTTCGTGATCGGTGAAGGTGCCGGTGCGCTGATCCTCGAAGAGTATGAGCACGCCAAGGCACGCGGGGCCAAGATTTATGCCGAAGTAGCCGGCGGCGGCATGAGCGCCGACGCTTACCACCTGACCGCACCGCATCCCGAAGGGCTCGGTGCACGCAAGTCGATGAGCGATGCGATCAACGATGCGGGCCTCAAACCCGAGGATATCGACCTGGTCAATACGCACGGCACTTCGACGCCGGTGGGCGACGTGGCTGAGCTGAACGGCATCAAGGCCACCTTCGGCGACCATGTGTACAAGATGAACATCAACGCTACGAAATCGATGACCGGCCACCTGTTGGGCGCGGCCGGTGCGATCGAGGCTCTGGCTTGCATCCTGGCGCTGACCAAAGGCATCGTTGCCCCGACCATCAACAACGAGAACCTCGATCCCCAGATCGATCCGAAGCTCAACCTGACGCTTAACAAAGCGCAGCAGCGCGATGTGAAATGCGCATTGAGCAATACGTTCGGTTTCGGCGGACACAACTCCACGGTGATCCTCAAAAAAATCTAAGCGCGCTGTGGCGGGTTCGATACTGCTTGCTCTGAAGCTCCGCTGGAGCCGGGACAGGGAGTATTACAAAATCGTGAAACACCTTTTCGGCTTCCTGCCGAACAACATAGAACTCTACAAGCTGGCCTTGATACACAGGTCAGCTTCGTTGTTTTTGGAGGATGGCACGCCGATTAACAACGAACGCCTTGAATTCCTGGGCGATGCAGTGATCGAGGCAATTGTGTCGGACTACCTTTTCATCGAATTTCCGGAACGGGACGAAGGATTCCTGACCCAGTTGCGTTCCAAGATCGTGAGTCGCAGTACGCTCAACGCGCTGGGTTTACGGTTAGGTCTCGATCGCCATATCATCGTGCAGGGCGGCGGTAATTTTGCACAGAAACACCTGTATGGCGATGCGCTTGAGGCGATGGTCGGCGCGATGTATCTCGATAAGGGATACGAATTCGCCAATAGGTTGTTTATCAATGAAATCCTCCGTCGGTATATCAACCTCAGCAGCATGACCCGCACCGAGACAGATTTCAAAAGCCGGTTGATCGAGTGGGGGCAAAAGAATAAACGGAGGATAACGTTCAGCACCGTCAACGGCGAGGCATTCACTTCACAGCACCCCACATTCCGTTCGGCAGTGTTGCTGGACGGTGCCGAGATCGGAACGGGTGAGGGCGGTTCGAAAAAGGAAGCCGAGCAGAGGGCTGCGATGCATGCTGCCGAGAGGCTGCGTGAAACCGCACCGGAAGGGGCTTTCGGCCATATTGAAATCGATATCGAAACCATTTGATTCTATCCTTGCCGGTCACGACATAGGTTTGCCGGGTACATGGCATACGTCGGATCTTAGGGGCACCCGTGCGGAGTTTAAGTTTCCCTTCCGGTGTCTCTACGGGAAGGTGCCGTTGCAAATTTGTGGTGAAAATCGGAATCAGGCGTTGCCGTTACGCATAGAAATCCTTATCTTGCCGTAACCGGGCGGCGTATTCGAAGGCCCGTATAAACTACCCAAACCCAACGTTATGCTGACGGACAAGCAGGTGCGCGGGAAACTCGTGAACCAAGGCGTGCGGTCGCTCTCCGACGCCGAATTACTCTCTATATTGTTGCAGAAAGGCGAGGCGGGCGGCTCGGCGCTTGAGTTGGCCGAACGATTATTGGAAGCCTACGATCACAATTTGATGCGCATTGCACTCGACGGTCCGGGCAAACTTCGTTCGGTGGCGCAACTCGGAATCGCCCGGGCTGCGCTGGTCAGTGCAGCACTCGAAATCGGGCGCCGGGGCCGTGCCGCGGAAAACAGCATGCGTGACCAGATTATGAGCGACCGGGATGTGATAGAACTTTTCCAGCCCGAATTGGCGATCTTGCCGCATGAGGAGTTTTGGGTCCTTTACCTGAACGCATCGAACAAAATTCTCGACCGGGTCCGCATCAGTCAGGGCGGCGTAACGGGAACCGTGGTCGATTACAAACTGATCGTCAAACGTGCCGTCGAGCGCCTGGCACAAGGGATCCTGCTCGTGCACAATCACCCTTCGGGCAATCCTTTGCCCAGCGACGCGGACACGCTGATCACCGAAAAACTGGTGCGTGCCGCATCGTTGTTCGAGATCACAGTGGCAGACCATGTCATTATCACGTCCGGCGAGTGTTACAGTTTTCGGAGCCACGGCTTTTTCGACCGGTTGTAAACCAAGGGGGATACGTACTTATTCCGTTTATTCCTGTTTTACCAGATCTTCCAACAGGCCTTCACAGGCATCTTCGAGCAGATCGAGTACCAGTTCGAACCCCTCGTGCCCTTCGTAATAAGGGTCTGGAACGTAGGTGGCGTCGGAACGGCGGCAGAAGGCCACCATCCGGTAGATTTTCGCTGCGGCTTCCGTCGACGGGGCAAGGCGGTGTACGCGTTCGTAATTGCTGTCGTCCATCACCACGATCCGGTCGAATGTTTCGAAGTCGTCGGGCGTGATCTTCCGCGAGCGGCTCGTGAGCGCATAGCCGCGTTTGGATGCGGCCTGCCGCATCCGGCGGTCGGCGGGCTCTCCGGCATGGCCGCCATAGGTTCCGGCCGAATCGATTACAAAGTTATCGTGCAGGCCAGCCCGGTCGACGAGCTGCTGCATGACTGCTTCGGCGGCCGGGGAACGGCAGATGTTTCCGAGACAGACGAATAGAATTTTATGCGGTTTCTGTTTCATGGCATATCCGGGTCAAACGATTCCAAAGATACGCTTTTCACAGAAAAACGGCCGTCCGCTCCCGAATTTTCTCGTTTTTATGTATCTTGCAACGTCAAATCCGAAGTATTTTATGGCGTTACTGTTGTGTATCGAGGCGGGCACCGACATCGGTTCCGTCGCATTGGCTAAAAACGACCGTCTGCTTTCCCTGCGTGAGAGTTGCGAAAGCCGTCAGCACGCCCAGAACCTGGCTGTCTATGTCGAGGAAATTTTGCGCGAGAACGACCTCGACGCGAAAGACCTTGATGCCGTGGCGGTCGGAATGGGCCCCGGTTCCTACACCGGTTTGCGGATCTGCGTGTCGCTGGCCAAAGGAATTTGCTACGGGGCCGGGATTCCGCTGATCGCGGTGGGAAGCCTCGAAGCCCTGACTCGGGTGGCGTTGGAAGATTATGAGGCGGGGATTCTCAATGTGGACGACATCAGCGATGCCATTCTCCTGCCGATGATCGACGCGCGGCGCATGGAGGTCTACTGCCAGCAGTTCGATGCCCAGGCTCACCCTTTATCCGGGGTCGAAGCGAAGGTTGTCACGGCCGAAAGTTTTCTCGATGAACGCCGTGCGGGGCGGACGATGGTGTTGTTCGGCAGCGGGGCAGGCAAATGCAAAGAGCTTTTTCCCGAGGATAACGTGCGGCTGGTGGAGGTCACTCCGTCGGCCCGGGGGTTGGTTAAACCGGCCTATGAAGCGTTCCGGCACAAGAAATTCGAAGATATTGCCTACTTCGAGCCCTTTTATCTGAAAGATTTTGTCGTTACTCCTTCGTCGAAAAAAATATTTTGATTATATTTGCACCCACAAACCGAAAGGTTGGACATTGACCTATGGTGTAATGGCAACACTACAGATTCTGGATCTGTCGTTCTTGGTTCGAATCCAGGTAGGTCAACAATCAAGACTGATAATCAGTCGTTTATTAGTGTGAGGGACTAAAATAGGGACTACTTTAAGTAGTTCCTATTCTTTTTTTTACAGGTAAACTCTGCTGATACTGTCTTTGTATAAACTCCGTTGTGATCACCGTTTTTACCTTGTCCTAACCTTGCTGTTTTTTGTTGTGGGTGGTACAAACCCTTGCCGTCGGACAAGATAATTGAAATTTCGCAAAACAATAGGCCAAAAACGGGCATTATGGCGGCTCCGGTCTCTACGGGATAACCAGTTTCGGCAAAATATGTCGTCTCATGGTGGGTGACGCTGATCCGCGCTTTCTTTGCCCTCGATAGATAGTTTCTTTTCCGTATTCTTTTCTATTCTGATTGCTATTAGGAGTGTTGTTTTTTGTTGTTTTTTACAGTGTCAAACTTATTTCTTTTAATACACCTGTTTTCCTCTCAAATTCTCTTTTTCTTTATTTTGTGGATTATTCCGGGGTCTTGCAGATCGTTTCAAGTCACAAACCCTACATTTACAACGCTTATAAATAAGGGCGAGTTATTTGCCCGCCCTATGGTGAATAGAAAACAAAAATAGATTTACTAAATTTATAATTTTCGTTTCATTAGTGCTTGGGGATCAATATTCTGATAATTGGTCGCAAGTTTGCTTTTTTGCTTTTGTGAAGTTCTTTTGCGTAATTGATTATACGCTTCTGTGAGTTCCATGTAACTTTTCATAATTTCAAAATAATTAGTGCGATAAGTTTCTTCTTGTTGTTTGTATATTTCATAAAGGTGCTTATAGGTTTCTATTTCTGATTCTAAGAATTTTTGCTCCATAGATTTAGTTTCCATTGTGGCTCATTATGTGTTAAATTTGACATTATCGAGTAATTTGATGTCTTATATTGGTTCCCTCGGTAAACGTGAAAAATTCGCCGTTTTGCGTCCACTCCCGGATAACGTATGTACCCTTTGGCATATATCGTAAATTATGCATAGCCTCTGTGTGATTGGTAAAATATCATCCGACCGTTTGACCATTTGTTTCAATAGCGTAAATATTCACTTTCATAGTAATTGATTGTAAAGCGGTAGTTAATACTAGTGTATCGTTTTGCCGTCAGTCTCCGAAATACTGATCGAGACGGGCGTTCTGGTAGTAGTTGAGGCATCCGATTGTCCACGCATTGCTGATCCGTACAGTCTTTGCCGCTGCGTTTTCAGTCTCGATAGCGGCCCGTTTGGCTTCCCGCTCGTTATATTCTATCATTGCCTTTTCAACCTCCCAAGCCCGGCGCAAAGCAGCTGAAAAGCTGTAAGAATAGGGATTGTTGCCTTTATAGATATTCCAGGCTCTTTTCATAATCTGCGATTTATTGTATTTGCTCATGGTTTTCATGATTATAAACTTTTATATTTTGTTTTCTTGTGTAAAGATAATGTAAAGGTTTTGTTTGAGCAAATAAAAACACAACTTTTATATGTTTTTTTATTCAAAAACATAATGCTTGCGTTTTGTTTTCTATCTTTGTAGTATCTTGGCAAATAAAATATACGAGTTATGGATTTCAGAATTAAAGAATTATGCAAAGAAAAGGGCCTTTTGTTTAAAGAATTGGCACAGCAGTTAGGTATTACCGACGTAGGATTACGTCAGTCATTGCAAGGTAATCCCACTATCGGGACACTTGAAAAGATTGCTGCTGTATTAGGCGTATCTATTCCGGAACTTTTCGTCCCTCAACCAACGAACACGATCACCTGCCCGCATTGCGGTAAACCGATCAAATTTGAAAAAGGGGAATAGCAGGATGAAAAAACGTTTACGCAAAAAGCTTCACAAAGGCGAATTTCGGGAGCTGGGATTTGAATTGGATTATGACTATACCGGAGACTTGGAAGGTGAACCGTTCGATCAATTTTGGGGTGATTGGATCAGAATGATTGAATCTCTTGGATTGGAGTGTGGCGGCGGTGGCGCTGGACATCAAAACTATTTTATAATTAAGTATCGCGGTTCTGTTTCTGTCGAGCAGCGACAAGCCGTAATTGATTGGCTGGGGAAACATCCCGATATTGCGAATGTTACCGCCGGACAATTACGGGATGCTTGGTATGGTTGAAAATAATTTTATAGCATTTGTTAAAATGCTAAGACGACGACAAAGAAAGATGTGGAGTAGGGGCGCTGAATTAAATTCGATGTAGGGTACAATTTGCACTCCTGTTATAATGCTTACACCTATTGCAGAGGTAAGATCAAAGAGGTGGATTATGAATAAAGAACTTCAAAGAAACGATTTAAGTATTTTTGAGCAAATACGAAAAATCGACAGCAGTGGTAATGAATATTGGTCGGCTCGTGATTTAGCAAAGGCCCTTGAATATTCAGAGTATAGGCATTTCATGCCAGTAATCGAGAGAGCTAAAGATGCTTGTAAAAATAGTGGTCAGCGCATTGAGGATCATTTCGAGGACATCCTCGAAATGATAACACTGGGTAAAACAGCTCAACGAGAAGTTGATAGCGTTAAATTATCTCGCTACGCCTGTTATCTCGTCGTGCAAAATGCCGATCCGGGTAAAGAAGTCGTTGCCCTTGGTCAAACCTATTTTGCCGTTCAGACCCGTTTGCAGGAAATACAGCAAATGGATGAATATAGCCGTTTAAGTTCCGAAGATGAAAAACGGTTATTCTTGCGAAACGAAATGGCAAAGCATAATACACAACTTGCGGCGGCAGCAAAAGATGCGGGGGTTATTGAGCCTCGGGATTATGCTATTTTCCAAAATCACGGATACAAAGGGCTCTATGGTGGTCTTGACGCAAAAGGTATCCATCAGCGAAAAGGCCTGAAGAAAAGCCAAAATATACTTGATCACATGGGTAGTACCGAGTTGGCCGCCAATCTATTCCGAGCAACTCAGACAGAGGAAAAATTACGACGTGAAAAAATCAAAGGCAAAGCTAAAGCGAATCAGGCTCATTATTACGTTGGACGTAAAGTGCGAAAAACAATAGAAGAACTTGGCGGCACTATGCCTGAAAATTTGCCGGTGGAGGATAGCATTAAAAAAGTAGAACGTAAATTAAATGCAAAACCAAAGAAATCCTTGAAAGATAAGAAATAGTATAGGTTGTGAAGTAAGGGATTGCTTTGCCCCCTTCAATCGACCAATAACTTCACATGTTCGAAGTGCGGGACGGTACTGGAGATAAAGGAACGGGATAAATAGTCGCCGCTATGGAGCTGACGAAAATACAAAGCAAGATCTACGAAATCCGAGGCTATCGGGTGATGTTGGATTTCGATCTGGCGGAGCTCTACCAGGTGGAGACAAAACGACTGAAAGAGGCTGTAAGGCGTAATATCGAGCGTTTCGAGGGCGACGATTTTATGTTTGAACTCTCGGATAACGAGTATAACGCATTGAAAGGCAGACTAAGGTCGCAAATTGCGTCCTTAGAAATCAATGGGCGGGGCAAGTATCCCAAATATCCGCCGTTTGCCTTTACCGAGATGGGTGTCGCAATGCTCTCAAGTGTATTGCGAAGCGAGACGGCTATACGGGTTAATCGGGCCATTATGCGAGCTTTCGTGGCTATGCGTCAATTTATCACAGCCTTGCCCGGTGATCGTATCGGGCAAATAGAAGCGCAAATAAAGGAGCTGAAAGATTATATAAACGACGCTTTTGCCGATTACAACGATATTAACGAAGATACCAGAGTACAACTGGAATTGATAAACCAAGCCCTCGCAGAATTGCAAGCGCATAAGAAACTATGCCGCCGCCCCCGTAAACCGGTTGCCGGGTTTATCAAAAGCAAGGGGGAAATAACATGATAGGTATAAACGGATAAGACATTCATTACAAAACAAATTTACACAACCATGCTGCGACACCCAAAACATCTGCTCGGAGGAGTCGGATTACCACTTGCTCTGAATGCTTGCACCTCCTCGCCTGATCCGGAGGCGTTCAAAACCCCTCCAGCCGAATTCCGTCCCCACACCCTGTGGTTTTGGAACAACACCTCCCATAACCCGCGAAGGCATCGACGAACAAATTCCCCCGCTCCGTTCAGCGTGGCGGAAAGCAAATGACCTGCAACCGCAGAACAATCGGCACGTCCCGCCGTCACATGCATATGCAGGAAGGGACGGCCATCCTTCATTAAGATGTTCCCGGTCAGGTCTGCTATCTCCATCTGTTTCCGGAGTACCGTATTCTCATGTCGTTTCATCCGGGAGTCGAAAAAATGCAGTTCCAATTCGCTGACTGCACCCAACCCGTCGATTGTTCCGGAAGAGATTCCCTGATCCGCACAGAAAGTCCTCAAAGCCTTGACTACTTCCGCGTGATTCCTGATGCTGACCACATACCGGTTACCGAACAGCCGGTAGGTATGCAGGAGGTCACCCTGTCGATTTCGGTTCTAGCTCTTCAACTCTTTCAGTATCGGTACTTTCACCGCCGAAATCTCGTTTTTGGGCCCGTCGTTCAATTGTTCGAAGATAACGATCCTGTTCTCCCCTTTTTTTAGCCATACCCCCGGTACGTATAACGTCTGCTGGGGTCCTGCCTGCCAGTAACGGCCTATATTTTTCCCGTTGATAAACACGATTCCTTTTCCCCAAGCGGACATGTCGATAAACGTATCGCCCGTCTCGGACAAATTAAAGGAACCCGTGTACAAAACAGGTTTACGATGCAAAAAAGATGCCTCGGGAGTACCGGCACGGACTTCGGCCGTTTTATCCGGGCCAGGGGCTCCGTCCATTGGCAATCGGTACATAAACCAATCGGACAGTTCCATTCCGTTGACCGTCACCGGACCGACAATTCCCTTGCGGTTGTTCACGATCTCTTCACCGAAATTGATCCGTCCCCAGTTCTCCACCAAAATATCCAGCGTCGCATCGAACGGAATTTCGACAAACACCGAATACCGGTTATAATACCGGTTCAGTTCGCCGACCCGCTCGCCGTTCACATATACGGTAGCATAATCCCTCAATCCGGGAATTTCCAGCATACCTGCAAGCGGCTGATTGAAATGCCGGGTATAAAGCACATAGCCATACCCCTGCCTCAATTGTTCGAACGTTAATGGAACCGGCGATTCCACCGGTTCCTGCCGTTTGGCGAAGGCCAGCACATCAGCGATTCCCGTCAACCGGATGGAAGGAATCTCAATCACCGGATTCGGGGCAGGTACCTCCGGAATGACATAATCCACATATTTCCCGATGACGTTGCGTATCGAATCGTATTTCGGAGTCACCCAGCCGGCCTCGCTGATGGGAGCATCGTAATCATAACTGGTCATGTCGGGCTGAATACCATGATCCTTGTCGTAATTGGCTCCCGACGTAAATCCGAAATTCGTTCCGCCGTGTACCATATAAAAATTGAAAGAGACATCATTTTGCAAATATTTTTCGGTCTGGCGGGCCACCCATGACGCACTCACATTGGGAAACGGTTCGGCCCAGTGCGATAGCCAGCCGGGATAGAATTCGGCCACCATATACGGACCCTTACCGCCATGATATTGGTCCACGACTCGTTTCAAATTTTCGATATTGCTTTCACCATTGGCAGTAGGCAAAGCCCCGGGTGTCGTTCCGCCTTCAAACAGCCAGCTCCCGTCTGAAGTGAATAACGGAGCGTCGAATCCTGCATCGGCCAACTGGCGGCGGATCGCGGCATTGTAACGTTTGTGTTCTTCCAACGGAATGTCGTTGCGTTGTGCTACATACGAACCGAATTCGTTCTCGGCCTGCACCATGATAATCGGGCCTCCCCGGGTCACCAGTAAATCGCCCACCTCCTCGTACAACCGGTCGAGGTACCGTTTCGTGCATTTCAGGAACTCGGGGTTATCCCGCCGGATCTCCATTCCCGGAATGTTCTGCAACCACCACGGATAACCGCCGAATTCCCACTCGGCACACACGTACGGACCGGGACGGAGAATGACCATCAAGCCTAGTTCGCCGGCCGTCTCGATATACCTGCGCAAATCCTTGTCTCCTTCGAAATCCCATTTGCCCGGCTCCGTTTCGTGCAGGTTCCAGAACACATAAGTCGCCACCGTATTCAATCCCATGGCCTTTAGCATCTCCAGGCGATGACGCCAGTACTGGTGCGGAATCCGGGGATAATGCATCTCTCCGGAAATAATAGGAACGGCTTTACCGTCCTTCAGGAAATGCCCCCCTTCGATTTCAAAGGAGAAACGTTGCTGAGCTTGTGTGTAAAACGGAGCCCACGCCAGCAAAAGAAGCAAACGAATCAATACGGGTTTCATAAATCTTCCGAATAGTAGAGTAAATAAAACGGATTAAATATACGCATAAACGGATCAAACCACAAACTTCCGCTTACGGCACGGACAACTTCCGATATTTTTTATTATTTTGCAATGTTCAACATAGGAAGACGGGGGTGTCGCAGGCCGCCCCGCCGCTGAGGAGATCATCGCGCTCTACCGCCGCTACGACGCGCTGCTGATTGTCAACGACGACCCGCTGCTGGCCAAGGTGATCTGCCGGTTACCCGGGTCGATCTTTCGCTGCAGGGGCGTGAATTCATCTTCCTGGTAGAACGCTAAACACAACGCCTTCTCTCACCACAAAAAGGGGGCCCGGCAGACATCTGCTAGGCCCTCTCTTTTTTGTTTGCTCAACGCGCACTATTCAATAATTTCACAAACGGTATCGAGTCGCTTGCCATGCGAAATCTTGGCATCGAATTCCACCACGGATACGTTACGTTCCGGATCATAGTAAGCATTGTCCCCTTTCCATTTGCCCCGGAAGGTAATGATCGTACTGTCTTTTTCCGAAGTCGGATCCACATAAGTGATATACACCTTGTTGCCTTCACGACGGAAAACCATGATGATCTCTTCGGCAATATCCAGAATTTCGATCTTATCGTCGACTTTCAGTGTCGTTCTCGGCGCAAAGAACACACAACGAACCGTACCGTCTTCGAAACGAACGGCATGTACGTCATCCGACTGTTTGAGGATCGTAAACCCTGGATGAGCAATCAGCGAATCCAGTCCCTGTTCGTTCGTACGAGGCATCACCACATAGCTGTAGGTCGCCGCACTCGGATTGACACCATGATGAATCGCGAGGTTGAATACTTCGGCCGACACCGGATCATCCGACGAATCGAAATGAATGGCATGCCAACTGCCGGTCTGTACTCCCGACATATAGGAAACCTGCTGACGCTGCGGGAAATAATAACCTACCTGATCATGCAGCACGGCCTGCAGACGGTCGCCCGAGAATGAAGCCCGAGGAGTAAAAGCAGTTTCTCCCTCGGTCTTGGCCCGCGGGTCTTCGCGACGGAACGTCTGATTGACGGCCGTCGTAACCGGCTGGCCATTGGCGCTGGAAATATCCGAACCCAGACAGAGAATATAACGGTCCGTAAAATACCACGATTTATTGGCTTTCAACCCGTCGGCATCGACCCGCATGACTGAAACCCCGTAGTTGTCGCCCACAAGACCGCCGACAATGTCGGATTTACCCTTGATCCGACGGTCTTCCTGCGGGAAATCGTTGTGGTCAGCTACATTACAGGTAACACCCGGAACCCGGGTCCAATCCCACATGGGATAGATGTTGTTGTACTCGCCGCCGTCCTGATAGATCATCAACGAACCGTTGGCCATCACTTCGCATTTGCGGTTTTCACCGTTGACCGCTTCGGCTCCCACCGTCCGGTCGGAACACATCTTCAGAACAGCCATCCAGTTGTCGGTACGCATATAAGTCATGTCCGACATATAAAAATGCTTGATGCCCTTCAATACGTTGGGTGCCCCCATCATCTGAGCATCGAACATCTGCTGATATTCGTCCGCATGGGCCGGATCGATCTTCTTGAGGGCCAGCAACTGCAAGGCATAGGTTCGAGCCTTGCCCTTCATGGCATCCCGGAAGACGAACTGGCGACCGCAGGAACCGGTCTCCATTTCACCCCGCCATACAGCCCACGACATCCCTTCGAGGGCATAGTTGCGCAGGATAGACAGCTCCTGTTCATTAAAGGTATAACGCGTTCCCAGGAACAATCCTCCTATCTGGGTCAGGGACGATAGGTACGAAAGCCCATAGTTACCGAACTGCTGCTGGCGACCGTGCTGATGGAAACTCCAGTCGAATTGCACCCCTTCATCGTTTTCGATTTTGATGACGCTCTTCATCTCTCGGATCGCCTCTTCGAACAGCGCTTCGTCATCGATCAACAAGGCCCGCACCATCACATTGCAGCAAAGCCATACTTTATTTTGTCCCGTAATCTTGATCTTCGAATTGTTCATGTAGTCGATCAGGCCGGCAAACTGTTGTTCCGAAAGTTTATCCTGCAACAACAGCCCAAAATCACCCATATTGCGGGGTCCCCCGATCTCGTTGGCCCACCAGTTGGTACTCTGGGGACGACGCTGCAACCAGAAATCGAGTCCTTTGAGAGCGGCCTGCAACACCTTTTCGTCCTGATAATAGGCCGAAGCCGGCGAACAATATGCCTTGGCCATATTCAACATCCGGGTCTGATGAGTAAACGGACGCCAACTGCTGCGCAAGTGGCATTCGTATTCAACATCCGGCCACGAACCGTCAGCCTGTTGGGTGGCCATGCTGGCCTGCACGGTGCTGTCCAACACGGCCGTCAGCCGCTGTACATAGGCCACGCTGTCGATAGGCTCATTTTTTTGAATCTGACTCAGTTTGTAAGCTTCATAAGCAGGGCTGAGCAACACGTTCAGGCAACGATCGGTCATTGTCTGACGCACTTTCTGCATGTCGCGATTCGCGCACCCGCTCAATACGATCGACACCGCGGCTACGACCGTACACAAAAAGAGAAAACGTTTCATCGTTTCAGGTTAGAGGTTAAGTAATTATAGGTATAGACGGATAATGCGCCCAAAGTTAGTTGTTTGTGGTTAAGTGTATTGGTGTATTATTCATCAATCGCCGTATAAGTACGTCAAAGATGGTGTCCATATTGTTACGGCGGTTAAACCTGAAATAATATTCATCAAGATAACCTTTTTTTCTTTTTGAGGTATTCCAAAAACTCTATTTTCACGACAAGTGTGCGCTAATAACGTCCTTTTCTGAGTTCTGAGAAATCTAGCTTCAAGGCTACTGATGCCCGGATATATGTACGCGAATCGGTACTATCCGGATGCTTAGGAATAGCACCATCTTTAATGTAAGCGCGGACAGTTTGTACGCTCACGGCCTGCAACCGGGCTACCATCGGAGGATCAAGCAGGATAGAGTAGAACTTATCTACATTCACACTCTTATTGCGCACCTCTTCCAGTTCCTCCTTGAGCTTTCTGTTTTCCCATTCTAGTTCGGCTACATAAGCTGCTATGCCCACAGCGGAATAATCTGGATGGAGTGGGGGGATTTGTTTCATTGGGTGTGGCATGGTTAATATTTTTTATTGAATTTTTGACGCACCACTTCGTAAATCTCTTGCGGTTGATTAAACCGATCCAAGTCTGCCACATGGTAGACAGGATGACATTTGCGGCGCACCTTGAAAGGGATTCTCCCCTCAACTGCATACCTGTCCAATGTCCGGACGTTTACCCCCAAATACTCCGCTGCCTCTTTTCTGGAATAGAAGATTTTTTCCGGGCGGGGTGGGGCGGTGGGTATTTGTTTTATTCCTCGTGGCATGATTATCTAAAATGAAAGGTTTCCCTTTGCCGCTTGCAAAAATCAAGCTCTAATTTCGGTCATCATTTTTAAAGTGCCAGATCATTACAATCCTTTATCTTCTTCACTGAAAACGATTCGCACAATTTCGACATTAAACACTTTTGCAAGTTCTTCTGCATTAAATTCCCCGGCTTGTAATACTTTCAGCAAGTATCGTTTTTGTTCCATTGTTAACAATTTCATAATCCTTGTGTTATTTTGTTTATGATATTATCTATCTGACTATCGCTCAACTGATCAAAATCGATTTTTGTTGTAGCTTCGACCGATTGCAATTTCGGAACTGTGTATTGCATGAATTTCTCAAGTACCTGCAACCGTTCTTTAGGTGACAGCGCTGCTAGATCGTTTTGCATTTGTTCCCGGTTGTCGTCTATCAGTTTGGATAACCAGTTACGAATATCTTGTGTGATCTTATTCGGACTACCTTTAGGTCGGCCTTGCGGGTTACCCGTCTTTCCTTTGGGTTGTGGCATTACTCAAATATTTTAATGTTATTTTCTTTACCCGTATAAACTGTGGTAATAATCTGCCAATTTTTTAGTTGCCTGAAGTTTTTTTTGCTCAAATTCCAATTCTGGCATTTCAAACAGTCTTGCAATATATTGACGGAACAGGAGCCATTGTGGATGCATTCTCAGGAAACAAAACATATTCTTTTGGGCTTGTCTGGAGTGACGCTGAATCTCTGTTGTGATGTGCGTTATATCTTTGCTAATAATAGGGCAAATAACCGCCTTGAAAAGCTCATAGTTGATATTAACCAATTCTTCTGTATTTGTAATATAAGGCCGCAAAATTTTTGGCTTACGTCCGACATACAAATGGTCAAGAACTTCCATGCCCATTGCCTCAAATACAGTTGAAGGGAATGTCACCCGTCCATCATCGGACGCTTTCAAATCTTTGCACAATCTAAGACATTGCAGATATAAAACCTGATCTGCCGTTTGTGTTAGATCCATTGGTTTAAAACTTAGTTTTAGTGTTCTCGCCTTATTGTCAGACGTGCAGTATTGGTATGAAATTTTAATTTTTTTCATGTTTTAATTATTGAACAGCTATTTGGCTTAATGTGTTAACGATTTCTTTAGCTGCAATTTGTCCAATCTCTTCCGGGGTGTATGTTTTTCCGTCTACATGGTTGTCATTGATCTGAACAATAGGTGCATAATTGTTAAATTCGAAATTTTTGATACCGCCGTTACCGGAGACACCACGCAATGAATCTGAAACATCTGCCGGGGTATAAGATGATTTATCTACCTCACCTTTGGTTGTTAAATCGACATTGTCTTTTAATAATTGCGTGGCCTTTCGAGTGGCTTCGGATTCCTTGTGGATGGCATCAGTCAGTTTTTTACCGTTCTCATGTATACCTATGATTGTGCGTAAATATTTCTCTTCATCGGCAGATAAAGTAATATCTCTTCTAGATAAATATTTATTAGCCAAATCGGCAGTTTTAACAGCAGCGATACCTGCTTGAATGTCTCTTTGTGTGGCTTTTGTTTGCTCTGTCCTCCATCTTGATAATGCAAACTCAGCCTGCCTCCGATCCTCACCGGCAGACGCCGCCTCGCTCAAATACTCGCTTGCTTTTGCGGTGGCCGCCATTGCCCGTGCCCGATTGACAAGCGACTGGATAAAATTCGCTTCACCCGAGGTAAACAGTTTTTCCGCATCGCTAACCTTACTGATAGAGGCACCCAAATCCTCAAAAGCGCTTTTATTCTTCTTGATGAACTCCTGACGCTTAGATAAACTATCACCAGTACGTTCCCATTGCGCTTGAAGCTGTTTGAATTTAACAATGGAATCAGATGCGTTTTGCCCGACAGATTTATTGAACTCCGACTGTGCCTTACGTGCTTTTTCCGCCTCCTCCCTGGCTTTCTTTTGCGCATCACGATATTTGGAAATAGCAGCTATCGCTGCTCCAATCGCCACCGAAAGCCCTAATGTCAGCGTGCCCATCAGGACGTTTGCAGCAACATTGGAACCCCACAAGGCCCGGGTTAAAGTTTGCTGGGCGGATCGCCATGCTTTAGTTGCGGCAGTAAGAATGCCAATCTGCCTAACATTCATCCGCTTGATTGCTTCCGATGCAGATTCTAGACCGATTACCACCGATAGCGCCTGCGCCAGCCTGCGTTGGATTTGGTCGAGCTTTTCGTTTTCCTTCGTGAAAGTCCCAACTACACCAACACCGGCAGCGTATAATCCTATAATCCCACGCAATAGAGCTGCAGAACCATATATGTTAGATTTTAAAGCTGCTTTTTGTTGTTCGCGTTGTTCTTGTTGTAATTCTCGTGCCCGTTTAAGAGCTTTTGTTTCTTGATTATTATAAAAATCGCGCGCCTGAAATATGGTTTCCAATGCCCCTTTACCTTGTGCTAATTTAGCCTCAGCAGTCAGCAGGTCGCGCTCTGCTCTTAGTCTGTCTGTCCCTGCTGCCGCCTTTCTTGCGGCAACTTCCGCCCGTTTATAGTTGTCCTCAAGACTTTGTATGACCGTTCGCTGCTCCCTAATTAAACGGGCAAATTCGTCTCGAACTTTTATTCCTGCGGTTTTAGCAGAGGCTTCCACCATTTTTGAAGCCTCTGCTATCTTCCGCAGTTTCTCAGGAGCGTCACCATTTACGGTTATTTTGATACCATAATCGATCATGGCTTGAATAGTTTATACTCTTTGACATAAGCAACCGTTGCGAATATTTCATCTTCGGTCATGCTCTCAAACTCCCTGCGGCTCATCCCGAAAATCCGGGCGAATAACAGGTAATTCGTCCACATGAAATTCTCTTTGGAATAAAGAGCAAGTACCTCCGAACTCCTTTGTATGGAGACTTGTATGCCTTCGCAGAGCCTTACAAGTTTTGCATTATAAAAGGGACTACCAGCTCAACAAACAATTTTGAATTGAGCTGATACAGGGCCACCACGTCGTTTTTTAACAGGGTGAAATCTGTCTCATTGAAATCCGGCCCTTTGACAACCAAATTATCAATGAAAACAACCCCCATACCCTCTACTGCTGAACGAGAGAAGCCCGCATCGTCTTTACTATCCTCTGCCAGCATCCGCATCGCCGCATAAAACAGTTTTGCGTCGCTTCTCCGGCACCGGTCGATCTCCCGGAACTCCAGCTTCATCTCCTTGTCGACCAGCTGGCCGTCGGCATTTTTGCACTTGAATTTTTGCGTGATTTCCATGATGTAATATGATTAAATTGTTAATAATGAAATTGTACATAATCTTTAACTTTCGTCACCCCGGATGCAAAGGGCCATACCGAAACCAAACCCCGAAGAGCTCGGGTAGCGTTCGTAGGTGTTCCCGTTCTCGTCTTTGGCTGTCGGAGCCTTGAACACCTCGTAATAGGTCAGCCCGTCGGAGGTCGTGCGCTTGTAACAGTACGTCCCGTTTACCTCGTTGTGGGCGATTTTCTCGAACTTGTTGAGGAATTCTGTAAACTTATTTGCAAGTTGATCGTATAACACCCGTTTTTTTGCCAGTATATCCTTTTATACGTCAATTTTATTTGCGTTTTGGTATAAGTTGCCACCCGACATGGAAAAGTGGCTTAAATCGGCTTGTTTCAGAAAGGTGTTTTGTTTTCCTGAAAATCTCCAATCTTGGTCATACTCGGATTATGGGAGAATGCGACCAAGCCGGTTGCCCCGTCCCGTTGTTTGGCAATATTGATGATGCCTAAACCGCTCGTAGAGATATTGCCGTATTTGAGTGTTTCGATCCTGTCGAGGCCGTAGTAAGCAGGGCGGAAGATAAATCCCACCACATCCGCATCCTGTTCGATAGCGCCCGATTCCCGTAAATCCGATAGTTGAGGCTGTTTGTCCGCCCGCTTTTCGCATTCCCGTGAGAGTTGAGACAATAAGACAACCGGAACGTCCAGTTCTTTGGCTATGATCTTTGCTTGTCGGCTGGCTTGTGCGATTTCCTGCTCCCGGTTGCGGTTTCTCTCTTTGGTCGAGGTGTCTGCCAACTGGAGGTAATCGATCATAATTAGGCCGCATTTGCCCTGTTTTTTCAGAATGTGGCAGCGGGTTTTTATGTACCGCATCGAGACAACTGCGTTATCATCCACATGTATCGGCAGCTTTTCCAATTGTGCGGATGCTTCGTTGAGTTGCCGCCAGTCATCTCCGGACAAATCACCATTACGAAACCTGTTAACCTCAACCTCGCACTCCGAGAGTAAGAGCCGATCCGACAGGCTGACGTGCGACATCTCTAGCGAGAAAATGCATACCGGGGTTCCGTTCAGCGCCGCAGATTTGGCAAAGTGCAGCATTAAGGCGGTTTTGCCCATTGCCGGACGAGCAGCCAGGATAATCAATTGCGACCCCCTCCAGCCCCCGGTAAGCCGGTTTAAATCCGAGATCCCGGTTGGAATGCCGGTTGGTGATCCTCCCAAATATGCGGCTTGCCGCTGTTCTGCCAGTTTCAAAGATTCCGTAAGGCTATCCCGGAGGGACTGTCCCGCCGAACTGCCACAGGAAAGCGCATTTATTTTGTCGATCAGTTTATTCGATTCATCCAGCACATCGGCCACGTCTTTCGTATCATCACCTGCCAGCGTGGAAATCTTGGAACCGGCGTACATCAGTAAGCGGGCGATATAACGCTGTTGGATGATTTGTGCCTGAAACAACAGATTAACCCCGCTTCCTACTTTGCACGTGCATTCCGAAGCATACAGGGTTCCGGTACGCCCTCCAAACAGCGATGAACCGTCGCACCGTTTCCCGACATTGTACAGATCGACCGGTGTATTTTGGTCGAACATTTCGATTAGGGTTTTATAGATAAACGAGTTTCTGTCGTCGCAAAACGATTCAGGAGAGAGTATCCCGACTACTTCCGTCAGTCTGTCCGGTTCCATAATCAGCGTACCGATTACCGACTGTTCCAACTCTACGGCTTGGGGTATTGTATTCTGATTCATAGATTAGCGTTTTAAAGTGGAATTTTAAGGTCCATTCCGGACGTCTGTTTGTGTTCAGGTTTGAACCATACGCCCCGCATCTTTTGTTTCCAGTTGAGCACGGGCTTACCCTCTGCATCGTGCCAATTCGCATCCGTGTAATAGTCGAAAGCCCTACGGGCAGCCTCTGCGGTGTATCCGTTCTCAGTAAAGAAGGATTCTACCTCTGATGGGGTGGGAGGGGAAAACGGCTTGCGTTTTCCTCTCATACTCTCTTTTCCTATACTCTCCTTTTCTTTACTTTTCTTTACTTTACTTGCGATGAATTGCGATCGCATTGTTATCGCATTGCGATCCGTTTGCGATGTTTTCCATCTTGCAGCATTCCCTAATCGTCCTGCTTCTGAGCGTTTTGCGCGTTTTTCTTCAAATACGAGCATTCGGCGGTTAAGACTGTCAGAGAAGAATATTTTATCATCTTTTACTGTAAAAAGTCCATAGTTACATACCACCGTTTTCACTTTTTCTGCGGTTGTATTGTATCTTCTTCCGAGTGCGGGAATATTTGCCACAGGGTAGGTGTAATCCGGTTGTTCTCGGAGGGTTTCGATCAACATCCAGTAAATCCCGTATCCCTCCATTCCTAATTGCTCAATTAGCAGGACGCATTTAGGATCGTCTTTTGCGTTGGAATCGTGCGGGAAATAGTAGGCATCTTTAGACATGGTCTACCTCCTTTCCTGTCAATTGTAGCATCTCCACGGTAATTCCGCTACGAGGGTTGCGATCCTTACCGATTACGCGGATAAATCCGGCATCGAGCAGGTCGTACACAATCCGCGTAATGTGGTTTATCGGCAGTTCCAGCGCCTCAACGAGATCGGCGCGGGAATAGGTGCAGGTAGGGTGTTCTGTGAAGAATTTGCGGGCTTTCCGCATTTCGGTTTCGTGCAGCCTTTGAATAGCTGCGAATGCCTGTGACTGGGTGTCGGAGAAATTAATTTTCCGCTTGCTTTTTCTTGATCTGTGACTATATTTGCAGTAGGAAATCTGTTCACCTGCCAAGGTATTGCCGCTTCCTGTGGGGGCGGCTTTTCTTCTGTCTTTCATCGCCGGGCCCCTCCTATCCTTTAGCGTGTTCATCGAACAGTTCGAGGGCCTTTGTTACGTCAACGACGATCTTACGGCCATTCTGACGGACAGCCGGTTTTAGGAACGTGTCTTTGTAACGCTGGGCGGTGGCGTGGGATACGCCGAAGAGCTTACGAATGCCTTTGAGCCCATACGCATAACCTTGCGTATAATTACGGGCCGGGGCGCTAGGTGCTGCTGGTGCAGATTTATGCTTATCCAGCAGATCGACAAACTGAGAAACAGTCAGAGCCGCAATAGGGGTTTCCCCTGTAATATTCGCATACATTGCAGTATCATTTTTTGATTTAACATAGGTTGCGGTTAGCTATTCCGCTAAATCAAATTTGATAATGCAAACATCTCTATTTAAAAAGTGGGGTAAAGTGCGCCGCACTTTACCCCACAAAAATTATATAAATTTTGTTTTTAATAATTCTAGCTCGTCATCTGGGATTCGCTTTGGGTTTTTGTTATCAGGTCGATAATATCCTCTTATGTAGTCTTCTATTCCTTTTATTGTGCCTACCTTATTGGGGTATGTCTTTTTGAATGCGTTGTATATTTGGGTGACTTTGCCCTTATAGTGGGGTAGATAACCAATATCGGATAGAACGATTATGATCATGGCTATCAATTTACCTTGAGGCTTATTGCAGGCTGCTAATTCGTTTTCGATAACACGTAATACTTTTTCTCTATCTTTAATAATAATATCAACTAAGCTATTAGGACGTTTTTGTTTGTTTAATGTTTCAACATTAGAAATTTTCTCGACGAAATCAAGGTAGTCTTGAATTTCGGCAATTTTTCTTTCACATTCCCAAGACAGTAATTCTAATGTTTGGTCTATTTCTGCCCCTTTGGGGTGGGCTTGTTTGTATTCCTCGTGTAAATCTGTATAGGCTTCATCTTGGCAGTAATTGTCATCTTTAAAAGATTCATCGTCTACATAGTCACCGTATTCGTTAAAATAGCAACCTTCTTCACAACTCAGTATGCCTGATTCCAGGGCTCTATCTTTATATTTACTTATAGCGCTATCTATTGTATCGGATATTTCATCGTCCGTAAATTCAGGATAACGAATAAATCCGAGTAACTTTTCATTATACGTAACTAAATTTTCAATTTGATCCTGGATATATTGAAATCCTTTTATCTTGAGCTTGTGAGATGTAAGATCATCGCAGTATTTTATCAGTTTTTTTATCTCTGTTATTGCTGCCCTTAATTCATTGTAACCAATATGATTATTATCGATTGGGTTCAGACAGCAGGCTAAAGCTAGTTTTATGGACGCATTCATGATTGTTATCTATTAAATAATTTCATCGCCTCAACTTTTGCAGAATCGGCAATATCTATATAGGGTTTCATCGCTTTATAGTCGCTGTGCCCCGTCCACTTCATTACGACCTGCGGAGCTATGCCCATCATCAGGGCGTTGCAGATAAACGTCCGGCGGCCTGCATGGGTTCCCAATAACTCGTATTTGGGGTAAACTTCATCGATACGTTCGTTACCCCGGTAATACGTGATCGTTACCGGTTGATCGATCCCGCAAAGTTTCCCCACCTCTTTGAGATAGTCGTTCATCTTCTGATTGCTGATTACCGGCAGGACTAGATTGCCTGGGTACTGCTGATCCGCATATTTGTCGAGGATCGCACGGGAATACTTGTTTAGCTCGATCTTAATGCTGTCGGCGGTTTTAATCGTCGTAAGGGAAATATAGCTATCGAACACATCCGACCGTTTCAGGTTCGCCACGTCCGAATACCTCAACGACGTAAAGCAGCAGAAACAAAATACATCCCGTACCCGTTCGAGGGTCTTATTTGTGAGCTCGTGATTGTAGACGGTCATCAGTTCCGGCCAGTCAAGGAAAATAATCTTTTTCTCGCTTGTCTTTAGCTTCGGTTTGAAATTGATGTAGTCGA